>Ga0268266_10002884_pt1 | contig 17855 bp, 17 predicted proteins | sample KBSS13metaG_FD_190356 | JGI IMG/M metagenome (GOLD analysis project Ga0268266, IMG submission 190356) | Switchgrass rhizosphere microbial communities from Kellogg Biological Station, Michigan, USA - KBS S1-3 metaG (SPAdes) (version 2) | ecosystem: Host-associated > Plants > Roots > Rhizosphere...
AGTTTCATTCTGGCGAGTCGGCACCAGCCGTTCTCAAAAACCCTCAGCGCTGCTTCTTCGCCCGGCTCGCGAACGGATTGTCGGGCTTGCGCATGGTGATGCGCATCGGCACGCCGGGCATGTCGAAGTCGTCGCGCAGGCGGTTCATCAGGTAGCGCACGTAGTCGTTGCCGAGCTCGTCCGGCTGGCTGCACGACAGCATGAAGGTCGGCGGGCGGATCTTGATCTGGGTCATGAAGCGCAGGCGGATGCGGCGGCCCTTGGCGAGCGGCGGCGGATGCAAGGTCTCCATCTCGCGCAGCCAGCGGTTCAGCTTCGGCGTCTTGATGCGCTTGTTCCAGATGTCGTAGGTCTCGAACACCTTGGGCATCAGGCGCTCGACGCCGTGGCCGTTGAGCGCCGAGAAGCCGACGATCGGCACGTCCTTGACCTGCGCGAACGAAGCTTCCAGCCGGTCGCTGAGCTTGCGCCACTGCTTGTTGGCCTCGCGCCGATCGTCGGCCAGCAGATCGGTCTTGTTGACCGCGATCACCAGCGCACGGCCCTCCTCGATCACGCGGCCGGCGACGGCGAGATCCTGCTTCTCCAGCATGTCGCCGGCATCGAGCACGACGATGACGACGTCGGCCAGGCGAATGGCATCGAGCGTGTCGGCGACCGACGCCTGCTCCAGCTTGGCGTCGATGCGGCTCTTGCGGCGCATGCCGGCGGTATCGATCAGGCGGATCTTGCGGCCGCGCCACTGCCATTCGACGCGGATCGAATCGCGCGTGATGCCCGCTTCCGGCCCGGTCAGCACCCGCTCCTCGCCCACCAGGCGGTTGAGCAGGGTCGACTTGCCGACATTGGGGCGGCCGACGATCGCCAGCATCATCGGCCGCTTGGCCGCTTCCGCGGCGGCGGCGTCGAGCGCTTCCTCGGCATCCAGCGCAGGAGCGTCCTCCTCGTCGGGCACCGGCTCGATGTGCCGGCCGAGCGCCTCGTGCAGGTCGCTCAGGCCTTCGGCATGCTCGGCCGAGATCGGGATCGGCTGGCCGAGCCCCAGGCCATGCGCCTCGGCCAGGCCGTTCTGCCCGGCGCGGCCCTCGCACTTGTTGGCGACCAGGATCACCTTGGAGGAGCGCTTGCGCAGCCAGTTGGCGAAGCTCTCGTCGAGCGGCAGGACGCCGGCGCGCGCATCGATCAGGAACAGCACCACGTCCGCACCGTCGATGGCGCGCTCGGTGAAGCGGCGCATGCGCGCCTCGAGCGCCTCGCCGCCGACCGTCTCCCAGCCCGCCGTGTCAAGCAGCGTGAAGGCGAGGTCGCCGAGCTGGGCCGGCGATTCGCGTACGTCGCGCGTCACGCCCGGCGTGTCGTCGACGATGGCGTGGCGTTTGCCGACCAGGCGATTGAACAGCGTCGACTTGCCGACGTTGGGGCGGCCGACGATGGCGACGCGGGGAAGCGTCGCCCCGGCGGACGGCTGTGGGTCAGCGGAGCGCAACGAGCCTGCCCGAATCGGTCAGGACGAAGATCATGCGATTGGCCACGACGGGCGCCAGCCGGATCGGCGACCGCATGTCGAGCTTGCCGATGATCTCGCCGGTGTAGGGCGACAGCGACAGCATCTCGCCGGTCGCGCCGCCGACCAGCAGCCGATCGGACGCGAGCACGGGGCCCGCCCAGGTCATCGGCTTGCGCCGGTTCTCGTCCTGGTACTGGCTGAGCGGCGTCACCCACTTCACCTTGCCGGTGTCGCGCTCGAGCGCGGCGACGTCGGCCGAGCCGGTGACCACGAAGACGAAGCGCCCCGCCACCCAGGGCGTCTGGTTGCCGCCGATATTGCGCTCCCAAAGGCGCTGGCCCGAGCGCAGGTCGATGGCGGCCAGCGTGCCCGCCGTGCCCATCGCCAGCACCAGGCCACGATCGATGACCGGCCGCCCGCGGATGTCCGCCAGGTTGCCGAAGGCGCGCGATTCGCGCCGCGGCCCGACCAGCGATTCGTTCCATACCGCGCGGCCGCTATCGACGCGCAGGCCGACCAGCTCGCCCGAGGTGAAGGGCGCCACGACGAGATCGCCCGAGCCCGCGGGGCTGTTGCCGCCGACGTATCCTGCGACCTCCTGCAGGGCGCCGAAGTTCCACAGGTCCGAGCCGTCGACAGCCGCCATGGCGTGCAGCTTGTTGTCGATCGAAATGGTGAAGACGCGATCGGCGAACACCAGCGGGGCGCCGCGGATCGGCGCGCTCACCATCGAGGTCCAGACCTCGGTGCCGGTGTTCGGATCGAGGCAGAACACCTCGGCAAAGCCCGTGGTGACGAACAGCTTGCCGCCGTACCACGCCAGCCCGCCGCCGAACTCGTTCGTGTCGCGCGCCTTTTCGGGCTTGAGCGTGACGCTCCAGATCCTCTGGCCGGTGTCGGCGGTGTAGGCGGAGACGGTGCTCTCGGCGTCCTTGGCGAAGACCTTGCCGTCGGCGACGACCGGCGGCGTCGTCAGGATGCGCGACGACGAGGATCCCGAGCCGACGTCGGCCGTCCAGACGACCTGAGGCGAGTCGCCGATCGTGAGATGCTGCATGGCGTAGTTGGCGAAGCCGCCGGACTGCGGCCAGGACTCGTTGACGACCGGCGCCGGCAGGGTGACCTGGATGCTGGCGGCTTCCTTGTCGGGCTCGATGTCCCGGCGGTCGGAGAACACGGCGACCCGTTCGCCGACCAGCGGCGGCTTGCTCTTGTCGAAGATGCCGCAAGCGGACAGCGACAGCGGCAGCAGGATCGCGGCCAGCAGGATACGCGAAGCGGTGATCATGACGCTATTTGCCCTCGCCCGGACCGTAATACGTGAGCATCGCCTGGGCGCGCTGCTGCACACCCTGCGGCGAGCCGGGATCCTTGACGATCGCCGTCCATAGCTCGCGGGCACGCTTGAGGTCGTTCTTGCGCGCCGCCGCCAGCGCCTGCAGCTCGGCGACACTGGCGTGGAACGGCCGGTCAGGCATGGCGAGCGGGTCGAGCCTGGCGACCACCGTCTCGAACTTCGGGGTGTCGGCGCTGCGGAAGCCTGCGATCACCTGGGCGAGATCGGAGAGCTCGGGCGGCAGCTTGGCCGATACCGTCTCGAGTGCGGCGACCTGCTCCTCCGGCTTGTCGAGGAGCTGGGCGGCCGTGAGAGCAGCCAGCGAATTGTAGGGTGCCGGAGCATTCTCCGCCTGCCGGTTCAGCTCGGCGCGGGCTGCCGCATTGTCCTGTCCGATCTTCGCCAGGGCCGCCGTAAAGGCGGCACTCGCCGTCGCGCGTTGCGCACTGTCGTACTGGCGGTAGCCGACCATGCCCGCCACCGCCACCACCGCCACGACGGCGCCGCCGACGACCCATCCCCCCCAGCGCTTCCACCAGAGCTTCATGTCGTCCTGGCGGACGGCATCGTCGACTTCGTGAAAAGCAGCGGAGTCGGACACGCACAGCTCCCGAAAATGAAGAAGAATCAACAGCTTTGGCGCCGGTTCATAGCCCCCCATTGGGGGTTTGGCAAACCGTCAGCCATCTGCAACAATTCGGTCAACCAATGAGCAATCTGTACCGATTGGCCGATCAGAAGGCCCGGCGCCGGATCGTTTCCTTCGACCGGCGGGAACTGACCCGGATGCTGAATCTCTACAGCATGCGGGTCGCGTCGGGGGAATGGCGTGACTACGCCATCGACTTCCGCCCCGGCATGGCGATCTTCTCGATCTTCCGCCACACTGCGGAGCAGCCGGTGTTCGCCATCGCCAAGGTCCCGGGAACCGCCCAGGGCGCATACATGGTCTACAACGGCCCGCGTAAGCTCGCCCATGGCGACGATCTCGAAGACGTGCTGGCCATCTTCGACCGCAAGCTCAGGGTCCTGCTCGGTTAGGGCAGCCGCTTTTTCCAACGCCTTTCCTGGCGCAAGGGATTGCGGCGCGCGTACTGCAGATGCAAGCTCGCGCCCAGTTCGTGCTTGCGACCATCGCGGAGCCACGCCGGCATGTCGGCGCCTTCGCGGCCCTCAGCAGCGACCCGGTTGCGGCGCTGCTCTCGTACAGGGAGTGACCGAATGGCTTCCGACGACATCATGACTGCCCTCGGACGGGCCACTGCCGCAAACTGGGGCGATCTGCCGAAGCATGTTCAGAAGGAACTGTTCGAGGCGGCCGTCAGATCGCTGGGCAGGGGCGCTCGCGAAAAGCTGGCGGCGTATCTGCATCAACAGCATCGGCGAACCATCGAGGCCGAGCAGCATGCGCGGCAGGCGCCGGAGCCGGACAGCCTCGGAGGCTAGCTGAACGGGAGCGAATGTCCGCCTACCTGCCCTGTGCGGTCGCCGCGCCGATGCCGGCGCCGAGCGCGGTACCCACCAGCGCGCTTCCGAGGAGCGGCAAGCCGGCTACCGCACCCACGGCCAGTCCGGCGCCGGTGCCGATGGCACCGCCGGTCACTGCGCGTTGTCCCCAGGTATCGCCACAGGCGGACAAGGACAGGGCAAGCGGGACCAGCATCACGGCGGCGAATTTGCTTTTCATCGTTGGACCTCAGAGGGGGAATTCAACGTCCCCTATCTGAAGTATGAGGTCAAGATCACGGCCTAATGGGCTGATCCATAGTCACAAATTTGACTCGTACTCCGCCGGCTTGAAGCCGACGAGCAGCTTGCCGCCGGGCAACTCCAGAACGGGCCGCTTGATCATCGAGGGTTGGGCAAGCATCAGCGCCATCGCCTTGTCTTCGGTGAGCCCTGTCTTGTCGGCATCGGGCAACTTGCGGAAAGTCGTGCCTGACCGGTTGAGCAGCGCTTCCCAGCCCACCTTCCCTGCCCAGCCTTCGAGCCGTGCCCGGTCGATGCCGACCGTCTTGTAGTCGTGGAAGGCATAGGCGCGACCGGTCTTGTCCAGCCAGGCCCGCGCCTTCTTCATCGTGTCGCAATTCTTGATGCCGTAGATCGTGACGCCCATTGCTGCCCTCGCCCGCCGCTGGAAGTGGCCGGCGTTCAGCATAGGCGATCGGCTAGGTGCCTTGCGAGACCGCTGCCGCTGGCGCCGACCCAGGTGGCCGGCACCGCAGGCGGCCGGCCTGGCCGGCCCCACCGTCGCGGTTCCACCAGCCGCCGCCCAGCGCCTGGAACAGCGCTGCCGTGTCGGTAAAGCGCGCGGCCTGCGCCTGCACGCGGTTCAGCAGCGCCTGCTGGTAGGTCAGCTCGGTCAGCAGCACGGCGCTGTAGATGATGTCGCCGAGCTCGAGTCGGCGGCGGGCGATGTCGCGGGCGGTCGCCGCCGCGCGTTCGGCATCGACCGCGGCCTTCAGCGCCAGGGCGTCGTATTCCAGGGCGCGCAGGACGTCGGCGACATTGCGGACGGCGCCGAGCACCGTGGATCTGTACTGCGCGTCGGCCTGTTCGAGGCCGGCCTGCGCCGCCCGCTTCCGTGCCGCCAGCGCGCCGCCGTCGATAATGGTCTGCAGCATGCTCGCGGCCGCCGTCGAGCCGGTCAGGCCCGGGCCAAACAGCGTGCCGACGCTCAGCGCCTGGGTGTTCACGCCAGCGCTGAGCGTGATCTGCGGGAACTGGTTGGCGATGGCGACGCCGACCAGCGCCCCGGCCGAGTGAAGATTGGCTTCGGCCGCACGCACGTCGGGCCGTTGCTCGACCAGCTTCGCGGGCAGGCTGAGCGGCAACTCGTGCGGCAGACGGAGGTCGGCGAGCGAGAACTGCTCGGCCAGCGCCTGGTTGGGAAGCCGCCCGGTCAGGGTGGCGAGCAGGTTGCGCTGCAGGGCCAGCGCCTTCTGCAGCGGCGGCAGGGTGGCTTCGGCCTGGGCGACCGCCGCCTGCTGGGCGGCGACGTCGACCCCGGCGATCGCGCCCAGTCCCGACTGGCGCTCCAGGATGCCGAGCGTCTCGCGTTGCGCGGCGATGATCCGCTGCGTGGCCTCGACCTGGCCGCGCAGTGAGGCTTCCTGGATCGCCGCCGCCACCACGTTGGCGGCAAGCGAAAGGTAGGCGCCCTCGAGCTGGAAGCACTGCGCCTCGGCCAGCGCGTCGAGCGATTCGATCTGCCGGCGATTGGCGCCCCACAGGTCGAGCGCGTAGGTGATCGTCAGGCCGGCGGTGAACAGCCCGTAGATCGACGCGCCCGACTCCGGCACGGGAGACAGGGAGGCCGGTGTCTGGTTGCTCGATGCGCCGAGGCCGCCCTGGATCTGCGGGAAGAGCGTGGCGCGCTGGGCGCGGGCGTTCTCGCGCGCCACCTTCAGACCGGCCGCGGCAGCCTGGATGTCGGGATTGGCGCGCAAGGCCTGCTCGATCAGCCCGTTGAGCGGTGCGGACTGGAACACGCCCCACCATTGGCCCGGAATGTCGAGGCCCTGTACGAGCCGCTGCGCCTCGCCGCCGGGAATGTTGGTGGCGACGAACTCGCTCGTGGTGTCGGGCAGGAAGGACTGGGCCTTGGGCGGATCGGGCGACACGAAGTCCGGGCCGAGCGTGCAACCGCCGAGCAGCAGCCCGCTCGCCAGGAATGCCAGGCGGCGCGTGAACGAAACAGTCGGCATGTCAGTCCCCGAGCTGCGGCTGGGCGGCGACTTCGGAGTGCGCCGGCTGCTTGTCGGCCGACCGGCGGTCGAAGGTGCGCATCACGACCACGAAGAAGATGGGCACCATGATGAGGGCGAGCACGACGACGGCGATCATGCCGCCCATCACCACGGTGCCGAGCGCCTGTTGGCTTTTCGCGCTCGCGCCGACCGCGATCACCATGGGGGCGACGCCGAAGCAGAAAGCCAGCCCGGTCATCAGGATCGGCCGGAAGCGCAGGTGACAGGCTTCGAGCGTCGCCTCCCGCAGCGACCTGCCCTGCTCGCGCAACGACTTGGCGAACTCGATGATGAGAATGCCGTCCTTGGCCGCGAGCCCGATGATCGTGACGATGCCGACCGTGAAATAGACGTCGTTGGGCAGGCCGCGCAGCGACGCGGCGATGACGGCGCCGAGGATGCCGAGCGGTACGGTCAGCAGCACCGCAAGGGGGATCGTCCAGCTCTCGTACAGCGCGGCCAGCACGAGGAAGACCAGCAGCACCGAGAGGCCGAGCAGCAGGGGCGCCTGCGACCCCGAAAGCTTTTCCTGCAGCGACTGGCCGGTCCATTCGAAGCCGAAGCCGCGCGGCAGCTCGGCGGCGAGCCGCTCCATCTCGCGGATCGCGTCGCCGCTGGTATAGCCCGGCTGCGCCGAGCCGCTGATGCGCACCGACGGATAGTAGTTGAAGCCGACGATCTGCGTCGGACCGACGGCCCAGTTCACCCGTGCGAACGAGGAGAGCGGCACGAGCTGACCGCGGCTGTTGCGGACGTTGTAGGCCAGGATCTCCTCGGCCTGCATGCGGGACGGACGATCGCCCTGCAGGATCACGCGCTGCATGCGGCCGCGGTTGGGGAAGTCGTTGATGTAGGCCGAGCCGAGGTTGATCGAGATCGTGTTGTTGATGTCCTCGAAGGTCACGCCGAGCGCGGCGGCCTGCTCGCGGTCGATGATGAGCTCGACCTGCGGGGCGGGCTGGAGCCCTTCGACATAGACGTCGCGCAAGATCGGGCTCTTGTTGGCCGCGGCGAGGAGCTGGTCCCGCGCCCGGATCAGCTCGGGGTATCCCTTCTGCCCGCGGTCCTGCAGGCGGAAGCTGAAGCCGCTGGAGTTGCCGAGATTGTCGATCGGCGGCGGCTCGAGCGCGGAAACCTCCGCGTCCCGGATGGTGGCGCCGAGCTTCTCGTTCACGTCGCTCACGATCTTCGCGGCCGAGTCGTCGGGACCACGCTCGGACCAGTCCTTCAGCGTGATGAACGCCTGGGCGGTGTTGGCGCCCTGCCCGAGGAAGCTGAAGCCGGTCAGGAACGTCACGTTGTCGACGCCGGGCCGCTGCAGCAGGTAGGACTCGACCTGCTTGATGACATCGAGGGTGCGGTTGTACGAGGCTTCCGGCGGCGTCTGGACGTCGGTGGTGATGAAGCCCTGGTCGTCGATCGGCAGGAAGCCGCCGGGCAGCGAGACGAAGGCCCAGCCCACGCCGGCGAGCAGCGCTGCATAGATCGCCATGAAGCGCCCCGCCTTGCCGAGCGACCAAGCGACGAAGCGGCCGTAGCCCGTCCGCGTCGCCTCGATCTTCGCGTTGAACCAGCCGAACAAGCCCTTCTTGGCATGATGGTGGCCGGCTTCGACCGGCTTCAGCAGGGTCGCGCACAGGGCCGGCGTCAAGGTCAGCGCCATCAGCGCGGAGAAGCCGATCGCGGCCACCATGGCGACCGAGAACTGCTTGTAGATGATGCCGACCGAGCCCGGGAAGAACGCCATCGGGATGAACACCGAGACCAGCACGAGCGTGATGCCGATGATCGCGCCCGTGATCTGACCCATCGCCTTCTTGGTCGCCTCCTTCGGCGACAGCCCCTCCTCGGACATGATCCGCTCGACATTCTCGACGACCACGATCGCGTCGTCGACGAGGATGCCGATGGCGAGCACCATGCTGAACATGGTCAGCATGTTGATCGACAGTCCCATCAGCAGCAGCACGCTGCAGGTGCCGAGCAGGGCGATCGGCACGACGATCGTCGGGATCAGCGTGTAGCGGATGTTCTGCAGGAACAGCAGCATCACCAGGAAGACCAACACGACCGCCTCGGCAAGCGTCATGAGGACCTTCTTGATCGAGGCCTCGACGACCGGCGTGATGTTGTAGGGAATCGCGTACTTGATGTTGGCCGGAAAGAACCTCGACAGCTCCTCCATCTTAGCTTTCACCGCGTTGGCCGTGGCGAGCGCGTTGCCGGTCGGCGCGAGCAGTACCGACAACCCGGCGGAGGCCTTGCCGTCCTGCCGCGTGTTGAACTGGTAGCTCAGCCCGCCGACCTCGATCCGCGCCACGTCGCGCAGGCGTACGGTCGAGCCGTCGGTGTTGGCGCGCAGCACGATCGCGCCGAACTCGTCGGGCGACTGGAGCTGGCCCTTGACCAGCACCATCGCGGAAATCGCCTGATCGGTCTTGCTCGGTTCGGCGCCGATGCCGCCCGACGCGACCTGGGCATTCTGCGCGGTGATCGCCTTGCTCACGTCGTCGGCAGTCAGGTTGAAGCCGACCAGCTTGGCGGGATCGAGCCAGACCCGCAGCGCGCGCTCGGTCGAATAGAGGGTGGCGCGCCCGACGCCCGGAATGCGCCGGATCTCGCCCAGCACGTTGCGCACGAGGAAGTCGCCGAGGCCGACCTCGTCGATGCTCCCGTCGGTCGATTCCAGCGTGATGATCTGCAGGACGGCGCTCGACGCCTCCTCGATCAGGATGCCCTGCTGGATCACGGCGCGCGGCAGCCGCGCCTCGACGCGCTTGATGCGGTTCTGGACTTCGACGGAAGCCGTGCCGGTGTCGGTGCCCGGCACGAAGTTGGCGATGATCTCGACCTGGCCCAGCGAGTCGCTGGTCGATTCGAAATTCAGGATGCCGTTGGCGCCGTTGAGCTCCTCTTCGATGAGGCGCGTGACGCTGTTGTAGAGATTCTCGGGCGAGGCGCCGGGATAGCTGGTGCTGATCGAGATCGAGGGCGGTGCGATGATCGGATACTGCGCCACCGGCAATTGCGGGATCGACAGGATGCCGCCCAGGCAGATCAGCAGGGCGACGACCCAGGCGAAGATCGGCCTGTCGATGAAGAAGTTGACCATGGTCGATCCGTCAGCGGACCGAGGAGTCGGCGCGGCGCTCGCTCTGCCAGGGCTGTGGAACGACCATGTCGCCGGCGACGAACTTCTGGAAGCCGTCGGCCACGACACGATCGCCAGGCTTGAGCCCCTCCTCGATCAGCCAGTTGCCGCTCACCACCCTGCCGAGCCGGACCGGCTGCGACACGGCGCGATTGTCGTCGCGCAGGACGAACACCTCGCTCATGCCGGCATCGTTGCGGCGGACCGCCTGCTGCGGGACCGCGAGCGCGTCGGGATCGACGCCCTGCACGATCTGGACCCGAACATACATGCCGGGCAGCAGATCGCCGTTTGGATTGGGGAACTCGGCGCGCAACGTCACCTGGCCGGTGCTCGGATCGACCGTTGTGTCGGAGAACAGCAGCTTGCCGTCGTGGTCGTAGGCCTCGCCGTTGTCGAGCACGAGGCGCACCTTGGCGGCTTCCGGGCCGGCGGCCTCGATGTCGCCCTTCGCCATTGCTCGGCGAAGCTGGTGCATCTCGGTGACCGACTGGGTGAAATCGGCATAGACCGTGCTGATCTGCTGGATCGTGGCGAGATGGGTTGCCTCGCCCTGCCCGACCAGCGCGCCTTCGGTCACCAGCGCGCGGCCGATGCGGCCGGCGATCGGCGCCCGGATCGTCGTGTAATCGAGATTGAGCCTGGCGCGCGCGACATCGGCCTGGCGTGCTGCCACGTCGGCCTTGGCTTGACGCGCGGAGGCCGAGGCAACTTCGGCCTGGGACTGGGAGGCGGCGCGCGTGGCGACCAGCGCCTCGACCCTCTGGGCCTGACGTGTTTCCTGCTCGAGCAAGGCCATGGCCTTGTCGAGCGCCGCCGACGTGGCGCTGAGCTCGACTTCGTAGGGCGCCGGGTCGAGCTTGTAGAGCACGTCGCCGGCCGACACCTCGCTGCCCTGCTCGAAGGCGCGGACCATGACGACGCCCGGCACGCGGGCACGCACCTCGGCAATGCGCGTCGGCGCGATGCGGCCCGGCAATTCGCGCAGATAGGGCCGGCTCGAGGGCACCATCGTCACCGTGCCGACGGTCACGGCCTGTACGTTCGCTGTTTCGACCGGAACGGCCTGGCCATCACTCCAGATGAAGAGGACGGGCACCAGAAGGGCGACCGCGGCGACCGGGACGGCGATTCGCAAGGAGATCATTGTACTCGATTCTCAGTGACGGGCGGGACCAAGGAAGGGAGCGCCGGGACTTCATATCGAATGCATCTCAATTTCAAGCTTAATATGCTGCGTCGCAACATATAGACGCGGTAGCACAAAAAGCATTCTCAACCCCTTGAATCGAAAAGGAATGATCCTACCCGGGGGGATTCACCCCGGTCTCCGCCTTCGATACACGAAGTCGGCCGGCAGGCCGAGCCGGCGGCATGATTGCGCTGGCGGACCGGACCGCAGCACGATCCGGTCCGCCAGCGCCCCCGCAAGGCGCACCAGCGGCGCCTGCCATGGCCGGAGCCCGCAGGCTGCCGGCAATCCCAATCGCTCGCGCACCCAGCCGGGCACCATGTCGACCGCGGCACGGACCAGCAGGCGCTGCGCGGGTTTCAGCAGCCGCGGCACGATCGGCGCGTTGTTCATGATCTTGAGGAATTCGAGGACGATGGGCGATGGTTCGAGCCCTGGGCGCATGGCCTCGAACAAGGCCAGCCGTTCGGCATCGGACCGCGGCGCGTCGAGTGCCCCGTAGAGCCGGGCGGCTGGAGCGCTTTCGTCATAGGCCCGATCGATCTCGGCTGGCGAAAGCGGTTGCGCGTACCGGTGATAGGCCTCGATGAAGCCGAAGGACGCGGTCGCCTGCACCCAGGTCAGCAAGCGGACGTCGTTGGCCCGATAGGCCTCGCCCGCCGGCGTCTCGCCCATCACCCGGTCGTGCATCCGCACGACATCAGCAATCATCGCTTCGGCGACGCTGCGCGCGCCGTAGACCGTGACCATGGCCGCCATGCCGGTGCGTTCGAGCCGGCGCACGGGATCGCGGCGAAAGCCGCTATGCTCCCATACGCCGGTTCGCACCGACGGCTCGGCCAGCTCGAGGATTACCGCGGCCACGCCGCCGACAAACAGAGTGACGGGATTCTTGAAGATCCGCCACGACACGGAGTCCGCCGGCACCAGCGCCGGTTCGCCTTGGGGTTGCGCGAACGCTGCGCCGTCAGGCAGCAGGAGCAGGGACTGTCCCCGATGCGGGGCCGGCGCGGCGGCGCCAGGCCGAGGGCGGCACGCCAACCAGCTTCTTGAACGCCCGGCTGAAGGCGGCTTCCGAGCGATAGCCGGTCTCGTCGGCGACGGCGGCGATATGGACGCCGTTGCTCAGCAGGCCCGAGGCGATCTGCATGCGCCAGTTGGCGAGATAGTGCATCGGCGGCAGGCCGACCAGCTCGACGAAGCGTTCGGCCAGGACCGAGCGCGAGGCGCCCACGTCGTGCGCCAGCTCCTTGATCGTCCAGGCATGTGCGGGACGCGCATGCATCAGCGACAGGGCCTTGCCGACCGACGGATCGCGCAGCCCGGCGAGCCAGCCGGACTGACCCGGCGGCAGCGCTTCGAGATGACGGCGAACCACTTCGATGAACATCAGCTCGCTCAATTTGGCGAGCACGCTCTCGCCGCCGGCGCGCTTGTTGGCGGATTCGGCCCTCGCGAGGCGGATGAACTCGGCGAGCCACGAAGTATCGCCGCCTGCCGTTCGGCCGGCCTTGATGACCGGCGGCAGGTTGTCGAGCAGCGGGTTGAACGGCTGGGCGTCGCAGGCGAGGAAACCGCAGACCAGCTTCACCGTGGTCGGCCCGCCCTCGCCTACGCGCCGGAAGAACGGCAACGGTCCCGAGGTGGCGGCGTCGAGCTCGGCTTGCGTCACCGGCTGGGCGCGCATGCCGGGCGCGCTCGACATGACGTGCGCATCGCCCTTGGTGAAGACGATGACCTCGCCTTCCTCGATCCATACCGCTTCCTGGCCGAGCATGGCCGCGTAGCAACCGCCTTCGGTGGCCACATGATAGGAGATCAGGTGGCCCGCGCCGGGCAGCACCTTGGGCAGCACCATCTCGCGCGTCGGTTGCTCTGCCACCCATGGGGCGCAGGCGATGACGTCGAAGAACGCCGCGCCGGTAAGCCGAACGGCCTTCAGGACGTCCGATAGAGCATCTGTCGGCATTGTGGGCCCCCGCCCGCGAACTCAATCTGCACATGGGGTGTTATTAGTGCAGCGTCAAGCTCTTCGCTGAGACCGCGCCACTCCGTGGCGCTCATGATCATGAGATGAGCGCCACGGAGTGGCGCGGTCCCAGCCATGAGTCTACCGGCCGAAATCTCCGGTCTTGAGCTCGATCGGCTGGCCGTGCGGGGTTCGGGCGGCGGCGCGTTCCCAGGCGTCGCGGTAGGTCGTCAGGTCGGCCCGGGTGGTCACGGCCTTCTCCGCCGTCATGCGTTCCAGCGTCGCGAGCCAGTGGTGATAGTAGGTTTCGCCGGTATCCGGATCGCCGGCCGCCTGCGCGGCCTTGATGGTTTCCCCCAGCATCGCCGCCCACTCGCCCCAGGCGAACAGTCCCCTGGCATGGAGCGCCAGGGTCATGGCGAAGGCCTGCGCCTGCCACGGCTCGCGGAATACGGGTCCTTGCGCGTCGGCCGGGAGACCGGGGTTGGCCTCGAGCGCGCGTTGCGCGGCGGCCGGATCGATCGCGGTCATGTCAGGCCGGGTCCAGGTAGGGTTCGAACGCTTCGACCGAAACCTTCAGCGTCGGGTCGGCATCGGCGCCCCACAGGTCGCGCCCCTCGAAGCGGACCGTATAGAGCCATTGCGGGTTTTCACCCTCGCCCGCCGCCGCGCTGTCCGGAAAGACCTGGCAGCCGTGCAGACGCTCGACCACGCCGACATGGCCGCGAACGTAACGCGGCAGGCGCGTATGGGTCCTGGGATGGACGTTACGCGCGAGAACGCGATCACCCACGGCAAAGCGCGCGGGCGCCGACTGCGGCCGGGTGAAACTGCCGCGACGGCTGATCTGGTCGAGATTGGCCACGGTGAACTTGCCCCGCGGCGGCGCCTTGCCGGGGCGAAGTGAACGACCGGCGGCGATTTCGTCCGCATCGGCATAGCCATACTCGACCAGGGCCCACTCGCAGCGCGCCAGCCAGCGGTGGTAGTAGGAGGTGAGGTAGAGAGGCGGCGGCAGTTGCTCGATGCCGTAGCGGCCCTGGTCGATGTTCCAGGCGCCGACCGCGCCCATCACGCGGCTCGCCGCCATGACCTGGCCTTCCCACTTGCCGTGGAAGACCGGTCCGCTCTCGTCGGGATCGACCGGGCCGAAGCCGTCCATCCCGCCCATGTCGTGAATACCGTTCATGCGCGGTCTCCGGCAGGCGCCCGCGGCCGGCCGGTGCCGATCATCGAATCGCGCGTCACCAGCTCGGCAAGGCGCTCCTCGCTCCAGCCTTCGGTGCCGGCGGGGCGCTCCGGCAGAACCATATAACGAACCTCTGCGGTCGAATCCCACACACGGATTTCCGCCTGCTCCGGCACGGTCACGCCGAACTCGCGCAGCACGGCGCGCGGCTCCTTCACGGTGCGCGAGCGATAGGCGAAGGACTTGTACCAGACCGGCGGCAGGCCGAGCACGTCCCACGGATAGCAGGAGCACAGGGTGCAGACGACGACGTTGTGCCGGTCGGCCGTGTTCTCCACCGCCACCAGGTGATCGCCGACCTTGCCGTCGTGACCGAACGGCGCGGCGGCCTTGCTGGCGTCGGCCAGCAGCGCCTGACGGAAAGCAGGATCGGTCCAAGCCCGCGCCACGATGCGCGCGCCGATGTGCGGACCGATCTTCGTCTCGTAGGTCTCGACGATCGCATCGAGCGCCGAGGGATCGGTATAGCCCTTCTCGACGAGTATGGTCTGGAGGGCGCGAACCCTCAGCTCGGTTTCGGACAGGTCGGAGGCCTCGCCATGGTCGTGGTCGTGGCCATGCCCATGATGGTGATCATGCGTGCTCATGGCCGCCATAAAACCAGCCGCGCGAGCGCCTGAACAGAGGCAATTGCCGGCCGCATCATGAACCGCGGACGGACCGCCGGGACTGAGCGGCACTTTCAGGAGCGACAGCAGTCGGGGATCGGCGGCCCTGCGCGGAAACAGTTGCTCGAGCCTCACGTCCCGATGGTCCATCTCGGCCGATTTCCTCCCATTCATCGTACGCCGATACTCAAGTCCAATGCCTGATGCGACGAGCGAGGACGTGTCGAGGGATGGCCGCTGTCCGTCAATTCGAGCGCATCTCCTTCGAGCATCCCCAGACGTCGGGCGTCGCCTTGGGAGCGGCCCCAAGAGAATTGCCACTACGCCGGACGTTGTAACGCCGGATATCAACGCGGCTTGGCCCCGATGACGATCCGGATGGCCGCGTCCGTCGGACCGGGTGTCTGCGGACCGTCGAGCATGCCGCGGAACCGGCTCCAGTTCGCGGGCCAGTCTCCCTTGGTCGCATTGAAGCCGGCCGAGCGGAGCGTCTCCACGAGGGTGGATGCCGCCTCGCTCGTTGAGGCGTCGCTGCCATCCTTGACGAGAACGACCACCCCGACGATTCCGGCAACGCCCGTCCAGGTCCAGGTGCCCGGCATCCAGCCGGCTTCGTCGAGATAGGCCGAGATCGCCGAGCCCGCGGCCTGGCCGTCGGCTACCGGCTGGATGACGAACACGGCGGCCTTCGTCCCGGCATATTTCTGTAGCTGCGCAACGACCGGCGACGTCTGCGCCTCGCGAGCCGCCACGGCCGGCCCGGACGGCCCCGGCGCAGGAACCTGGCTCGGCGCTTCCGACGCGCCACCCTGGACCGGCTCGGCCGGGCGCGTGGCGGCCTCCCTGACGAGCTTGCCCAGATTGGCAAGCCGCTGCTGGATCTCCGCCGCATCGATCTGCGGCGCCTGTGTCTTCTCTTCGGCCAGCGCCTTCTCGCCGGCGGCGGCGCCGTCGCGGATCGCTCGCGCCGCGCGTTCATTGGCTTCGCGGGCAGCCTGCTCGAACGCTCCCGCGCGCTCGCGCGCCGAAGAGGCTTCCCGTTCGAGCGTCGCTGCCCGCTCGCGCGCCGCCGACAATTCCTGCTCGAGCGCCGTCGCCCGTCCCTGCCCCTTGGAGATCTCCTGCTCGAGCGCCGTGGCGCGTTCGCGCGCCGCCGAGACTTCCTTTTCGAGAGCCACGGCATGATCCCGTGCCGTCACGGCATCCTGCGTGCTCTGCGCGGAATGGCTCTCCTTCGCCTTGTATTCGTCGATCAGGGCATGTTCGTGAGCGCGGACGGCGCTACCGAACTTGAACGACAACCATGTCGAGGCGCCGAGCGCCATGACGGCCGTGACGACGGCGGCAAGGCTCACGATCATGGCCCTGTCCATGAACGCCGCCCATCCGCGAAGCTGATCGATATCCATGCTCGTTGAGTTGTTGGAGCGCATCCCAGGAACGATGACTGTCATCGTCCTCTGCCTATGCGCGTGTGGTCGATGGGGCAATGTATCGCTTTGCCGTCGTTCGTCGCCGATTTTTAATCAACAGGCTTAAGTCGATCGCTCGATGAAGCATCGACCGTGATCAATGTGTGACGAGACCGGAGCCCCGTCCCGCGGCTACTGAACGAAAGCCCGGTCGACCACGAGCCCGACTGCCGCGACCAGGATGACGGACGAAATGACGGTCACCGCCCGCCTTTCCCATTCGAAGCGGGACAGCAGCACGAGCGCCGGCAGGAGCAGCACGATGATCATCGCCTGCCCGGTCTCGACGCCGAGATTGAAGAGCAGCAGCGACGAGAACAGCCCGTCGCGCGGCAGCTCGAGCTCGAGCAGGGCGCCCGCGAAGCCGAAACCATGCACCAGGCCGAACAGCAGGCTGACGAGCCATCGCCGCGACGGCGTATGCTTCAGGAATATGTTCTCGCAGGCGACGTAGGCGATCGATGCCGCGATCAACGGCTCGATGAGCCATGATGGCGGCCTCACGACTCCCAGGACCGAGAGCGCGAGCGTGACGCTGTGCGCGACCGTGAAGGCCGTGACGATCCCCAGAAGCGATCCGATCCGGCCGCCGCGCAGGACCAGCGCCAGGAGAAAGAGAAGGTGATCGAACCCGGTCAGGATATGCTCGATGCCCAGCCGGAAGAACCCGAACGCTCCTTCCGGGTTTGCGTCGGACGCGCCCGCGGATTGATCGTTGATGGCGACGCGTACCTCGGACCGGTCCGGATCGAGGAGGAACTGCTCGGTCCCCTTCGGTCCTTCGATGTTGGCGAGCGTGTGGTGATCGCGGCCGAACACGGCCGAAAGCCTGTCGCGCAGGGTCAGGACACCGACAGGTCCCGCGCAGGCGTAGTGGATGACGACCACGACGATGGGGCGGCCGGGCTGGGCAGGCTGCACCGTGCCGGGCAGTGCCGCGCACGGGCTGCCGTCGGCCGAAACCTCGATATGGCGCGCCACGATGCCGGCGAGCGCATCGTGATCGGCTCCAGGCAGACCGTTCTGGACCTTGGACACTGCCTCGAGATCGAGCGTCAGACTGTAGCGGACCGTCTCGCCCTCGACCGTTATCCGCGCGAAGCCGGTCGTGCCGCCGGTGTGCGCGGCGGCCGCTCCGATCCAATCGAGGAGGAGCGCGAAAGACAGCAGCACGCAGGCGACGCCGCGCCGGCCGTGCCTCATCGCTGCAGGCTCCCGTCCATCGCCTTCGTCCATTCCTCGCCGACGAAGCGCGACAGAAGATGGACGCGGCGCTCGCCGTCGATCCGCACGTACTGCAGATAGCCATCCGGATTGCGAGCGCCGAACTGCGCCGCGAGCACCGGCGCCGGACCGTCGGCATAGAGCCTGGCCACGAAGTGCGGCGGATCGAGCTCGAAGCCTGCCACATCGGCGCTGGCAAGATCCGCCGCCGGGATCTCGTTGACCGGCGCCGAGGTATGCATCATCTGCACCGCCATGCTCAGGCGCTTGCCGGCTTCGCTGCCGATGTCGGCGCCGTCCGCCGTCGCCCAGCTCTTGTCGCCGGTCCGTACTGCGCTGAGACGCTCTCCGCCACGACTGAGCTCGACCCGGCGGACCTGCTCGGGCTCCATCCCGAG
>Ga0268266_10002887_pt1 | contig 17829 bp, 15 predicted proteins | sample KBSS13metaG_FD_190356 | JGI IMG/M metagenome (GOLD analysis project Ga0268266, IMG submission 190356) | Switchgrass rhizosphere microbial communities from Kellogg Biological Station, Michigan, USA - KBS S1-3 metaG (SPAdes) (version 2) | ecosystem: Host-associated > Plants > Roots > Rhizosphere...
GCCTTCAGGATGAGCGTCGCAGAATTCGCGCACGCGCCGCGCCACCTCTGGAAAGAGATAGCCGGCCTGAAGCTTCAGGTAATTCTCGTTCAGGTAAGCCATTACTGGTAGGGATGGACCGCCGGGGCCGTCCGTTGTGTTCGGCGCGCCCGTCGGTCGCGCCCTACCGATTTGTGAATTGCCGGCGCTTAGTAGTTTTTCGCCACCGCGTCCCAGTTCACGACGTTCCACCACGCCTTGAGATAATCAGCGCGGCGGTTTTGATACTTCAAGTAATACGCGTGCTCCCACACATCGACGCCAAGGATCGGCGTGTTGCCGTCCATTAAAGGGCTGTCTTGATTCGGCGTGGAGATTATCTCAAGCCCTCCATTTTTCTTGATCAACCATGCCCATCCACTACCGAAGCGGCCTACACCGGCAGTGCTGAGTTTTTCCTTAAACTGATCGAAACCACCGAAGGCGGATTTGATGTCATCGGCAAGTTTGCCTTTAGGTTCGCCGCCAGCGTTCGGTCCCATGATCTCCCAAAAGAACGAGTGGTTAGCATGGCCGCCGCCGTTGTTCCGCACGACTGTGCGAATATTTTCCGGCACAGCATTCAGATCGCTAATTAGGTCTTCTACGGTTTTCTTCTCCAGATCAGTGCCCTTTATCGCTTTGTTCAGGTTATCAACGTAAGCCTGGTGATGTTTGGTGTAATGGATTTCCATTGTGCGCGCATCGATGTGCGGCTCCAAGGCATCGTACGCATAGGGTAGTTTAGGTAGTTCGTAAGCCATAATGGTTACTGTTAGATCGAATCAGGCCGAGCGACAGGTTTATTTTTGCTCGGGAAGCTGTCCATAATCTGGTAGGGACACCGCGCTGCGGCGTCCGGTCGGCGCAGCGCGCCGACCCTACCTTTCGCAGCGATAAAACCCCGGGTGATACCCCATTCCGCTGCGATGATTCACATACGTCGCGAGAGCTAAGAGCGGGAAATTCTGGCGATACATGTCGTACTTCAAATAGAACGTGCGGGGGAATCCGGTGCCGGTAATTTCATCTTCATCCCATGAACCATCGGGCTTTTGCGAGCGAAGAAGGTAACGCAAGCCATGTTGAATACTCGGCCGATCCAGATCGGCGCAGGCGCAGATGCCCATGATCGCCCATGCGGTTTGCGACGCAGTGCTTGGGCCAATTCCTTTCGTCGACGGATTTTCGTACGTGCCACAGGTTTCACCCCAGCCGCCGTCATTGTTTTGGCAGCTCTCGAGCCAATCGCGTCCGCGCAAAATCCAGTCCTGAGTCATATCTTCGCCGATTGCTCGCAGGCCACGCAGCACCTGCCAGGTGCCGTAGATGTAATTCACGCCCCAGCGTCCGTACCACGAGCCATCGTCATCCTGAGTGGCGATCAAATATTCGATCGCGTCGCGAATGCATTTCGCGTTGCGATCGAAACCGATATAGCCAAGCAACTCAAGCGTGCGCGCAGTCAAATCGCTGCAGGTCGGATCGAGAATCGCGTTGTGATCCGCAAACGGCATATCTTCCAACCACGCAGTCGTCACGTTCTTGTCGAAAGCGGCCCAGCCACCGTCGCGACATTGGAAACTGAGCTGCCAATCAAGCGCGCGACGAAACAAATCGTTGAGTGACTGTGAGTCTTCCGGTTGAACAAGCCTCAGTGCCATTAACACCATCGCGGTGTCATCAGTGTCGGCGTAATAAACGTTGTTGTACTCGAACGCCCAGCCGCTGGCTTCGGAATACGAATTGTTGATCGCCCAATCGCCGCGGATTCGCACTTCCTTGTTGATCAACCATTCGGCCGCCTTTTGCAGTGCGGGATGCTCTGGTGAAAGACCAGAGTCTGCCAGCGAAATGATCGTGATGGCTGTGTCCCAAACGGGCGACAGACATGGCTGAATTCTGAAATCCTCGGGATCGTCAACGAACAAGCCATTGAAGTCTTTTTCAGCCTTAACGTAAATTGGATGTGTTTTTGAGTAGCCAAGCGAGCGCAGAGCAATCATGCAGTTCAGCATGGCGGGATAAACCGCGGCAAGACCGTCGCTTCCATCTCTGATTCGCTCGAGCATCCAGCGCTCTGCTGTTTCCAACGCACGTTGCCGCAGTAAGCCGATGCGAAGGGGTTGAAGAAATTTGAAGGTGTCATCAAGACGCAGGAAGAAATTGCGCCATGTCCAGAATTTTTCGCTGCGCGGCAGGCGCAAATCGGCCTGCTCTGTGCCGAGAGGATATAGCTCGTGCAATTGTTTTTCGCCGGGCAAAACTCGCGTGGGTTTAAAATGGTTAATAATGGACAGCGGGATGAGCATCGCCCGGCTCCACGACGACATTTTGTAAATGTGAAAAGGAGCCCAACTCGGCAGGAGCACCATCTCCACCGGAATCGACGGCAAATATTTCCACGGGAACACGCCGAGCAATGCCAGGTAAAGCTTGCTGAACGTGTTCATCTGCGGAATTCCCCCCAGGCGCATGATCGTCGCGCGCGCTTCCTGCATGAACGGTGCGTCCATCGAACAACCGGCAAGCTTCAAAGCAAAATACGCCTTTACCGACGCATTTATCTCGCTCGGTCCACCGTGATAAATGTTCCAGCCGCCCTCAGGCAATTGGCGTTTGAGAATGTGACGAACGCAACGCCGCTGCAGTTGCGCGTTCACTTCGCCGCACCAATGCATGAATACGACGTAGTCGGAGCATAACGTGCTATCGACCAATAACTCGCCGCACCAATGCCCGTCAGATTTCTGCTGCCGCAAAAGATTTTCCTGTGCGAGGGAAATCGCCCGCGAGATCTGCTGGTCCGCCGCGGCATCGGATTCCGAGGCGTCGAGTGACCTTGGTAAGACTCTCAATTGGGGCGATGGCATCTCGATCGTTTATGAGGCTTTCGCGACTGGCTCAGCGCGCTTTCCGGTGAGATGACCATTTCCCGAGCTTACACCGTTGTAGGCGAGCACTTCACTGCCCCGTCCAGCAGCCTTCGGCTTCGCACCGAAATTGAACTTGATCGTTTTCCAAGTATCGCCGCGCTGAGCTTGCAAGCCGAGCGTTGCCGTCGGCTCGTAACCGCAATGCACCATGCAATTTTCGCACCGGCTATCGCGTGCGACACCATTGACGACCCCGTATCGGTTCCAATCCGTCTGTTCAAGCAGCTCCGCGTAAGTCGCGAAATGGCCGTCGGTCATCAAATAACAAGGACCCTTCCAGCCACGGATGTTGCGCGTGGGAATTGCCCACGCCGAACACGTCAGATCGCGTTTTCCAGCGAGAAATTCAAAATAGACCGGTGTTCCGAAAAATGCATAACGATTCATCCAGTCCTCGATTTTTCGGAATTTCTGAACGGTCATGGCTCGGGTAAGGAAGAAATCTTCGGGCCGCAAATTCAGCCGTTTGGTCATGTCTTTCTTCGCAGCGTCATAGTCGTAGCCAGGAGTGATTGTGTGTCCGTCAACCCCAAGGTCCGACAGGTAATCGAACATTCGCTCGATTTCCTGCATATCGGTCTCTTTGTAGATCGTCGTATTCGTTGCGACTTGATACCCCAGCGCCTTCGCCATTTTGATTGCCAGAATGCACTCTTTGAAAACGCCCTCGCGCTCGACGATCAGGTCGTGTGTTCGCTCCAGGCCATCAAGGTGAACGTTCCAGTACATCCATTTGCTAGGTCCGATCCTCGGCTTCGCCGGGTCTTTCGGTCCCTTACGGATTTCAGCGGCGTCCTTTTCGGAGAGCAATCCATCCTTGAGCAACACATCGATTTTCTCTTCGAATTTTTTGCCGCTGCCGTTTTGCGCGCTGCTCAATTCCTTTGCCAGCCATTCGCGCATTTTTTTCCGCATGAATACAGCGTTGGTACAGATGTAAACGATCCGTCGTTGCGCGAGCACTCCTTGGACCAATGCTTCGATATACGGATACACCAGCGGCTCACCGCCGCAGATGGAAATCATGGGGGCATTGCACTCTTGAGCTGAAGCCAGGCAATCCTCCAGGCTCATCATGTCTTTGAGGGATGTCGAGTATTCGCGAATCCGTCCGCAACCTGTGCATGTCAGATTGCACGTATGCAACGGCTCGAGTTGAAGCACCGTGGCGAACTTCTTGGTACCACGCAGCTTGTGCCCGATCACGTACGCAGCAATTTTCGCAGTCAGCGGAAGAGGAAATCTCATAAAAGCGAGGAGTTTACCGAGCGGCCGTCAGGGTGTCAATCGGCCGGCCCATTTGTACTGTAAATCGGCCTGCAGCGGTCGTTTGGATTTGCGCCAGGATTCTAGCGTACTGAGCCTGAACAGCAAAACAAACCTGCGACTACGTTGGATTTGTGTGGTTAAATTGGAGGAAGTAGGAGTCTACCAATCGAGGAATAGCATATGAAAAGATTATTTTTAGCAGCGTTTTCCGTGGGGCTGATTGGCTGTGCAAATCAACCCGCGCCACCTCCTGGTGCCGTGACCGGAGGATATCCTTATTCCCGGTACGCTTACACCGCGGACGTCTGGGGCCATCGCAGTCCGGCCTATAAGGATTGGAGCACCGGCCAATTGCAGCAGCGCAGGCTCGATCTTTACGCAACAGTCCCATTCACACGGACGCGTAATGAAGTCCCTGCCTACATCTACAACGGAATGGCGCTGCCACAGCAGGACGAAATCAAGGCTATCGAAACCGAGTTGAATTGGCGATATCAGCACGGCGACAAGACCGCAGAGCTGAAGGAATTTTGGCCTTCAACGCGAAGGCACATTGCCAGCGGCGGACGTTTCGACTCAGGTTTCTAACGCGCGGCGAGGTCGTTGCCGAGCAAACCGCCCAGTCGAGTCGTGGGCACCCTACACGCCGTGCCAGCCACGGCGGATCAGACTGACCGCGATGGCGGCGAGCAGGAGCGCGACAATTTTCGACACACCTCGTAAACCTTGTCTGCCCATCCAGCGCGCGACAAAATCGGCATTCCAGAACGCGATCACCACCAGCGCGAGATTAGCCAGAAGCGCCGCAATCGTAAACACCAGACCGACTGTATCGACCAGGACGAGCAACGCTGTCAGCAAGGCCGGCCCGGCTATCAAAGGCATCCCAAGTGGCACGACGCCGAAGTCGTGGGTGGCTTCGCGACTGGCGGGCGCGACGTTAAGCAATTCCCGCCCAGCTAACCCGAGCAAGATCAGGCCGCCTGCCACCTGAAAATCCGATACGGTGATTCCAAGTGCGGTAAAGATTATTTTTCCGAGAAATATAAATCCAACCGAAATACAAAGCGCCGTGAAGATGGCGATGAAACCTTCTCGCTGTCGCTGTTCGCGTGGAGTGTCCCCGGCCAAACCCATAAACATGGCCACCAGGCCAATTGGATCTATGGCGACAAAAATCGGAATAAAGGCAACGAAAAATTTGTGGAGCATGCTTTATGCGTCTCGGCACATCGCTCTTCTCGTCACAGATCAACACAGATGAAACACAGAATCATTAAAATTCCGTCTGCCACCGGTGAAAATATGTGCAAGTCTTTGGCCTATTTGCTCCTGCACTGCTATGTCAAACGATTCCAATAAAGCCGCGGTTGTTTACATCTCTCTCATTCTGCTCACTTCGACCTTAATTGTTTCGGCTGCCGAAATGAAAACAGTCGATGATTTTCGTGCCGTTGCGGCAAAGGCGAACGCCATACTGACGATTCCCGATTGGGAGCAAACACCGGAAGCGATTGAGATTGCGATGAAGAATACGATCGCGAAGGCCAACGCATCGCTGGATCGGATTGGCGCCCAAGATCCCACCAAGGTGACTTTCAAGAGCACTGTCGTCGCCTTGGATGATGTTACTTACGAGGCCAGTCTGGCGGCGAACAGGGCCACCCTCATCAAGGAAACGAACACGAACCCCGGTCTGCGCACTGCTGCGGAGAACGCCGTGAAAGCGTTTCAGGACTGGGCGGTCGGTGTCGATTATCGCGAGGACGTTTACAAAGCGATCAAGGCGTTTGCTGATACGCATCCAAAGCTCAGCGGCGAAGACGAAAAGCTGCTGAAGGAAACGCTACGCGATTATCGCCGTGCCGGTTTGGAATTGCCTTCTGGCCAGCGCAAGGAAGTTGAGCAACTGCGCAAGGAACTGTCGAAGGTGGGGACGGATTTCGACACCAACATCGTTAAGTCCAGCGCTCCGGTCATGTTCAGCAAAGGCGATCTCGAAGGGCTTCCGGAAAGCTTCTTTGCATCGCCCGGCATCAAAACCGGCGACGATGTCTATACCGTGATGGCGAACGTCACGTGGCAATTCAACACCGTTCAGGAGAACGCCAAAAACGAGGCGACGCGTAAACAGCTGTACATCGTTCGCGAAACCCTGGCGAAAGATAAGAATGTGCCTCTTCTGAATCAGATGCTGGAGCTTCGAAACGAAATTGCGCTGCGCCTCGGTTACAAGTCATGGGACGATTACCAAACGGAAGTCAAAATGGCCAAGTCCGGCATGAATGCGGAAAAGTACATCAACGATCTGGTCGCGGGCATTCAGCCAAAATTCGATAGCGAAATTGCAGAACTGCAAAAGTTGAAGGCTGCCGATACCAATGATCCCAAAGCCAGGATCATGGTGTGGGACTGGCGGTACTACAGCAACCAGCGGGACAGGCAAAAATACAACGTCGATAAAGAAGCGTTGCGCGCGTATTTCCCGTTCCAAAAAGTCCTCGATGGCATGTTTAATATTTATCAGAGCATCTTTGGTCTGAAATTCGAAAAGATCGTCGCGCCCCACAAATGGGTGGACGACCTCCAGTTGTATGTCGTCACTGATTCCGCCACGGGCGAGCCGCTCGGGATGTTTTATCTCGACATGTTCCCGCGCGAAGGAAAATACAATCACTTCGCGCAATTCGTCATCATCAGCGGCAAGCTTTTGGCGAACGGAAAATATCAGCGGCCGACTGTTGCCTTGCTCTGCAATTTCCCGCCTGCCAGTGGCGATGCACCATCATTAATGACGCATCAGGACGTGGAGACACTTTTCCATGAGTTTGGGCATGCTCTTCATTCCATTGTCACTCGCGCCAGGTATGGCCGCTTTGCCGGAACGAATGTGCCAGGTGATTTTGTTGAAGCGCCGTCGCAAATGCTGCAAAACTGGGTTTGGGATAAGAAAGTGCTTGATACTTTCGCCGCCGATTACCGCGATCCGTCAAAAAAGATTCCCACGGAAATCGTCAAGAAACTTAACGACGCGAAGCTGGCAGATGCTGGCGTGCTTTATCGCCGTCAGTTCGCGTTCGCTTCACTCGATCTTGCTCTGCATGATCCGCATCCTGAAGAGATGCCATACGATTGCGTGGCCATATCGAACCCGATTTTAGAAAAAGTCTTTTTGCCCATTGATCCGAGCACAACTTTCGTCTCCTACTTTGGTCATCTGAACGGATATGATGCCGGATACTACGGCTACGCCTGGGCAGACGCGATTGCCGCCGACATGGCAACCGTTTTCGAAAAGGCAAAGGACGGTTACCTCGATAAACAGGCCGGAATGAAATTGCGTCGCGAAATTTACGAGCCCGGCGATTCGCGCGATGTCAATGAGTCGATCGAAAAATTCCTGGGCCGCAAACAATCGATCGAACCATTTCTGAAGAAAATCGGCATTGGCGCGCAGGACAAAAAGAAAGCAGCAGTCGAACCGTCACAAGAAACCAGATAACGAATCGGCGACTACGCTTGCGCTGCAGCGAATTAGATGATTCAATCGGGTTCGCACTTACTGAAAATCTGAATGGGCTCGCTTAAAAAACGCAGGAAAGCAAAAATTGCCAAGCACAAGCGCCGCAAACGCATGAAGGCGCACCGGCATAAGAAGCGACTGCGGTACAAATTGTAAGGCACGGCCTTTTCCTTTTGCTGGCGAAACTGCTGTCCGTGGCGGTTTGCCCAGCCGCGGCAGAAAGATAAGATTAAGCGTGAGGGAGCAGAAAAAGTGCTGCGTTCGGTGCGTCCGCCGGAAGCTTGTTTTCGCGCTGAGTTTTCTCGTTACAGCAACGTTTGCAGAGGCGCAGGTGCCCAAAGCTTCACCTGTAAGAGTGCCGCGCGCCCACCCTGGTAAAACCGCCACGCGCCACGACGATTCCATCGCATCGAAAGCGTCTCCAGACCTCGCGTTACGGTCGCAAGGGGCGCACAAAGCGGACGCGCTCGCGCGTTTCGTTGAAGGAATGGCGTTCGAGGAAAACGGCGAGATGGAGCGCGCCTTGGAAGCGTATCGGAAAGTCCTCAACGTCGATCCGGGCCAGTCAGAGCTCGCATCGCGCGTAGCCGGTCTGCTGATACAGCAGGACGATTTTCCGCAGGCAATCGACGTGCTGAAGGACGCGATCAAGGCAAACCCGAATAACGCGGAGCCATACCAGCAACTCGCATTTATCTACACGAGATATCTGAAAAGAACGGATCAGGCGATTGATTATGCCAATCGCGCCATCACTTTGAATCCCGGAGATGTGGAAGGTTATCAGCGCCTGGTGGAAATCGAACTCGCCGCGGGACAAGAGAGAAGGGCACTCGAAGTTCTGGATCGCGCCCTCAAAGTTCACACCAATGATCCCAACTTCTGGATACGCCTCGGAAAGTTGTACGTGGCCATTCTATTTAAATCCGATTCACACCCGAAGCCTGACGAGCTGAAAAAGACTAACGAGGTTTTCAAAAGAGCGGCGGAAAATTCCGGAGACGACCCGGGCATCCTGAAGGACGTAGCCGATTACTACGCGGCATCGCAGCAACTGAAGGAAGCGATCCCACTTTATTTGCGTGTTCTTGAGCTGCAACCGGACGACGCAAACGCGCGAGAGAAATTGGCAACCGGTTTTATCCTCACAAACCAAAGAGACAAAGCGGTGGAGATGCTGGAACAAATCATCAAAGAGCACCCCGAAAAATATCAGCCGTACGATTTACTGGCCCAAGTCCTGGATGAAGAAGCGCGGTCACTCCAGCGTGCGAATCGACCTGATGAAGCCAAAGCCACATTCGCCAAGGTCGCTGCAAATTATGAGCAAAGTCTCTTAATCAATCCAAACCACGTCGGCACGTATGTGCGGCTGGCGGAGTTGCTTTTGGGAACATTGAAAGACCCGGACCACGCAGTTAAACTGTTGGGCGAAGCCCGACGACGGTTTCCGGGCGCCCCGGAAATTGTTTATTATCTTGGGATCGCGCAGCGCGAAGCAAAGCAAAGCCAGCAAGCGGTGGCCACGTTTGAGGAGGCGCTGCACGAAGCGCAGCTCGAAGAAGATGCTGACTTCGTAAACGCGAAGTTCTACTTCAATTATGGAGCGGCTGCCGAACAGGCGGGTTTGTACGACAAGGCCGCCGACTTGCTCCGTAAATCAATTGCGCTCGATCCTGATAACTCAGCCGAGACTTTCAATTATCTGGGTTACATGTGGGCAGATCACAACATGAATCTGGACGAAGCTGAAACGATGATCAGACGCGCGTTGCAAAGCGAACCCAACAACGCTTCCTATCTCGATAGTCTAGGCTGGGTGGAATTTCGAAAAGGTCAATTCGATCGAGCCTTGAACGACCTGCTTCAGGCTGCGAAGACTGCACCGCGCGAAGACCCTGTTGTATTTGAACACATCGGCGACACTTATTTAAAATTGAATCGGGCCCGGGAAGCCTTGGAATCCTGGCAGAAAGCGCTGTCGCTCGATCCGAAAAACAAAAATCTCGCAGACAAAATCCAGGCTACGAAAAAGAGCATCGGCAAAGATTTACCGGAAAAGACCAATCCTACCTAACGAGCGCGCTGATATCGAACATCGAATTTCGACACTAGAACATCCGACGCCGACATTTCGATAATGTTGAGAGATGAAGGATTACCCCACATTGTGGCAGCGCAAGACGATGTGGGCGGCGTTGACTGCCTGTTTCCTCGTTGTTCTTGTCGTCATTGTAGCCGCTGTGATCTGGGCGGGCGCCAGCATCGTCAGTTTTCTTCAGCCGATTCTGATCCCGGTGGCGATCGCCGCAATCCTTGCCTATCTGCTCGATCCATTGGTGACGAAAATGTCTCGCGGAACGCTTACGCGCACCAAGGCTATAGCGCTGCTTTTCGCAATTGGGTTTTTTGCCTTGGGCGGATTGGCAGCATGGCTCGCTCCGACGATCTCGGTTCAGAGCGCGAACTTCGCCAGGCAAATCCCTGCCTATACTGAACGGGCTCGGAATTACATCGTTGATCTTATCTATCGGTTCGACCAGACATTCGGTTTGGTAGGCGCAGGACAGACGAAATCCGCGTCGAAGAGTCTTACCAATTTCCTGATCGGCCCCGGACCATCTCTTTCTCCTCACCGACAAGGTATGGCGAATCCGGCCGGGTCGGCGCAACCCACTGCGCCACCCACTCAAGTAATCTCCCCGATCCAACCCAAGCTGAGCAATGCGGAACGCCAGCGCATTCAAGCCTACGTGGAAAAACAAATGCCGAAGTTACAGGAGGCGCTGCCGACTCTCCTTGCGAGACTGTGGGACATTTTGAAGACAAGCATCGGCGGATTTCTCGGCGCAACCGGTTTCTTGCTCAGTCTTATCCTGGTCCCCGTCTATTTATTTTTTCTACTGAAAGAAAAGCCGCGCATTGAAGAAAGATGGACAGATTACCTGCCGTTGCGGGCGTCTCCGCTGAAGAACGAAGTAGCAGATGTAATATTGCAAATAAACTCGTACGTTGTCGCGTACTTCCGTGGTCAGCTACTTGTCTGCCTGATTGACGGCATTCTCATCGGCACGCTGCTGGCATTATTCGGCCTGAATTTTGCGGCAGTCATCGGCGCAATGGTGGTAGTGCTCACCATGATCCCGTATATCGGGATCATCATTTGCTGGGTGCCAGCTGTTCTCATCGCGGCATTCCAATGGGGTGATTGGACTCACCCTATCATCGTGACCGCGATTTTCATCGTCATACAAAATCTGGAAGGCCTTCTTTACGCGCCACGGATCGTCGGAAAACATGTTGGCTTACATCCGATGACCGTAATTGTGTCGATCTTTGTCTGGGGCTTGATCATTGGTGGAGTCATCGGGCCGCTTCTTGCTGTGCCGCTCACTGCCACGCTTAAAGTGCTTTTCGGGCGTTACGTTTGGAGCCGGCGTTTGCGGGAACAGTCTCTGCCGATCGAAACCGCTCTCGCGGTTGAAGACATCGAAGTAGCGACTCATCGTTAGCGCAAAAATCAGTTTGCATGAAAGGGAGAAATGGATCGACGGGCGTCGAGACAACGCAGCAAACCCCCGTTCAACCCGACCACGTCGAGCAGGAGAGAGACCACCACTCAATTAGAAGCACGCACTCTATGTTTCAGCGGCAGCCCCGAAGCGTTCGGCTGATCGTTGCTATCGCGGGCTTGGCCATCGTTCTTTTGGCAGGAGTTTTTTTCGTTAGGTATGGCTCAAAACTGTATGAGAACTGGCACGAACGTCGTTTGCTGGAAAAAGCCACCACACTCTTACAACACGGAAACCTCAGCCACGCAGCACAGATAGCGCAGGATCTCGCCGGACGGCATCCGGATTCTCTTGCGGCGCTATCCATTCTGGCGGACGCAGCGGAAAGACAAAATCTCGAAGAGGCCGTTACGTGGCGCGAGCGGATCGGACGGTTGCTGCCGAAAGATCCAGAGAGTCAGCTTAATCTGGCCTCTGCTGCGCTCCGCTTTGGGAAGATCGATCTCGCGCGTGAAGCGCTTAATCGAATCTCGCCGAGCGATCGGGACAGCGCAGCCTTCCATGTCGTTGCCGGCTGGCTGGCGCGCGCAGAAGGCAATCTTGTCGAGCAGGAGGAACAATTCGCAGCTGCAGTAAGGAAAGAACCACAGAACGACCTTTATCAATTCAATCTCGCAGCACTGCAGATTCGTTCCAAAGACACCGAGAAGCGCAACGACGCTCGCGATACGCTTGAGCGACTTATCACCATACCGCAATACCGAACCGGTGCGCTGCGAGCATTGCTCAATGATGCTGTGGAACGCAATGACCGCTCTGCTGCGGATAGTTTTGCGCAACAGCTGCAAATGTCGCCAGAGGTCACATTCGGCGATTACCTCCTTTGCCTGAATTTTTACCAAAAATTAGACGAGAAAAAATTCCGGCGGGTCCTTGAGAAAGTGAAACCGTTTGCGGCGCGTAATGCATCTGATTTCTCATCCCTGGTCGACTGGATGAATCAGAACGGACTCGCTGGAGACGTTGTGAAGTGGATCGACAAGTTGCCGACAGCAAAATTGAGTTCGCCGCCTGCGTCTGTCGCAGTTGCCGATGCTTATGCAACTGTGAAGAATTGGTCGCGTCTGAAACGCTTAACCCGGAGTGGAAATTGGAGCGACGCCGAATATTTACGCCTGGCGTACGGCGCAATCGCGGAGCGACATTTGCGTTCCGACAACGACCCGAAATCTGAGTTCGACACCCTTTGGCAGTCTGCCGCTGGATTATCAGAGGACGTGCCGGACCATGAACTTACGCTCGCGCGGCTCGCCATTAAATGGCAACTGATGAGCCAGGCCGAGGAACTCTGGATTCGCGTCGAAGAAAATCCAACGATGCGCCGCGAAGCGCTCGACAATCTTCGACAGCTGTATCGTGCCAAGAACGACACGACCAAGCTCTACACCATTCTCCAACGGCTTCATGAAAGTTCGCCTAACGAGGGACCTATCACAGCAGACTTGGCGCGGCTCGCGCTGAACCTCGGCGAAAATACTGAAAGCTCATATCAACTCGCGAAAGAGGCTTATGACCGGGCGCCGAATGACGTCAATTGTGCGGTGACGTACGCGTTTTCACTTCATCGCCTTGGCAGAAATGCGGAGGCTCTTGCGATTATTCGAAGTTTGCCGCCGGAACGGTTGCATGATTCCCACGCGCCCGTTTATGTCGCGCTGGTGCTCGTTGAGGGAAACGAACTCGAGAGCGCAAAGGATTACATACAAGCCGCCGAAAAGGGGAAATTTTATCCGGAAGAGAAAAAGCTGCTCGAAGAAGCCAAGACGAAGCTCATGGCGGCATCTGCAATTTCGTTGCCGGCAGAGTCGCCGTCGCCCAGCGGAATACCACCGCTGTAGAGTCCGCTGTCCTCAGCGGATGAGCAATGAATGCGCTGAGACAGCGCACGCTACAGTGCTGTAGCCATCATTCTTCTTTCTCAATGGCGTTCGTCCAATCGGCGATGTCTTTTTCGTCCATCTGAACACGCTCTTCCAAACGCGCATCCCGATATCCCCACTCCTGAACGTCCACCAAGTATTGCTGCCGAGAAATCAGCGTGCCGCGGCATAATCGTTCCGGCCCCGCAGTCTTCACTTCATTCCGGAGCCGTGTAATCAAATCCTCCATGATCGCCGCAGGGATTCGCGCGCGTTCCCCGGGATAAACGTAACCGAACAGAATCAAATGGCCGAACAATATGCGCCAATCAGGGCCGAACCGCCTAACGAGGTGCGGCCAGTCGATCTCTCCCGCGCAGCAGCGAAAAATGTGCGCGATATCGGCGCCGTCGAACCGCTCGCGTTCCATGATATATGCTTTCATCCAAATCATTTCCTCTGGCGCGCAGTGTTTCACCGGCACGCCCAGCAATTCTGCATCGCTCGCCCGCTCGAACCACGAATCATCCACTTCGCACAACCCATTGCCGGCGCGAAAAATCAGATCAAGCACATCTCCTTCATATTTTCCCTTCGCCAGCCAGTGCGGGAATGTCAGTTCGGTTTTGTAGCCGGCGCCCGCTAGCGCACGGAGCGCAGCCTTAACATGATTTGGCCGGATATAGAGATCGAAGTCCTTCGTGCTACGCGACACGCCTCCGCACACCTCCACCATGTACGCGCCCCCGATCAGGAAGGGAATCTCGGCAGCATACAACGCTGCCACTGATCTGCGATGAAACTCATCTCGACTACCTTCACCGTGATTGGCTCGAACCGCGGTGGCTGTGCTTGCAGTCATTACCCATCAATTACGCAGTTGCACCGCGCCACGCGTGCATGGCAAGGCATGTTCCACACGCGAAACGTCCAGCCTTAGTCGCCGTTTCGTTTCTTAAGACAATGGCCGAACGAACGTTGCGTATCGCTGCGACTGCGGATCTTCATTATGGCAAGCATTCGCGCGGAAAAATGCAGGATGCGTTTGCGGAGATCTCGGGAAGTGCCGATGTGCTGTTGCTCTGCGGCGACCTCACTGAGTACGGACTTCCCGAGGAAGCGGAAGAACTCGCCGCTGATATTCGCAGCGCGGTGAGAATCCCGTGTATCGGTGTCATCGGAAATCATGATTACGAATCCGGACATCCGGAAACAGTCGCAAACATTCTCGATCAGACCGGCGTAACCATGCTTAACGGGGAAGCCGTCGAAATCGCCGGTGTTGGATTCGCGGGGATCTGCGGCTTCGGCGGCGGCTTTGGCCGCAGGATGCTGAATGCGTGGGGCGAGCCGCTGATCAAGCAATTCGTACAGGAATCAGTTAGCCACGCTATTCGTCTCGAGCAGGCGCTGGTCAAGCTGCAAACTGAACGCCGGATAGTGGTCCTGCATTATTCCCCAATTAGAGCGACGTTGGAGGGGGAAGATCCGGAAATCTATGCCTTCCTCGGTTCGAGCCGTCTTGAAGAACCGATCAACCGATTTCGCGCGACCGCAGTTTTCCACGGTCACGCACATAACGGTATTAGCGATGGGAAAACGTCAACCGGCATTCCGGTTTACAACGTCTCCGCGCCAGTGCTGCAGAAAACCGGAAGGTCCTATCGAATTGTCGAGCTGTAACTAGCGTGGCTTAGACGCGATCGCCACACAAATCAGCTGCTGCGACAACCTGCCAGGCTTCTACATCCGATCGCGATTGCGTAGGGGAAACGCAGCGCACAGCTTTAATTGCATCGAAAGTCACTTCAGAAAGCGGAATATTGATTGAAGCCGCCAGTTCGCGCCGGGTTGCTGCTGTCAAATTCTTGTAGAGCAAACTCAAGTGCGGCTTTAGTTCGTACCGCGATGAATCGTTCGACGCTTCGCGAATGATGCCATTAATGTTCGACAGTTCTCCGCTCGTGGCGAATTTCACAAACAGTGTTTTGATAAAGTCATCGGATTGATCAATTCCAAGCGCTTTTAGCTCGATGAGTTTGCATTCACGCGCTGTCGCTCCGACCGCGTCCTTAGCCGCGTCAGTTCCATGCGCTCCGACATGAATCGTCACGTGCGGCTCGAATACAGGCGCATCGCATCGACGGGCGAGATCTTTAATAATTTCATAACAAAAGCTGTGTGCGGGCTCGGACGGGATAAGCCAGTAAGCAATGACTGCTTGCCTGCTCACGAGATCACTCCGCGTTCCGGTTCAACTCCACTTCTGCAGCTCTACAATGTTGCCTTCAGGATCGCGCGCATAAACCAGACGAAGCAGACCGACGCCTTTTACTTCCGCCGTGGCAATCTCTCCCACTGCGCCCCCGCCCGCTGCGATCACCGCTTGTAGTGCTTCATCCACGTTTTCCACTGCGAATGCAATGTGGCCGAAACCGCACTCATTGGCTTTCGGTAGTTCGCGTTCGATCAACTGATCGTAGCTGAAGATCTCCAACGTGGGCCCGTCATCGTCGTATCCAGGTAACCTCAGATGGACGCCACAAAGACGGGCGTTCGGGACCGAATTCACTCTGTCAAGCCACGCCGCAGACAAGTCACGTTCGGGACCTTTGGGTTCGCATCCGAACACTTCGCGATAGAATCGGACCAGCCTTTTCCAATCTCTGGCGATCAGATTGGTGTGCACATATTTCGCGCGGATCGGCATGCTTTTCTTCTAGACCGAGCTTACAAATATCACAATCGATCTTCCGATGTCATTCTGCGCGAAGTGAGCAATTTCTGGTCATTTCGTGAATCGCTCCGTTGGAAAAAATTGAGATGTTTCGCTCTGCTCAACATGACAGAAGGAAGAATTGGCTGAACTTGCGGTATGCCGACGAATGTTTTGGGAACGGAATTGAAACGTTGTTGTAGCGATCCGATAACCGGTTTTTATCGTGACGGCTATTGTCGGACAGGGCCAGAAGACGTGGGGCAACACACGGTTTGCGTGCAAGTCACGGAGGAATTTTTAGATTTCTCCGTTCTGGATGGAAACGACTTGGTCACACCGCATCCGGAGTGGGGTTTTCCTGGATTGAAGCCAGGCGATAAATGGTGCGTGTGCGTCACGCGGTGGAAAAGCGCGCTGGATCACCACCGCGCGGCGCCGGTGGATCTGGAAGCGACGCATGCTTCCGCGCTCGAGTTCGTCACGCTGGAAGAACTAAAAGCGCACGCGGTAACCCAAGCCTAACAAAACCTGCAGACCGGTCGCTGTTGAATCCGATTGGGTTTGCCGCCACGCTAAGGACGAATTGAAGCTTCCCTTTAGTCTTTTCCTCGCGCTGAGGTATTTGAAACCTAAGCGCACGTTTCTCTCGATCATCACGTTGATCTCGGTCCTTGGCGTGATGCTTGGCGTGACCGTGCTGATCCTTGTCATCGCGGTCATGACCGGATTCGATCGGGAGCTGCGGCAGAAAGTCATCGATTTCGATGCGCACATTCTGGTCACTTCTGAGGACGTGTTCCGCGACTGGCGCCCGCTCAAGGCCAAACTCGATAAAACGCCAGGCGTAGTTGCCACCGCTCCTTTTGTACAAGGACCGGTGATTGTGGAATTCCACGCCCGACGACTCGCGCCGCTGATTCGCGGTATTGATCCGAAGCAGGAAGAAAAAGTCATTCCACTCCAGAAGTTCATAAAATTCGGCAAGCTCGATCTGGAAGGAGAGTCAACGGTGGTCGGGATTGAGCTGGCGCGAAAACTCGGCGTGACCATTGGCGATAAGGTGACCGTTTATTCACCGGGCAATCTTGGCCAGGTCCTCGACGGCATTAAGAAACTGGAGAACGCGAAGGGCGAAGACGAGAAAAAAGCCATCGACGAATTGCGCGATGTAATTCTCCCGAAAGAACTGACTGTCACCGGCATTTTTGAGACCGGCCATTACCTGCACGACTCCGAATTTCTGCTCGTGCCCGTTTACGTCGGCCAGGAGCTTTACGGTTTGGGCGACGCATTGCACGGAATCACGGTGAAGACTGACGACCCATATGGAGCGGAACGCGTCAAACAGGAGATCCAGCAATTTCTCGAGCCGCCGCAGTACGCCCAGACCTGGATCGACATGAATCGCCAGTATTTCGAAGCGGTTCGGCTGGAACGCACGGTGATGTTTTTTCTTTTGTTCTTCATCGTGATCGTGGCCGCTTTTGGAATCATGAGCACGCTCATCACCGTGACGGTACAAAAGCGGCACGAGATCGGAATTGTTAAAGCGCTCGGGGCGAATATTGCGCAAATTGTCTGGGTATTCCTTGGTCAGGGGACAATTGTCGGTCTTTTCGGAACGATCACTGGCTTGGGGCTTGGAATGACATTGATCCGTTATCGTAACGAGTTTAGTCGCTGGCTGGCGTCAACGTTGCACATCGAGATTTTCCCGCGCGAAGTCTATCAATTTTCGTCGATCCCCGCCGAAGTCATTCCGCACGACGTTGCCATTATTTGTATCAGCGCCTTCATAATCTGTTCGTTGGCGGCACTAATCCCTGCATACTTCGCCGCGCGGCTCGATCCGGTGAAAGCGTTGCGGTACGAGTGATCTGTAGCCACGGCTCTATGAGCCGTTTTCCGTCTACCGCCACAGCCCGGTGGCTAC
>Ga0268266_10002888_pt1 | contig 17825 bp, 9 predicted proteins | sample KBSS13metaG_FD_190356 | JGI IMG/M metagenome (GOLD analysis project Ga0268266, IMG submission 190356) | Switchgrass rhizosphere microbial communities from Kellogg Biological Station, Michigan, USA - KBS S1-3 metaG (SPAdes) (version 2) | ecosystem: Host-associated > Plants > Roots > Rhizosphere >...
GGCCTACGTGCTGATCCTGATCGTGGCGTCCGTGGCGGTCCAACGGCGCGCGTGGTCGGTCGACGGAGCGTCCATGCCGGACGGCCATGCCATCGTCTCCCTGGACCTCGCCATCGCCCGTGCGTAATGCGGCATCCCGTCGTCGTTTTCACACTGGATCCGGATCCCGATGGACCTGGCCGCCCGGATGGAGCTCCGGCACGTGCCGTTGCGCACCCTGATTGCAGAGAAGACCGGCTCGGTCGATGCCTACTGCCGCGGCGTCAACGAACCGTTCGTGAACAACGAGAATTCGCTGATGCTGCTCGAGACGGCGATCCTGCGGACGATGCCGGGGCTGTCGCTCGCACAGCTCGGACAGGTGCTCCACTGGATCCGGATCGCCTGTGTCGTGAGCTTCGTGCTGCTGCTGGTGGATCTCGGCGGCAGTCTCGCCCTGGGCTTCGCCACGCTGCTCTGCGGGTTGATGTTGCTGCAGGCCATGCCCGACCACGTCTATTCGAACTATCCGTTCCTGTTCACGCTGGTCCTTCTCGACGTCGCGGTGCTCGGCTTCGCGATCAAGTACCGGTGGACCGATCGGCCGGCCGGCCTGGTGTGGTTCGGCGCCGTGGCCGGCGTCCTGTCCGCGTTCATCGCGAACATGCGAACCAGCTACCTGCCGATCGTCGGCGTGTGTTTCGCAGCCGTGCTGCTCGACGAGCTGAGGGCCCGAGGGCGCACGATGCCGTTGGGCCGGCGCGCCCTGCGCGGGCTCACGCTCGCGGGATGTTTTCTGGTGGCGTACGGGGCCTTTCAGACCGGGTTGATCACCCGCTACCTCCCGGCCGACGGCCGCGCCAGGGCGGCGCATCCGCTGGGGCATCCGCTGGTGCTCGCCCTCGGCATTCCGGAGAACGCCTTCAGCCGCGAGCAGGGCATTCGGTGGGCAGACGAAGCGGGCCCGCAGCTGGCAGCCCGCGTCGATCCTTCCGTCACGTTCATGGGGCCCGGCTACAACACCGCGCTCCTCGGTTACTACCGGAGCCTCTGGCGCACGCATCCGCGCGAGATGGTCGCGGTCTACACGCTCAAGTTCTCGTTGGCAGGCTCGGACATGCTGCGAGTGCTTCGCCGCTCTCCGGGCCTGGCGGGCCGGGCCGTCAGCGTGCTGCTGGCGCCGGTCGCCCTGTTGCCGAACGGCTTCTGGCTGCTCGGGCTGTACGTGGCGGTCGGGTGCGGCGCCTTTGCGCTCTACTACCGGCGGGATCTGCCGGCCGCCTTCGCGCTGGCGCTCCTCAGCGTCGCAGCGTGCCTGGTACACGTCGAGTCGGCCATCATCTTCTCGATTTTCGTCAAGCAGTACCACAACTACGCGGCGTTCTATGTCCTCTTCCTGTCGCTGCTTGGCGCACAGGCCCTCGCGAACGCGGGGTGGAGACTCGCATCGCGCGGCCGCACGGCGGCGGCGTCGCCCGAATGACTACATGTGAGGTGTGCGGTGGTGAGGGGGTGGCGCTCGGCTATGCCGGGCTTCGCCGCTGCCCAGTCTGTTCGCACGTCTGGGCCGACCTGTCGATCGGGAAGGACGAGATTCAACGGCTGTATCAGCGCAGTTATTTCTTCGGCGACGAGTACAGCAACTACCTCGACGACCGCCGGATCATCGAGAAGAACTTCGCGAGCCGTCTGGCCACGCTGGAGCGTTTCCGCACCGCGGCGCACCGGCGGCTGTTCGAGATCGGATGCGCCTACGGGTTCTTCCTGAATACCGCCCGCAACTCGTTCGATTCGGTTGAGGGCATCGACGTCTCTCAAGACGCCGTCGGGTATGCCGTCCAGCAGTTCGGCCTCCCGGTGACGTGCGGCGACTGGCTCGATGCGGATGTGTCGGACCGGACCTTCGATGTGGTCTGCATGTGGGATACGATCGAGCACCTGGCGGCGCCGCGCCGATATCTCGAAAAGGCGTCGTCGCGGATGAATGCCGGTTCGCTCGTCGCGATCACCACGGGCGACATCGGCAGCCTCAACGCGCGATTCCAGAAGGGCCGGTGGCGCCTCATCCACCCGCCGACGCACCTCCACTACTTCACCAGACGATCGCTCACCCGGCTCCTGGATCGGTGCGGCTTTCGCGTCGTGCACGTGGAGTACAGCGGCGTCTATCGCAGCGCGCGCGGGATGGTGCACAACCTCGTCTCGCTGGGATGGCGGGCGCCGCGCCTCGGCACCTGGCTGGGACGCGCCGTACCGTCTCGCCTCGACCTGTACATGAACCTCTACGACATCATGTACATTGTGGCGGAGCGCCGATGATCAACCTGCTTATCGTGACGCCCGCGTTCAACGAAGCGGCGGTGCTCCCCGACTTCGTGGACGCTCTGCTCGCGCTGCGCCGCGATGTGAGCGCCACCATCGACGTCCGCGCGCTGGTAGTGGACGATGGATCTTCCGACGGTACCGCTGACATCCTGCGACGGGCGGCAGACGCCCATCCCGGCGTCGTCGCGTATCTGTCGCTGACCGCCAATGCCGGGCACCAGGCCGCGTTGAGCGCCGGCCTGTGTCACATGGGGCCGTGGCCGGATGCCGTCGTCACCATGGACGCCGACCTCGAACACCCGATGCCCGTTGTCCGCGAGCTCGTCGCGGCGTGGCGGGAGACCGGTGCGATCGTCGTACACGCCATTCGGCGGCCGACGCGCGAGCTGCCGCTTCTGAAGCGCCTCCTCTCGGCGCTGTTCTATCGTGTGACGTCGGCGCTCACCGGCCTCAGCCTGTCGACGGGCCAGGCCGACTTCCGGCTCTGGGACGCCGCGGTCCTGCGCAGCGTGATCGACTACCTGCCGCACATCGGATCGCTGCGCGTCTTCGCCGCCTGGCTCCCGGGACCCAAGGCGTCCGTCTTCTACGATCAGCACGTGCGCAGCGACCGCACCTCGCGGTTCACGTTCAGGAAGAACTACGAGCTGGCCGCCATCAGCATCGTCCGCTTCTCTCACGTGCCGTTGCGGATCATCAGCGGCATCGGGTTGATCGGGCTCGTCTTCGCGGTGACCTACGGCGGCTACATCGCGCTCGAGACCGCGCGCGGCAACACCGTTCCGGGCTGGTCCAGCACCGTGCTCACGGTGATGACGATGGGCTGCCTGCAGCTGCTCGCGTTCGGCATCCTCTCGAGCTACCTGCGCCGGCTCGTGTTCACGAGAGCGCTGCCGCCCTGGGTCATTCGCACGTCGCGGCTGGCGCCGTTGGCGCCGGCGGACCGTGCCCCATCCTCCGTCGACGAGGTGTCCCGCAACCTGTGACGACGCGATTCCACCCTGCGGTTTCCGAAGCGATCATCGTCGTCTTGCTGTTCGTCGGATCTGCGATCGTCTCGGACATGGCGATGCGGGGATTCCGCGCCGCCGGCGCGCAGCCGCTGTTCTACCAGGCGAACTTCGAGCCGGCCGTGATGATGGCGTGCGGCCGTGGATTCGTGACCTCGCCGTCTGCTCCGCAGGAGCTGGTCGACTTTCTGAACGTCGCGCGCAACGACTTCGACTGCGGCGGGCTGCCGACGACGATGGCCCAGGTGCCGTTGACCTCGCCGGCCAACGCGAACTGGTACTACCTCTACGGCGCCGCTGCGGCGGTCTGGAAGATGACCGGCGTCTCGTGGACCGCGCTCGACTATCTCGTGTCGGTGCTCGGCGCGCTCGTCACCGTGCTGCTCTACGGGCTGTTTCGGTTGATCACCGGAAGGGGAGCGTCGGCGGCCCTCGCGGTGCTGCTGACCATTTCGCCGGCCAACCTCACCCATCTGCTGTCGCTGCGCGACTACAGCAAGGCGCCGTTCGTGCTCGGCGCGGTGCTGATTCTGGCGGCGCTGATCATCCGGCCGATGCGGCGCGCCGGCATCCTGCTGCTCGCTGCGGCATACGGCGTGGTTGTCGGTATCGGCTACGGGTTCCGCGGCGATCTCGCGGTGATGGTGCCGTTCGGCGCCGCCATCGTGTTCCTGTTCCTGCCGGGAGCCTTCCGTAGCAACGCGCTGCGCAACGCGACGGCATCGGGCGTGCTCCTCCTCGCCTTCGGGATCACGGCATGGCCGGTGATTCGCGGGCTCCAGCTTGGCGGCTGTCAGTATCACTTCGCGTTGCTGGGGCTGACCGATCCGCTCACCAGCGAACTGCGCCTGACGCCGTCGCTCTACCGGGTCGGGGCCCATTTGTCCGACACGTTTGCCGATCTCAAGGTTGGCGACTACGCGGCGCGGGTGCTGCACGCGCCCGTGCCGCAACTGTGCTCGGCGGAATACGACGCGGCCTCCCGTCCGCTGTACCTGCAGCTGGCACGGACGTTCCCCGCGGACTTCGTCGTGCGTGCCTACGCGTCGGTGCTGCAGATTCTGCGCGTGAGCCTGGCGATTCCAGACTCGATGGTGCCGATGGCGCCGTTCTCGGGCAGCGGTGCGATGACCGCGCTCTACGGCGGGCTGAGCGCGATCACGTCGCCGCTCGGCCCGCTGGGGGTGCTGCTCACGCTCGCCGCCGTGGCCGGCGCATTCGGCTCCTCCCTGCGATTGGGTCTGGCGCTGACCGTCTGCGTGCTGTTTCTCACGGGCTATCCGGCCATCCGGTTCGACGAGCGGCACTGGTTCCATTTGCGTTTCATCGCGTGGTGGGCCGCGGCGCTGGTTGCGACCCACCTGGTGCGATCGGGCGCCGGCTCATGGCCGGCCGCTCGCCTGATCCGGGCGGGCGCCGCCACCGCGCTGCTGATCGGACTCCTGGTGGCCGCGTTGACCGCGGTGCGTGCCGTGCAGACCGGCCGTGTCGAACGGCTGGTCGCCGATTACCTCCGCGCGCCGCGCGAGATCCTCACGACGCGCGTGGTGGATCCGTCGTCGATGCTCGTCGACTGGCGGCCGCGCGACTACGGCACGCCGCCGGCGCACCGCGGCTCGGATCTCATCGCCGTCACGCTCGATGCCGCCGCATGCGGCGGCACCGGGCCGTTGGACCTCACCGTGAGGTACGATGCCAACGTGCCCAGCCACGACATGTCCGCGACCTACAACATGTCGCGGCCGGTCGCGGGCGGGCCGGCGCCGACGCTGTTCGTGCCGGTGTTCTGGCAGGCCGATCGCGACAGCGTCTGGCTGCGTTTTTCCGGCTTCGGCATCGCCAACGCCCCGGTCGCGTGCATCGGGCAGGTGGCGCGGGTGGCCGACGCGGCCGATCTGCCGTTGTGGGTCGAATTGAACCTGCCGGCCGATTGGGCCAGCCATCGCCTCTACGAATCGATGCGGCCACCACGGATCTTCAACCATTGAGCGGGAGCCCCACAGTTTGAAAAGCATCGTGCACGTCGTCGGCGCGCGGCCCAACTACATGAAGATCGCGCCCCTGATGGACGCGTTGAAGTCGGTCCCGAACCTCCGCCAGATCCTCGTCAACACCGGACAGCACTACGACGAGGCGATGTCGAAGGGCTTTCTTCGCGAGCTCGCGCTGCCGGTGCCGGACCGCGATCTCGGCGTCGGATCGGGCAGCCACGCCGTGCAGACGGCGAAGGTGATGATGGGCTTCGAGGAGGTCTGTCTCGCCGAGAAACCGGATCTGGTCGTCGTGGTCGGCGACGTGAACTCGACGATGGCGGCGACGCTGGTAGCGGCGAAGTTGTGCATTCCGGTCGCCCACGTCGAAGCCGGCCTGCGGAGCGGCGACCTCACCATGCCGGAGGAGATCAATCGGCTGGTCACCGATCGGCTGGCCGATCTGCTGCTGACCCCGTCGGCCGACGCGGACGAGCACCTGAAGGCCGAGGGCGTGGCGCCGGAGAAAATCGTGCTGGTCGGCAACATCATGATCGACACGCTGATGCGCATGCTGCCGCTGGCGACGCTCGATCGGTTGCGGCCGGCCCTCGATCTGAAAAAGGGCGCCTACGCCGTGCTGACGCTGCACCGGCCGTCGAACGTGGACAACGCCGAGACATTCAGAGGGATCCTCGAGGCGGTGCAGCAAATCGCGCGCGACCTGCCGATCGTGTTTCCGGTCCACCCGCGCACGCGGGAGCGGGTGCGCGAGTTCGGCCTCGAGCGCTTCTTCGACGGCGTGACGCTGACCGAGCCGCTCGGCTACACCGACTTCCTGAGCCTGACGTCGAACACGCGCCTCGTGCTGAGCGACTCGGGCGGCCTGCAGGAGGAGTCGACGGCGCTCGGCATCCCGTGCCTGACGCTGCGCGAGAACACCGAGCGTCCGGTCACCGTCACCCACGGCACCAACCGCGTGGTGGGGACGAACCCGGCGAACATCATGGCCGGCTACCGCGCGGCGATGAGCGACACCGGACTCGACCGCCGGCCGCCGCTCTGGGATGGTCACACCGCAGAACGCATCGCCGCCGTGCTGCAGGAGTATCTCTTCGGTTGATGCCCGCACAGGAATGGCTGCGGCGCGCTCGCAAGGCGCTTCACATGCCGCCGCGACAACTGGCCGGCCGGCTGCGCGATGAGCTGCGTGACCATGCCAGGCGTCCGTGGTCGCGCGTCTATCCGCGGGTGCTGCGCGACACGACGGTCCTGGGCGAGAGCGGCGCGGCCTCGCTCGACGCGTTGTGGGCGCGGCAGATGACGGCGCCGTTTTTTCTCCACCCGGCCGATCGCGATTCGTACGCGGATGCGTACCGTGCGCGCTATCCAAACCAGGTCGCGGAGATCGTGGGGCGCGCCGACAGCGCGGTGCGCCACGAGTTCGATCTGCTCGGGTCGGGCGTGAAGCCGCTCGGCGCCGCGCTGCCGTGGCTCGACGACTTCAAGACCGGCCGGCACTACGGCCTCGAGTACTGCCGCGACATCCAGTACATGGAGCTCGACAAGCCGACCGACGTGAAGGTGCCGTGGGAGCTCAGCCGCTGCCAGCACTTCACCGCCCTGGGTCAGGCGTACTGGCTCACCGGAGAGGAACGATACGCGGCCGAGTACCGCGCCGAAGTCGAGGACTGGCTCGCGGCCAATCCGTTTGCCTACAGCGTCAACTGGGCCTGCGCGATGGACGTGGCGCTGCGCGCGATCAGCTGGATCTGGGGCTTCTACTTCATGGCAGGCTCTCGAGCGTGCGCGGATCCCGGCTTCAGGCGCGCGCTGCTGCGCAGCCTGTTCATGCACGGCGAGTTCGTGTTCACCCACCTCGAGACCTCGGACGTGAACGGCAACCACTACTTGAGCGATGGCGCCGGTCTGGTGTTTCTCGGGCTGTTCTTCAAGCACACCGCGGCCGGCCGCCGGTGGCTGGAGCGCGGCCGCCGGATCGTGTGCGACGAGATGTTTCAGCAGGTCTCGGAAGACGGGGTCGACTTCGAGCAGTCCACTGCCTATCACCGGCTCGTCCTGGAGCTCTTTCTCACGTCCTATCTGCTGCTCGAAAAACACGGGGACGCGGTCCCAGGAGCGCAGGTGGCGAGGCTGGAACGCATGCTCGAGTTCGTCGCCGCCTATACGAAACCGAGCGGGCTGTCGCCGCTCATCGGCGACGCCGACGACGGCCGGGTGCAGAAGCTGGGGACGCAGCCGATCAACGATCACCGCTACCTGCTGTCGACCGGCGCCGTGTTGTTCTCCCGGAGCGATCTGAAAGCCGCGGCCGGCCAGTTCTGGGACGAGTCATTCTGGCTGCTCGGGCCCGACGGCGCCGGCGCATTCGATCGGCTGATCGCCGATCCGCCGTCAGCACACTCGGTCGCCTTTCCGGCCGGCGGCTTCTACGTGCTCCGCAGTCCGTCGGCGCACGTCGTGGTCGACTGCGGCGAGGTCGGCATGCGCGGGCGGGGCGGCCACGGACACAACGACATCCTGAGCTTCGAGCTCGTGTTGAACCGGCTGAACGTCGTCAGCGACTGCGGCGCCTTCCTCTACACCGCGTCGCGCGAGTGGCGAAACCGGTTTCGCAGCACCGCCTTTCACAATGTCGCCCAGGTGGATGGTGAAGAGCTCAATCGCTTCGTCGGCGAAGACGCCCTGTGGCAGCTGCGCGACGACGCGCATCCGATCGGGACCCGTTGGGACCCGGGACCCGACGGCGACTATTTTCGGGCAGGCCACGACGGCTACGCGCGGCTCTCGCCCGGCGTGACGCCGTCCCGGGCGATCCTGGTCGCGCGCGACGCGCCTCGCGTCATCGTGAGCGACCGGATCGACGGCAGCGGATCGCGAACGGTGATCTGGCGGTTTCATTTCGACCCGGCGTTGACGGCCGAGCTGACCGACGGCGACTGCCGGCTGACCCATCGCGACGGCGAAGTGTGGCTGCTGCCGCTGGGCGACGCGCCCGGCGCGTGGCGCCTCGAGCGCGGCTGGGTGTCGCCCAGCTACGGCGTCCGGCACGAGACCTCCGTGCTGGTCATCGAGTACGGCGGACGGCTGCCGATCTCGGCGAGCTGGCTGTTCGCCGAGGCGCGCCTGTCCCGCGGCGACCGCCAGCAGGCAGCCGACCGATTCGACGCGCGGGCCTCCCGCGTGCACTGAAGGACCGGATTATCTATGCGTCAGATATTGATGAACAGCGCCGGCGTCGTCGTCGCGCGCGTGCCGCGGCCGGTGATCGAGGCCGGCAGCGTGCTGGTACGCGTGCAGTATTCCCTGATCAGCGTCGGGACGGAGCTGGCGCCGCTCAAGGCGCCGCTCGCTCCCACGGCGGAAGATGCCAGCACGGTGGAGAAGGGCGCCGCCTATGCCAGCCTGGCGACGCACTACCTCAAGGCGTCGTGGCGCGATCCACAGAAGGCCGCGCGACGGTTGGCGTCGATCGCGCGGCGCCAGATTGCGCAGCTGAAGCCGGCGCCGAAAGCGACCCTCAGCCCGGTCGTCGGCATCGGCGATCTGCAATGGACCAAGGCGCTCGCGGTGGCGTTCGAATCGCGCGACGGGCGGCTGGAGATCACGACCGACGAGTCGGCCGGCGGCTACCAGGCGATGACCCAGGCGATCGACCTGCCGGAGGGCCAGGTACCGCTGGTGCGTGTCGTCGGCGCCGTTCACACCGGCGCGATCGCGATCGGCCTGCTCAACGGCGCGCGCGACAAGTGGCTCGGCTCGAAAGTCTTCGACGCCGGGCGCTTCGAGGACTACCTGATCTTCAATCCCGGCGACTCGCGCCAGGTGACCGTGGTGATTTCCGCCGCCGGTGCGGGGCAGTCGCGGGCCACGCTCGAGACGATCGAAGTGTCGATGGCGCCGCCGTCACCCGGAGGCCTGCCTTACAGCGAGATGGATCAGCAGGGGTGGAACGTCGGTTACTCGGTCGCCGGCGAGGTCGTTGCGGTCGGAGCCGGCGTGACCGATCTTGCGCCGGGCGATCTGGTGGCGTGCGCGGGCGCCGGGCAGGCGAACCACGCGGACTACGTCAGCGTGAAGCGGAACCTGGTGTGCCGCGTCCCGCAAGGCTGCCCGATCAGCGCGGCCGCATCGGCCACGATCGGCTCGATCGCGATGCAGGGAGTACGGCGTGCCGCCCCTCAGCTCGGCGAACGCGTCGCGGTGCTCGGCCTCGGCCTGATCGGCCAGATCACCGTGCAGCTGCTGCGAAGCGCGGGCTGTCAGGTGATCGGCCTCGACCTGGATGCCGCGCGTGTCGAGCGTGCCAGGACGCTGGGGATGGACGCCGGCGCGAGCGACCCGGACAGCTTCAAGGCGCTGGTCCGGGACCGGACCGGCGGCCTCGGCGTGGATCGGACGCTGATGACCGCGGCGACGCGATCGGACGCCGTCGTCAACCTGGCGATGGACGTCACGCGCGCGAAGGGCACGGTCGTCATCGTCGGCGACGTCGGGCTGAACGTGCAGCGGGCGGTCTTCTACCGCAAGGAGATCGATCTGCTGATGAGCACGTCGTACGGACCCGGCCGCTACGATCAGGCGTATGAAGCCGAGGGCCGGGACTATCCATTCGGCTACGTCCGCTGGACGCTCAACCGGAACATGCAGTCGTATCTCGAGCTGATCGCCTCGGGCCGCCTGAACATCGACGCGCTGATCGACCGGGTGATCACGATCGACGAGGCGCCGGCAGCCTACGCTGCGCTCGCCGGGGCCGCAGGGACGCCGCCGCTCGGCGTGTTGATCCGGTACCCGGATGACACCCGCACGCTGCCCGAACCGGCCGACGCGACCCGGATCACGGTGCGCGGCCACAAGCCGGCCCGCACCGAGCTGGTCAACTACGCGCTCGTCGGCGCCGGCGCATTCGGGATCAGCATGCTGGTGCCGCAGATGAAGAAGCGCAAGGATCGCTACTTCCTGCGCGGCGTCGTCACCCGCAACAGCTCGCAGGGCGGCAACTTCGCGCGCGAGAACGGCGTCGAGGTGCTCGCCACCGAGCTGAAAACGGTACTCGACGATCCGTCGTTTCAGCTGATGGTGATCGCGACGCGTCACCACGAGCACGCCGCGCAGGTGGTCGAGTGCCTCACGGCCGGCAAGCACGTGTTCGTCGAGAAACCGCTGGCCATCTCCTGGAGCCAGCTCGATGCGGTGGTCTCGACCTACAACAGCCTCGAAGACAAACCGCTGTTGATGGTCGGCTTCAACCGCAGGTTCTCACCCGCGGTGACCGAAATTCGCACGCTGGTGGCGGCCCGGCGCGCGCCGCTGGTGATCGAGTACCGGCTCAACGGGGGCTACATCCCGCTGGACAGCTGGGTGCAGGGCGAGCAGGGAGGCGGGCGAAATCTGGGCGAGGCGTGCCACATGTACGACGTCTTCAGGTCGCTGACCGGGTCGCCGGTCAAGTCGATCGCGGCGACGTCGATCGATCCCGGCACGCTGCCGTACCTGCGCAGCGACAATTTCGCGGCGACCATCGGCTACGAGGACGGCAGCGTCGCGAACCTGGTCTACACCTCGCTCGGCCCGAAAACCGGGATGGCCAAGGAGCGGATCGAAGTCTTCTGCGACGGCGAGGCCTTTGTCGTCGACGACTTCAAGAAGCTGACCCGCGCCAGCGACGGCAGCGTGCTCTGGCAGAGCAGCGATGCCGACAAGGGGCACGCCGAGGAGTTCAGCCTGATGGGCGACGCGCTCGCGTCGGGCGGGCCGTCGCCGATTCCTTTCGGCGACATCGTCGAGACGACCGCGGTCGCCTTGCACATCGAAGACCTGCTGCACCACCGGGACGAAGGGAGCGAGTAGGGATGGCATCGTGTCTCTACGTAACGCCGAACCTGGGAGCCACCAGGATCGTGAGTTACGAGGGTCTGGCCGCGACGACGGAGCGCCACCGGCTCGAGATCGCCGACGCGCCGGCGGCAATCTGCCTGCAGCCGCTCGGAGAGCTCGATCGCATGCCGAGTCTCCTGGGCGCCATCGTCGAGATGGAACGAGGCTGGCCCGGACAGGCGCACCTGCGCTTTGCCTCGAAGATCCTGGGGCGGGGGCGTCGCGTCTGGTTCTACTGGCCCAATGAAAGCGCGATCGAAGTCATCGATCGGGACCGGCTGGGCACCTACTGGCGTCTCTGGGCGTTCATCACGGTGCACCGGACGGCGCGACGCGCGCGCGCCGTGCGAGCGCAGTTCGCGGGACGCGTCCGTTCCGCGTGGGACGTGTTCCGGCGCGGCGACGCCGCGCACGTCGATGCGATCGCCAGGCTGTCCACGCCGGTGGTGGTGGAGACGCCGGACGAAGGCGCCGCCGTCGCGGAGCGGTCGCGGCGTGCGATGCGGGCGCTGACGGCCGACATCTCTCCCGTGCCGCTGACGGATCTCTCGCGCGCGCCGGGGGCGGAAGCCGTCGTGCCGGGGCTCGGCGTCTATCTGCGTACCGACTTCTGGGCCCAGATCACGTCGGGCGGCAGCTATGGCCACACCTGCTATGTCGCCAAGGAGCTCGCCGCCGCGACCGGGCAGTTCGTCTGCCTCATGGGCAACCGGTTCGGCCTGCTCGACGACTACGGCATCCGCCAGGTCGTTCTGCCGCGGCCGTCCGAGACGAGCAACGAGACCGATTTGCTCAAGGCTCACTGGACCTATTACCCCGTGCTCAAGGTCACGCTCGAGGCCTTGCGGCCGGCCTACATCTACGAACGACTGTGCCAGGCCAATTTTTGCGGCGCCGCGCTCAGCCGCGAATTGGGCATTCCCTACATCGTCGAATACAACGGCTCGGAGATCTCGATGACGCGGAGCTTCGGCGGCGTCGGCCTCACCCATGAGGACGTGTTCGTCGAAGCGGAAGACGTGGCCTTCAAGCAGGCGACGATGATCACGGTCGTCTCAGAGGTGCTCAGGGACTCGCTGATCGCGCGAGGTGTGGACGGCGGGAAGATCCTCGTCAACCCGAACGGCGCCGATCCCGACGTCTACGCGCCGCCGGCCGCGGATGCCAGACGGGCGCTGCGCGCGGAGCTGGGGTTCGCAGACACCGATCGGGTGGTCGGCTTCTCCGGCACCTTCGGCGGATGGCACGGCATCGACGTGCTGGCGGAGGCGATCCCGGCGATTTGCGCGCGGTCGCCGCAGGCCAGGTTCCTCCTGATCGGCGACGGCACACACAAGCCGCTGATCGACGCGGCGGTCGCCGAGCACGGCCTCGTCGGGCGCGTCAAGAGTATGGGGCGCGTGCCGCAGACCGAAGGGGCGCGGCTGCTCGGCGCCTGCGATCTCTACGTGTCGCCGCACAACAGCCACATGGTCGACAGCAAGTTCTTCGGATCGCCGACCAAGCTGTTCGAGTACATGGCGATGGGTGAGGGGATCGTCGGGAGCGATCTCGAGCAGCTCGGAGAGGTGTTGTCGCCGGCGCTGCGGGTCGCGGACTTCGACAAGGGCACCGTCACCGTGACCGACGAGCGATCGGTCCTCTGCACGCCGGGAGACGTCGACGAGTTCGTGAAGGCGGTGGTCGCGCTGGTCGAGCGTCCCGAGGTCGCGTCGGCCCTCGGCCGCAACGCACGCCAGGCGGTGCACGACTTCTATTCGTGGCGGCGCCACGTCGATCGGGTATGGCGCTTCCTCGCAGGAGAGCGGCCGCCCGAACCGGCGCCGATGGTACGCGCGGCCGCGCCCGCCGTCGCCCGGGTCGAGACGGTGGCTGTCGCCGATCCGCCACCGGCCGTCGCCGAGCCGGCCAGGGAGATCGAGCGGGTGGACACCGGCGATGCCTACAAGGAGGAAGTCCAGAACCAGTGGAACAACAACCCGGTCGGGTCGCACTATGCCAAGACCGCGCCGCGGCGCACGCTCGAGTGGTATCTGGAAGTCGAGCAGTACCGCTACCGCGACTACGCGCCCTGGATGTTCGAGGTGATGGAGTTCGGCCGGCACGGCGGTGACGCGGTGCTCGAGATCGGCGGTGGGCTCGGCACCGATCTCAGTCAGTTTGCGCGCCACGGCGCGCATGTGACGGACGTCGATCTGTCGGGCGGTCATCTCGCCCACGCGCAGGAGAACTTCGCGCTGAGAGGGCTCGCCGGCAGCTTCGTGCACCACGACGCCGAGACGCTGCCGTTCCCCGACAACAGCTTCGACATCGTCTACAGCAACGGCGTCATCCACCACACGCCGAATACCGCACGCGTCGTGCAGGAAATCAAGCGGGTGCTCAAGCCGGGCGGCAAAGCGATCGTGATGATGTACGCCGAGCACTCCTGGCACTACTGGTACCGCCTGGTCTGGGAAAAAGGCCTGAAGCACGACATGCTGCGGACTTATTCGATTGGCGAGATCATGTCGCGGCACGTCGAGATCACCGAGAACGACGCCAGGCCGCTCGTGAAGGTGTATACGGCGCGGCGGCTGAAGCGGTTGTTCGACGGATTCGAGGCTCGCGCCGTGTACAAGCGCCAGATGATCGCCGCCGAGCTGCCGGAGGATTTCGAGTGGATCCTCAAGTGGATGTCGCTCGAGACGGCAGGCCGCCTGATGGGTTGGAACGTCATCATCAAGGCGACAAAGCCCCGCGCGTGACGAACGCCGCCATGGATTCGTGTCTCTACGTCGCGTCCAACCTCGGCGCGGCGACCACCGTGACCGAGGCCGGCCTGGCCGAGACGACCGAGCGCCACCGAATGCCGATCCGGCTGGGTCCGATGGCGACGTGCCTCGATCCGCTTGGGGAGATCGCGAAGCGCCCCGAGCTATTGGGGGTCATCATCGCGATGGAACGCGGCTGGCCGGGATCCTCGCATCTGCGCTTCGCCAGGTCGGTGCTGGCCCAGCGCCGGCGCGTCTGGTTCCACTGGCCCTCCGAGCAGGCGATCGAGTGCGTCGATGCCGAGGTGCTCGCCAGCTACTGGCGGCTCTGGATGGTCTGCACCGCCGATCGCCTGAAGCGCCGCGTGACCGGTCTGGTGTCGCCGCGCGAGCCCGACGCCGGCCCGGAGATCGCCGACCGGTGCACGATGGCCTTGCGGCGGCTCTACGGCGACGCTCGCCCTGTCCCGTTCCCGCCGAACATCAACGTGCCGTCGCAGACGAACCGGATTCCGGGCACCGGCGTGTACCTGCGAACCGACTACTGGGTGCAGCTCACCTCCGGCGGCAGCTACGGCCACACCTGCTACGTCGCCCGTGAACTGGCGGCGCTCACCGACGATTTCACGTGCCTGATGGCGAGTCATTTCCCGATGCTCGACGAGTTCGGGCTGCGACAGGTCGTCATGCCGCCGGCGTCCGACTCGGCCGGAGAGATCCCGCTGCTCGCGGCGACCTGGCACTACTACCCGATCCTGAAGGTGGCGTTCGGGATGAACCGCCCGGCGTACATCTACGAGCGCCTCTGCCTCGGCAACTTCGCGGCGGCGCTCGTCAGCCTCGAGCTCGGAATCCCGTACATCCTCGAATACAACGGCTCCGAGATCTCGATGAGCCGCAGCTTCAACGGCACGAGCCTCGAGTACGAGCGGATCTTCGTTCGCGCGGAAGAGGCCGCCTTCCGCCAGGCGACGCTGATCACCGTCGTCTCAGAGGTGCTGAAGGAGTCGCTCGTCGCGCGCAAGGTCGATCCGCGCAAGATTCTGGTGAATCCGAACGGCGCCGATCCGGTTCAGTACGCGCCACGGCCAGACGCCGTCCGCCAGGCGGTGCGCGCCGAGCTTGGCTTCGCGCCCGCCGATCGAGTCGTCGGCTTCTCGGGCACCTTCGGCGGCTGGCACGGGATCGACGTGCTCGCGGCGGCGGTGCCCGCGATTTGCGAGAAGGCGCCGGCGGCGAAGTTCCTGCTGATCGGCGACGGCTCGCACAAGCCGGTGCTCGACGAGGCGGTGACCAGGAGCCACCTGCAGGATCGCGTGCACAGCGCCGGACGCGTACCGCAGGCCGAGGGTGCGCGCCTGCTGGGCGCCTGCGACGTCTTCGTCTCGCCGCACAACAGCCACATGGTGGACAGCCGGTTCTTCGGCTCGCCCACCAAGTTGTTCGAGTACATGGCCATGGGCCAGGGGATCGTCTGCAGCGATCTCGAGCAGTTGGGCGAGGTGCTGTCGCCTGCGCTCAGGGTCCGTGATGTCACGAGCGCTGCAGTGCAGGTCGCTTCCGAACGTGCGGTCCTGTGCACGCCCGGCGACGTCGGGGAGTTCGTCGCCGCAGTCGTCGCGCTCGTCGATCGGCCGGATATCGCCGCCGCGCTCGGCCGCAATGCGCGCCAGGCGGTGCTCGACATCTATTCCTGGCGGCGTCACGTCGAGAACATCTGGCGCTTCGTGCACGAGCACCTGTCCGAGGCGGACGTCGGACGCGCGGCCGTGGAGCGCGTCGATACCGGCGACGCCTACAAGGAACAAGTGCAGGACCAGTGGAACAACAACCCGGTCGGCACGCACTACGCCACCACTACCGAGCCGCACACCCGTGAATGGTTCGAGGAGGTCGAAGCGCACCGCTACGGCGAATACGCCCCGTGGATGCCGTCGGTGATGGAGTTCGATCGGCACGCCGGTCACGACGTGCTGGAAATCGGCGGCGGCATCGGCACCGACCTGAGCCGCTTCGCGCGCCACGGGGCTCGCGTCACGGATCTGGACCTGTCTGGCGGACACCTCGAGCTGGCGCAGGAAAACTTCGCCTGCCGGAATCTGCAGGGCCGGTTCGTTCACCACGACGCGGAGCGCCTCCCCTTCGACGAAGGCGCGTTCGACCTGGTCTACAGCAACGGCGTGCTGCACCACACGCCGAACACCAGGCGCGTGGTCGAGGAAATCCGCCGCGTGCTGAAACCGGGCGGCAAGGCGATCGTGATGATGTATGCCGAGGATTCGATCCACTACTGGCGTGAGCTGGTGTGGAGGCTGGGGCTCGAGCGCGACATGCTGAAGCACCATTCGATGGGCGAAATCATGTCGCGATCGGTCGAGATCAGCCAGAACGACGCCCGTCCGCTGGTCAAGGTCTACACCGCTGCGCGTCTGAAAAAGCTCTTCGAGGGCTTCGATCATCGGGTGGTGTACAAGCGGCAGCTGATGAAGCACGAACTGCCCGGGTGGCTCAGATGGATGCCGCTGGATCTTGCCGGCCGGCTCATGGGATGGAACGTGATCATCAAGGCCACCAGGAGCCGGGCGTGATGCTGCGCCGCCTGTCGAAGTGGCTCCGCCGCGTCACCGCCGCCGACGCCGCGCCGACGGCGCCTCCATCGTCGGCGTCCGCGCCGGCGCTCGGACCGCCCGAACGTTGGGCGGACCAACTCGCGCTCGCGAACCTGACCAGGGACTCGTGGCTCGAGGGGCGCCGCGCGGCGGGACGACTCTACTCGGATCTGTCGGACGACGAGGTCTTGTCGCTGGCAGAGCGTTGTCCTGCTCAGGGCGAGCAGACGCGCGTTTCCGCCGACCGCGTGCTGCGCCACGAGTTCGATCTGCTCGGCAGCGGCTGGCGCGCCGTGGTCGATCCGACCAGGTCTCCCCGCACCAACGGATATCGTCCCATCGACTGGGCGGTGGATCCGATCGCCGGTCTCCGGTTCCCGACCGGGTTTACCTACAGCGACTGGAACCCGCAGATGCGTCCCGGCCTCGCCGACATCAAATGGCCGTGGGAGATCGGCCGGTGTCAGCACTGGATCACCCTCGGCCAGGCGTACCGGCTCACGAGCGACGAACGCTACGCGGCGGAGATCGTCGATCAGCACGCCGACTTCATGGAGATCAACCCGGTCGGCATCGGCGTCCAGTACGTGTGTACGATGGACATCGCCATTCGTGCGCTCAACTGGGCGATCGCCTTCGAGCTGATTCGCAAGTCGGCAGCGTTCGACGCGCAGGCGATGGCCGGCGCATATGAGTCGCTGTTCGACGTCGGCGTCTTCATCGAGCGCAACCTCGAGAACAAGTACGAGGTGACGAGCAACCACTTCCTCAGCAACGTGGTCGGGCTCTATGGCCTCGGTATCGTGTTCGCCGATCTGCCGGTCGGCCAGCGCTGGCTGCATGAGTGCCGCACCTGGCTGGAGCAGGAGATCGTGGTGCAGATCCTTCCCGACGGCGCCGACTACGAGTCGTCGGTGCCGTATCACCGGCTGGTGCTGGAGCTGTTTCTGGCCGGCGCGCGGCTGGCGGAGCGTGAGGGAACGCCGCTGTCGCCGGGATACCGGGCGAGCCTCGAACGGATGGCGTCGTTCATGGCCGCCGTCCTGCGGCCCGACGGCGGACTGCCGCAGGTCGGGGACGCCGACGACGGCAGGTTGCACATCTTCACCGACTACGGCGCATGGCAGCCGCAGGATGCGCGGCACGTGCTGGCCCCCTCGGCGATGATGTTCGGCCAGCCGTCGTGGCTCGCGCTCGCCGGTGACTGCGGGACATGGGAAGCGGCGTGGTGGGGCTACGGCGTCGGCGTGATGGAAGCGGGCGCCGCCAAGTACCCGG
>Ga0268266_10002889_pt1 | contig 17821 bp, 20 predicted proteins | sample KBSS13metaG_FD_190356 | JGI IMG/M metagenome (GOLD analysis project Ga0268266, IMG submission 190356) | Switchgrass rhizosphere microbial communities from Kellogg Biological Station, Michigan, USA - KBS S1-3 metaG (SPAdes) (version 2) | ecosystem: Host-associated > Plants > Roots > Rhizosphere...
GCTCGAGCTCGACGGCAAGCCTGCCGACGGCGCACGCGTCACCGGCTTTCTCGATCTCGTGCGCGCCCGCGCCGGCATCGCGACGCGCGCTCGCGTGATCACGCGCAACCACTTTCCGACCGCGTCGGGCCTCGCGTCGTCGGCGAGCGGGTTCGCGGCACTCGCCGCGGCCGCCACGCGCGCCGCCGGAGTCACGCTGACGCCGCGCGACCTCTCCAAGCTCGCGCGCCAGGGCTCTGGCTCGGCCGCGCGCTCGATCTTCGGCGGCTTCGTGCGCATGTACGCCGGCCCCACCGACGCCGACGCGTACGCCGAGCCGATCGCGAGCCCGCTCGCCTCGCGCGTGCGCATGGTGATCGCGATCGTCGGCGGTGGCGTGCCGAAGACGCACGGCTCGCGCGACGCGATGGAGCACGTCGCGGCGACGTCGCCGCTCTACGACGCGTGGCTCGCGCTGGTCCCGCGCGATCTCGAGGCCGCGCACGCCGCGCTCGCCGGTGATGACCTTGAAGGGCTTGGCGCGCTCGCCGAAGCCAACGCGCTCGCGATGCACGCCTCGGCGATCGCGGCGCGACCCGCGATCATCTACTGGCAGCCCGCCACGCTCGCCGCGCTCGCCGCCGTGCGTGCGCTGCGCGACCAGCACAAGGCTGCGTGGGGAACGATGGATGCCGGGCCGCACGTCAAGGTCCTCACCAGCGCGGACGACGCCGCCGACGTGGCCGCAGCGATGCGCCAGGTCCCGGGCGTGACCGACGCGATCATCAGCGGCGTCGGCACGGGCGTCGAAGTTTCCGCGTAGCGTCGTGCTACGTTCGATACCGTGATCGCCACTGCGCCCGGCAAGCTGATCCTCACCGGCGAGTACGCCGTTCTCGACGGTGCGTCCGCGCTGGTGATCGCCGTCGACCGCCGCGTGACCGCGCGTCGTCACACCGGACCGCGCGGGTCGTCGCCGTTCCTCGTCGCGGTCGCCGACGAGATCGCCGCGAAGTATGGCGCGGACCATCCGGCGGCTCGGGCCGCGCTCGAGATCGTCGCCGACAGCCGCGCGTTCTTTCTCGGCACGACCAAGCTCGGCCTCGGCTCGAGCGCGGCGGTGACCGTCGCCGCGACCGCGCTCGCGCTCGCGACCACGAACGACAAGGTCGCGGTGATCGACCGCGATGCCGTGCAGACGATCGCCGCAGCCGCGCACGCGGCCGCGCAGAGCGCCAAGCCACGTGCGCCGGCCGCCGAGCTCTCGCGGCGCAGCCGCTCGCCGTCGCGCTCGGATCTCAGCGCGCAGCTCGGCGCCGAAGCGATCGCCACGAGCGTGCGCGGCTCGGGCGCCGACATCGCCTCCGCGGTGCACGGCGGCGTGATCGCGTTCCAGAAGCACGAGGTCACGCGGCTGACGTGGCCGCGCGGCGTCACGCTCCTGCCGTTCTTCACCGGCGCGGCAGCCGATACGGCCGAGCTGGTCGCGGCCGTCGCCGCGGCGCGCGTCGCGAACAAGGCTGCGGTCGAAGCCGCACTCGCGGCAATCGCGAAGGCGTCGCGAGCGGCGTGCCAGGCGTGCGAGGCCCGTGCTCCCGAAATCGCCGCCAACGCCCTGCTCGCCGCGCTCGCCCTGGCCGGCCATGCCATCGATCAACTCGCGGCGGCTACGGGCCTTCCCCTGGTCCCCCCGTGCGTGGCCGACGCCCGGGCGGTGCTCGCGAAGTGCAATGGGACGGCCAAGACCACCGGCGCGGGCGGCGGCGACGTCGCCATCGCGGTGATCCCGGACACGGAAGATGTATCGCGGGCCCGGCGTTTGCTCATCGAAGTCGGGTGTCAGCCTCTGGATCTGGCCGTAGATACGACCGGCGTGGACTTGCAGCCCGTCGCGCAGTAAACACGGCTCGCGTGACCAGAAGCAGTCGTCTCTCCGGGTTCTACCGGCTCGGCATTTCCGAGCGCCGGCAACGGCTCGGCCACTCCGGCAGCTTCGCCGCGATCGACCCGGGCGGACTCCCGCTCGACGCCGCCGACGGCATGATCGAGAACGTGATCGGCACGTACGCGCTGCCGTTCGCGGTCGCCGTGAACTTCGTGATCGACGACGTCGACACGCTCGTGCCGATGGCGATCGAGGAGCCGTCGGTGGTCGCCGCATCGTCGAATGCGGCCCGCATGGCGCGGCCCGGCGGATTTTCCACCACGTGCTCCGCGCCCGTGATGATCGGCCAGATCCAGATCACGAACATCGCCGATGCCGACGCCGCGGCCCGCGCACTCCGCGAGGCCGCTCCCGCGCTGCTCGACGAGGCGCGCGCGCTCGTGCCGCGCCTGGCCGATCGCGGCGGCGGCCCGGTCGCGTTCGAGCCTCGCGTGCTCGCGAAGTCGGGCATCGACGGCGGCGTCGTCGTCGCGCACCTCCACGTCGACTGCCGCGACGCGATGGGCGCCAACCTCGTCAACACGCTATGCGAGGCGCTCGCCGATCGCGTCGCCGCGATCGCGAAGGGCAAGCCGGGCCTGCGCATCCTGTCGAACCTCACCGACGGCCGCACCGTCACCGTGCGCTGCTTCGCCGCCGACGCGAACCTGGCCGGCGACGACATCGACGGCGCCGAGGTGCGCAGAGCGATCGCCGCGGCCTCGCGGTTCGCCGAGCTCGATCCGTATCGCGCGTGCACGCACAATAAAGGCATCATGAATGGCCTCGACGCCGTGCTGCTCGCGACCGGCCAGGACTGGCGCGCGGTCGAAGCCGGCGCGCACGCGTTCGCCGCGCGGTCGGGCACCTATAAACCGCTCGCGGTGTGGCACGAAACCGAGACGCGAGGTGGCGGCCTCGTCGGCGAGCTCAGCATGCCGCTCGCGGTCGGCACCGTCGGCGGCGCGCTTCACGTCCATCCCGCCGCGCGGCTCGCGCTCGAGCTCGCCGACGTCACGACGGCCGAGCAGCTCGCCGCGGTCGCCGGTGCCGCCGGGCTCGCGACCAACCTCGCGGCGCTGCGCGCGCTCGCGACCGAAGGCATCCAGCGAGGCCACATGGCCTTGCACGCGCGCGGTCTGGCCCGCGCCGCCGGCGCGACCGGCGACCTCGTCGATCGCGTTGCCGCCGAGCTGTCGGCGTGCGGCGACGTCAAGGCCGATCGCGCGCGCGAAGTTCTGGCTCGACTAAAGGAGTCCCTGTGATCCACCGCATCGGAGCTCAACGCTCGCCCGCCCTCGCCGTCCCGCTGCCGCCGACGCTCGAGCTCGACGCTTGCTACGGCTACTGCGAAGCGCTGTGTCGCGCGCGCCACCACAACTATCCCGTCGCGTCGATGTTCGCGCGCTCGGCGCTGCGCAAGCACATCTTCGCGCTGTTCGCGTTCGCGCGCGTCGCCGACGATTTCGCCGACGAGCCGTCGTACGAGGGCCGCCGCGTCCGCGAGCTCGATCGCTGGGAAGAGCAGCTCCACGCCGCGTATCGCGGCTCCGCCGATCATCCGGTGTTCGTCGCGCTCGCCGACACCGTCGATCGCTTCGCGCTGCCGATCACCGAGTTCACCGAGCTGATGTCCGGGTTCCGGACCGATCTCGAGCGCCGCCGCTACGCGACGTTCGACGAGCTGCGCGGCTACACGCGCCAGGCCGCCGAGCCCGTCGGTCGCCTGCTGCTCTACATCGGCGGCTATCGCGCGCCCGAGCTGCACGCGTACGCCGAGGATCTCGCGACCGCGATCGCGGTGGCGCGACTCGTCCAGGACGTGCCGTCGGACTGGGCGCGCGGCCGCGTCTACCTGCCGGCGCAGGAGCTGCGCCACTTCGGCGTCACCGAGGACGACATCGCCGCGCGCAAGGTCTCGCCCGCCGTCGCCAACCTCGTGCGCTATCAAGTCGCGCGCACGCGCGCGCTGTTCGAGCGCTCGCGGCCGCTGGTCGACATCGTCGGCGCCGATCTCGCGGTCGAGCTCGCGCTCACGTGGCACGGCGGCATGCGGATCCTCGACAAGATCGAGGACGTCGGACCGCGGCTGTTCGCGCAGCGCCCGCGACTCGGTCAGCTCGACAAGGCGCTCGTCGTCGCGCGCGCCGTCGCGTGGCGCGGCGAGACGCTGCCGCCGCGCACGCTGCACTTGCTCCAGCGCGCGCTCCGCAAGAACTGACAGCGCTGTCGCGGCGCCCGGCGGTTTTCTGAGCCGGCGCGGGGCAAGCCGTTGATCCGACGCGCGCCTGCATGGCGCCGCCGTTGCAGTCGTGCGCGCCGTGCGTCGCTTGCTCCTCCTCGCGTTCTTGCTCGCGTCGTCGATCGCGCATGCCGACGTCGACATCGCCGCCGGCGTCGCCAGCATGTCGGCGAGCCTCGATGACGGTTCGCAAGGCGACGACACCGGCCCGATGCTCGCGTTCGACGGCGGCGTGCATCTCGCGCCGTGGCTCTCGCTCGGCGGGCTCGCGACGTTCGCGCTCTACCGCAACAGCGATGCCGTCGACGGCATGCGCAAGGTCGTGACGTTCGCCGCGGGTCCAGACGCGCGCCTGCACTGGCGCAGGGCGTTCCTCGGCCTCGGCGGCGGCATCGAGCTGTGGCATGCGAGCTTCGATGATCCCGGTGCGCCGAGAAGCTGGTTCCCCGGCGGCATGGCGCGGGTCGAGCTCGGAGTCACGAGCGAGCCGATGACCCGGTGCGTGCGCGCGATGATCGCGGCGCGGTTCGAGGAGGCGTGGTTTCCCCAGGCGCCTGTCGACTCGGCCTTCTCGACGAGCGGCTCGATGGCGACGTTCGAGGTCGTCGCGGGCGTCGAGCTCTAGGCGGCTTCGCTGATCTTGTCGACGAGATCGGCTTCGTGCTCGCTGATCGGCGTGACGTTCAGGCAGATCGGCACGCCGACGAACGCCATGCCGACGCGGTAGTCGTCGCCATCGTCCTTGAGCCACACGCCGATCGCGCGGAACCGAAAGCTCTTGCCGTTGACGTCGAGGACCACCTCGACGTACTCGCCGCGCGCGATGAACGGCGCGCCGGTGGCGACCAGGCCCCCCGGGCCGATCTCGACGATCTCGACGCGATCGTTGATGCGGTCGCCACGGAGAATGCCCTTGATGTGAATCGCGTCGCGCTTGAAGCGCCGACCGCTCTTGCCGCGATCGAGCACGAACGCGTGCTCGATGACGGTGACCTGTTCGATCTCCTCCCAGTCCAGACCACAACCCAGCTCGCACTTCCCGATGAGGGTGCGGTATTGGAAGATGGTCTCCACCATGCGACCTGAACAAAGCAGGTGGCGTGCCACGGCTTCCTCGCACGTAACGCGGCGAAAGCTGATGCGGCCGAGGGTCCCTAGATAGTGAACCTGCCGGGTGTGTGGTCCCCAGGACGCGTGGTCGACGCAGCAGGCAATCAGACTGTAACTATGCACGATCGTGAGGTATCCAGGTGTAGGTGGATTTGTTCTCCCAGAGTGCTCGGCGACGCGGGGTCGGCCAACCCCTCGCCGAACGCATGCGACCACACTCGATCGACGAGCTGGTCGGCCAGACACATCTGCTGGCGCCGGGCCGCATCCTGTCGGGCCTCGCGTCGGGCCGAACGATTCCGTCGCTCATCTTGTGGGGCCCGCCGGGCAGCGGCAAGACCACGCTCGCGCGCTTGCTCGGCGAGACGACCAAGGCCGAGCTCGTGCAGCTCTCGGCCGTCGATGCCGGCGTCAAAGACGTTCGCGACGCGGTCGCCAAGGCCGCCGAGCGCCGCGATCAATTCGGCTCGCGCACCCTCTTGTTCGTCGACGAGATCCATCGGTTCTCGAAGACCCAGCAGGACGCGCTGCTTCCGCACGTCGAGGCCGGCACCGTCACGCTGATCGGCGCGACCACGGAGAACCCGAGCTTCGGCGTGATCGCAGCGCTGTTGTCGCGCTGCCGCGTCGTGCGGCTCGAAGCGCTCGGCGATCCCGAGCTCGCGGAGCTGGTCGATCGCGCGATCCGCGATAACGAGCGTGCCCGTCTCGGCGTCGTGATCGATGCCGAGACGACCGCGCTGCTGGTCGCCGCAGCGGCCGGCGACGCGCGCCGCCTGTACTCGATCCTCGAGGTCGCGGCCGAGCTCGCGAAGGACACCGGCGCGATCACCGCGCATCACGTCGCCGAGGCCGCGCAGGGCAAGAGCCTCATGTACGACAAGGCCGGCGACGAGCACTACGGCGTCGTCTCGGCGTTCATCAAGAGCATGCGCGGCTCGGATCCCGACGCCGCGGTGTACTGGATGACGCGCATGCTCGAGGCCGGCGAGGATCCGCGCTTCGTGGTGCGCCGCATGGTGATCTTCGCGTCCGAGGACATCGGCAATGCCGATCCGCAGGCGCTGGTCGTCGCGACCGCGGCGCTCCACGCGTTCGAGCTCGTCGGGCTGCCCGAGGGCGTGCTGCCGCTGACCCAGGCGGTCACGTATCTCGCGCTCGCACCGAAGTCGAACCGCGCGCTCGTCACGTACTCGGCGGCGCGCAAGCTCGTGCGCGAGCTCGGCGCGCTGCCGGTGCCGGCCAAGCTCCTGCCTGGCTCGTCGGCGGCGAGCCGCGCGATCGGCCACGGCGAGGGCTACAAGTATCCGCACGACTTCGAGGGCGCCTATGTCCCCGAGGACTACCTGCCCGACCGGCTCGTCGGCACGCGGCTCTACGAGCCGACCGACAGCGGCTTCGAGGCCGAGCTTGCGAGACGCCGCGCCGAGCTGGACGCGAAGAAGAAGTAGCGCGCACCACGGAACATACGGCGCAACGGCGGCGCGCACCGGCCGACAAGGGCGCCATGACCAGAACATGGTGGGATGCATTTGCCGACTGGGCCGACGCGCTGACGCGAGACCCGCCGCGCCGCACGCGCGTTGCTGTCATCGCGATCGTCGCCGGCCTCGCGATCCTCGCGGCGCTTCACAGCGTCATCTACAACTCGTTCGCCGGGCCATTTCCGCTCGAGGTGGACGCGCTGGCCGAGATGCACGAGCTGCCCGCGAAGCGACACGTCGTGCTCGAGCGTCACGGCGTTCCGCTCCAGGCGTCGGAGCTCCGCGCGACCGGCGTTTACAGGGTCGCCATCGAGCACGGCAACACCGAGGACCTCGGCTCCTACGATTACGTGCCGGTCGGCTCGACCGAGATCTTGGTGTACGCGACGAAGTCCGGTCCCGTCGAGGGCGTCCTGTGCGAGCTCGCCGACCTGAAGCCGAATAACCTCGTGCTCGATCACGCTGCCGCGCTGATGCTGGACACCGACCCCGACCACCACTGGCTACTCGTGCTCGCCGGTGCCGTGCTGATATTCGCCGGTGCCGATCAGCTGCGCCGCGTCTACAAGAAGCCGGTGGTGCCGCGGCCGCGATTCATCGCGTAGCGCTACGCGTCGGCGGGATACGGAAAGTACAGCTCGTTACCGTCCGGATCGCGGACGATCATCGTGCGATAGCCCCAATAGCCATCCTCGATCGCGACGCCGCGCGCTTCGAGCTCGGCGCGCACCGCATCGAGCACGTCGGCGTCGAGCGACAGGAAGATCCGCGCCCGGCCGGTCTTGTCCGGCTCCTGCGACGACAGGATGAGCTCGCAGGTCGCGCGCTCGACCTGGGCGACGATCTGTTCGTGGCGCCAGACTTCGGCGAACCCGAGCGTGCCGACGTAGAACGCGACCGCCTGCTCGAGGTCGGCGACGAACACCACGGGCCGCGCGTACCAGCGGCCCGACATGGTCAGGCCAGACGGATCCAGCGCGCGCGAGCAGCCTCGAGCCGGCCGCTGAACGTGGCCGGGAAATGCCGGACGACGTACGCGAACGCCTGCTGGATCAGGTCCGCGTCGATGTCCTTGGGCACTTCCATGTTCTGGTCGTGCGGATCGGGCGAGATCCCGAGCCGCACGACTTCGGTCAGACGCAGCACGTGAAGGCGGTTGACGAACAGGGCATGGGCGATGCCGATGAACATCTCTTCGACAACAGGGTCCAGCGCGGCCATAGTCAGGCACCGTAGCTATCACAGCTGTTTCGCGTTTTGGGGTTATTTCGTGGCGGCCACGAGCCCGGCGAGCCGCCCGTCCGCGACGATCTGGTAGCCGGTGACGTCGACGTTGGACAGCGCGATGTTGTCCTCGTGCCAGAGCGCGATGATCGGTAGATCGCGCGCCACCAGCTCTTGCGCGCGCGCGTAAAGGGGCTTGCGCGCGGCCAGATCGACCGTGTGGCGGGCGAGCGCGACGACCTGGTCGAATTCGGCGTTGCGGTAGTGCCAGCGGTTCTGCGCGTCGGGGTCGCTCGCGTCCGGAATCCGGGACGAGTGAAAGTACGCGTAGTAAAAGTCCGGCTCGGTGATCGGCGTGGTCTGCATCGTCGCGATCTGGTAGTCGCCCTTCTTGATGTCGGCGAAGAACGTCGCGAACTCGAACGCGCGGACCTCGACGGCAATGCCGACCTCGCCGAGCTGCGCCGCGAGCAGGCGCGCGATCGCGACCCGGAACCCATCCGACGACGTCTTGTAGACCAGGTGCATGCGGATGCCGTCCGGGCCGGGCCGATAGCCGGCCTCGTCGAGGAGCTCGCGCGCGCGCGGCAGGTCGCGAGTCCAGCGCGCGACGTCGCCGTTGTACGCCCAGCTCGACCGCGGCAAGAGGCCCGTCGCGAGCTGTGCGCGCCCTTCGAACCGCGCCTCGATCACGGCCTGGCGATCGAGGGCGAGCGCGATCGCCTCGCGCACGCGCAGATCTTTCAGCATCGGATCGTCGAGGTTGAGCAGCATGTACGTGAGCAGCGAGCTCGGCGAGGTGGTCACGTGCACGCGCGGGCGCTGCGCGACCTCGTCGACGAGATCGCCGCGCAGCGCGTTTTGCATGAGATCGGCGGAGCCGCCGACCAGCATCAGGATCCGCGCCGCGGCGTCGCTGACGAACCGGAGCTCGAGGTGCGGCAGCTTGGGCGGCGCGGCGGCGAACGGGTTGGCGTCGAGCTTGGCCTCGTAGGGCGTGAGCTCGCGCAGCACGTACGGTCCGGCGCCGATCACGCGCGGCGGCTTACACGCGCCGGGCGGCACGCCGTGAAACGACACGATGCCGAACTCGAGGTCGGTGATCAGCGTGCCGAGCGGCTTGGTCAGGTGAAACGTCACGCGCCGCGGCCCGCTCGCCTCGACCGACGTCCAGCGCTCGCCTTGAAACTTGCGATACAGGCTGTCGCATTTCGGATCGAGCACGGTCTCGAACGTGCGCGCGACGTCGTCGGCGGTGACCGGCGTGCCATCGGAGAATTTGCGATCGGCGAGGTCGATGTCGATCGTCACCGGATCGCGCGGCGTGATCTTCGCGGCGAGCTCGAGCTGCACGTTGCCGTCGACGGTGTCGACGGTCGTCAGGCCCGGCGCGACCAGGTGCGAGACGGCCGCGTCGTAGTTGGTCAGCGTGTAGCGCGGGTCGACCGTGGTCGCCTTGTCCTGCAGCACGACCACGACGGTGTCGTCGGGCGTGCGGCGAACGCGCGCGCAGGCCGTGGCGAGCACGGCGAGCGTGATAGCGTGGACTCGTGGTGACATCGCGGGTGCTGGCCGTGATCCTCGCGTTCGCGAGTATTGGCGTGCAGGAGGCGCGCTCGCAACCCGCGAGCCCTACTGCCGGCTCGGATCAGCCGCCGCCGCCGTCGGCCGAAGAGGAAGAGGCGTCGTCGGGCGGGTCGGGAACGACCCTGGTCGCGCCCGCGGACCCGAAAGCGCGGCTGGTGTGGCTCCAGGCCAAGCTCGCCCAGGCGATCGCGAGCCATCCGCAGCTCGGCAAGGCGCGCGTCGGCGCCTACGCGTTCGACATCGCGACCGGCGCCGAGCTGTTCACGCACGACGCCGATGCCGGCCTGGCGATCGCGTCGAACGCCAAGCTGCTCACCACGATCGCCGCGCTCGGCACGCTCGGCAGCGGGTTTCGCTGGCGCACCGCCGTGTACGTCGACGACGTCGACGACGCCACCGGCAAGGTCAAGGGCAACATCTACCTGCGCGGTCGCGGCGACCCGACGCTGTCGGTCGGCGATCTCCAGCAGCTCGCGGCCGACGTCGCGGCGCGCGGCATTCGCTCGATCGAAGGCCAGCTCGTGGTCGACGCGAGCTACTTCGACGCCGACGTCGAGCCGCCGCACTTCGCCGAGCAGCCGAAAGAGCGCGCCGCGTTCCGGGCGCCCGTCGCGAGCCTGGGCGTCGGCAAGAGCGCGTTCACGGTGACCGTGTTGCCCGAGCCCGGCGCGAACGGCTTCGTCGAGCTGTCGCCCGACGTGCCGGAGTACGTGCGGCTCGGCAAGACCGACGTGAAGACCGTGACCGACAAGCGCACGCGGCTCAAGATCGACGTCAAGCCCAAGGGCGGCCACCTCGAGGTCGAGGTGTCGGGCCAGATCAAGGTCGCGACCGGCAGCTACGACGTGCGCAAGCGCGTCGACGATCCGGCGCGGCTCGCGACTGAAGTCTTCCGCGCCGCGCTCGCCGCGCACGAGATCAAGCTCGGCCGCAAGACGACCGGCTCCGCGCAGGTTCCGCTCGCCGCCAAGCTCGTCGCCGCCCACGACAGCGCGCCGCTGTCGCTCGTGATCCGCGACATGAACAAGCAGAGCGACAACTACGTCGCCGAAACTCTGCTGAAGACGCTCGGCGCCGAGACGCGCTCGACGCCCGGCCCTGCGACCTGGGCCGACGGTAAAGCGGCCGTCGCCGCGTTTCTGACCAAGCTCGGGATGCCGCCCGGGAGCTACCGCGCCGACAACGGCTCGGGCTTGTACGGCGCGAGCTCGGTATCGCCGCGCCAGCTCGTGACGATCCTGCGCGCGGCGTACAAAGACTTTCGGATCGGCCCCGACCTCGTCGCGTCGCTGCCGGTCGGCGGCGTCGACGGAACGCTCGCGAAACGATGGAGCAAGGGCGCGGCGAAGGGACGCGTGCGTGCGAAGACCGGCACGCTCGACAAGGTCGTTTCGCTCGCCGGCTATCTCGGAGTGGACAGCGCGCATCAGCTCGCGTTCGCGATCGTCGCGAACGAGATCCCGCAGGGTCAGCGCGCCGCGGCGCGTGCGGTCGCGGATGAGATGGTCGACGCGATGCTCGCGTATCTCGACGCGGCGTCACGCTGAGGTTTTTGTGGTACGACCCCCGCATGGCTGAGCTCAAGGGATCCAAGACCCACACGAACCTCAAGGAAGCGTTCGCCGGCGAGTCGCAGGCGAACCGCCGTTACCTCTACTTCGCCAAGGTCGCCGACGTCGAAGGTCACCCCGATGTCGCGGGCCTGTTCCGCGACACCGCCGAGGGCGAGACCGGCCACGCACACGGCCACCTCGACTACTTGAAGCGCGTCGGTGATCCGGCGACCGGCGAGCCGCTCGGCGACACGCCGACGAACCTCAAGGCGTCGATCGCGGGCGAGACGTACGAGTACACGACGATGTACCCGGGCTTCGCGAAGACCGCGCGCGAAGAGGGCTTCACCGAGATCGCCGAGTGGTTCGAGACCCTGGCGCGCGCCGAGCGTTCTCACGCCGGCCGCTTCCAGAAGGGTCTCGACTCGCTCAAGTAGCGTAGGCTCGGGACCATGCGCGACTTGGTCCCGATGGAGCTGTCCGAGCTCGACCACGCACCGGTTCGCTTCACCGGCGATGCGGTGCTGACCGCGACGCCCGAAGCCGTGTTCGACGAGCTCGGCGATCCCTCGCTGTGGCTGCCGCTGATGCGGCGCTCGGTGTGGAAGACCGCTGCAACGAGCGGCGTCGGCGCCGAGCGCGAGGTCGAGCTCGCGCTGTTCGGCGCGTTTCGCGAGCGCATGCTCGTGTGGGACCGCGGCAAGCGCTGCGCGTTCACGATGACCGCGACGACGTCGCCGATGGTCGTGCGGATGGCCGAGGATTGGCGGCTCGTGCGCGAAGCGGGCGGCACGCGCGTGTCGTACGCGGTCGCGGCCGAGCTACGTCCGTTCGCGCGGCCGCTCGCGCCGGCAATGCGCATCGTGATGCGCCAGCTGTTCGGAGCGGGCGTGCGCGCGCTCGCCAAACGCACGCGCTGGAGCGCCGGCCGCGTGCGGGGTACACAAGGAGCATGAACCTCGTCCGTCCGATCACGCGCGGCGACATCAAGGGCCCCAAGCTGTTCGCACAAGTTCGCGACGACTACCGCAATCGCGTGATCGCGATGAAGCAGGACCGTCGCGTCATCATCGGCGACCGCGTCGAGCTGGTGTTCGACAACCGCTTCACGCTGACGCTGCAGATCGAAGAGATCTGCCGGCTCGAGAACCTCACGACCGACGCGCAGATCGAAGAAGAGATCCGCATCAACAACGAGCTGATGCCGACCGAGAGCTCGCTAGCAGCGACACTGTTCATCCCGCTGCCGCACGGCGCCGACGCGCGCATCGTGCTGCGCGAGCTGGTCGGGCTCGACGAGCACCTGATCCTACATCTCGGCCCACACGCGATCCGCGCCGCGTTCGAGTCGGGTCGCTCCGAGGAAGACCGGATCTCGGCCGTGCAATACGCACGGTTTCCGCTGTCTCCCGAGGCGCGCGCCGCGCTGCTCGCACCGGGCACGCCGATCGCGCTCGAGATCGACCACCCGAATTATCGGCACCGCGTACAATGTCCCGAGGCGTTGCGCACGTCGCTCGCCGCGGATTACGGATGAAAACGCTAGCCCTGTTCCTGTTTGTCGCCGCATGCGGCGCTCACCACGGCAACACCAACACGGCAGAAGGCGAGTCCTTCAGCTGTCGCGACCGCTTCGTGTCGTACACGGCGGCACTCGGCGGCGGCGCCGAACGCGGCGTGCAGATGGACTGCAAGGACGCCGGCCCGCGCATCAAGCGCTGGCGCATCACGCGCGACGGCAAGCACGACGAGGACACCCGCTCGCTCGATCCTCCCGCGTTCGAGAAGGTGTGGGCGGAGGTCGACGGCACCGGCTGGCCGAACCTGCACGACTGCGCGAACGGCACGATGGACAAGGGCGATCCGGTCTACACGTGGGTCATCGTCGACGATCAGAACAAGTCGACGTTCAAGTGCCAGACCCGCGAGGTCCCGTATCCGTATCACGACCTCACCGATCCGCTCGACCTGATGGCGAACCAGGGCCAGAAGCAGCTCGGCGACGACGAGCCTGCGGACGCGAAGGCGCTCGACGAGAAAGACAAGCAGAGGTGAGCGGGCCACTCGCGGACTCCACCGCGGTGATCACGGGTGCGAGTCGCGGAATCGGCCGCGCGATCGCGCTGCGCTTCGCCGAAGCCGGTGCCGAGGTCGCGCTGTGGGCGCGCGATCAGGCCAAGCTGCGCTCGGTCGCCGCGGAGATCACGGCAGCGCATGGCAAGGCGCGCGCGATCGTGGTCGACGTCACGAACGCGGAAGCCGTCGAGCACGCGGCGCAGCTGGTGCGCGCGACGATGCCGCGCGTGCGCACCGTCGTGAACAACGCCGGCGCCGTGCTGCGCAAGTCGACCGAAGCCATCACCGACGAGGAATGGCGTCGCGTCATGGCGGTCAACCTCGACGGCACGTTCTACGTGACGCGCGCGTTCATCGCGGACCTCGAGCACACGGGTGGCCGTGTCGTCAACATCGCATCGCGATCGGGGCGCGAGGGCACATCGCTGCTCGCTGCCTACTGCGCTGCCAAGCACGGTGTCGTCGGACTCACCAGAGCGCTTGCGGAGGAGCTTCGTCCTGGTAAGGTCTGCGTGAATGCGATTTGCCCAGGGAGCGTGGACACGGCGATGCTGCGGGAAGGGCTTCCCGACGCGAGGCCAGACATGAACCCGGACGACGTTGCGCGCACGGCTGTCTGGCTCGCCCACGGTGCACCGCAGGCGCTCACCGGCGCCTGCATCGACGTGTACGGGTAACCGTAAAGGCGGGATGCATGCGCGATACGCTCACGCCGCCGGATCCCGCCACGCTCGCTGCCCTGCCGATCTTCCCGCTGCCGAACGGCGTGCTCTTGCCCGGCGGCTTACTGCCGCTGCACGTGTTCGAGCCGCGCTACCGAGCGCTCGCGCGCGACTGTCTCGCCGGCAACCAGTTCATGGGCGTCGCGCGCCTGCGGCCCGGATTCGAAACGAGCTACTACGGCCGGCCGCCGGTGTACGAGGTGTTCGGCGTCGGCAAGATCATCTGCTCCGAGGAGCTGCCCGACGGGCGCTTCGCGCTGGTGCTGCGCGGCGTCGCGCGCTGCGAGCTCGCACGCGAGCTGCCGGCCGAGCGCGCGTATCGCCAGGTCGAAGCGCGCATGCTCGCCGACTCGGCGTGCGATCCGCACGAAGCGATCGATCATCACCGGCGGCTCGTCGATCTGTGCGACCGGCTCGCCGAGGTGATCGACGAAGGCGGCCCGCAGCTCCGCGATCTCGTGCGCACGTTCGACGAGCCCGGCGCGTGCGCCGACGCGATCGCCGCCGCGCTCGTGATGGACATCGACGCGCGTCAGGAGCTGCTCGAGGCGTGCGATCCGATGGTGCGGATCCAGCGCACGCTCGGTCACGTCAGCCACATGCTATGCGAGCTGGCGCCATGCGGCAGCTCCGTCAACTGACGAGCGCGCGGCTACCGGCGATCGCGGCGTCCATGAACGCGCGTGCGCCCGGCTCGCCCGCGAGCACGAGGTTCGCGAGCACGGCGCCCGTGAAATGCGTGCTCCATTGTCCGCCGGCTGCGAGCGCTGGCATCACGGCATTCGGCGCGACCGGATACGGCGTGACGTACAGATAGGGTTCGTCGTAGTTGCGATCGCCCGGCGACATCCCGATCCCGATCTCGCGCTTGCCCCTCGTCAGGGGTTCCCCAGGGTCTCCGCCGAGCGCGATGACGCCGCCGAGATCGAAGTGATGCGGCCACACCACGCACGGCGCGAACCGCGCAAGCAATTCGTTCGCGTTGCCGAAATAGCGTGCGAGCTCGGCGAGCGCATCGGCGATCGGCGCGCGCTCGAACTTCGCAGGTCTCGGCGGCATCTCGTAGTCGCGCGCGTGAATCTCGCGATGACCGCCGAGTCGCGCATCGGTCCATGCCATCGCTTCGACGAGCGTCTTGCCGTCGAGCGCCAGCGTCTCGCTGCCGACCGCGAGCTCGAACGCCGCGACGCGCAGCGCTACACCGGCCTTGCCGACGAGCGCGCCGTCCTGCCACGTCATCGCCGTGTGGCTGTCATCCGATGCATGTGCGAGATAGCCGTCGGCCGCCGCGCCGAGGATCTGAGCCGCCCAGTGCAGCTCGACGCGCGCGGCGACCAGGGCTCGTGGTGCGACCGAGCCAAGCGTTTGCCACGTCATGCTCGAAGCGTACCTGCGCTAGGCTCGCGCGGCATGCAGACTGTTTTTGTCACCGGCGCCAGCGCCGGCTTCGGCGCCGAGATCGCTCGGCGCTACGCAACCTCCGGCGATCGCGTGATCGCGGCCGCGCGCCGCGGCGACAAGCTGCACGAGCTCGCGCGCGAGCTCGACGCGCTCGAGGTGATTGCCCTCGACGTTCGCGACCGCGCCGCCGTCGAGAAGGCGCTCGCCGGCCTCGAGGTCGACGTCGTCGTCAACAACGCCGGCCTCGCGCTCGGCCTCGAGCCCGCGCCGCGCGCGAGCCTCGACGACTGGGACCAGATGATCGACACCAACTGCAAGGGTCTGGTGTACGTCACGCGCGCGCTGTTGCCCGGCATGGTCGCGCGCCGGCGCGGCCACGTCGTCAACATCGGCTCGGTCGCCGGCACGTATCCGTATCCGGGCGGCAACGTGTACGGCGCGACGAAGGCGTTCGTGCACCAGCTCAGCTTGAACTTGCGCAGCGACCTGCATGGCACCGGCGTGCGCGTCACCTGCATCGAGCCCGGGCTCGTCGGCGGCACCGAGTTCTCGGTCGTTCGCTTCGGCGGCGACGCGAGCAAAGCCGCCGGCGTCTACGCGAACACGCAGCCGCTGACCGCGCACGACGTCGCCGACGCGGTCGTGTGGGCGACGTCGCAGCCGGCGCACGTCAACATCAACGTGATCGAGCTGATGCCGGTCGTACAGAGCTTCGCGCCGTTCCAGATCCAGCGCGGCTAGCGAACCTCGGTGACCGCGATCCGGTAGAAGCCGTAGCCCGGCGAGATCGCGCCGAGGTAGCGCTTGCGGTAGTCGTCGGCGCCGATGTCGCCGCGCAGCGCGAGCCCGCACGAGCCGACGAATGCCGCCAGCTCCGCCGGATCGATGCCGAACGTCCACGGCTCGCCGAGCCGCGCGACGTTGCCGCGGATGCGATCGCCGCCGTCGAAGTCGCCGCGCAGCACGCCGGCATGGATGTACGTGAACGCGAGCGTGCTGCCCGCCGCGCACGTGCGGCCGATCCAGGTGAGCACGGACCTCACCGCGCCTTCGGTCAGGTAGTTGGTCACGCCTTCCCAGAGGATGACGGACCGCTCGGCGGCGTTCCAGCCGGCCGAGACCAGCGCGGCGCCGAGCTCGTCGCGCTCGAAGTCGACGGCGACGTAGCGGACGTCGCGACCGGTCGCGGGCACGAGCGCGCGCTTGCGCGCCTGCGTGTCGGCGCGATCGACCTCGAACACGACCGTGTTCGCGAGCTCGGCGAGCCGGTGGCCGCGGCAATCGAAGCCGGCGCCGAGCAGCACGAGCTGGCGCGCGCCGCCGCGGATCGCATCGCGCACGACGTCGTCGAGAAACGCGGTGCGCGCGATCGCGCTGGTCCGCGCGCCCGGCGCTCGCGCATCGGCGTAGCGCTCGAGCAACGGCCGCACCGCAGGCAGCTGCGACGCGCGCAGCGCGACCACGAGGCCGCGCGACAGGAACCGGCGCGCGAACGGATCGTGAAACAGCGGCGCGCGACGATGCTCGGTCGTCTCGAGCGCGCGATACAGCGCGACGTACTCTGCGGTCTTGCTCGCGGCCATGGTCAGGGATCGTTGCGATAGCCCTCGCGCCGCTTCTGCTGCGCGCGTTTGTCGGCGTCGGATTTTGCAGCCGACGCGCTGCCGAGCTCGGTGACGCGCGTCTGGCCGGGGCTGCCGAGCTTGCCGAAGCGCGTGTAGTAGGTCGCGCCGCGCACCTCGATCTCCCAGAACTTGTGCTCGGCGTCGTGGACGAGGCGAATCTTGAGATCGGCAGACGCAGAGTCGGGCTCGGGCTCGGGCTCGAATTTGGCCACGACCTTCGGCAGCTCGACGTCGATGCGCTCGCCGACATAGCTCGGAAACCGCGGCACGCCGTCGTTCGACAGCTCCTGATACCGGAACGTGATCACCGCGCCGATCGCCGGCGGCGACTCGCGCTCGGCGTCGGAGAACCCGGTGCCGACGTTGAACTGCACGCCGCTGGGGAGCTCGACGATCAGCGCGCCGAGCCGGCCCTTGTGCTTGCCGGTGCCCGGCGCGTGGCCGATCACGCGCCCCTCGGTGTCGTGGAACGTCTTGACCTTGAGCAGCGTGCTCGACCGGCCGATCGCGTACTTCGAGCCGGGCTGGCGCAGCATCAGGCCCTCGCCGCCGAGCGCCTCGACGCGCGCGAGCTCCTCGCGCAGATGATCGATGCCGCGACACTGCGCGTGCTCGAGGAACCGCGCGTGCGGCGGGTTCGCACGCGTCATCACGTGCTCGATGTGCTTCAGGCGATCTTCGAAGCCGCCGCTGGCTTCCGGCGCGTCGAACACGACGTACGTGACGGCTTTCCAGTCGTCGCCGCCGGCTCCCGAGCGCACGATGCTGGTCGCGCGCTGGAACTGCTTGCGCCCGACCCACAGCTCGCCGTCGAGCGTGTCGGCCGGCAGATCGGCGGTGAACCAGTCGGGCGCGTGGAACCTGTTGCCGAGCCGCGAGATGAACGTCTCGCCG
>Ga0268266_10002895_pt1 | contig 17786 bp, 13 predicted proteins | sample KBSS13metaG_FD_190356 | JGI IMG/M metagenome (GOLD analysis project Ga0268266, IMG submission 190356) | Switchgrass rhizosphere microbial communities from Kellogg Biological Station, Michigan, USA - KBS S1-3 metaG (SPAdes) (version 2) | ecosystem: Host-associated > Plants > Roots > Rhizosphere...
CGCAGTTGACGTACCAGTTGCCGTCACGGATGCCGTTGTTTTGCGGTCGACAACAACGGCATCCGTGACGGCAACTGGTACGTCAACTGCGGCACCGGATTCGGCAGCGCGGGTGCGAATCCTTTCCTCAGCCAGCAGGCATACGGCACGTTGTGCCCGACCGCGGCGAACCCCGGCGGCACGCCCTACGGCACGCTGACCAACGCGGCTGGCGATACGCAGGTGCTCATGGCGCGCCGTAACGTCGAGGGCGGCCCACGTGAAGACGAGTATTCGCATACCACTTGGCGCGGCGTATTTGGCGCGCGCGGCGAGCTCGTCGAGGACTGGAGCTACGACGCATCTTTCACCTTCGGCAAAACCCGGTCTACCGATTTCCACAACAATGACACGTCGTCGGCCCGCATGCAGGACGCGTTGCTGGTGGTGTTGGATCCAAAGACGGGACAACCCGTTTGCCGCAGCCACAGTTCGAACTGCGTGCCGTGGAACATCTTCAACCCGGCATCCCCGTACGGCGGGGTCACCCAGGCCGCGCTGAATTACTTCTCCGTGCCCGCTCTCGTGCAAGGCCAGAGTGAAGAGGACGTCTTCACCGCCTACGTGAACGGCGACCTGACGCACATGGGCATCAAGCTGCCCACCGCGGACGACGGTCTGAAGGTGGTCTTCGGTACTGAGTACCGCCGCGAGACGATCCAGTTCCGTCCGGACGAGGAGTTCATCTCCGCCGACTTGTCGGGTATTGGTTCTCCGGTAATCGGTTACGACGCGCAATACCACGTCTGGGAAGCCTTCACCGAGGAGCGCCTGCCCCTGGTGCGCAATCTGCCGGGCATCAAGAAACTGGACGTCGAGGCCGGCTATCGCTACTCCTCGTACACCAGCGGTTTCAACACGAATACCTGGAAGATCGGACTGTCGTGGTCGCCCGTCGATGACGTGAAGGTCCGCGCCAGCTATAACCGGGCCGTCCGGGTGCCGAACGCGGCCGAGCTCTTCAAGCCGAACAACGTCGGTCTCGACTCTGGCGGCGATCTGTGCGCCACCGGTGGCACGGAGCTGTGCACCCTGACCAACGGCGGTGTTGCTTCTGCAGTGTCGCCGGCCGGTCAGTACAATGGTCTGATCGGTGGTAACACCACCCTCAAGCCCGAGGTGGGCAAGACGACGAACGTCGGCCTGGTGTTCACCCCCGCGTTCGCGCCGGGGTTCAACGCCACCCTCGACTACACCGACATCAAGATGACCAACGTCATCACGTCGTACGGTCCGGCCCTCATCCAGGCCAACTGCGTCGCCAGTCTCGACCCGAACAGCACCTGGTGCCAGATGATCCATCGCGATGCGAATGGCACACTGTGGGCGAGCCCGCAGGGCTACACGGTCGATCCGCTGCTCAACATCGGTGGCCTGGAGAACAAGTCCATCGACCTCGGGCTGGCCTACCGCATCAACCTGGGCAACTTCGGCAAGATCCGGACGCGCCTGGACGGCACGTACCTGATCAACCTGAACATCAATCCGGGCGGCGGCGTCGCCACCTATGACTGCTCAGCGCATTTCGGACCGGACTGCTCGCCCGTCACCCCGAAGTGGCGTCATCGCCTGACAGCGGACTGGGATACGCCGTTCACGGGTCTTTCCGCGGGTGCCACGTGGCGCTTCTTCGGCAAGGCGCGCAACACCCTGCTCGATTCGAAGTTCCCGGAATACGTGGGCGCGGCCGTCATTGCCGCCGGTGGGCCGCCGCCGGATGCCAACATCCCGAACATCAGCTATCTCGACCTGCGCGTCTCCTACACGTGGGACAAGGTCACGTTCCGGGCGGGCGTGAACAACGTGCTCGACAAGGACCCGCCGATGATCGACACCATCAACTCCGGTGGCAACCAGATCTACGCGGAGAGCAACACGTTCCCGTCCGTGTACGACACGGCCGGCCGTTACCTGTTCCTGAACATGACGGTCGACTTCTAAGCAACGGTTCGAATGTTGATTTATACGGCGGGCCTCGTGCCCGCCGTTTTTTTATCTTGGTTATCTATCGGAATAGGCCCAGCGTTCCAGCCACGGCGCGAGGACAGCCAACACCGCACTGAAGTGCGGCTCGTAATGCCGCCAGCGCCCGACCGAGCGGCTGTTGACAGGCGCCAGCACCTGCGCATAACTCGGCGTACTGATAAATCCCTTGGCACGTGCGTGCTCCCCGGGAGCCAACATGGCCTCGTCCCAGGGCAGCTCCAGGAAGGTCGCGAGCTCGCGAACCGAAGTTTCGAAATCGGTCGTGAGCGTCTCGTAGCGCAATTCGTGAACGGCGGGCTGCAGCAGCGGCACCTGGGAATACCAGAAATCGAACATCCGCGCGTAGGCTCTCCCCAACGTCTCGAGGTCACGACAGGCGAGGGCGAGCCCCGGCGCGCGGAAGTGCTGTAGGTAACAACTCAACAACGTGTCGCACGGATGCCGGATGGCCAGGACGATGCGCGCGTTGGGAAACAGCCGGCGGATCAACGGCAGCGCGAGCATGTTCAGCGGGTTCTTATCCACGAGCCGCAGTCCCGGCGGTAGCGCTTTGCGCTGGTGCACGCGATCCCAGTAGCGTGCGCGGATATCGTCCAGTGCCTGCGTGGATAACTGGCCGAGCTGCGCCGGGTAGTCGATCCCGCCGCCGGTGACTTCCGTGACGGCATTGAGTAGAAAGGGCTGCTCATCCATCGACTGCAACAGCGGATGCGCATCCAACACCTGCTCGAGCAGAGTCGTTCCCGAGCGCGGAAATCCGACGATGAAAATCGGACTCTCGGCCCTGTCCGGCCCGGCAGTCCCCCAGGTCTGCACGTCCCGCGGGTCGCAACCGTTTGCCGTGAGCGACCAGAGTTGGCCTTTCTCCAGGGAGGATTGGCCCATCACGACCTGCAGATAAGCCAATTGCGAGACGTGGGCTTCCTGCGCCACGACGTAGGCTTCCTCATAGCGCCCCAGCGCATCACAGGCCTTGGCGAGCGGAAAGAGGAGGGTATGTCGGTGTATGGGATCTTTCTGATACTGCAACGCCGAGGTGAGCTGCTCACGAGCCCGCTCGTGCTCGCCGGCCCGCTCGGCCAACACCGCCGACATCAACAGCCTTTCCGGATCGTGCTCCAGGCCCCGATCGTGTCGCTCGAGATGCTCCAGGATCGCTCGAGCCTCATCGAGACGATTCAGCCTTTCGAGGAGGGACGCGAATCGCAACGCCGTGCGCCCGTGGAGCGGCGGATCAGCGAGAAGTTGCTGCACGGCCGGCTCAGTCGGCGACACCGCCGCCATCATCACCAGGAGCAACACAATCAGTACGGTAATGTCGAGCGTCAGACCCTCGAGTCGCTGCCAGTCGTGCAGGACCTCGCGAGCCTCTTCCAGGCGCGTGAGATCGTAACAACACTGCGCGAAGGCCCACCGGATCGTGGCGTCGCGAGGCGCCAGCCGCACCGCATCCCGCAGCGCGTTGTACGCCGACGTATAGTCGCAGCGATCCATTTGCAACACGCCCAGGTTGTACAGCAACCCGGCCGACACCGGGGCGAGTTGCAACGCCCGCTCGAAGGCTTGCAGGGCCGGCTCGTAGCGTTGAGTTGCACGCAACACGGTGCCGAGGTTCTGCCAGTGCGCCGCGACTGTCGGCTGCATCAACGTCAACGCGTTGAACACCCGGACCGCATCCTCGTGCCGTCCTTGCGCGTGGAGAACCTCGCCGAGCACTTCCAGCGCGCCCGGATGATGGTGGTGAGCTCTCAGGACCTCCAGGCACCGGTCTTCCGCGGCAGCGAACTGTCCCGCGGCCAGATCCTGCCGCGCCAGGTTGACCAGAACCAGAGGGTCGGCCGCGGATGACGTCATCGATTCAGTGTGTGTAGCCGTAAGCCGCCGCGACCACTCCCGCGACCTGCTCGCCCATTTTGACGCCAACTTCGCACGAGTTGCGGTAGTGCACGCCGTCCCACATCCGGGCGTTGGAAACTTCCTGTACCACGTCTTCCGTTCGGTTCCATTGACGGGTCACACCGGGTGCCGTGTTGCTGGTCGTCTTCAGGACCGGCAGCGGATCCTTGCCAACCTCCGCACGAATCATGGCCCCGATGGTTGATGCGACGATGCAGTGCGCGCACGGATACTCCGGCTGAACCGGCGTAACGATGAGCGGCGTCCAGTCGGCATCGCGCTCGGTAGCATTGTTGCCGTCGCGGTCGCCGTTGCGGATCGCGGTGATCGGACGCCAGAACTGGTAGTGATATTTGGCATCAAACACGGCGATCTCTGCGTCGTTGACTGCCGCGGTGACCGCCGCATAGAGTCTCGCGTTGCGAGTAATTTCCCGACCTTGGCCCACGTCCACGGAGCGCACTATGCCCATATGGACATCCGGTAGCGCCGTAGCCCAGAAACGGGCAATGGCCGTCTGTTCCGTCGTGCGGGTCGTGCTGGTTGCGGAGCCGGAGGCCTTGATCTCGTTGTAGTCACGCGCCCAAAGCGTGCTTTTCAACGAGGGTGGCGCCACCGGGCGGAATTGCGTCGCGCTCTGCAAAAACCAGGGTTTGTGCTGCGCCGTCGCATACCCTAACGGAAAGGTCGTGGGCACGTAGACGCCCGGTGACGTCAGCGGACGGTAGGACTCGATCTTCGGAATGTCGTCCATATGCTTCGAGATGGCATCGGCGGCTGCACGCTCGCCTATCTTGATGCCGCGAGCCCGTGCCGCGTCGTCAGGTATCGCGGCAAGGGTCTTCTGATAAACGGCGTCGGTCCGCTGACTGAGTGCGGGAGCCTCGTGCAGAAGTACGCTGCGACTGGCCGCGGCAACAGCCGCGGGAATCGACACTCCATCGGCCGACCCGAGATCGACGCGCTCCTTCGGATAGCGAGCCGTTATTGCGTTCACAGCCTCGTAGACCGCGCTCTGCGCCAGCGCCATGGTCCGTATCGTGTTAGGACCGTCGGTGGCGATCTCAGTGGTGATGTCTGCCCAGTCCGCAACCACGTCCGCGCGTGCCGCGCCTGCGACCAGCAACATTCCGAGCTGCACCAAGCGGCGAATGAACATACTCACGAGCTCTCGTGTGGGGGGTGCCTATAATGCACCCACCATGTGCGATTCCAAGCGACTTTTGTGAGCGCAACTGACCCTGCTGACCGGGCGGCCCTGGCCGCCGCTGTACAGAACCATCGTGCCGGCCGGCTGCGCGAAGCCATCACCGCCTACGAGTCTCTCCTGCGGCGTACGCCGAACGACGCGGACGTCCTCCAGCTCATGGGTGTGGCCCTGGCCCAACTCGGCCGACAGGCCGACGGCGTCGCGTTCCTGGCCCGCTCGCTGGAGCTCAAGCCCGATCGCCCGGCCGTCTGGCTGAATCTTGCGCAGGCACTCCAGGCGACGGGTCGCGCCGAGGAGGCGCTGCAGGCCTGTGATCGCGCCATCGCGCTGGATCGCACGCTGGCCGGCGCATACCGAATCAAGGCTGCCGCGCTGACAGCCCTGGGGCGCAGCGAAGAAGCGCTCGCCCACGCGGGGCAAGCTGTTCGCCTGGCGATGCAGGATGCGGGCGCCCATGCGGATCTCGGCGCGGCGCTGGTCGCCGTGGGACGCGAGCGCGAGGCGTTGGAATGTTTCGACCGGGCCATCGCCATGGACCCGCATCTCGCGCCAGCCCATTTCAACCGGGCGCTCCTGCTGGCGCGGCTCGGGGATCATGCCCGAGCGTTGCAAAGCTACGACCGGGCGATTGCCCTGCAGCCGCAGCACGCTGCGATTCACAATAATCGGGCCAACACACTCAAGGATCTCGGACGCCTGCAGGATGCCGTAGAGAGTTATTCGCTCGCGCTGGCCATCGAGCCCGGCAACGCTGAAACCCTACACAATCGCGCCGTAGCGCACACTCTTCTGGGGCAACATGCGCAAGCGCTGCGGGACTACGACACTCTGCTCGCCCTGGGTAAGGGGGCGACGTCGGACCTGGTCGGCCGAGGCGCCGCGCTCGTGGCCCTGGGACGTCATGCCGAGGCGATGGCTCCCTTGGATCGTGCTGTCGAGCTCCTGCCCGGCGAGGCGGAGGCTCACATCCAACGCGGTGTCGCACTGCTGAATCTCGATCGCAACAGCGAGGCCGTCGAGAGTTTCGATCGGGCCCTCGCCATCCGGCCGAACGTTTCCCAAGTGCTCACGAACCGGGGTGTGGCGTTGACGGCGCTGGGACGCTTGTCGGAAGCGTTGGAGACGTTCATCGACGCCTCGGTTCGCGAGGGCTCCGCCGATACCCATACCAACCTGGGGATCGTCCTGAAGTCCCTGGGCCGGCATCGCGAGTCGGCCGAGAGCTTCGGTCGCGCGTTGGATATGAAGCCGCGCGACCCGTCCGCGAAATTCGCGTTGGCCTTCCTGTACCTGACACTCGGCAAATTCAACTTGGGATGGCCGCTGTACGAGGCGCGCTTCGACGTACCGGCGCTGCGCAACCCACCGCGCCACTTCGATGCGCCCCGCTGGACGGGAACCGAGCCGCTCGCGGGTAAGACCCTGTTGGTTTACGCCGAGCAGGGTCTGGGTGACGTCATCCAGTTTTGCCGTTATTTGCCGATGCTCGAGTCGCGGGGCGCGACGGTCGTTTTCGAGGTGATGCCGAATCTCATGGCGCTGCTGCGCACGCTTCCGGGGTCGATCCGCATGATCCCCCGGGGTGACCCGCTGCCGCCGGTCGACTACACCATTGCGCTCTTGAGTCTGCCGCTGGCCTTCCAAACGCAACTTCAATCGATCCCGGCCGGCACGCCGTACCTGGCGGCGGAACCGGAGCGCGCCACGCAATGGTCGCGGCGACTGCAGGCGCTCCCCGGGCTCAAGATCGGGATCGCCTGGCAAGGCAACCTGGCTGTTGAGAAACTCATCTGGGCCCGCGGACGCTCGATGCCCCTGGCGGCCATGGAGCCCCTGGCGCGCGTACCGGGTGTGAGTCTCGTCGCGTTGCAGAAGGGGCCCGGACTGGACCAGTTGCGCGATGTTGGCTTCGCTGAGCGGATTGTCGAGTTGGGTGCCGACTTCGACTCCGGTCCGGATGCCTTTCTCGACACCGCGGCCGTGATGGCGGGGCTGGACCTGGTGATCACCACCGATACCTCCATCGCGCACCTGGCTGGGGCACTCGGCCGCCCCGTGTGGACGGCGCTCGCCTTATCGCCCGAGTGGCGTTGGTTACTCGGGCGCGACGACAGCCCCTGGTATCCCGGCATGCGCCTGTTCCGGCAAACAACCGACGGCGATTGGAGCACGGTCGTTGCCGCCATGGCGCAGGAGCTGCAAATCCTGGCCTCCCGGCAGCGCGGCGTGGGCTGAGCGCCTGCGCGCGGCGACGGCTCCCTGCGAGCCGCGCAGGCGACTTCAGCTCACTCGCTTCACGCGTGTCTTGCGGCCCTTGTCGGCCGCGAGCCAGAGCGAGCCCATCGCGCCATGCTCGATGTGCACGGCGTCTCCGACTTCAAACTCGATGGTCGTCTTGATCTCGGCCTGGATCCAGACCTGCTTGTTGTCCAGGGTGAAAATAAACTTGCCATCCCGGGTCTGTCCCAGCGCCACGATCGTTCCCGGCAGAACGGCATCCGCGGCCTGGCGTTCAGCCACCGGGTCGCGTTTGCGCGCGATGTCGGCCGTCAAGCCAAACTGATCCGCCTGAACCTTGGGAAGGGATGCGGCCAGCGCATCAAAACACGCGAGGCGCTTGGTCTGATCGGTTTCGCTGGCGCAGTGGCGCACACCGTCCGCCAGCGGATTGTTCAACGCCAGCGCCGGCAAAGCCATGCAGGACAGCACCACGAGCCCGATGCGGTTAGGTTTCATCTCGATCCCATGACCGGAGCGTCGGCTCCGTAGTAACGGCCCAGGCCGACGGTCATCGCGCGCACCAGGTCGCGCTCCGCACTCGTCAGCAACGGATTCCAGATGTCGAAAATGAGAATGATGCGGATCTCGTCACTGTCGTTCCAGGCGTCGTGCTCGATCGTATCGTCGAACACCCACGCCTTCCCTTTCTCCCACGCGCGCACGTCGGAGCCCACTCGAAAGCGACAGCCTTCCGGAATGACCAGGGGCAGATGCACGATGGAGCGGGTGTTGGTTGTCCCGGTATGGGGCGGCAGGCGGGTGTGCGGCTTCAAAACCGAGAAATAGGCGCCCGGTGCGTGGCCGGGAACGTCGCACATGGGCAGCTGGGCCAGGACCGCGGACGTCTTGGGACAAACCGCCTGGTTCGCGGGGAGTGCCTCGCCGTCGAGCCAGAGTGAATACACGCTCCAATTCATCGACCGGTTGAGCGACGCCCACTCATCGAGCGGCGTGCCTGCCGGAGAATTCACATAAGGCGAGAAATCCCCCGGAGCACTTCGCAGGGCGCCGAGAGCCTCTGCCGCGATGTCCTCCGTGGCGGCCTCGAGAATGTCGAGCCACGGGAAGTCCTTACGCGGAAAAAACTCGATCGACGGCAAGTACGGGAAGTGGGTGTACTTCGGCTGGCTGGTGTAGGCGCGCCGTTTCCCGAGGACGATATCCCGGCAGGCGTCGTACCGATGTAGATCCTCCCCGGTGTGGAGTTGCCGGGTTTGCGCCAACTCCCGCTCCAGAAATTCCTCCAACGAGCGCGCGTTGCCGTTGACGACTTCCTGGGCGTGATTCAAGGCCCTTTGCAGGTTTGGCGGAATAGGAGTGCCCGGAGCGATGGAGTCCAGCGCCGCCTGGAAGACCAGTGCCGCCCCCTTGGCGTTCCCCTGCCGCTCCAGGAGGTTCCCTTTGTGCACGAGGGCCGGGACATAACGCGGCTCCAGTGCGAGCGCCTTTTCCAAGGACGTCGCTTCTCCCGCCATATCGCCCAGAGAGCGACAGGCCGTGGCCAGATTGACCCACAGGACCTTCGAGTTCCCGTCATAACGCAGGGCACGCTCGTACAGCTCCCGCGCCTTGGCGGAATTCCCCGTCCGCTGCATGTAGCCGCCGACGCTGTTGAGGACCAGGGGATGGTCGGGGGCGCGGGCGAGCGCCATGTCGACGATTTTCTGGGCTTCGGACGCCGGCCGGGAGCTGGAGACCTGGAGGATGGCGTCCGCGAGGGCGCGGGCTTCGGGTTCAGAGATGGCAGGTGTGGCCATGCAGGCAATTCTAGCCGAGCGCATCTCAAAATAACGGGATACACCATCCCACCTTCATTGTTCGTGGTACGTTATCGACGTGGACGCCATTGCTCCTCCGCGGTGCGATCCGAGTGCCAACCGGGCACGGGCCTGGCCTGGAGCGTTGCTTGTTCTGGCAGCGTTGGGAATGGGTACTGAGAAGGCGTGGTCCTTCGATGTCGCCGATTCTGTCCCGGTGGCCGCGGCCCCGGATAGACCGATCCCCAAGGCGGACCTCGATCCTTACCAGTTTGCCCTGCCGACCACTCACGACCACATCGGACGGGTGGTGGTGCCGGTCACGATCAACGGCCGCGGGCCCTTCCGCTTCATCGTCGACACCGGCGCGAATCACTCGACGATCTCTCCCGGCCTGGTGGAGACGTTGGGTCTGAAAACTGACAGCACCGTGCCCATGACCCTCGACGGGATCACCGGCTCTGCCCAGGTGGCTTATGTTTCTGTCGACCAGTTGCAGGCGGGTGAGCTGAAGATCAAAGGCACGGCGATGCCGATCGTCTGGGCGCCCTTGATGGCCGGCGCGGACGGCATCCTCGGTGCGGCGGGACTCGATGACAAGAGCCTCCTCATCGACTTCCGACGCAACAGCGTTGCCATCGCCAGCCATGTCGACTCGAAATCGCGCACCGACACGACCAGGATCCACGCCGATCGCGTCGTGAACGGTGGATTGTTGGTGGTGGAGGCCAGGGTCGGTAGCATCGTCACCGACGCGGTCCTGGATACCGGGGCCGAGCGAACCCTGGGTAATCTGGCGCTACGCGACGCTCTCAAACAGCACAATCGCTCGGGGCGCGGCTTCGTCGCCAGCGTGACTTCCGTCTACGGTGCGACCACTCAAGTGGAGCCCGGTGAGATCCGGTCCGCGCCGCTCATCGCCATCGACTCGCTGCAGATCACCGACGTCGCCGTCGTCTACGGCAATTTCCACATCTTCAAGGTCTGGAAGATGCAGGAGCGCCCCGCGATCATCATCGGGATGGACGTGTTGGGCACGGTGTCCTCACTGAACATGGATTTCAGGAACCGCGACGTGTACGTCGGCAGCGCCAAGGGGACGGATCGGGACGTCCTGCAGACGATGCACAACTCCCTCAACGACCAGGGTATGAAGCGGTAGCGTCCCGTCCGCGGCTACTGCGACGCCGGCGTCCACTCCACGCGATCCCCTTCCTTCAAGCCGAGCCGGGCCGCCTCGCCCCCTTTGATCTCCAGCACCGCTGTGACCGGCTTGGTCGCGGTGAGCGTCTCGAGCGACAGCGGCTTGGCGTGCTCGATGATCTGGTCGATCTCGCCCTTCTCCCCGACGAACACCATGTCGAGCTCGATGTAGGTGTTCTTCATCCACATACTCATCGGGCGCGGCTTCGCCTGCGGAAACAACATCCCCTGGCTGGCCGGGAGATCCCGCACGAACATCAACCCCTGCTCCTGGCGTGCCGGGCTATCGGCAATCCAGATGGTGAAGGTGCGCGGATCCTTCTTGCTCTTGCCGTGGAGGATCTGCAGCGTCGCCCGCGGGAAGTTGGCCAAGTCCTCGAGCGGGCCCGACTGGGTGTAGCCGACCGTCACGGCCGCCAGCATCAGGATCACAGCGCACAGGGCCGCGAAGAGCGGCCTGCCTGCCGCCAGTGTGTTCTTCAGCATGAGAGTGTCGCTTCCTAAGGCCTCGTGTCGTCGGCCAGGTCTTCGAAAGTGGCGTTCCCCGCGAAATCGAAGCGGGTCACCAGGATCCGGCCGCTGCCATCCAGGGTGCTGGCCGGCGAGATGCAAAACCCGCTTGCGATGATGCGATACGAGCGCTTTGGACCGCCGAGGGCACCGAGACGTTCCTGCTCGAGCTTGTCCACGGTACATCGATCGTCGCCGCGCGTGGCGAATAAACGTTGCTCACCCTCAAAAATGACGGTGAGGTTGGTGGGCAGCTCACGGCCCGGCGTTCCTTCCTTCGTCCCCGCGACGCCGAAAACCATCCGGAGCCTGCGGCCGTCCGAATGCTTCGGTCCCGCGAAGCTGATCCGGAGGCCGTGGCCATTGGGGCGGACCTCGCCTTCGCACTCCATTTCGCCGTTGTGCCAATCGATGTCGAGATTCATCGCACCGCGGATGGCGGCGCGCAGATAGCCATTCCCGCCGGGGAGACAGCCTGCCGCGTGTGAAACTCCAGACACCGCCAGCAATCCCACGGCGGACCACACGGCAACGGAAGGTCGAAACATCCGTGCAGTGTACCCCGTCAGGAACCCGGCTCGACCAGCAGCGCCTTGGCCAATCGCGCGTGGCCGTGGGCAACGCCGCGAGCGAAGTGCATCAGCACCGTCAGGATGAGGACGCCCGCGGCAAACATGAACAGCGACCCCACCCACGCGCCGAACGTAGGCTCATAAAAGTGGGGGCCCATGATGAAAGGCCAGTCCCACGAATCGCGCACCCAGCCCATGGATTCGCCGAACGCGATGGCCGGCGAGAAAATCAGGTGCAAGCCCGCCGACACACCCAGCGTCGCCAGTACGAAATAGATGATCCCGAGCGGAAGCATCAGAACCATGTAGAGGAGGGTGGTCCAGGTGCGCGCATCACCCAGCATTTCACCGATGCGTGACCACCAACCGGCGGCCGGCCCTGGGTGTACCGGGCGACGCGGCATACGTTCACCCGTGATGGCCTCGATCAGCCGCCCTTCGCCGAGTGCGAGCACACGAGTGATGCCGATGAAAGCCAGAAAGAACGGCACGCCAATGATCAGCACCGCAAGCCCGGCCGACAGCGAGATGCCGACCACCACCACCACGAAATAGAAGATGCCGGTCGCTAGCGTGAGAAACATGTAGAACAGCGACGTATACGCCCGCGGATCCGAATAGACGCTGAAGAATCTTCGCAAGCCGCTCGGACTCTCCGATCGCCGCGGCGGCGGCGTGCGCAGGGCAGCCTTCACCTTGACCTCGGTATCGCGGTACGCCGCCGCAACTTCCTCCGGTGCGCCGTAGGTCGTCGCGATGAGCTCGAGCACATCCGCCTCAGTCTTCTCCGGGTGTGCGGCGACCTCCGCGCGCAGATATTCCTCTGCGTCGTACAGCGCGTCCTGGATCAGCGCGGGATCCTCACCTTCCAGGGCAGCGCGGAGCTGCTTGAGATACTCATCGATCGAGCGGGGCGCGGAGTTGCGATTCATGACGCTTGTCCTTCGATAAAGCGATCGACAAAGTCCCGGGTCTGTCGCCAGATGCCGGTCCATTGCTGCAGAACGGCACGACCCTCGTCCGTAATGCGGTAATAACGCCGTGGCGGTCCGGAGTACGACGGCACGATCCGACTCGTCAGCAGCCCTGACGCGCTCAAGGTACGCAGCACCGGATAAATCGTGCCTTCCTTGAATAGCGCATCGCCCTCGTTCGCCCGTTGCAGCCGCTTGGCAATCTCATAGCCGTACAGGTCTTCCGGGCTGCGCTCCAGCACCGCCAGCAGCACCAGTGCGACCAGGCCCGCATTCAGGTCTTTTTGAAATTTACGGCCCTGACCCTCATCATCCATGCGGTACTGTAGAGTCCACAGTATTAGTCGTCAAACAGTATTGGTCGCTTACCAGGGGCGCTTCGTCGCACACGAAGCGTCATTCGAGGGCCTGGAATGAGCTGATACACTCCCCACCCCCTGTTTTTCCCGGAAAAGTGATGAGAAACCCACTGTTAGAGGTGACTCCGGTCATTCCCCCCAGCTTAGGCCGACTGCCGGAGATGGCGGGGAACCTCTTCTTCGGCTGGCACCGGCCCACCCGGGCGCTGTTCGAAGACCTGGACCCGGAGTTATGGAAACAGACCGGTGGCAACCCCCGCCTCATGCTGCGGTGCCTCCCCCAGTCCACCCTCGACCGTGTCTCGACGGACTCCGTCTACCTCGCCCGCTACAAACAGGCCGCCGACACCCTCGACGAGTACCTCTCAGCCAATGCCCCGACCGCGGACCAACCGCTGACAGCGTACTTCTGTGCCGAGTACGGCTTCCACGAAAGTTTCCCCATTTATTCAGGCGGCCTCGGCGTGTTGGCCGGCGACTACACCAAGGCCGCCAGCGACGACCGGGCGAATTTCGTCGCCGTCGGACTGTTATATGGACAGGGGTATTTCACACAGAGCGTCGACAACGACGGCGTACAACACGCGGAGTACCGCGAGCGCTCCCCACGCGATCTTCCGGTAGAGCCGGCTCGCGGTCGCGACGGGCAGTGGGTGAAAGTTGTTGTAAAGATCGCCGGCCGCGACGTCCATTCGCGTTTGTGGAAAGCGCAAGTCGGCCGCATCCCCGTCTATCTCCTCGACACGAACTGCCCTGAGAACGCGCCCTCCGACCGCGACATCACCCACCGCCTCTATGGTGGCGATGAATCGACGCGCATTCGCCAGGAGATGATTCTCGGCATCGCGGGCATTCGCGCTCTGCGCGGTCTTGGCATACAGCCGGCGGTGTTCCATCTCAACGAAGGTCACGCCGCTTTCCTGATTCTCGAGTTGTTGCGTGAGCACCTGGCCGGCGGGCTGCAGTTCAACGCGGCGTTGGAGGCGGTGGCTGCGGAGTGCGTGTTCACCACGCACACGCCCGTGGCGGCCGGTCATGACGCGTTCGGCCACGATCACATCCTGGCCCATTTCAACGACTTCATCCGTGAGCTCGGAATTCCGGTCGAGCGTTTCTTCGAGCTCGCGCGCGCCCCCGGTGCGCCCGGTATGTTCAACATGACACGGCTCGCGCTTAACGGTGCCCGGCACGTCAATGCGGTGAGCCGCATCCACGGCATCGTCTCCGCGCGCCTGTGCGCGGACCAATGGCCCGAGATCCGGCCTGAAGACAACCCGATGGGCTTCGTCACGAACGGAGTGCACGTCCCCACGTTCCTGCACCAGACCTGGACAGACTTCTTCGATCGCGAGTTGAGTCGGGACTGGCGCGACCGCCTGAGCGATGCCGCATTCTGGAGCGCGCTCGAAAATGTCCCCGATGAGCGTTATTGGCCCACGGCGCAGTCGGTCAAGTCGCGCATGCTCGCGAGCGTCCGCGATCGCTTGCAACGCGAGTACGCGCGCAAGGGGATGAGCCCCGCGCAGTTGCGTCACGTCACCCGGTTCCTCGACCCGTTGCGGCCGAATGTGCTCACGATCGGTTTTGCGCGAAGATTCGCGACGTACAAGCGCGCGACTCTGCTTCTGCGTGATCGTGCGCGACTGGCAAAGCTCGTCAACAATCCCACGCGGCCGGTGTTATTCCTGTTTGCCGGCAAGGCGCATCCTGCGGATGAGCCCGGCAAGGCGGTGCTGCGCGAGATCCGCCAACTCATGACGACGCCTGAGTTTATCGGCCGGGTCATCTTCCTGGAGGACTACGACCTGCAGCTCGCCCGCTGGCTGGTCTCCGGTGTCGATGTGTGGCTCAACAACCCGATCGCGCCGCTGGAAGCCAGTGGCACCTCGGGCATCAAGGCCGCCATCAACGGCCGCCTGAACTTGAGTATTCTCGACGGCTGGTGGGCGGAAGGGTGGATGCAGGACAACGGTTGGGGGATTCCCCCCGCCAACGTCCAGGACCCGGAGCGCCGCGATGCCCTCGAGGCGGAGTTGATCTTCGACACGCTCGAGGAAGAGGTGCTCCCGCTGTACTACGACAGCAACGAGGAAGGCTTCTCGCCCGAGTGGGTCCGCCGCAGCAAGCGGGCCATGATGACTGTGATCCCGCAGTTCAATATGGGCCGGGTCCTCTCCGATTACACCAAGGGCGAGTACCAGCCGGCCGCGCTCCAGTACCGCCGTCTTGCCGCGAGCGGCTTCGCCGGGGCGATCGCGTTGGCGGACTGGAAACAGCGTGTGCGCCAGCAGTGGCCTCGCGTGGGCTTGCGTATGCTCGCCGACGTGTCGCCCGGTATCCCGCAGGGCGAGCGGCTGCGTCTGCGAGTGGCCGCCCAACTCAATGGGTTGCAGCCCTCCGATGTCCGTGTCGAGTTCGTCGCCCGGCGCCTGCTCCCCGAAGCCGACCTCGCGCCACCCCCATTGTCCTCCTTCAACCAGCCGCCCCGGACGGGGATCTGGATCAGCGCATTGAGTCCGACCGGCGAGGTCGATTCCGACGGCTCCATCGTGTTCGCCCTCGACGCCTTGCCGCAGGAATGCGGACAATTCGCTACCGAGGTCCGCATCTACCCGTGGCACGATCTGCTGTCACATCCTTACGAGCTGGGGCTGATGAAATGGCTTTGAGTAGGTATATTCACACGGCTCCTCTCACCCGGCGCGCCTCGCGCCGTTACAGTTACCGGGTCGCTTCGACCGAGGCCTGACATAACCATGCCCCGACAGCCTGCCCGAGCTTCTTCCGGACGTTATGTGAGCCGCCTCACCGGCGGCACACTCGCGATCATCATGGCCGGCGGGCGCGGCGAGCGTCTGAAGGACCTCACCGCCCATCGCTGCAAACCCGCGACCCCCTTCGGCGGCAAATTCCGCATCATCGACTTCGTGCTCTCGAACTGCGTGAACTCCGGCATCCGCCAGATTTCCATCCTCACGCAGTACAAGGCGCAGTCGCTCATCCAGCATGTGCAGCGCGGCTGGAGCTACTTGCGGGGCGAGTTCGGGGAGTTCGTCGAGACGATTCCCGCGCAGCAGCAGATGGGGGCGATGTGGTACCGCGGCACCGCGGATGCGGTCCACCAGAACATCGACCTGATTCTGTCGCATCGACCGAAGCACGTGCTGGTGCTCGCGGGCGATCACATCTACAAGATGGACTACGGCCCGATGATCGCCTACCACGTCGAGAAGGGTGCCGACATTACCGTCGGCGTCGTCGAGGTGCCGGCGAGCGACTCGATCCACTTCGGCGTGTTGACGGCCACCGAGTGGAATCGCGTCACCAGGTTCTCGGAGAAACCGAAGGTTCCCGACACCCTGCCGGGCCGGCCCGATGCCATCCTCGCCTCCATGGGCATTTACGTTTTCAACACGCGCCTCCTGGAAAAGATGCTCGCCGAAGATTTCGGCGACGAAAAATCCGCGCACGACTTCGGCAAGGACATCCTACCCAAAGCGATCAACACCAACCTGCAGGTGTTCGCCTACCCCTTCCAGGACGTCAAGACTCGCGCGCAGAGCTACTGGCGCGACGTTGGAACGATCGATGCATACTACGACGCGAGCCTGGAGCTCGTGCACGTCAAGCCCGAGCTCAACATCTACGACCAGGACTGGCCCATCTGGACCTACCAGGTGCAACAGCCCCCCGCGAAGTTCATTCTCGACGAGGACGGTCGTCGCGGTGTGGCGATCAATTCCATGGTCTCGGGCGGCTGCATCATTTCCGGCGCGGTCGTGCGCGAGTCCCTGTTGTTCTCCGACGTCCGCATCGATGAGCGCTCCAGCATCCAGAACTCCGTCATTCTTCCGCACGTCGAGATCGGCCGCGGCTGCGTGATTCGTGGCGCGATTGTGGATGAGGGCTGTGAGATTCCCGATGGCATGTCGATCGGTGTCGATCGGACGGCGGACGCGAGTCGTTTCTACGTCACTGACAAAGGCGTCGTGCTCGTCACCTCCGACATGTTGCGCCGCCTTGCATGAGACCGACGAGCGGTTCGCGGCTGCCGGTCGTTCTACTGTGGCACATGCACCAGCCACAGTATCGCGACGCGCTGACCGGGCAGTACGTGCTTCCCTGGACGTACCTGCATGCCATCAAGGACTACACCGACATGGCCGCGCATCTGGAGGGAAATCCCGCCGCGCGCTCGGTCGTGAACTTCTCCCCGGTGCTCATCGAGCAGATCCAGGAGATCAGCCAGGGGATCGCGGAGCATCTGCGCTCGGGAGCGCCGCTGCCGGATCCCGTGCTCGGCTTACTCGGGCCCGACCCTGTTCCCACGGAACCGGCTACGCGCCTCGAGCTCCTGCGTGCCTGTCTGCGTGCGCAGCGCAAGCAGATGATCGAGCGCTTCGGCCCGTACCTCGAGCTCGCGACGATTGCGGAGACCCTGGCGACGCCCGACCGGATCACCTACGCCTCCGATCAGCTCATCCACGACCTGGCGGTCTGGTATCACCTGGCCTGGCTCGGTGAAACCGTGCGGCGCTCCGATACGCTGGTGAGCGATCTGACCGAGCGCGGGCGCAGCTTCACACCGTTGCACCGGCGTCAGCTTCTGACCCTCATCGGGAATCTCGTGAGCAGTGTTGTTCCCCGCTACCGGGCTCTGTCGGAGAAGGGACAGATCGAGATCTCGGTGACACCTTACGGTCATCCGATCATTCCGCTGCTGCTGGACTTCGGTTCCGCGCGTGAGGCCGTACCCAACATGCCGCTGCCGGAGCACGGCAGTTATCCGGGCGGAGCGGAACGTGCGACCTGGCATGTGGAGCACGGCATCCGTGTCTTTACCGAAGCCTTCGGCAAACGGCCGGTGGGCTGTTGGCCCGCGGAAGGGGCCATCAATCGGGGCACCCTGGAGCTGCTCGAGCGCCACCAGTTCCGCTGGGCGGCCACCGGCACCAACGTCCTGCGCGGTTGCCTCGAGCTTGGCGACAGGCAGGCTGTGC
>Ga0268266_10002897_pt1 | contig 17780 bp, 11 predicted proteins | sample KBSS13metaG_FD_190356 | JGI IMG/M metagenome (GOLD analysis project Ga0268266, IMG submission 190356) | Switchgrass rhizosphere microbial communities from Kellogg Biological Station, Michigan, USA - KBS S1-3 metaG (SPAdes) (version 2) | ecosystem: Host-associated > Plants > Roots > Rhizosphere...
GCCGACAGGATCGTCTCCTTCGCGCGGGCCTGGACGAGCCGGCCGTCCTTCTCGTACTCGACGCCGACGCAGCGCTTGCCGTCGAGCAGCACGCGCAGGATATGGGCATTGGTGACGACGTTCAGGTTCTTCGAGCGCTTCATCGCCGGCTCGATGTAGCAATGGGCGACGCTCATGCGCCGGCCCTTGTAGATCGAGGTCTGGGTCTTCACGACGCCTTCCTGATCCTCGCTGTTGTAGTCCGGGTTGAGCTTGAAGCCGGCCGCCTTCGCCGCCGCGAAGATGGCGTCGTAGAGCGGGTTCTGGTCGGGCACGGTCGAGACCTTGAGCGGCCCGCCGGTGCCGCGGCCGTTGCTGCCGTCGCCGTCGACGAAATTCTCCATCCGGGTGAAGACCGGCGCCACGTCGTGCCAGCTCCAGCCGCGGCAGCCCATCTGCGCCCAGGTGTCGTAGTCGAGCGGCTGACCGCGCACCCAGACCAGCCCGTTGATCGAGCTCGACCCGCCGAGCAATTTACCGCGCGGCACCGGGATTTGGCGGTTGGCCGTATTGGGTTCGGGTTCGGACTCGAAGAGCCAGTTGGCGGCCGGATTGTCGATCAGCAGGCCGAAGCTGAGCGGCATGCGCGAATAGGGATGGCTGGCCGCACCGGCCTCGAGCAGCAGGACCTTGTGCGCCGTGTTCTCCGTGAGGCGCGCCGCGAGGGCGCCGCCGGCGGAGCCGGCTCCCACGATTATGTAATCATAGTCGGCCATGGTGTCGCATCCTCGCACGGAAACTTGATCGCCCTATGCAACCCTAGCGCACCGCCATGCAAGGAGAAGGGCCAAAATTGCTCGACTCCCCAACAAGGGCGTGATTCCATTGTGCGGTGGCAGATCCGCGGGGGATCGGGCCCCCCGAAAATAGTGGTTAACGGGCTGCAATGCTGAATCTCGTCCGTATCGCGCTGGCCAGGCCCTATACGTTCGTGGTGATGGCACTGCTGATCCTGATCGTGGGTCCGCTGGCGGCGTTACGCACGCCGGTCGACATCTTCCCCGAGATCCGCATCCCCGTCATCGCCGTCATCTGGCAGTACACCGGCCTGCCGCCGGACGAGATGTCGGGCCGCGTGATGCTGAACTTCCAGCGCTCGCTCACCACCACCGTCAATGACATCGAGCATATCGAAGGCACGTCCTACACCGGTGTCGGCATCGTCAAGGTGTTCTTCCAGCCGGGCACCGACATCCGCACCGCCAACGCGCAGGTCACGGCGATCTCGCAGACCGTGCTGAAGCAGATGCCGCCCAACATCACGCCGCCGCTGATCCTGAACTTCAACGCCTCGACGGTGCCGATCATCCAGCTCGCGCTCGCCGGCAAGGGCATGTCCGAGCAGGCGGTGTTCGATCTTGCGATCAACACGGTGCGCGTGCCGCTGGTCACCGTGCCGGGGGCGGCGATCCCGTTCCCGTTCGGCGGCAAGTTCCGCCAGATCCAGATCGATCTCGACCCGGCGGCGATGCAGGCGCGCGGCCTGTCGGCCAACGACGTGGCCAATGCGCTGGCGTCGCAGAACCTGCTGACGCCGGTCGGCACCCAGAAGATCGGCGGCCTCGAATACGCCATCCAGCTCAACAATGCGCCGAAGGATTTCGCCTCGCTGGCCGACCTGCCGGTCTTCGCCAAGGACGGCACGATCGTCTACCTGCGCGACGTGGCCCAGGTGCGCGACGGCAATCCGCCGCAACAGAACATCGTCCATGTCGACGGCAGCCGGTCGGTCCTGCTCGCCGTGCTGAAGAACGGCGCCACCTCGACCCTGTCGATCATCTCCGGCATCAAGGACAGGGTCGCCGATCTGCGCAAGACGCTGCCGGAAAATCTCAGCGTCGCGCTGCTCGGCGACCAGTCGCTGTTCGTCGAGGGCGCGGTGGCGGGCGTGGCCGTCGAGGCAGCCATCGCCGCGGTGCTCACCAGCCTGATGATCCTGCTGTTCCTCGGAAGCTGGCGCTCGACGGTAATCATCGCGACCTCGATCCCGCTCGCCATCCTGGGCTCGATCGCCCTGCTCGCGGCGTTCGGCGAGACGCTCAACATCATGACGCTGGGCGGCCTGGCGCTGGCGGTCGGCATCCTGGTCGACGATGCCACGGTCACGATCGAGAACATCAACTGGCACCTCGAGCAGGGCAAGGACGTCGAGCCCGCCATCATGGACGGCGCGCGGCAGATCGTGACGCCGGCCTTCGTCTCGCTGCTCTGCATCTGTATCGTCTTCGTGCCGATGTTCTTCCTCGAGGGCGTCGCGGGCTTCCTGTTCGTGCCGATGGCCGAGGCGGTGATGTTCGCCATGGTCTGCTCGTTCGTCCTGTCGCGCACCCTGGTGCCGACGATGGCCAACTTCCTGCTGAAAAAGCATGTCGAGCACGGACATGGCGAAAAACCGCGCAGCCGCAATCCGCTGGTCCTGTTCCAGCGCGGTTTCGAAGCGCGCTTCGAGCGCCTCCGTGCCGTCTATCGCGACGTGCTGGCGATGGCCCTGGGCCGCCGGACGCTGTTCATCACCGGCTTCATGGCCTTCGTGCTGGCGTCGTTCGCGCTGGCGCCGATGCTCGGCCGCAACTTCTTCCCGGCGGTCGATGCCGGACAGATCCTGATGCACGCCCGCGTGCCGGTCGGGACCCGCGTCGAGGAAACCGCCAACCAGTTCGCCGCGATCCAGAAGGCGATCCGCGAGATCATTCCCCCGCGCGAGATCGCGACCATGGTCGACAACGTCGGCATGCCGGTCAGCGGCATCAACATGACCTACAACAACACCGGCGTGATCGGTCCGCAGGACGGCGACATCCAGATCAAGCTCACCAAGGAGCACCGGCCGACGGAGGAGTACGTGGCGGAGCTGCGCCGGCGGCTTCCCGAGCTCTTTCCGGGCGTCACCTTCTCCTTCCTGCCAGCCGACATCATCAGCCAGATCCTGAATTTCGGCGCGCCCTCGCCGATCGACATCCAGGTGCGGACGTCCGATCTCGCCGAAGGCTTCGAGCACGCCAACAAGCTTCTCGCCCGCGTCCGCACCATCCCGGGCATCGTCGACGCGCGGATCCAGCAGTCGCGCCAGGCGCCGGTCTTCGCGGTCGATATCGACCGCACGCGGGCGCAGTATGTCGGGCTGACGACCCGCGACGTCACCAACTCGCTGGTGGTCAACCTCGCCGGCAGCGGCCAGGTCGCACCGACCTACTGGCTCAATCCGACGAACGGCATCACCTACAACATCGTGATGCAGACGCCGCAGTACCGGCTCGATTCGCTCGCGTCGCTGTCGAACCTGCCGATCATGGCGCCGGCGGCGACCTCGCTGCAGGTTCTGGGCGGTTTCGCCGATATCCGCCGCGACCAGGGCAACGCGGTCGTGTCGCAGTACGACCTTCAGAACATGGTCCAGATCTATGCCGCCGTGCAGGGCCGCGACCTCGGCGCCGTCGCCGCCGACGTGCGCAAGGTCGTGGCCGAGCTGGCGGTGGGCGCCTCGCCCAAGATCCGCGCGGTGAAGGTGCAGGGCCAGGTCAAGACCATGGAAAGCGCCTTCTCCGGGTTGCTGTTCGGCCTGCTGGGCGCGATCGTGCTGATCTACCTGCTGATCGTCGTGAACTTCCAGTCGTGGAGCGATCCGTTCGTCATCATCTCCGCGCTGCCCGCCGCGCTGGCAGGCATCGTCTGGATGCTGTTCGCGACGGGCACGACCCTGTCGGTCCCGGCCCTCACCGGCGCGATCATGTGCATGGGCGTGGCGACCGCCAATTCGGTGCTGGTCATCAGCTTCGCGCGCGAGCGGCTGGCCGAGCTGGGCGACGCCACGGCGGCCGCCCTCGAAGCCGGCTTCGTGCGCTTCCGCCCCGTGCTGATGACGGCGCTCGCCATGATCATCGGCATGGCGCCGATGGCTCTGGGCCTGGGCGAGGGCGGCGAACAGAACGCGCCGCTCGGCCGCGCCGTGATCGGCGGCCTGATCTTTGCAACCATCGCCACGCTCATCTTCGTCCCGGTCGTGTTCAGCGTCATTCACCGAAACCATGGAAAGTCGGCCAAGGCCGCTCCTGCCGGTGATCACGGAGTAGTCGATGCCGTTTGAGTCAGTACCCCCTCCCGCCGGGGTTTCGCGCCGCAGCCTGGCGCTTGCCGGCGCCGTCGTCGCCCTGGTCGCCGTCTTCGTCGTCGTGAACGGCGTCTGGAGCCGCAACGCCAGCGAGGCCAGGCTCAAGGAGACGACCGACGCGCTCGCAGTGCCGACGGTCGCGGTGATCCAGCCCGGTATCGGCGGCAACAAGTCCTCGCTCGACCTGCCCGGCCGTCTCGAGGCCTATTCGCGGGCGCCGATCTACGCCCGGGTCAGCGGCTTCCTGAAGGCCTATTTCGTCGACATCGGCCAGTCCGTGAAGGCGGGCCAGCTCCTGGCCGAGATCGAGGCGCCCGACCTCGACCAGCAGCTCCTGCAGGCCAAGGCGGCGCTTGCGTCGGCGCAGGCGGCGGAGACGCTGGCGACGGTCACGGCGCAACGCTGGCAGACGCTGGGCGGCAGCAACGCGGTGTCCAAGCAGACCGTCGACGAGAAGGCCGGCGATCTCACCGTCAAGCAGGCGCTCTCGAAGGCGGCCCAGGCCAACGTCGATCGTCTGCTCGTGCTGTCCGACTTCAAGCGCGTGGTCGCGCCGTTCGACGGCATCGTGACGACCCGCAACACCGATGTCGGCGCCCTGATCAACGCCGATTCGAGCGCCGGTCTCGCCCTGTTCGTGATTTCGGACACCCAGAAGCTCAGGCTCAACGTCAGCGTCCCGCAGAACTACGTGCCGGCCGTGAAGCTCAACACCAAGGTCGAGATCACCGTGCCGGAATATCCGGGCAGGACGTTCTACGGCACGGTCGAGGCCTCGGCGCGTTCGGTCGACGCGGCCTCGGGCACGACGCGCATGCAGGTCGTGGTCGACAACAGGTCGGGCGAGTTGATGCCCGGAGCCTTCGCCAATACCCGCATCCAGCTCCCCGAGAACACCCAGGCCCTGTCGATCCCGGCCGGCGCCCTGATCTTCGGCCGGAAGGGACTGCGGGTCGCCGTGGTCGATGCCAACGACAAGGTGACGCTGAAGAACGTCACGATCTCCCGCGACCTCGGTCAGGTGGTCGAGATCGCCACCGGACTGGACCGTACCGACAGGGTGATCGACAGCCCGCCGGACGGCCTCTCGGACGGCGATCCGGTCCGGGTCGTGACTCCCGCGATGGCGAAGAAATAAGCCACTTCCGCGCGTTGAAAGACCTCGACGCTTCTTCCATAACCGAATCGGGCGGAGTGGAAAGTCGAGTCGGTCGTATGTCGCAGCGTGCCCCTGCAGCCACCGGGATGGGCGCAAGTCCGATACCGCACGCGCGGTGGCGAGCCGTGCCAGATTTATTGGCCGGCTCGGGCGTCGACGGCCGGACGGGCCACGACAAGGCCCTGGTCCTGGCCCCGCGGCGGCAGGTGTAGGCATGTCGGTCGTTTTGCCGGTGCAGGAGGTGGTCGAAGCTGACGGCACGCGGGCTCGCCTGGGCGCCAGACTCGGAGAGGGAGGCGAGGGGGCGATCCACGAGCTCGAGGGCCGGCCTGGCGTCGTCGCCAGGATCTTCCATCAGCCGCTGGCGGAGCAGCGCGCCGAAAAGATCCGGGCGATGGTGGCCTTGCACACGCCGGCGCTCGACGGTCTGACGGCGTGGCCGATCGGGCTGCTGCTGCTGCCGGACGGCCAGCCGATCGGCGTGAAGATGCCGCGCGTGATCGGCTGCCGCGATATCCGCCAGCTCTACGAACCGGGGAGTCGCCGCAGCCTCTTCCCGAATGCCGACTGGCGCTTCCTCGTCCGCGTCTCGGCCAACGTGGCGCGCGCTTTCGCGACGGTGCATGCCGAAGGCGCAATCATCGGCGCGGTCGATCATCGAGGCATCCTGGTAGGCGCCGATGCACGGGTGCGGTTGATCGATTGCGATTCGTTCCAGATCACGGCCGGCGGCCGCTGCTTTCCATGCGATGGCGGCGTGCCGGTCTTCACGCCGCCGGAGCTGCAGGACCGCAGCCTGACCGGCGTGATCCGCAACGAGAACCACGACTATTTCGGCCTGGCGGTGATGATCTTCCTCATCCTGTTCATGGGCCGCCATCCCTTTGCCGGCCGGTACCTGGGCGACGGCGACATGCCGATCGAGCGGGCGATCCGGGAGCATCGCTTCGCCTACGGGCGGGACCGTGGCTTTGCCGCCATGGAACCGCCGCCGGGAGCGCCGCCGCTGGAGATCGTGTCGCCGCCGATCGCCGAGCTGTTCGAGCGCGCTTTCGCGATGTTCGCCGTGCGCGGCAGCCGCCCGACGGCGGTGGAGTGGATCAATGCGCTCGATACCCTGGCGGGCAAGCTCGTGGAGTGCCGCGCCGGACTCGCGCACTGGCATCTCGCCGGTTTGCCCGAGTGTCCATGGTGTCGGAGCGAGGCGGCGACCGGCGTTCCCGCGTTCCCGGCCACGGTGCCGGATGCGGCGGCCCGTCCTTTCGACCCGCCGACGCCCTTCGATCTGCCGGCGCTTTGGCGTCAGCTCGTCGCGATGGACCATCCGGGTCCGGTGCCCGATGTCACCGCGCGGGCGAGGAAGCCCCGGCCGTCGCCGGCCGCGCGCCGCCTGTTGTTCCGCCGCGGATGGCACGGCACGATCGCGCTCGTCCTGGCCGCCATTCCGGCCGGATTGAGCTTCAGCGTCGACCTGCCGCCGCTCGGCCGCAGCATCTTCTTTCTCTCGGGCGCCGTGCTTTACGGGCTCGTGCGGTTGATCCTGCGGACGACGGTCGACACGAGGCCTTTCGTCGTGCGCGAGCACGAGTGCCGGCGGCTCTGGGAGTCGACCCTCGCGGAATGGGAGGCCAAGGCCGGCCCGCGCCGGTTCGACGACAAGCGGCGCGAGCTCGAGAAGCTCAAGGACTGGTGGGACGAGGCCGCGAGCCAGCCCCACCAGCGCGCCCGCATCGAAGCCGCCATTCGCCGCGCCTTCGACGAGCTGCTGCAGATCGCCGGCCAGATCCAGCTCGCCCGGACGTCCCTGCGCGAGAACGCCGAGGAGACCTACGAGCGCCTGCTCCAGGCCGAGCTCGACCTCGCGGCGGTACAGAAGAAGCGATGAGGCGCTTCATGGCTGGGACCGCGCCACTCCGTGGCGCTCATGATCGTGACTCTGAGCGCCACGGAGTGGCGCGGTCCCAGCGAAGAATTCAGGCCTTCTTGATCTCCGTGAGGGCCACGCCGGAGGCGATCAGCGCGTCGATCTCGGCCGGCGAGTAGCCGCGCTCGGCCAATACCGCGCGCGTGTCCATGCCGAATTTCTTCGGCTTGCTGCGTACGGCTGGCGGGGTGCGGGAAAGCTTCACGGGATTGCCGACGTTGCGATAGCCGTCCTTCTCCCAGACCATGTTGCGATGCCTGGTGTGCGGGTGCTCCATCACGTCCGGCACTTCCTGCACGGCGCCCGACGGCACGCCGTTCTGCATCAACTCGTTGGCGAAGGCCTCGCCGTCGCGGTCCCTGGTCAGCGCGCGCAGCTCGGCTTCCATCTCGGCCTTGTGCGCGAGCCGGTCCTTGTTAGTCCTGAAGCGCGGATCGTCGGCCATCTCCGGCTTGCCGAGCATCTGGACGAGCTTGCGGAACTGGCCGTCGTTGCCGGCGCCGATCACGATATTGCGCCCCTTGGTCGGGAAATTGGCATAGGGCGCGAGGTTGCCGTGACTGTTGCCGTGCAGCTTCGGCTTCTGGCCGGCCATGAAATAGTTCGGCGCGTGCGGCTGGTGCAGCGCGATCGCGCTGTCGTACAGCGTCGCGTCGACGAACTGGCCCCTGCCCGACCTGACGCGCTCGTAGAGCGCCATCAGGATGCCCATGCAGGCGTTCATGCCGGTCGAGAGATCCACCACCGGCACGCCGATCCTCACCGGCCCGCCCTCGGGCGAGCCGTTTACCGAGACCAGCCCGGCCGAAGCCTGCACCATGGCGTCGTAGCCGGGAAAGCCGCCGAGCGGACCGTCGGCTCCGAAGCCCGAGACGCGGGCATGGACCAGTCGCGGGAATTTCGCCGCCAGCGCGTCGTAGCCGATGCCCCATTTCTCCATCGTGCCGGTCTTGAAGTTCTCGATCAGCACGTCGGCGTCGGCGAGCAGCTTCAGCAGCACTTCGCGGCCCGCCGGCTTCGACAGGTCGAGCGCCATCGTGCGCTTGTTGCGGTTGATGCCGGCGAAATAGGCCGAGATGCCCTCGGCGTCGAACGGAGGACCCCACAGCCGGGTCTCGTCGCCCTGCGGCGGCTCGACCTTGATCACGTCCGCGCCATGATCGGCCAGCATCTGCGCGCAATAGGGGCCGCCCAGCACACGCGACAGGTCGATGACTTTCAGGCCGTCCAGGGCGCCCATCTCTTTCACTCCTCGTATTGTGTTGCGCTTATAGACCAGAGGCGATGGCTTGCGCATGGAAGTTGCCGTTATTACATTCGTCATAACCGAGGTGCGGATATGATCGAGCTCAAAGTGAGGAAATTCGGCAACTCACTCGGCGTTGTCCTGCCGAAGGATGTCATCAAACGATTGCAGACCGGCGACGGAGAGCCGTTGTTCCTCATCGAATCGCCGGACGGCACCTATCGGCTGACGCCGTACGATCCCGCCTTCGAGCAAAAGATGGCGAAGGCCGACGACATCATCGGACGCTATCGAAATACGCTCCACAAGCTGGCCAAGTGAAGACGCTCGCGTGGATCGACGAGCGCGACGCGTTGGTCCTGCACGAGAAGCTGCTCATACTGCACGGTGGAAGTCCTGGCTTGCGGGATGGGCGTCTGCTGAAGTCCGCTTTGGCGCGGCCCCTGCAGCACCATGCCTATCGTCCGGAGGTCGAAATCATGGAATTGGGGGCTCTCTACACGGCTTCCGTCGTCTCGAATCGTCCTTTCGTCGATGGCAACAAGCGCACGGGCTTTGTGATTGGCATTCTTTTCCTCGAGCTCAATGGCTACTGCTTCAGCGCCAGCGAAGAGACCGCGGCCCAGGCTGTGATCGATCTGGCGGCGGGAAAGTTGAACGAAGCACAGTACGCTGCTTTCCTGCGGGCGAATTCGAAGCCTGTGAAGAGCAGGTAGGACGGACGGGGACGCATGATCGAGCGAGAGTTGGACATCGCCACGGCGGACGGCGCGATGAATGCCTGGACGGTGCGGCCCGACGACGGCGGCCCGCTGCCGGCGGTGATCATGCTGATGGATGCGCCCGGCGTGCGCGAGGGGCTGAAGGAGATCTGCCGCCGCATCGCGCAGTCGGGATACTACGTGCTGCTGCCCAATCTTTATTATCGAACGACGCGCGAGTTCGTGCTGGGTCCGACGCGCGACCATCCCGACGCGGAGGCCAACCTCGAGCGGATGTTCGGCATGGTGGGCTCGATTTCCAATGAAAAGATCGCGGCTGACACTGGCGCGGTGCTCGACAGGCTGCCGTCGCTGCCCGACGCCAGGCCGGGCAAGGTCGGGCTCGTCGGCTATTGCATGAGCGGCGCATTCGTCACGGTTGCGGCGGCGAAGCATCCCGACCGCATCGCCTGCTTCGCGTCCTATTACGGCACGCGCCTGATCACCGACAGGCCGGACTCGCCGCATCTGCTGCTGAGCAACATCACGGCCGAGGGCTACTACGCCTTCGCCGAGCACGACACCTACGTGCCGCTAGACCATGTTGCCGCGTTCGAGCCGCTGCTGGCGGCCGCGCCGTTTCCCTCGCGCAGCGAGATCGAGAGCGGCACGCATCACGGCTATGCCTTTTCCGACCGCGGCAACCTCGACGAGGCAGCGCGCGAGAAGCACTACGAGCGCATGCTGGCGCTGTTTCGTCGTCATATCGGGTAACCCGCTGGGGGCGCGCCACTCCAGTGGCGCGTCTTCTCATGAGTCATGACGCGCCACTGGAGTGGCGCGCCCCCGGCGGAAGCCATTCTTACTTGGAGGAACGTCATGCTCAGCGGAATCCACGGTCATCAGGACATCGAGCGGGTCGTCTACGGCAAGCCGGCGGGCACGGCGTTGCGCGCGGAGGCCGAGCGGCTGGGCGCGAAGCGCGTGTTCGTCACCACGACGAAGTCGGTGGCGCAGAGCGCGCTGCTGGCCGATGTCATCAAGGAGCTGGGCGACCGTTACGCCGGCGTCTATGCCGGCATCACCGCGCACTCGCCGCGGCCCTGCGTGATCGAGGGTGCGCAGATGGCGCGGGACGCCAAGGCCGACCTGCTGGTCGCGGTCGGCGGTGGCTCGGCGATCGATGCCACCAAGGTCATGCTGATCGCGCTGTGGCAGGGCGCGACGAAGATCGAGGACCTCGATCTCTACCGGGCCGGCCGGCCGAAGGAAGGCGCCGCGCCGCCCTCCGAGGCCATCAGGCCGCCGGCTGACGCGATTCGCATGCTCGCCGTGCCGACGACGCTCTCGGCGGCAGAGTTCAACGCCTATGCCGGCATCTCCGATCCCCGCCACGGCATCAAGGAAAGTTTCGGGCATCGCCTGGTCGTGCCGCGGGTGATCGTTCTCGATCCGGCCGCGACGCTCGCCACGCCGATGGACCTCATGCTCTCGACCGGCGTGAAGGCCGTCGACCACGCGGTCGAGCGGCTGTGCTCGCAGCAGGCCAACCCCTTCGCCATCGGTACCTCGAGTGAAGCGCTGAGGCTGCTCTCCCACGCGTTGCCGGCGCACAAGGAAAAGCCCGACGACAGGGAAACGCGGTTGAACCTTCAGTTCGGCATGTGGCTGTCGATCGGCGCGGGCACCTCGGGCGTGGGCGTCGGCGCGAGCCACGGCATCGGCCACGTGCTGGGGGCGGCCTGCCACGTGCCGCACGGCCACACCTCCTGCGTGATGCTGCCGTCTGTGCTGCGCTGGAACCTGCCGGCCAATGCCGACCGCCAGAAGCGGGTGAGCGAGGCGTTCGGCAGGCCCGATCAGCCGGCCGCCGATCTGGTCGCGAACCTGGTGGCGGCGCTCGGCCTGCCGCGGCGGCTGAGCGAGGTCGGCGTCGGCAAGGATCGCTTCCGCGAGATCGCCGAGAAGTCGATGCACGACCGCGCCGTGCTCAACAATCCGCGGACGATCAAGGGACCGGCCGAAGTCATCGAAATCCTCGAGCTGGCGGCCTGAACGGGCATGACCTCATGAATTCTTCTCGTGAGCGTGGGGTCTTTCGCAGCGTATGGTGCCACCCGACGTAGAGGGAAGACGTCAATCCAATGAAGCAGGTGCAGAATGCCTGATATCCGAGTTCCTGAGGTCGCTGCGGACCGCGTCGTCGGCCTGACCTACGTCGACGCGCCGGTCAATTACCTGGCCGATCTCAGCGTCAAGCCGGTGACCTACAATCCGCCGCCGGGCACGGGCGTGCCGCGGCGCGACGGCAACTACCAGTTCTTCAAGGTGCGCGTGCACAACGCGCGGCCCTATGCGGACGAGCTGTCGCTCGACAAACAGGCCTTCATCCTGACGCCGCATCACACCAAGGTGCGGGATTTCTACGACGAGGCCGAGCTCAAGGCCGCTTACTACGCGGAGGTCGAAGCGCTGATCAAGCGCCAGACCGGCGCCTCGAAGGTCGTGGTGTTCGACCACACGGTGCGGACGGGCAAGCAGGCCGTCGAGCGCGGGCTGCGCACGCCGGTCCAGTCGGTCCACAACGACTACACCGAGAAATCCGGGCCGCAGCGCGTGCGCGATCTGCTGCCGCCGGACGAGGCCGAGGCGCGCCTGAAGAAGCGCTTCGCCGAGTACAACGTGTGGCGCAACATCGCCCACGATCCGATCGAGACCATGCCGCTGGGTTTCGTCGATGCCGAGAGTATCGCCCCGCGCGACCTCGCGATCTGCGACCTGGTCTATGCCGACCGCACCGGCGAGATCTACCAGGGCGTCTACAACGCCGATCACCAGTGGCACTACTTCCCGGCGATGACGCGCGACGAGGCCATCCTGATCAAGTGTTACGATTCGGAGAAGGACGGCCGGGCGCGCTTCTCGCTGCACTCGGCGTTCGACGACCCGACTTCAGCGCCCAACGCCAGGCCGCGCGAGAGCATCGAGGTCAGGGCATTCGCGTTCTGGGATTGACCTCATATTCCTCTCCCATCCAAAGGATGGCGGGCCATGGAGAGATGAAAGGCGTTGTGCATTGTGCTAGAAATACAGCACGTTGCGGCGGCGATGTCGTCATCCGATCCGAGGAAGCGACGGGTCTGACCAGCGCCGATCATGGAGGTTACGAGGGAGCCACGCGGGGTGCGTGGTCTTGCCGAGATGGGGCGAAGAGTCGGAGAATCGGGGGCGGATGGGGCCTTGCTCGACCTCATCTACGGCGCAGTTGCCGATCCCGACCGATGGCCTGACGTCCTCACGCGCGTTGCAGACCATCTCGGCGCCGTCGGCGGCATGCTCGTTCATGTCCCACGAGCCGGCAGCGGCCCCGTCATAGACATTTACGGGCGGCTATCGGAGGAACACGGAGCGATCTTCCGGCAGCACTATACCTGGAACCCCTGGAGCCTCGCGATGACGAGCGTTCCCTTCGGGAAGGCCGTAGCCGTCAACTCCCTGCTGGAGCCGGGCTCCCTTGTAAAAACCGGGTTCTACGCCGACGTTCTTCGGCCTCAAGGTCATGTCGACATCTTGAACATGAAGCACCGCGCCTTGTCGCAGGGTGGCGCCGTCGGCGGGTTCGGGTTCTGCCTGTCGGCCCGCGGGGCGGAGCAGGCTGACAAGAGCGTGCGGCGCCTTCAGCGGCTCGTGCCGCATCTCGGCCGTGCACTCGACGGCGCGCTGCATCTCGGTCCTCTCGCCGACGGCACGCGGCAGCTCGGGAGGGTGCTCCAACTCATGCCCAATCCCGCCCTGCTGCTCGACGGCAGGGCGCGCGTCATCCTGGCCAACTCCGCTGCCGAGACGCTGCTGGGCACGGGCGACGGCCTGTCGACCGCCCGTGACGGCGGCCTCCAACTCGTGGCCGCCCGTCCAGCGGAGACGGCTGCCTTGTCGCGGACGTTGGGGCAAGCACTCGCCGTCGCGGCGGGAGCGGACGACGCGCTCGGCGCGCCGCTGCGGCTGACGCGGCCTTCGGGAGCACCGCCGCTCCTCGTCCTGCCGGTGCCGCTGCCGCCGCCTGCCTTCGAGTTCTGGAGCCTGCTGGAGCCGGCTCGGGCGCTGGTGCTGATTGTCGATCCGGCCGCGCAACGGCGCGGCAAGACCTCCGCGATCGAGGCGGCCTTCAAGCTGACGCCCGCCGAGGCACGGGTCGCCGTCCTGGTTTCGGGCGGCCTCAGCGGGCCGCAGGTGGCGGATGCGCTCGGCCTCTCGCTCTCGACCGTGAAGACGCATCTCAGGCGCTGCTTCGAGAAGACCGGCATGCATTCGAAGGTCGAGCTTGCGCTTCTGCTCGGCTCCCTGCCTGACGACCCGGCCGACGGGCCGGCCTGATCCAGGGCGGAACGGAGGCGCGCATCCTTCCGGTGAAGTAGCTGACGGGAACGGGTCCGATCGGCGCGCGCCTCATCCGATCGGGTGATGCGCGGTACGATCGAACGACCTAGTTTTTCGCCGGCTCCTGCCATCATTCCCGGCCGGAGCCGAAGAGACCGGCTTTCAGCCGGCCCCTATACAACCGGATAAGCTTGATCGCACCAGTCAAGGAGCCTGCCATGGACCCGGTCACCATCATCGGCGCCGTCTCGGCGGCAGTCAGTACGATCAACACGATCAAGGGTTGGTTCGGCAAGAAGAACGAGGTCGATTTCGATGCCGAATTCACCCAGATCAATGGCAAGCTCGACAATATCCAAACCTCGATCGACGAGCTGACCGGGCTGGGCCACACCATCCTGGAGGCGATGGGGCAGTTGCCAGCGGCGCTGCTGGTCGACGAGATCGCCTCCGTCTATGCATTGGGCGAGACCTCGATCCGCAACATGCAGAGCTACCGCCTGACCGGTTCGCAGGGCGACCACGACAATGCTCGCAACAATTCCGCGCAGGCGCTGATCAATATCAATGCCCTTGCTACTGCCCACCCCGACCAGGCCCAGCAACTGATCGGCCCGATGATGTATCTGCTGGGCATCCGACTGCGCGTCGCCCGGGAACTGGATGACGCGGTCTTCGCGTCACCTGTTTATTCCCCGGATATCCAGAAAACCGCCGATTTGCTAAACGGCTTCGCCAACTACATCACCAGCAACCTGCCAAATCCCGAGCCGGAGGTCACCGTCACCTACTCGTCCTCGGGGGGATTCTTTAACCGCACGACGACCACCGTCTATCGGAACGAGCCCGGCAACTACTGGGTGACCTTCAAGACCGTCGAGAAGACCCTCTATCCCTTTGGTGGCCCCGTCCTCGAAAGGACGGAACTGCAACCGACCTATGCGGAGTGGGTGTACAATCCCATCCTTTATTCCTACGGGCTGACAGGCGGCAACTTCAACGGCAGCGTCGCCGATGCCATCGCGATGGGACGCGAGAAGGCCTTCGACATCCTGGGCGTCGACCAGATCCGCGAGGCCGCGACGCAGGTCGATCAGCTCAATGATGGCATCTACGATCCGGGCACGACCGGCGACGATGTTCGCAATGGCGGCAACAATCAGGACTTTCTGCGCGGCAATGCGGGCAATGACCTCCTCAATGGCGCCAACAGCGACGACACGCTCTGGGGCGATGACGGGAATGACACGCTGGATGGCGGGGCGGGCAACAATATCCTGCGCGGTGGCGCCGGCGATGACAGGCTGATCGACAATGTCGTCGGTGCGGATGTGCTTGACGGCGGCGCGGGATTCGACACCGTCTCCTACGCCGGATTCCCGTTTTTGTTTGCCACCGGCATCACCGCGTCGCTGGCCACGGGGAATGACTACCCCGGCAACCGGCTGATCGGCATCGAGGCGCTGGAAGGCGGTTCGGGGGCGGACAGTTTCACCGGCAATGCCGAGGCCAATCGCCTGGCCGGCGCGGCCGGCAATGACGTGCTGGATGGCGCGGGGGGCGACGATACCCTGCTGGGCCAGCAGGGCGACGACACCCTGGCCGGCGGCGATGGCACCGACATGGCACGCTTCAGCGACGCCAGCTATGATCCTGGCACCGGCGTCATTGTCGATCTGGAGGCCGGCACCGCGACCGGCGACGGCACGGACACTCTGTCCGGGATCGAGGACGCCACGGGCACCGCCCAGGGCGATACACTGCGCGGCAGTGCCGTCGCCAATTACTTATTGGGCCTGGCCGGCAATGACGAACTGAATGGCCGGGCCGGAAACGACGTACTGGTTGGCGGCTCCGGCAATGACACGCTGCGCGGCGGCGATGGCAAAGACACGCTCTATGGCGACGATATATCGGGGGGCGAGGATGGCGGCGACCGCATTTATGGCGATGGCGGCGACGACATCTTCATGCAGGTCTCGGCGGGCGCGCAGCGCGACACGCTGACCGGCGGCAGCGGGCGCGATACCTATCGCCTGGCCGCGACCGGCGTTTATGACGTGGTCACCGATTTCAAGGCAGGCGCGGGAGGTGATGTCATCGACCTGTCCTTCCTGTCGCCGCTGGACCAGGTGGATGCCTTCGTGAGCGGGCGGCTCCGCCTGGTGCAGCGCGGCACCGATACCACGGAGTTGCAGATCAGTACCGACCCTGGGGGCGGCGGAGCGTATGCCACCTTGATCTCGCTCGAAGGCATTCGCCCCGCTGAACTCACCGCGATCAACTTCAGCCCAGCCGCCGGCTTCGTTCAAAAAGGCTGGGACATCATCGGCGGCGCCGCGGGTGAAAACCTCGTGGGCTCGAATTTTGGCGAACGCATCCTTGGCGCCGGAGGCAACGATTCCCTGACCGGAAATGGCGGCAATGATACTCTCGACGGTGGCTCCGGCGCAGATGTGATGACAGGAGGCACGGGTAACGACACCTACACGGTCGACAATGCCGGCGACAAGGTGATCGAGAAGAATGGCGAAGGAACGGACCTGGTCAACAGCTCCGTCAGCTTCAGCCTGAGTGGCCAATACATCGAAAGGCTGACCCTGACCGGCAGCGGCAACGTCTCCGGCACCGGCAACTCGCTCGCCAACACACTCACCGGCAATGCCGGCAACAATGCCCTCAACGGCGGGGCGGGCGCGGACACGATGGCAGGCGGCGCCGGCAACGACACCTACAGACTCGACAATGCCGGCGACAAGGTGATCGAGAAGAACGGCGAAGGGTCGGACCTGGTTTACAGCTCCGTCAGCTTCAGCCTGGCCGGGCAATATATCGAACGGCTGGCCCTGGTCAGCTTCGGCAACATCAACGGTACCGGCAATTCGCTCGACAACAGCCTCACAGGCAATGGCGGCAACAACGTCCTCAACGGCGGGACGGGCGCGGACACGATGGCCGGGCGCACCGGCAACGACACCTACGTGGTGGATAATGCCGGCGACACGGTGGTCGAGAACGACGGCGAGGGAACTGACCAGGTCAACAGCTCCGTCAGCTTCGACCTGACCGGCCAGTTCATCGAGCGCCTGACCCTGACGGGCACCGCCAATATCAACGGCCGCGGCAACTCGCTTGCCAACACCCTTGTCGGCAACGCCGGCAACAACGTTCTCGACGGCAGGGCGGGCTCGGACGTGCTGACCGGCGGGCTCGGCGCCGATGCATTCGTGTTCAAGGACACGCTCGGCGCCTCCAACGTCGACGCGATCACCGACTTCAACGTCGCCGCGGACACGATCCGGCTCGATAACGCGATCTTCAGTGCCATCGCCGGGACCGGAACGTTGAGCCTGGCCCAGTTCGCCGCCAATGCCAGCGGCACGGCGCAGGATTCCAGCGACCGCATCATCTACGAAACCGACACCGGCAAGCTGTTCTACGACAGCAACGGCAGCGCCGCGGGCGGCGCGGTGCAATTCGCAAAACTCAATGCCGGCCTTGCGTTGACCAACACGGACTTCACCGTCATCTAGCAAAGGAGATCGCGCTGCCGGGAAGCGCGGTCACTACTTTCGTTCCGCCGATCCCGGTTGCGCCATTTTGCAATGCTGCTCGTCCACGAAGAGACCCCGCTCGCTGCCGCATGTCTCGTTCCGGAAGAACGGCTCCTGATGTCTGCTCTAGCCGCGCGCGGCCAACGCCTGCGCGAGGTCGGCGATCAGGTCATCGGGATGCTCGATGCCGACGGATAGCCGGATGGTCGTATCGAGGACGCCGATGCGGTCGCGGACCGCAACTGGAACGCCGGAGTGCGTCATGGCGGCGGGATGGCTGGCCAGCGACTCGGTGCCGCCGAGGCTGACGGCGAGCTTGAAGACCTGCAGGGCATTGAGGAAGGCGAAGGCCTCCGCCTGTCCGCCCGCGATGTCGAAGGAGAAGGTTGAGCCGGCGCCGGTGCATTGCCGGGCATAGGCCGCCTGCGCCGCCGAGCCGGGCTCCAGGAAACCGAGATAATGGACCTTGGCGACCCGGGGATGGTCGCGAAGATATTCGGCGACGAGACGGGCATTCGAGTTGGCCCGCTCCATCCGGATCGCCAGCGTCTCGAGGGAGCGGCCGAGCATCCAGCAGGAATGCGGGTCGAGCTGGGTGCCGACACCGCCGCGCAACGCCTTGATCGGCCGCATGATCTCCCGCGTCCCCAGCGCCGCGCCGGCGATCAGGTC
>Ga0268266_10002902_pt1 | contig 17763 bp, 17 predicted proteins | sample KBSS13metaG_FD_190356 | JGI IMG/M metagenome (GOLD analysis project Ga0268266, IMG submission 190356) | Switchgrass rhizosphere microbial communities from Kellogg Biological Station, Michigan, USA - KBS S1-3 metaG (SPAdes) (version 2) | ecosystem: Host-associated > Plants > Roots > Rhizosphere...
AAATATGCACCAACGGCCAGGCTTACGACAAAGAGAGGCATCCTCGTTATCAATTGTCGCCAGTCGAGCGCTCTCGGATCAGCTCGATGAAGGCACGCAGTTTGGCTGGCATGTGTCGCCGTTGCGAGAAATAAAGGCTAAGTCCCGGATATTCGGGAGACCAGTCTTCCAAAACAGGAATGAGATCGCCTGAGGCAATATGGGGCGCAAGTGCATGTTCACCCAGATAGGCGAGCCCAAATCCGGCAAGAGCGGCCTCCAGAATAAGGTCAGACCCATCAAATGTCAGATGGCCGCTGACATCGATCAAGTGTGTTTCCCCGTGCTTCTCAAACTCCCAGCGATAGAGTCTCCCGCTCGTCATGCGCATCTGGATACAGACGTGCCGGGCGAGATCGGCTGGGACGACAAGCTTTGAACGGCCGTCGAAGTAGCGCGGCGAGCCGACGACGAAAGACCGCATTTTCGGGATGATCGGTACGGCCACCATGTCGGGCGAGATAGCCTCGGCGAGACGAATGCCCGCATCGAAACCTTTGCCGATCACATCCACGAGCGCATTTTCGGTCACGATCTCGATGTCGACATCCGGGTATCGGCGGCTGTACTCGAGGATGAGCGGCTGCAGCAGAATGCGCGCCGCGCCCGGCGCCATATTCAGCCGGAGTCTCCCGGAGGGCCGATCTGAATGTTCACCGACATTTTCGATCGCCTTCTCGAGCGTCTGCAGGGCAGGTGCGATTTCAGATAGGAATTGCTCACCGGCTGCAGACAAGGACACGCTACGCGTGGTGCGGTTAAAAAGCCTGACGGCAAGGCGCTCCTCAAGTGCGGCGATCGCATGGCTCAAAGCCGATGACGACATACCGAGTTCGCGCGCGGCAGCCCGGAATCCACCGTGACGCGCGACGCCGGCAACCGCTTCAAGCTCGATCAGGCTTGCCCTCATTGCGCGATCCAGTTCATCAGGCTGTCCGATTTTGTCCTACTACACGCAACACTTACCGCATGCCATTTTTGCTGTGAAGCCATCACAGGAGAAGAAACATGCACATCATCGATCGGATCTATATCAACGGGGCGTTTGTCACGCCGCACGGCGATCAATGGGCGCCGCTTTTCAATCCGGCAACCGAGGACCAGATCGGCAGCGTGCGGCTCGCAGATGAGCGGGACGCCGACCGCGCAGTTGCTGCTGCCAAACACGCTTTCCCAGCCTTTTCGAATACGACCAAAAAAGAGCGGATCGACATGCTCAACCGGCTGCATGCCGCGGTGTCCGCCCGAACCGACGATCTGGCGTCCGCCATGCGTGAAGAATACGGTGCGCCATCGGGCTTCATCGGCTTTTCAGCGTCACGCGCAGGTAGCGTCTTTCTCGACATGGCAAGAACACTGAAGGACTACGAGTTCCAACGCCGCATGGGCAGCGCCGATGTCGAGATGCGACCCTCGGGTGTTGCTGTGGCGATCACGCCCTGGAACAGCAATTACAGTTTTATCTGCGGCAAGCTCTCCGCCGCCATTGCAGCCGGAGCAACGATGGTGATCAAACCTTCGGAGATGAGCGCCCTGCAGACGCAGGTGATCACTGAATGTCTGCACGCGGCCGATCTTCCCGATGGCATTTTCAATATCGTCACCGGGTATGGAGGCGTCGTTGGTGCGGCACTGACGGCTCACCGCGACGTGTCCAAGATCACCTTCACCGGTTCCACTGCCACAGGTCGCGGCATTGTTCAGGCGGCCGCGGCCACTATGAAGCGCGTCACAATGGAACTTGGCGGCAAAAGCCCCAGCATCATTCTGGACGATGCCGATCTTGAGGTCGCCATCCCGCAGGTGCTGGTGGCAGGGTTCCGCAACAGCGGTCAGGCCTGCATTGCCGGAACCCGCATTCTTGCTCCAGAAAGCAGGTTCGGTGAAATCGAGGAACGGCTCAGCCACACCATCAAAGACTTCAGGTCGGGAGAACCGGCCGACGAACAGGTTCAGGTTGGTCCGATGGTCAGCCAGAAGCAGTGGGATCGCGTGCAAAGCTATATTCGCCTGGGACAGGAGGAAGGCGCCAGACTGCTGGCAGGCGGCGAAGGTCGTCCGGAAGGGCTGCAGCGCGGCTGGTTCGTCAAGCCCACCATCTTTACCGGCGTCCGCAACGACATGCGCATCGCGCGCGAGGAGATATTCGGCCCCGTGCTATCGCTGATCTCCTACCGCGACGAGGAAGACGCCATCACGATCGCGAACGACACCGATTACGGCCTGCAGGCGCACGTCTTTTCCTCCGACGTCGCGCGGGCAAAACGCGTCGCAAACCAGATCGAGGCAGGCCGCGTGTTCATCAACGATGCGCCGCATGACCCAATGGCACCATTCGGCGGATTCAAGCAATCCGGCTTCGGGCGGGAATTCGGCATCTTTGGGCTCGAGGCCTTTCTCGAACCCCGTGCCGTACTGTCGTGACATTTAAAGGCCACGCAACTTTTTGGCTGCGTGGCCTGATGCCACGATACCGTCGAGCGACCCCTGTTGGGTGGCCATTGTTGCACCTGGCGTAATGATGAAGTGTGAAGCGCGATCGTTCTCATCACCACGTAATAATAGCAATCTCCAGGTGCGGATCGGGAATTGACCCGAACGATACTCGCAGGAGCGCACAATGAAACTCTATCATCATCCTTTGTCGGGCCACTCGCATCGGGCCCGTCTGTTCCTTTCACTGATCAACCTGCCGCATGAGCTGGTTGAGGTGGACCTCATGTCCGGCGCGCACAAAACGCCCGATTTCCTCAAGATGAACCCGTTTGGCCAGGTTCCGGTTCTCGACGACGACGGCGAATACGTATCGGATTCCAACGCGATCCTGGTCTACCTTGCCAAGAAAGCCGGACTGACGGACTGGCTGCCCGCTGACCTGAAGAGCGCCGCAGCGGTCCAACGCTGGCTGTCGGTAGCTGCCGGCGAGATCGCTTATGGTCCGGCGGCGGCCCGCCTGGTCACCGTCTTTGGTGCCAAGTTCAATCCGGACGAAGTCATTGGTCGCGCCCATGCGGTCCTTGGAAAACTCGAAACTCAGCTTTCCGACCGAGAATGGCTGGTAGGCGAACGCCCGACGATCGCTGACGTCGCAATCTACAGCTACGTGGCCCGCGCCCCTGAAGGCAACGTGGATCTTTCCACTTATCCTGCGGTCAACAGGCTGCTTCGTCGTATCGAAGCGCTTCCGGGCTTCGTGGACTTTACCGGGACTCCGGTTGGCCTTGCCGCCTGATCCGCATTCGGGTGCGCGCCGAAGCGTGCCCGATCCCTTCTTAGGAGAGCTGACATGACCGACACTTTGACAAAACTGCCGACATGGCACGAAGGCGAGAAGTTCATCCAGGAAAAAGTCGGTGTCGCCGAGCGTATGGAGGTCGTCGGCCAGCGGGTCGTTCGCGATTTCATGCCGGATCAGCATCGGGACTTCTATGCCCAGCTCCCGTTCATCGTCCTTGGCAGTGTGGATGGCCACGATGACGCCTGGGCCACCTTTGTCGAGGGCCGACCCGGCTTCATGTCCTCTCCTACGCCGACCACGCTCGATATCCGCTCTACCTTGGAGCCAAGCGACCCCGCAAGCGAAGGAATGGCAGACGGCAAACCGATCGGCCTGCTCGGCATCGAGATGCACACGCGTCGCCGCAATCGCATGAACGGCTTTGTCTCCACCGCAGCGAACGGTTATCGGATCGATGTGGATCAGAGCTTCGGCAACTGCCCGCGCTACATACAATTGCGGGATTTCCAATTCGAGAGGGCACCCGGCCAACCAAGCCAGAACCAGCGTGAAGACCTGTCCGAGCTTGACGACCTTGCTCGCTCCACGATCAAGACTGCGGACGCGTTCTTCGTTGCCTCCTATGTCGACCGCGAAGACAGGCGCCAGGTTGACGTTTCGCATCGCGGCGGGAATGCCGGCTTCGTCCGCGTTGGCGATGATGACGTTCTCACAATTCCCGATTTCGACGGAAACCTTTTCTTCTCGACACTGGGGAATATTCTGCTGAACAAGAAAGCAGGTCTGCTCTTCGTAGACTTCGCGACGGGCGATGTGCTGCAGATGACAGGCGAAGCCGACGTCATCCTGGAATCACCCGAGATTGCGGCCTTCCAGGGCGCGGAACGGCTCTGGACGTTCAGGCCAACCCGGATCGTCCGGAGACCGAATGCACTCGCACTCCGCTGGGCATTCCAGAAGGATGGATGGTCGCCGAATTCTCTGATGACCGGGAACTGGGCGCAGGCAGCAGACCGGATGCGTGCCACCGGACTTTCAGACACATGGCGGTCGATGACGGTCACCAGGATCGTCGAGGAAAGCACGACGATCCGCTCGATCCATCTCCAGCCAAGCGACGGCGCGGGGTTGCTGCCGCATGCTGCCGGGCAGCACCTCCCGATCCGGCTGGTGCTGCCGGGAAGCGAGCGGTCTGTTATCAGGACCTACACCCTGTCTGTCGCACCGTCCGATGGCATCTACCGCACCAGTGTCAAACGCGATGGGCTCGTGTCGCAGTTTCTGCACGACAGCATCTCCGTTGGCGACGTGATTGAGGCGCGGCCCCCCGCAGGGGGGTTCGGTGTTGACGCCCGTGCCACACGCCCTGCAGTGCTCCTTGCCGGTGGTGTCGGCATCACGCCGCTGCTCGCCATGCTCCGTCATGTCGTCTACGAGGGAATTCGCAAACAGCGCATCCGGCCGATCACGTTGTTCCACGCTGCCCGCACGAAGGCCGAGCGACCTTTCGACAAGGAGATCGCCGAACTCGTGGCTGCGGCCAAGGGCGTGGTCCGGTTAGTGCGAGTTCTCAGCGACATCGGCGATGCTACAGAGGGCTCCGACTACGATACTGCAGGCCGTATCGACATGGCTATGCTCACCAAGCATCTGCCGTTCAACGACTACGACTTCTATCTGTGTGGTCCGCCGCAGTTTACGCAGGCGCTCTATGACGGTTTACGCGGCTACAACATCGCAGACGATCGTATCCACGCGGAAGCGTTCCGACCCTCGTCGCTGGTTCGGTCTGTAGAGGCCAAAGATGCCAGGGCCGCCCCTTTGCGTGCGCTGCCATCCGACAAGCCGGTGCCTGTCATATTCACGAACTCGCTGAAGGAGGCCCGCTGGGCACCCGGCTCCGGAACGCTGCTGGAACTTGCAGAAGCACGCGGTCTTCAGCCCGAGTTCAGTTGCCGCGAAGGCAATTGCGGTACGTGCAAAACAAAACTCGTCAAAGGCGCTGTGACGTACCTGAAGGAGCCGACAGCGAAGGTTGACGATGACGAGATCCTCCTTTGCTGTGCCATTCCAGCGAGCCAGGAAGGCGGCATCCAGATCGCCGTCTAAACCAACATTACTACGCCTGACGCAACAGTCCCTTCCTGCTTTTCGACGTTCAACAACAACCGGTTACCAATCATCTTGAGGATCAGAGAGCGACGTCTCTCAAAACCATTAAAGGAGAATACCATGTCACGCATTCCTACCCCCGCCACGATTGAGGAGGCGCCCGAAGCCTCACGGCCGATCCTGGAGACCATCCAGAAGCAGATCGGCTCCGTGCCGAATATCTTCCGCCTCGTCTCCAACAGCCCAGCCGCCCTCAACGGCCTCGCCTCGTTGCAGGGTGCGCTCGGCAAGGGCAAGCTTGCACCCGCCACTCGGGAAAGGATCGCCCTGGCTATGGCAGAAGCCAACGGTTGTGACTACTGCCTTTCGGCGCACACCTTCACCGGAGCGAAGTTCGCCAAGCTCGATGAAGCGGAGATCGCTTCGAACCGCCGCGGAACATCGAACGACGCCAAGGCTGCGGCAGCCGTCGAATTCGCCCGCGCCCTGACGACCGCGCGTGGCTCGGTGGCACCTGGGGAAATCGTAAAAGTTCGGGACGCCGGCTACAGCGACGCGGAAATCGTCGAGATCATTGCACATGTCGCGCTCAATACCTTTACAAACTACGTCAACGAAGCCCTCGATACCGAGATCGATTTCCCGCGTATCGATCGTCTTGCGGCATGACATTCAGGACGAGGTGACGCGAGAGCCGTCATCCTTCCCTCCCCCTTACGAAACCTGGAGCCATCACAATGTCCCGTCCCCCGCTTCCCCCTTTCACTGAAGAGAGCGCCATCGAAAAGGTCCGCCTTGCGGAAGATGGCTGGAACAGCCGCGATCCTGCCAGGGTAGCGCTCGCCTACACGGTGGATACTCGCTGGCGCAACCGTGCCGAATTCGTAACGAGCCGCGCTGAAGCCGAGGCCTTTCTGGGCCGCAAGTGGAACAGGGAACTCGACTACCGCCTGATCAAGGAACTCTGGGCATTCACGGGCAACAGGATCGCGGTGCGCTACGCCTACGAATATCATGATGACAGCGGCCAGTGGTTCCGGGCCTACGGGAACGAGAATTGGGAGTTTGCCGAAGACGGCCTGATGCGGGCGCGTCACGCCAGCATCAACGAACACCCGATCGCTGAGGCCGACCGCAGGTTTCACTGGCCGCTCGGCCGAAGGCCTGACGACCATCCCGGTCTCAGCGACTTCGGCTTTTGAGCCGGGCGTCGGTCCGTTGGCCTCGTCAATGCCGCCGTTCAAACTCAACGAGCGAGTTCGAGTGTCCGTTGAACTCACTCTTACCGCATCGAGCGGCGACCTGTCGTGGAAGCGCAAGCAGGAAGACGATAGCCGTGCGCTTGGGCTGACGGGTGCGGAAATCGATCTGGCACGCCGTGGCCTGAGCTTCGATCTGAAAATAGCGAGGGCCATAGCGTTTGCACTCGCGGTCAATGAGCACACGCGTGCACGTGCAAGCGCCGCTGGCCTTTGTGAGCGAAGCTGCGTCGAAATCGAGCACCTTGCTGCTGCCAACCGACAGGTCACTGGCAGCTAATCCATGCCGCGGACGGCTTGCGGTCTTGTCGTCCAGGATTCTACTATGGTCACCGTATCGAGGGCATGGGGGACCGGATGGATCGTTGGCAGGCAATGCGGATTTTCGTGAAAGTAGCGGAAACCGAAAGTTTCGCAGATACCGCCCGCCAGATGCACATGAGTGCTCCTGCCGTCACACGGTCTGTTGCAGCCCTGGAAGATATCATCGGAGCACGCCTGTTCGTGCGAACGACCCGTTCGGTAAAAATGACCGAGGCGGGTGCCCGGTATTTCGAGGACTGCCGCAAGATTTTGTCAGACATTGCTGAAGCAGAGGCGGCAGCGGGAGGCTCCTACGCTACACCGACAGGCACGCTGTCCGTAACTGCTTCGGTCATGTTCGGGCAGATGTATGTGCTGCCTGTCGTGACGGGCTTTCTGGACGCATTTCCGACCATGAAGGCGCGAACCCTGTTTATCGACCGGCCTGTCAATATTGTCGATGAAGGCATCGATGTCGCTGTCCGCATAGGTCACCTCCCCGACTCCGGCCTCTCCGCCATAAAGGTCGGGAGCGTCAGGCGTGTCGTGTGTGGTTCACCGGCATACTTTGACCGACATGGCATTCCGACAACGCCATCCGACCTCAGGGATCATCGCATCGCGGCGTCCACCAGCGCCTGGGCCTCCCCTGAATGGCGCTTTTCCGACGATTTCCGCGTGACGATAGACGCTGCTCTTCAGTGCAACACCAACGAAGCGGCCATAACCTCCGCACGCGAGGGCTGGGGACTGACGCGCGTGCTGAACTACCAGATAGGCCCTGACCTTATGGCGGGCGACCTTCAGATCGTGCTCAGCGAGTTTGAAGAGCCGCCCCTGCCTATCCACATCATGCATCCAGAGGGTCGGAATGCACCCGCAAAGGTGCGGGCTTTCGTTGACATGGCAGTTGCCCGCCTGCGTGAGAACCGTCTCCTGAACTGATCCGGGCGCAGCGGGCAGATCAAAAACCAATCAGAATCTTGCCAATGGCCTTGCCGCTTTCCTGCAGTTCATGGGCCTCGGCAATCTGATCAAGCCCGAGCGTTACGGCGATCTTGGGAACGTAGGCTCCCGAAGCCGCGCAGGCCGAGACTTCCTCGACAGCATCGCGCATCGCTGTTTCCGGCATCGTATAGACGTAGACGAAACGGAAAGAAAAGCCACCAACGAGCGCCGGAAAGAACGGGATCGAGAGCCTGGCTTGCGGCGATCCCGTGGAGTAAGCCGACACGCCCCCGTCACGCGCAAGGCAGGCGATTGCCGTATCGATGTTGGCGGAGATGTCCACGTCGACGATACGGTCGACGCCGTGACCATCGGTCGCCGACCTTATTTTCACAGCAACATCACCGGCATGCCTGTTGACGACGAGATCGGCTCCGGCTGCGCGGGCAACGTCTGCCTGTTCGTCGCGGCTCACCGTTGCCGCCACCCACGCCCCTGCCCACTTTGCAAGAAGAATGGCGGCGTTACCGACCGCACCGGCGCCACCGTGCACGAGAACCCGCTTACCTCGCAGGTTTGTATCGGCAAACAGGCATCGATGCGCCGTCATCGCGGGGACGCCGAACGACGCACCGACCCCGAAGGGGACGTTGTCGGCCAGCCTGACTGCCTGCCTCGACGGCACCACGACGAATTCCGCAGCCGTCCCGAACGCCCTCCCCGTCTGGGCCATGTAGACCCACACCCGCTCGCCTATACGTTCCTGCGACACGCCGGGGCCGACACTGTCGATGACGCCCGACCCGTCCTGATGCGGAACGATTCTGGGAAATGGCATGGCCTTACCGCCGAAGCCGACACGCGTCTTGATGTCCGAAGGATTGATGCCCGAGACCACGATCCTGACCCGGACTTCCCCCGCCCCGGGCTGGGGATCGGGAAGCTCTCCAACGGTCAATACTTCTCTCGCAGTTCCTTGCCGTTCGTAGAACGCAGCTCGCATAACACACCTCTCCTAAATGTGGCTTCCATCTGGGCGTGACACAGGCAAACTTGCAAGTAGGCAACAGTTTTGCCTATAGGAATAAAAAGTACACTAATGGAGAACTGAATGGCTGTTGGCCCAAAATGCCCGGTAGAAGTTACCGTCGATGTCACGGGCGGCAAGTGGAAGCCGATGATCATCTATCGTCTACTCGACGGTCCGTACCGGTTTGGAGAGCTGCGCCGCCTGGTCGGCGATCCGAGCCAGCGCTCGCTCACGATGCAGCTCCGCGAACTCGAGGCCGACGGGATCGTGAGCCGCGAGGTCTTCGCCGAGGTCCTCCGCGCGTCGAATATTCCCTCACCGAATTCGGAAAAACGCTGGCCCCCGTGCTGATGGCGATGCGCGACTGGGGAGTTTCCTTCCAAGGTCGCTGTCAATCCACGAAGGCATGACCGGTCGTCCGCGTCAGGGACCGGGCTTTGCCGCGAAGCGCTGCACGAAGAAGTCGATTAGCACTCTGACCTTCCGGGACACGTGCGATCCTGGCGGACGCACGATGTAAACGCCGATCTCCGGCAGGCCGTAGTCCGACATAATCGGCACAAGGGTCCCTGCGGCAACATAGCTTTCCGCGATCACAACCGGCAGTGCAGCGATGCCCAGTCCGGCTGCCGTCCCTTCGGCAATGCCAAGGGCACTATCCGCCTTGAACCTTCCCTGCGCATTGATGACGATGGTTCGGCTGCCATCGGACACCTTCCAGCTCTCGGTGCCCTGCAGGATCGCCTGATGGTCAAGCAGATCGGAAGGCTTTCGCGGGACGCCATGCTTCCGGAGGTATTCGGGGTTGGCAAACAATCCAGCCGCGAATGCACCGATCTTCCTCGCCGTCAGGTTCGAGTCCTGCAGATAACCGGCACGTATCCCGCAATCAAAGCCTTCCGCCACCAGATCGACGTAACGGTCGCTGTAGTGCGCATGGAGCTGCAAGAGCGGATGCTGGCGGGCCAGTTCGGCGAGCGCTGGCGCAAAATGCCGCGGACCGAAGGATGACGGAACGGCGACGCGCAGCCGTCCCCGAAGCTCCCCAGTCGGCGCAATCTCCTCGCGCGCAACCTCCATTTCCAGGCACATGCGCGCGGCATGCTCGCGAAACGACGCTCCAGCCTCCGTCAGCGATGCACCTCGTGTGGTCCGGGCGAGGAGCTGGACGCCCAGCTCGCTCTCTAGACGAACGAGGCGACGGCTGACGATGGATTTCGGCAATCCGAGACGTCGCGCCGCAACCGTGATCCCGCCGCCATCGGCGACCTCAACGAAAGTCTGCATATCTTCGAAGCTGACCATTATTGCGTTCCATTTTCCGTTCCACAGAGTGGCTCATCCTAGAGCTACCGTGCCGTCTATCGCAACGCTAAATTCCACTCATCGAGCGGACCTAAATCCAACCCGACAGCCGCCGACAACGCAAAAAGGAATACGACAATGCATAAGGACGTCTTTACTCCCGAGAATTCCGCCATGCTGCTGATCGACCATCAGATCGGCACGATGGCCTGGACCCACTCCCACGACATCAACCTAGTCAAGCAGAACGCACTCAAGCTCGCCCGGATCGCCAAAGCCGCCAACATCCCGACCATCCTGACGTCCAGCATGGAAGAACAAATCCAGGGGCCGCTGATTCCGGAACTCAAGGAAATCCTGCCCGAGGCGTTCGAAGCCCGCATCAAGCGCCCGGGTATCGTCAACGCCATGCACCACGACGGCTTCAACCAGGCCGTCAAGGCGATCGGCCGCAACAAGCTGTTCGTCGCAGGCGTGACCACGGAAATCTGCGTCACCTTTCCGGTCCTCCAGATGCTTGACGAAGGTTACGAGGTGCAGGTCTCGGCGGACGCATCCGCCTCTTACACCAAATACGGCGACGATATCGCCCTGAGGCGCATGGAAAAGGCAGGCGCAATTATCACCACTGTCGACCAGATCATCTCGGAACTCGCCGTCGACTGGACGAGCCCGCTCGGCCAGAAGCTCGTCGGTATCCTGAACTACCACTGACAGCGCAAGTCGCTGCGTTCGGCGCGGGCGATTGTCGCCCGCGCCCGAGATCGAAGGAAACAGTCCAATGACCATCACCAAAATCCCTGCAGGACGTATGCGCGGCAATATAGGCCAGGGCTTCGGCGTCGAGATCATGTATCCGGGGCTGTCACTGACAACCGACGACAGCGGGATCGGTCCCATCGGCAGGATTGACCGCGCCCAGGTTTAGCCGGGTCATCTCATAGGCATGCATCCGCACAAGGACGACGAAATACTGACCGACATGCGCGGCGGCGAGATGCTGCACCGAGACACCGTCGGAAACGAGAAAAAGCTCGACAAGACACGTTTCATGATGATGAACGCCGGCCATCACTTCCAGCATGAAGAGCTTATGCTTGGGGAAACACCCGTCCGGGCCCTACAGATTTTCCTGCGTCCTAACGCTCAAAATCTTGAGCCAATGGTGCAGTTTCATGATTTCGTCGATGAATTCAGTGACGATAGCTGGAGACTGATTGCAGGGCCACGAAAAGCGCCATTGACGGTAAGATCCGATGTCTGGGTCTTTGACGTGCGCCTCAGCGCAGGCACGACGCTGAGATTGCCAACCCCTGATAACTCCGGGTTGGCTTGCCTGCTCTTTGTCTTCAAGGGGAAAATTCGATTTGGAAACGAGACGGTCTCCGACGGAGAGAGCGTGTTCGTGACCTCGTTCGAACAACATCCAACGGCATTGACCGAGACCGATATCGTCTTGTTCTCGTTCGATACTGACGTCCAGGTATATCGTGGCGGCATGTTCAGCGGCAACCAGAAACGGGGCCGCTGAAGTCGTTCTTCGAGCGGCGCAAACGTGAACCAGGGGCTTTCTCGCGCCAAGTCTCTTCCAACGTTTCGGTGTCACCCACCGATGGTGTTTTTATGCATAGCAAAGGGCACCACTAGGTCGGCACCATCGCCAGCGCCTTCCGTGGCCACCCTCGATGAACGGAAGAGCAGTTCTGGCTAATCGTCGCTACCATCCCAATCTTCATAGCGATCGCTGGTGCGGATCACGAAGACCGTGGCGTCCGAGTGGACACAAAGCGCGTGCCATTGAAAACACGCAACTGAGGAGGGTTTGCTTCAGTGCTTAAGGTTGATCCAGTCTTCGGAAGAAGAACCTTCTTCCCCGGGGACGCAATCGAGATCATGCTGTTTGTGACCTGACCTCCGCAGATTACTCCCGAAAGAGCCACGCGTACCCGGCGAAGTCAGCTTCCGGCCTGTGCAAATTACGGTGCCAACCGTCGCCAAACGCTGCGCGCTGCGGCGCTGAGGCGGGCGCCATTGGCAGTCCGGGCTCAGACACTCCCGCCGCTACGCCCTTGATTCTCCTGAGGTCGCGCCCTAGATGTTTTAGAAAGTCCGGAGGAAACATGCATCAGGTTTTAAGTCAAAAAGCAGAAACTGGCGTCAAGGGACTGGATGATGTTCTTTCCGGTGGCTTTACGCGCAGGCATGTCTTTTTACTTGAGGGCTCTCCAGGGACGGGCAAAACAACGATTGCTTTGCAGTTCCTTATTGAAGGAGAAATACGCGGCGAGCGCTGCCTTTACATCAGCCTGTCGGAAACGGACGAAGAATTGCGCGATTGCGCCAGATCGCATGGCATGGAGATTGGTAGCGGGATCGAGATATTTGAACTCGTCCCCCCGGAAAGCCTTCTCGACGCCGAGCAACAGCAAAGCCTGCTCTACTCCTCAGATCTCGAGTTGGGTGAAACGACAAAACTGATTTTCCAAGCCTTTGAGCGGATCAAACCCCAGCGCGTCGTAATTGATAGCCTCTCTGAAATTCGCCTTCTAGCGCAGAGTTCGTTGCGATACCGCAGACAAATCCTCGCATTGAAACACTTCTTCGCTCGCTCCGATGCAACGGTGCTGCTGCTTGATGACATGACGTCGGAAAATTTTGACAAGACGGTCCATAGCGTGGTCCACGGTGTCATTCATCTCGAACAGCTTGCTCCCGATTACGGCTCCGAGCGGCGTCGGTTGAGAGTGATCAAGTATCGCGGTCAGTCGTTTCGCGGCGGCTATCATGATTTCACTATCAAGACTGGTGGCGTTGCAGTTTTTCCGCGCCTTCGCGCGATTGAGCACAGAACCGAATTCGAACGAACGACCCTGTCGAGCGGTCTTTCCCAATTCGACGGCCTTCTCGGTGGGGGCGTGGAGCGTGGATCAAGCACTCTCCTCATCGGCCCTGCTGGAACCGGAAAGAGCCTGTTTGCTCTGCAGTTCGTCAACGCCGCAGTCGAGCGTGGGGAAAAGGCTGCGGTCTTCATTTTCGATGAGGAACTTGGTCTCCTTTACGCACGCACCAGATCAATGGGTATCGACTTGGAGAAGCTGCAGGCAGATGGGCACGTCCACATCGAGCAACTCGATGCCGCCGAACTATCACCGGGGGAATTTGCACAGCGTGTGCGCGACCGGGTATCAACTTTCGATGCCAAGACAGTGGTGATCGACAGCATCAATGGCTACCAGGCTTCCATGCCGGAAGAGAATGCTCTCATCTTGCACATGCACGAACTGCTACAGTACCTCAACAGGCAGGGAGCCAACACATTCCTGACGGTCGCCCAGCATGGCCTCGTCGGGGACATGAAATCGCCCGTCGATGTCACTTATCTGGCAGATAGCGTCATCCTTCTGAGATATTTCGAGGCGCTCGGAAAAGTGCGTCGCGCCGTATCAGTGATCAAGAAGCGCACAGGCCCTCACGAAGACACGATCCGTGAGTTCAGAATATCCGGCAACGGACTGACCCTCGGAGAACCACTTTCCAACTTCCAGGGCATCCTTCGCGGCGTTCCAAACTTTGTCGGCGATCAACACCCGCTTCTTCCTCTCAACGGGGAGGGTAGCAAGAATTCCTAACGGCGACACACGCGCAATTGTCTATGCTCCGATCGGCCGCGATGCGCAAATTGCAGCGTCACTCCTGAAGGAAGCTGGTGTATCTTCCACCACCGTGGCTGACATTGCGTCGTTTGTCGCAGGTCTGGGGGACAACATCGCCTTCGCTGTGGTGACCGAGGAGGCATTTCGTTCAGCGGACCTGAAAGGGATTTTTGCTTGGATCGCAGCGCAGCCCAGTTGGTCTGATTTGCCATTCATTATCCTGACAAACCGCGGCGGAGGACCTGAACGCAACCCGACTGCGGCGAGGCTCTCTGAGGTTCTGGGAAATGTGAGCTTTGTCGAGCGACCTTTTCATGCGACGACTTTCATAAGTGTTGCCCGGTCGGCCATGCGCGGTCGCCGGCGGCAGTTCGATGCCCGGGCCCGAATGGAAGCACTCGATGAAGGCGAGCGTCGCCTCCAGACGGCCCTTGCCGCCGGCCGGCTTGGCGCGTGGGAGCTCGATCTTGCAACCAATGAACTGACCACTTCGGCAACATGTCGATTAATTTTTGGCCGCGGTCCCGACGAAGAGTTTTCCTATGCGGACCTCTTAGCATCGGTCCATCCTGATGACTTCGAGCGCATGCAGTTGGCTGTTCGAGCAACGATCGAAACGGGCGCCGACTACGCGATAGAATACCGAACGGTCTGGAATGACGGGTCTACCCACTGGGTGGAGATCCGTGCCCAGCTCTACAGGGACCGCACTGGCAAGGCCATCAAGCTTGTTGGCGTATCGGCCGACATAACCTCACGTCTGAAAGCGGAAGAGCATCAACGGCAGTTGAATGAGGTTCTGGAAGAGCGCGTCGCGGAGCGAACGCGTGAACTGGAAGAAGCATATGCTACTGTCATGGAAGAGGTAAGCCAACGAGAACGAGCTGAGCAACACTTGCGCCAGTCCCAGAAGATGGAAGCGATCGGCCAACTCACCGGCGGCGTGGCGCACGATTTCAACAACCTCCTGATGGCCGTCCTCGGTAATCTTGAGTTGCTGCGAAAGTGCGTTGGCAATGACGCAAGGGCAATCCGCCTCATCGAGGGTGCCCAACAGGGCGCAAAACGTGGCGCTTCCCTCACCCAACGGCTTCTCGCTTTCTCGCGCAGGCAGGACCTACGCATTGACCCGGTCGATATGCGAGCGCTGGTTACCGGAATGGAAGACCTTCTGAAAAGGTCCGTCGGCTCGACCGTGGTGATCAAAACTGACGTGCCAGATCACCTTCCTCTGGTCTCGGCCGACGCCAACCAGGTCGAGCTCGCGCTCCTCAATCTCGTTGTCAATGCCCGTGATGCCATGCCTGACGGAGGCGAGATCGTTATCGGGCTGGACCATGTCCATCAGAACGTCCAGGCCGGTGAGCTTGCGGCAGGCAATTACGTCGCCCTCTCGGTCGTCGACCAGGGCCACGGAATGGATCGTGACACACTGCAAAAGGCTATCGAGCCGTTTTTTTCGACCAAGGAACTTGGAAAAGGCACCGGACTTGGTCTTTCCATGATCCATGGCCTGGCGTCCCAGTTGAAAGGCGACCTCAAGCTGACAAGCGAACTGGGTAAGGGCACAAGGGCGGAACTGTGGATCCCAATCTCGACATCCGAAATCACAAATGACTCCGCAGCGATTGAGGTCTCGGCTGGCCCGACCGCGAGCGCATCAGGACCGAAACGAATACTGCTGGTGGATGACGACCCTCTCATAGCGATGAGCTCAGCCGATATGCTGATGGACCTCGGTCACGATGTCGTTGAAGCGCATTCGGGGAAAGAGGCACTGGAACAGCTGGGAGACGGAACCGGCTTTGACCTCCTGATCACCGACTATTCAATGCCTGGTATGACCGGCGGAGATCTGGCAATTGCAGTGCGCCATATTGTCCCAAAGCTTCCGATACTCATCGCCTCGGGCTATGCAGAACTGCCGCCTGGAGTTGATCTTGACGTTTCCCGGCTCGGCAAGCCTTATACGCAGGATCAGCTTGAGCGGGAGCTTCATAAGCTGTTCAACGATCCAATCCTGACAGGCCACGTTGTCCGGAATGGACAGTAATATGAGGATGGTGGCGCAAGCGGTTTAACTTACCGACCAAATATCGGTGAGAATGCGTTTAACGGGCTTCGGTCATGAGCACACAAGCGTGAAGTAGACCGAGCCTACGTATTCCATACTGGCTGGCGGTTATGTTCTGCCGCGAAAGAAGCGGAACACATGTCCGCACCAAACTCAGAAGTCATATCAGAAGAATTCTCTTGTGCACCCGGAGGCTTCCACAAATCTCCTCAAGCACAGGCTTGGACTATCCAGGACCAGTCATCTTTCTAACACCCGGCAATGAATCAGTGTCCCTTCCTATGACTGACTCAACATCCCTAGTTTGCAGGATCACGAGAAATCGGTGACAAAGAAGACGGCCGCGCCAATTCCCGCTGCAAGCAACGTCGCTCCGGAAAGGGGAAGCCAAAATCGACTGGGTCCGGCGACCATTGCCAGTGAAAGGCGTCCAGCCCCGTTTGCGACTATTGCCATGAGGATAGCCTCTCCTACCTGACCTGTCGAAATGATAGCACCATCGAGGCGAATTGCACTCAGCACGGCAACATCGACATCGAACACGCCAGACAGAGCAGAACTCGCAAGAACACTGACTGACCCAAATCGCTCGACCAAGGCCGCGCTGAGCGTTGAAACAACCGCGAAACCTGCAGCAAATATCAGCAACTGCATAAGGTCAAAAGGATTGCGGGGGAGCGAGCTCTCGTCGGCCTTCTGCGCGTGCCCGAACGAAAGCAATAGCAAACCGCACAGGCCAAATGCCAACGCTGCAGCAATCGCCGATGGCGCAATTATCTTTAGCAAATCAGGTTTCAGCAGAGCGACTACGATGCAGACACGGATAATCGAGACCATTGCTGCAAGCGAAGCCCCGCCCGCCAGTGGAAAGGCATTCATTACACCATGTGCGCTTTTCGCCAAGGCGACGGTGACCGATGTCGATGAGATAATGCCGCCCGACAGTCCAGTGATAAGGGTACCCTTCGTCGGTCCAAGCATGCGGACAGCAATGTAGCCGAGATAGGACAGTGCGGCCGTCAGGACGGTGAACAGCCAAACCTCGTGAGGATTTAATCCACCCCACGGATCAATGGTCCGGTTCGGCAGCAGCGGCAGTACGATTGTGGTCATCCCAGCCAGGAGGACTGCCGACCTGACTTCAGGCCATGTCAACCGCTTCAGCAGAGAATGGAGGATTTCCCTGCTGGCCAGAAGCCCTGCCAAAGCTGCTCCACCAGCGGCGGCCACTTTGTAATCACCGACAACAGCGAGTGCACCCAATGCGAAGACACACAGCGCCGCAATTACGACCGTGACGCTGAAATCTTCGTCCTGACTCGCCTTCCAAAACTGGAACCAGCCGACTAATGCACCCAACACTGAAAATCCAATAACAAGCATCCAGGGAGCCCCAGACAGTTGGGAGAGAGCTGCGATCACAGCGCCGAGCAGTCCCGTGATTGAGAACGTTCTTATGCCGGCAACACGCTTGCCTTCCAGTTCGTCGCGTTCACGCCAGCCCCGTTCCAACCCGACCAGCAGCCCTATGGCGATAGCGACGCCAAACCTAAGCATCAGCTCTGTCATGTCATCACCTGTCCGGTCATATGTGTGGCAGCCAACTGAAAGCCTCGCAGCTACCCCAACCTTAAACACAGATGCCAGTTTCCTGCATGACTTTCTCGCGTTGCTCTTGCATCACGTAAAGCCATTGGGCACCCAAGAAACCTTGTCCCTCATGAACGCTGGTACCCGTCTTGATCGCAAGCGTGCCGTCAGCGAAAAACCTGTCAATGTCGAGCGAAGCTTCCTCAGAAGTG
>Ga0268266_10002903_pt1 | contig 17758 bp, 16 predicted proteins | sample KBSS13metaG_FD_190356 | JGI IMG/M metagenome (GOLD analysis project Ga0268266, IMG submission 190356) | Switchgrass rhizosphere microbial communities from Kellogg Biological Station, Michigan, USA - KBS S1-3 metaG (SPAdes) (version 2) | ecosystem: Host-associated > Plants > Roots > Rhizosphere...
CCGCTCAACGCACAATTGCGATCATCGCCAAAGCGAAGAATATCCCCGCTGACACAATTACTCTCGATACCACCTTTGAGGAGCTTAATATCGACTCCCTCGATAAGATCAACATCTCGTTTGAGGTGGAAGAGGCCTTCGATATCGCCATCCCGGACGAGGCACTTGGTTCGCTCAAGACCGTAGGTGATGTTGTTCGAGGCGTCGACCAGCTGGTCGCAGCCAAAGCCTCCGGCTCAGCAGCTTCCGCCACAACCGCCAGCTCATAGGTGCCCAGGGAGTCCTCTTCGAAGTGAATCGTGTCGTTATTACAGGACTAGGCTGCGTCACCCCTATCGGGTCTTCCGTCTCCTCCTTCAGAGAAGCTCTCTTCTCGGGCACAACCGGCATCGCTCCCATCCGAGATGTTCCAGATGCCCCCAACGGTGATCCCGGGGTCCGCTACACGCAGGCGGCGCAGATCTTCGACTTCGATCCTGCTCAGCACCTGGATTCAGGCGTCATCGCAGCGACCAACCGCAATACGCACTTCGCTATCGTCGCTGCCCGCCAGGCTGCACAGCAGGCGGAGCTTCTGAACCATCACAATCCAGGCGACATTGCCATCATCATGGGTTGTGCCTGCGGCGGCCGCTCCTCGGAAGAGAGCGAGGTCAAGAACCTCTACACCCGCAATGCCCGCGCCCACCCGCTGACCATCGTTCGAACGATGTCCTCGGCTGGAGCCAGCAATATCTCCATCGATCTGAAGATCACGGGTCCAACGCTCGACATCTCGACCGCGTGCGCCTCCGCGACCCACGCCATCGGGCTGGCCTTTCATATGGTGCGTTCAGGAATGGCAACGGCGGCGCTCACCGGCGGTCATGAGGCTCCGTTGAGCTGGGGTTTCTACCGCGCATGGGATTCCATGCGAGTGGTCTCTCCTACACGTTGCCGGCCCTTTGCCGCGGATCGCGATGGCATGTCTCTGGGCGAAGGGGCTGCCATTCTCGTTCTCGAGACGCTGGAGTCCGCCCAGGCACGAAACGCCACCATCTTTGGTGAGATCGTCGGCTTCGGCATGTCCGCCGATGCCAACCACATCACGCAGCCGCAGGCAGAAGGCGCTGCGCTGGCGATGAAGAAGGCTCTTGCAGACGCGAATGCATCGCCGGACGAGGTCGGCTACATCAACGCGCACGGCACCGGAACCCAGGCCAACGATGCCACCGAGGCCAGCGCGGTCCGTCAGGTCTTCGGCGAGCGCGCTGCACGAATTCCCATCAGCGCAACCAAGGCTCTCCATGGACACTCGATCGGAGCCAGCGGTGCTCTCGAAGCGCTTGCCACTACGATCGCGCTTCAGGAAGGACGGCTGCCGCAGACTGCAAACGTCTCCAATCCCGATCCATCGCTTGGCGTCGATGTCATCATCAAGGAGCCGAGGCCGACCGGACCTACGCTGGCGCTCTCAAACTCGCTTGCCTTCGGCGGCCTTAATGCCGTGATCGCGCTGCGGACCTGGGAAGGTTAAGGCTGTACCCATCCCCTACCCTTTTTTGCGCAAAATCTTCATTCTGCAGCAGTTAGATCCGTACCACCCTTGCAAGATCTTCCATCTACAGGGGTTAAAAATCAAGTTCTCTAGAATCAGCTATTTGGCTGTTCCCTAATGACACAGAACGGGCCCCCGGCGATTCGGGGCCCTTCTTCCTGCTACTTCTATTTTACGGAGTTGACCGAAACTAATCGGCATCCGATATTCCCTTTCGGTACTCAGGCTTAGGGGAGGCAGCCTCTTGACAGCTTCGCCGCCCGCCTCAGGCGAAGTTCGTCTCAATGAGCTTCTCGAGCCGGTCGTAGCTCGCTCCGACGCCCGACTCCATCGGGGATTGCAGGACACCATCGCGAGCTTCCTTTGTGTCGTACCGGACGGTGGTCTCCACGGTTGTGATGCCTCCGTTTTCCGACATGACTGTCGTGGTTGTAGCGCCGCCGGGATACCAGGATTCGTCGAACTGCTCGGTCGCGACGATCCGGTTGTGGGGCACGATCTCGCGGTAGATGCCCTTCATGCCCATCTTGTTTCCGCTGTCTTCGTGTGTCCATTGATACCGGTAGGAGCCTCCAACCTTCAGGTCGATGTCGCACGTTGTCATGGTCCAACCTGAGGGTCCGGCCAGCCATCGCCTTAGAAGCTCGGGCTTTGTCCATGCGTCAAAGACCATCTTTTGCGGCGCCTGGAAGTCGCGCGTCATGACAATCTCTCGATCTCCGTTTGCGAATACTTTGAGTTTTCCTGTCTCTTTGGTCGGCATCGATAACTCCTTTATGAGTTCGTTGGTTGAAGGGAACCTTTACGCGGTTGGGACGAGAATTTCCGTCATCAGTTTGTCTTCCGGCGTCGTCCTGGGATCGTTCCTATAGTTTTCGATGGCGAAGTCATCGCGCAGCGGGATCTTCCTGTCGGCGACGATGGACCACACGCGGCCGGAGGCCTCCGGCAAGTTGGAGTAGGAGCCAGTCAGTACGAAACGGCTGTACTTTCCGCCGCCGAACTGCACGTATTGAAGATCGGGTGGCAGCTGTTGCGGTGCGTCTGCAAGCAGGAATCCCGCGCGATAGATCTGGGGCCCAATCCTGTAGAGCGCCATCGCTCCAGCGATCCGATTGTGCGTTGAAATTGCTGGGACAAACTGATGCACTTCCTGCCAGGCCTCCCTTGCAGTGCTGGAAAACGGCCCGACTTTTTCGAGAAAGACATAATGAGTTTCGGGTTGGGTGACGATCTCAGGTTCGGTTGTGAGGTTCATGCCATCTCCTTCTTGGATTCAGGGTTTCCGTTCTCAATTTTTGGAGTGATTTTTTCTCTTCTGCTGTGTCTTCACACTTCTCGTTCGGCGGCCTTCGGCATTCATCTCTTCCAGCAGCGCGTCCAGGCGCAGAAAATTTTGTTCCCAGCAATCGCGATAGCGTTCGAGCCATTCGTTGGCCTCGGCCAAAGGCTGGGCCTCGAGCCTGCAGGGCCTGCGCTGAGCGTCTCTCCCGCGCGAGATCAGACCTGCTCGCTCCAACACCTTCAGATGTTTGGAGATTGCAGGTTGCGTCATCTCAAACGGCTCGACCAACTCAGCGACTGAAGCCTCACCCTCTGCCAACCGCGCCACGATCGCGCGACGGGTTGGGTCGGCTAGCGCGGCGAAGATCGCGTTGAGATCCGGTGAAGCTGGCTTTCGGAGCTGCATTCCATAACTCATAAGTTCTATAACCTTTTGGTTATATACATCGGATGTGCAGGAAGAGTCAAGGATGCGGCTCATTTTTATCTTTTTCCGCAAGGGAGTCTTTGGACGCGAGCACCTCAGAGATGTAGGGTGGAGAACATGAAGGAGTTGCGAAAACTCGCGATTGTAGTTCCGGCCCTCGTACTGCTTGCAAGCCTGATTGGCGTGTACCTGACACGCGGCGCCATGGCGAACCTCCCTTTCCTGCGTGGCAAGTTGCGTGGAGTGGGTTCGAGGAGTTCTTTCGATCTTGTAGATCAGCGTCCCTGGCAGACGATTGAGGCGCTTGCACCGCTCGCGGTGTCGGTTGAGGAGAAACGCCTGGCGCGCGAAGCCGAACGCCTTGCTGATCATGAGGTGGACCAGGCCTTTGCCCAGGCGCTTCGCCAGGCTTCGCTCGAGACGCGCACACTCACGGGCGAGGCGCTTGCCCTTCAGCAGAAGATTACGAACTTGCAGAACGTCATAAAAGACGATCAGGCCAAGGTAGATAGCCTGATGGCCGCCGCCAAAGGGGTGAACCCACCCGGCACAGACGACATTGATATCGCAAAGGCGCAGCTACAGCTGGATACCGACGAACTAACCGACGCAAACGAAGATCTCGCCCGCATGATCGGCGATAAGCGCGGACAGATTCAGCAGGAGCTTGCGACACGTCAGGCTGCCATGAAGAAGTTCGAGGAGCAGAACGACGCTGCAGCTTCGGCTCCTTCGGCGCTTCAATCGGCTAAGCGATACGGGACGCTGGCGGGGCGTATTTCAGCATGGTTCGACCATCTCTCCCGTCTAAGCGCGATCTCACAGGCCCAGGCCGAGGCAAACTCCAGTGCGGCTGCTCTTACCAAGGAACACGCCGATCTGGAAGCGAAGCTGAACAACGGCAATGGAGCAAACCCACAGGATTCCGCAACCAGGAGCCGGGTCGCTCGTCTCGCGCGAATGCATACGCTCTCTCAGGTGCACTCCTTGTTGGACGATCGTATTCAGACGCAGAAGCAGCTTTCGGTCATCTACGGACGATGGATAGATCAGGTGCAGCGCCAGCACCAGATCGTTTTTCATCTGATCCTTCGGTCCATCTCGATGATTGCCTTCCTGCTGCTGTTCTCGGCGCTGCTTGCAGCCTTCACGAGAAAGCTTCTGGACCGACTGAAGATCGATCGCCGAACTTTGCTGACGCTGCAGACGATCGCAAGTCTCACTATCCAGATCGTCACACTGTTGCTGGTTGTCCTGGTGATCTTCGGCGTGCCCAACCAGATGCCTACCATTATCGGTCTGGTGACTGCGGGCTTGACGGTCGTCTTTCAGGATTTCATTCTGGCCTTCTTCGGTTGGTTCGTGCTGATGGGCAAACAGGGCATTCGTGTCGGCGATTGGGTGGAGATCAACGGCGTCGGTGGCGAAGTCGCTGAAGTGGGACTCTTCCGCACGACCCTGCTCGAAACGGGTAACTGGACGGACAAAGGGCATCCGACCGGCCGCCGCATCAACTTCATGAACGGCTTTGCCATTCGAGGGCAGTATTTTAATTTCTCTACCTCGGGACAGTGGCTCTGGGATGAGATCACGGTCAACATCCCTTCAGGTCCGCACACCTACCAGATCATCGACGACATCCACGCGGCGGTTCAGCACGAGACCGAGAAGCTGACCAAGCTGGCGGTTATGGAGTGGCGACGTGCAACCGGAGCTCACGATATGGGCCAGTTCAGCGCCGAGCCCGCCGTGGATCTTCGCCCCGCCTCGTCCGGGGTCGATGTCATCGTGCGTTATGTTACTCGCGCCTCGGATCGGTTCAGCATCCGAAACCGCATTTATCAGACTGTCATCGACCTGATGCAAAAGAAAGAGGAGACCGCCGCTCTCGAGAACGGAGAGAAGAACGTCTGAAACCAGGAGGCAGTACTCGTGAACCTGCTTGTCATCAATAGTGGATCGTCTTCGATCAAGTTCTCTATTTTTTCTGCGGATGACAACTCTCCCCGTTCTCTTTACGAAGGCGAGACGCTGGGCATCGGCTCAGGAGATGCTACGTTTCGCTTCCAACGCACGGGCGAAAAATCTTCTCCAACGAAGATCCAGGTAAAGAATCCCGTGGAAGCGATCGGCAAAGTCGTCGAAGCTGTAACCCAATCGGGGCTTCCGCCTATCGATGCGGTAGGGTATCGGGTCGTGCATCCCGGCCCCAAGCTCCACAGTCATGTTCGCATTACCCCGGAGGTGCTGCGCGATCTCGATGAGGCCGTCTCCTTCGCTCCACTGCATGACCCTTCAGCGATCAGGATCATCCAGGAGGGAATGTCGCATTTTCCTGACATCCCGCACTTCGCCTGCTTTGATACCGTCTTTCACCAGACCATGCCCGAGGTGGCGAGCGTCTATCCCATCCCTGCGGAGTATCGGAACCGTGGCGTTCATCGCTACGGCTTCCACGGGCTGAGCTGCGAGTCGGTTGTGGAGCAGATGCGCTCCACCGATATTCCTGTTCCGCATCGCATGGTGATCGCTCACCTGGGCAGCGGATGCAGCGTGACTGCACTCATCGACGGTCGCTCCATCGACACAACCATGGGCCTTACTCCGACCGGAGGGGTCGTCATGGGGACCCGGCCGGGAGATCTCGATCCCGGACTGGTTCTGTATCTTCTGCGTCAGCAAAAGGGCAGCCGCGAGGAGGCGCTGAACGCTGTAGAGCATCTTCTGAATCACAACTCCGGAATCGCGGAGCTTTCGGGTCTGCCGAATGACATGCGCTCCACCCGAAAGGCAGCCGCTGAAGGCAATGTGCAGGCGAAACTTGCGATCGACGTCTTTACCCGCAGCGTTCGCAAGGCGGTCGGCAGCTTCAGTTGGCTGATGGGAGGGCTCGATGCCCTGGTATTCACCGGAGGCATCGGGGAGCACGATGCGCAGACCCGTGCCGATGTGCTGGCAGGGCTGGAGCCCTTGGGAGTGCAGATAGAGGCAGGGTTAAATCTCGCTGAAAACAGGGATACTAAGAGTCCCCTGCACCAGATTTCCGCATCTGAATCAGAAACGAAGGTCCTGCTGGTTCCGGCGAAAGAGGATTGGATGATGTCCATTCATCTTCAGCAGATGCTTGCTCACGGCTGATACCAGGCAGAGTCCCGGCCCCCGCAGATTTATTCATCGACAGAGGAGATCGCATATGCCGGCAACACGCGTTGAGAAGACCAGCAAGCAAGAGACAGGCACCTTAACCAAGGACGAGCTTCGCAAGATAGATGCTTACTGGCGTGCCTGTAACTATCTCTGCGCCGGAATGCTTTACCTGCAGGAAAATCCTCTTTTGCGCCAGCCGCTCAAGCCCGAGCACATCAAAAATCGTCTGCTCGGCCACTGGGGCTCCGACCCCGGCCAGACGTTTACGTGGGTCCATCTGAATCGGCTGATCAAGAAATACAATCTCGATCTGATCTTCCTCTCCGGTCCAGGCCACGGCGCGCCTGCTACGCTCTCTAACTGCTATCTCGAAGGTGTCTATTCAGAGGTCTATCCGGACAAGAGCGAAGACGAAGTGGGAATGAAGAAGTTCTTCAAGCAGTTTTCGTTTCCTGGAGGAATTGGAAGCCACTGCACACCGGAGACTCCCGGATCGATTCACGAGGGCGGCGAGCTTGGATACTCGCTCTCGCACGGCTTCGGAGCGGCCTTCGACAATCCAGATCTGATCGTCACCGTTGTGGTCGGAGATGGCGAAGCAGAGACCGGGCCGCTTGCCACGAGCTGGCACTCCAACAAATTTCTCGATCCGGTACGCGATGGAGCCGTGCTTCCGGTTCTGCACCTGAACGGCTACAAGATCGCGAATCCGACGATCCTCGCACGCATCTCGCACGAGGAGCTCGAGGCTCTGTTCCGCGGATACGGCTGGACTCCCTATTTTGTCGAAGGAGACGATCCGGCGGTGATGCATCCGCTGATGGCTGAGACGCTCGAGCGCTGCGTTACGGAGATTCGCGAGATTCAATCCAAGGCGCGGTCGTCCAAGTCGAAGTCGCCGGAGCGTCCGCGATGGCCGATGATTGTCCTGCGGACACCCAAGGGATGGACTGGACCCAAAGAGGTCGACGGGCATAAAGTCGAGGGCTTCTGGCGTGCGCACCAGATTCCGATTCTCGATCCCAAGACCAGCCCGAAGCATTTGAAAGAGGTCGAGGCGTGGCTGAAGAGCTATAAGCCGGAAGAGCTCTTCGACAAAAAGGGCCGCCTGATCGAGGAGCTGCGCGAACTCGCCCCGAAAGGAAATAAACGCATCACCGGCAATCCGCATGCGAACGGCGGACTTCTTCGCAAACCACTTGATCTGCCCGACTTCCGCAAATATGCGGTCGACGTCAAAAAGCCCGGACAGCTTGAGGTCTCTTCAACGTACAACCTTGGCGGCTTTCTTCGCGATGTGATGCGTCAGAACATGACCAGCTTCCGCGTCTTCGGTCCCGATGAGACCGCGTCGAACCGTCTGCAGGTCGTCTATGAGGCGAGCCCGAAGACATGGATGGCGAAGATTCTGCCTGAGGACTCCGACGGAACCGATATCGCTCCCGATGGACGCGTGATGGAGATGCTCTCCGAGCATACGCTCGAAGGATGGTTCGAGGGATATGTTCTCACCGGGCGTCACGGCTTTCTCTCCAGCTATGAGGCCTTCGTCCACATCATCGACTCGATGTTCAACCAGCACGCCAAGTGGCTGGAGAAGAGCAAGCTCGAGTTGCGCTGGCGTGCGCCTATCTCGTCCATCAACTTCCTGATCACGTCGCTGGTCTGGCGTCAGGACCACAACGGCTTCACTCACCAGGACCCCGGCTTCGTCGACGTCGTCTCCAATAAGAGTCCGCACGTTACGCGAATCTATCTTCCGCCGGATGCGAACTGCCTTCTCAGTGTGGCGGATCACTGCCTGCGCAGTACCGACTACGTCAACGTCATCGTCGCCGATAAGGCCCCGCACCTCCAGTACCTCAACATGGACCAGGCCATCAAGCACTGCACTAAGGGCATCGGCATCTGGGACTGGGCCTCGACCGATGCAGGGACCGAACCCGACGTCGTTATGGCCTGCGCGGGAGATATTCCCACCGCCGAGGCGCTCGCCGCCACTGCGATTCTGCGCGAGCACTGCCCGGAGCTGAAGATTCGTTTCGTCAATGTCGTCGATCTTTTCCGCCTGATGCCGGAGACAGAACACCCGCATGGACTCTCCGAGCGCGAGTTCGACTCGCTGTTCACGCTCGATAAGCCGGTCATCTTCAACTTCCACGCCTACGCCTCACTCATCCACAAGTTCACGTATCGGCGCAAGAATCACGACAATATCCACGTGCGCGGCTATAAGGAGCAGGGCAACATCAACACGCCGCTCGAGCTGGCCATCCTGAACCAGATCGACCGCTTCGATCTAGCCATCGATGTCATCGATCGGGTTCCGAAGCTGCAGGCCTCCGCGGCTCATCTGAAGGAACGGCTGAAGGATGAGATTATCGTGAGTGTTAACTATGCTCACGAAAACGGTATCGACCGCAAGGAGATTACCGACTGGAAGTGGCCCTTCTAACGACGCGGTTCAAGCCGGTGATTACTTCGTTTGTGCTTGTTCGATCCGGGACATGAGGTCCGTCAATCTGGCCGGCTCCACATCGCTGATCCCAGTCACACTGAGATCTTTCGTATGGAAGCTGGCCAGGTGAAATCCTGATTGCTGTGACACCTGAACGGTTTGTCCTTCGCCTGAAGTCTGCTGCTGCACAAAGACGGAGACGCTATGCCTGCCGATACTATATAGAAGCTGTGCTGCCGGACGATTGTGCAGGTAGGTCAAGTTGGCACCGTTCAGCTTCATATCGTCCGGCATGTTCTCAGGCAGATTGAAGGTGAACGGCAGTTTTCCTTGAAACCAGGGCTTGACCGTATGCCGATCAGAGGACAGCACCTGAGGAGGCTGACCGGCCGCCAACGTGGCAATATGTTGATCGCCAAACTCCGTCGCCAATGCTGCGCGCTCTACGGCAGCTGTCTGCGTTCCATATTGATTTATCTTCACGAGTCCGACGCCGCCAACCAGAAACAACAGACATGCCGCCGCGATCCAACCACCCCATACATTCCACTGAGCAGACCGATCGAGCACGGACCGACGTGAGTCTCGCTTCCCCTCGTCAGAGGACCTGGAAAGGTTTTGCGACGAGATCATGCGCTCCATGCGCGCCACCACTTCGTTCGAAGGAGTGTATCTCTGCCCCGCTCGCATGGTTGCTGACTTCAAGAGAGACTGTTCAAGAGCGAACGATGTACATTCGGGGCAGCTACGCAGATGGTCCGTAACCCAGATGAGCTGATCTGTCGACAATTCTCCGTCAGCGAGCGCATTTAATTTTCCAATGGGAACATGATCGCTCATGTGTGAAGCTCCTTCGTCGAGGTAATTCCGTTGAGAGACTGTCGCAGATGAGTCCTGGCACGTGCGATGCGAGACATCACGGTGCCGATGGGGATACTCAGGACTACGGCGATCTCCTTGTACTTCATCTCTTCGACATCGCACAGTAGAACAACCTCAAGCAATAGCGGAGGAAGTTGTTCCATAGCTTTGTGTATCGCTGAGCGATCGGCCAGGCGAATCACGTTCAGCTCCGGAGTCTCGCGATCAATTGCACTCTCCGGGTAAAGTCTAGCCCGCCCTTCAGAGTCTTCCTGGAGCTCCTCTTCCAAAGAAACGGTGTAACGCGCAGCCAGTCCGCTGCGCGATGTGAGAAACGAATTGCGCAGGATCCGAAAGATCCAGGCCTTGAAGTTCGAGCCGGGTTCAAAACCTGAAAAGCCCCGTAGCGCCTTCAACAGAGTCTCTTGAACCAGATCTTCGGCATCGGAGGGGTTCCGTGTAAGCCAGTGAGCAACGTTGTGCAGAGCAGGGAGTAATGGAAGAGACAGATCCTCGAAGGTTGAGGATCTTGGCCCTACTTCGTGCGTTGCGCCTTTCCACGGTAATAACGTCATAGTTTTCGAGTGCTCTTCTATACACGGAAACCGCCGGGCCCAGGATTTATTCCAAACCTTCGGAATAAATCTTACTCTGCCTCGTTTGGGTAGGTGGAGGAACTATTCGAAGACCTATGCGATATCCCAAGGAGCAACACAATTCCATTTCCAGCGACGCTTCACCGAAGACTGCGTCCACCGCTGAAACCAGCCACGACGGTATCGATCGTCGCAATTTTCTCAGCTGCATGGCGTGGGCCGGTACCGGTCTGCTCTGGACAGTTTCAGGAGGAGTTCTTAGCTCAAAGCTATTTGCCTCCACCGGCAGCGGTGAAAGCGCAGCTCACGCAAACTCATCTTTCAGCTTTGTGCAGATCAGCGACAGCCACATCGGCTTCAACAAGGCTGCCAACCAGGATGTCACCGGCACGTTAAGGCTAGCCATCGACAAGATCAACCACCTCCCCGAAGCACCTGACCTGCTGCTTCACACCGGCGATATCACGCAGTCTTCAAAGGCCGGCGAATTCGACACCGCGCAACAGATCATCAAGACGGCGCGTGCGGGTGCAATCTTATACGTCCCCGGGGAGCACGACACCGCAATCGATGACGGTGCTATGTACCGGGAGCGTTTCGGGAAGGGCACCGTGGGCAATGGATGGTACAGCTTCAACCACAAAGGAGTTCATTTTGTAGGACTCAACAACGTTCTGCAGATCGATGCGATGGGACAGCTCGGTGCCGACCAGCTGGCATGGCTCAAAAAAGATCTTGCCTCCCTCTCGGCTTCGACACCGATCGTCATCTTCGCGCACATTCCTCTTTGGATGGTGTATCCGCAGTGGGGATGGGGCACGAAAGATGGTGCAGAGGCACTCTCCTATCTCAAACGTTTCGGCTCCGTCTCGATTCTCAACGGCCACATCCATCAGGTCGTGCAAAAGGTCGAGGGCAATGTCGCCTTCCATACCGCGGCCTCAACTGCCTTCCCTCAACCTGCTCCGGGAGCAGCTCCGAATCCCGGCCCTATGGCAGTTCCCGCAGGAAAGCTGAAAGAGGTTCTGGGCGTGACCAAGGTCAATTACATTGCACGCCATAGCCACCTCGCTATCGTCGACTCCTCGCTGGCGGTAAAGGCATGAGAAACGTCCGCTTCGCCACGATCTGCGGCCTGTTCGCCTTCGCGGCGTCGCTGCTGTTCGCCCGCGTTCACCCCTTTGGTGACGCGGGCCTGTACAAACAATCTCAAGCTAATCCCATCCTGCAGCAGTCAGATATTCCATCGAATGTTCGGCAGACACTCATGACCAAGTGTGCGGATTGCCACTCCGCCCAGACGCGTGCTCCCCTCTATGGCCGTATGGCGCCATTCTCATGGTTGATGGAGCATGACATTCTGGAAGCTCGCGAAGCGATGAATCTATCGCGGTGGAATAACTACGCCCCTGAACAGCAGGAAGCTTTTAAAACAAAGATTTTTCTCGAGGCGAAGGCACATCGCATGCCACTGCCCCAATATCGCATCCTCCATTGGAACGCGCGTATCACCGACGCAGACCTTCACTCGCTCAGCCAGTGGGCACATCAGTCCACGGGGGCATCCAATTCGCCACTCACTCCGGCTGCAGGCGAAGGAAATGCAGCGCGCGGTAAAGACATCTTCGAACGCCGTTGTACGGGATGTCATTCTCTTGATCAGAATCGCGAAGGTCCGCGCCTTCGTGGAGTCTTTGGCCGCACCTCTGGCTCTCTCTCTGATTTCGATTACTCGACCGCGCTCAAACAGGCGCACATCACCTGGAATGAAACCTCGCTCGAACGCTGGCTCACCAACCCCGACACACTCGTTCCCGGCAACAACATGGAGTTCCACGTAGCAAAGCCACAAGAGCGCGGTGATTTGATCCGTTTCTTGAAGGAAAACGCGATCCAATAAATGAGAACTCTGGGATTCTCATGCTCAACGAACTGCTTCCAGCGGTTCTACGTACGGTGAGTGCTCAGAAGCCTCCAGGCGGCGGTTTTCTATGAACTCCGCGAAGATCCAGCACGCACCAATAACTGTGAAATTGTAGACGGCTCCGCCCCACGCTCCCTGGCTATGCGGATGGGTAAAGACGGGGGGTATTTCTACCATGAACTCAAACAAAAACAGCATCAGCACAAGTAATCTTGCGGCTAATACGTCCCTGACTCCCGAAACGATCGCGCTGCCTGCAAGTAAAAAAGCAATCCCGGTGACTACGACCCAGAACAAACCGAACGGCACCCATTGAGGGACAAAGCGCGCGTAGGCATGAAGATTGATGAGGTGTCCCAGGCCGAAGGCTATGGGAGGCAGGCCCAGCATCCAACGACCGGCGATCACCGCGCGCTCTCGCCATACAGAATCGCCTTCTGCTGTCGCAGCGTAGACGATTGAGGTCGGAGCGACCAGGAGCAACTGCGCAGCAATCCCGCCTAAACCGAAGACGATGGCGCCGATTCGAAGACCAAGAGCGTGCGTTATCGCAAAGAGCCGGAATACCCAGAAGAGCGCGAAGACCAGATAGATCATGGCTGATCCCGCAGCCCCGATCCGCGCGGTCCGCCGCCACAGAATCGCGGTTCCGGCCACAACTAACCAAATGCCGGCAATACACGCCAGTACCTGTTCGCCGGGAATGTGTTGGGCAATAGCTTTAATCGGTTGATGGGAGGCTTCGAACTCTCGCCAAACGACATCCAGTATCCCGGTAACAACGGTTGCCAACCCGTAAATCCAGATCCCGACTTTCAGTTGGTCTATCTTCAATTTTGAGTACCTCAGCGATGGCGCGACCAGATCGTATCGATTCCAGTGCTGATACTATGAGCAGCATTGGTACGGCGGTAGAGCCATTTCGGCTCTGTATCGTTAGACCAAATCAATGTCATGTCAAGAACCGTCAGCTCGTTTGAATTCACTCTCAAGAAGCGCCCCCAGCATCAGACGCTAACGAACTGGCTCTATGGGGAACTACGCCACGCGATTCTCGAAGGCCGACTTCGACCTGAAACCAGGCTGCCAGCATCGAGAGATTTCGCCCGACAATATGGGCTTTCACGCGGAACGGTTGTCAGTGTCTTCGAGCGCTTGCAGGACGAAGGATACGTATCCAGCAGAGTTGGATTTGGCACCTGGATCAATCGAGTGTCGTTAGCTCAACCGAAGCGGCAAACGACATCGACCCCTCCCGCCTACATTCGCAATGTTATTTCGGCCTATGTACGGCCTAAGCCTTACGTCGACCTGATTTGGCCGCAGGAGATTCGCCCTTTCCGCGCGGCAGATCCGGCCATTACCGAATTCCCGTCCAAGGTATGGGGCCAGATTGCAGCGAAACACACTCGGAACTTCGGCGCATGGATCAAGACACCGGGCGATGGACGTGGTTATAAGCCATTGCGCGATGCGGTCGCAGATTATCTGCGTGCGTCCCGAGGAGTGCGATGCAGCTCCGAGCAGATCATGATCGTCTCTGGAGTACAGCAGGCGCTCGATCTACTGGCACGCCTTCTACTGAAACCGCGTGATCCAGTGTGGATGGAAGATCCTGGATATTTTGGGGCGAGCATCGCGTTCGGCAATGTGGGCGCAAGGATCATCCCGGTGCCCGTGGATGAAGAGGGGCTGTCCGTCACCGCCGGAAGAAAACTCTGCCCGCATGCGAAGGGAGTCTATCTAACTCCGGCTCACCAATTTCCTCTGGGTATAACGATGTCCTTGGAACGGCGAATGGCCGTTCTTGATTGGGCCTCACACGCTGGCTCCTTCGTGATCGAAGATGACTATGACAGCGAATTCCGGTTTGAAGGACAGCCGATTCCAGCTCTGCAAAGTTTGGATGATGATTCAAATGTGATCCTCATCGGATCCTTCAGCAAGATATTGTTCCCGTCTTTACGGTTAGGCTACGTGGTATTGCCGCCATCCTTAGTGGACTATTTCTTATCTTTTCGATATCGAACTGACTTCCGGAATTCGAATTTTGATCAGGTGGTGCTGTGCGACTTCATCGGAGACGGGCATTTTGCACGTCATCTGAGACGGATGCGTGACCTGTACGCCACCCGCCTCGAAGCCTTGATAGACGGCGGAAGAGAGTATCTAGGGGGACTGCTTGAGATCTCCAATGTCAGAGCCGGACTCTGCACTGTAGGGTTCCTCAAGAACGGGATGACCTCACGGCAGGCAGAGAAGGCATCGGCAGCTCGAGGCGTGGAAGCTATCGGCATTGACCGGTACACGTTGAAACGCCCCGACCCAAACGGCGTTCTCCTGGGCTTCGCTTCCCACACTGAGCCTGCAATTCGGAAGGCAGTAGTTCAACTTTCCAGGGCGTTGGGCCAATAGATAGAACTCCCAGTCAGCGGACGATGATTCGTCTCTCTAGGCCCCGCCCCGCTCCAGCTCCCGCGTCTTCAGCACGATCATGTATTCGTAAAACGATTGCAGCGTGGCGTATGTCGTACCTGCCGCTCCATCCAAAACCGCCCCACGATAGAACATCATGTAGGCCCACTTGATCAGCGGTCGGCCGGGCATCCTGTAGAACAGAGCCTTCTGATGCAGCCGTCGCGTATGGAAGTCAGGATCGCGCAATGCGCTCTGCCACGAAGGATTCTGCAATCCCTGCTGACGGTAGATCAGCTCCGCCTCCATCGTGGAGTACGTATTGTGCTTCGCCACCCAGTGTGCGATTCCCTTTGAGAAGGGATAGTGGTCCAGCGGATATCCTAGTTCCGCCACTCGCCCCTCCACCTCAATCACCTCGTTGATCGCCCGCGTGTACTGCGCCTTCTCCGGCCGCACCAGCCGTATATAGAACGGAGAGATCTGCGCATGCTTCAGCCACGTACCGAACAGGAAATCTCTTCTTCGCAACCGGAACCCCGTCACATCACCCGAAGCTCCCAGCACCGCCTGCTGCATCTCCCGCGAAAGCTCCGGAGTGGGCCGTTCATCCGCATCCAGCAGGAACAGCCACGGATGCTTGAACTTCACCCCTGTCATCGCCGCGTTCCTGTGAGCCGCATAGTTGTCGAAGACGCGCTGCGTCACCTTTGCTCCCGCAGCCTCTGCAATCTTCACCGTGTCGTCGGTGGAGTACGAATCAAACACATGCACATCGTCCGACCACGCCACCGATTCCAGGCACTCCGGCAGGTCGCGCTGCTCATTTTTGGTAAGGATCAGAACCGAGATCATCAGTCTGTATTAGACCATCCTTCCCTCGGTGGACGTATCCCTCCTTCGAGGCAAGCTTAGATCGGCTCATGCGGGAATTCTGCGGCCCCAAACACTGTTGCACTCTCTACCGGAGCACGCCAGAAAGGAAGCGATCTCGATTTCCTCATCTCCGGCCCGTCAATCGCAACGACTACTTTACCGGCAATGTTCCTCCACCCGAGCAGGTCATCACCGCGAGAGAGCTCCCTGGCCTGCTCGGTTTTCTTAACGGACTCTAGATCAGCCTTTACGGGGAAGGTGGCATACGCTTCCATGCCCCTTTCCCCGGCTTCTTCCACAAAAGTCATAGAAGCTTCTTAGCAAAAATCTGCACTCTCCATCTACACTCATCCCATGTGCGGAATCGTTGGTTACATCGGCTCGAAACCCGTCGTCTCTGTCATTATCGAAGGCCTCCGTCGTCTCGAATATCGCGGATATGACTCCGCAGGCATCGCCGTCGCCGGTGGCCCCAGCTCCAATGGCCAGGGCTCCTTAGAGCTCCGCCGCGCTCCCGGCAAGCTGCGTAACCTCGAAACCGTCATCGCCGACAACCCCATCACTGGTACCTTCGGCATCGGGCACACGCGGTGGGCCACCCACGGACGCCCTACCGAAGAGAACGCCCACCCGCACCGCGACTGCTCCGGCTCCCTCGTCGTCGTCCACAACGGCATCGTCGAAAACTACCTCGCCCTCAAGAAGGAGCTCACCGCCAAAGGCCACACCTTCGTCACCGAGACCGACACCGAGATCATCGCCCACCTCATCGAGCAGGAGCTCAAGGAGATGGAGGAGCTGATGGCAGCGACCAGCGGGAGCGGTAAGAACGGCCACGCCGAAGGCGCATCGCCCGTACGGCAAGTACCGCCGGTGCGGCCAGCACTCGAAGAAGCCGTTCGCGAAGCCGTCAAACACCTCACCGGAGCCTTCGCCATCGGAGTCATGTCCGCCAACGACCCCGACAAGCTCGTCGCCGCCCGCATGGGCCCGCCCGCCGTCATCGGCATCGGCGATGGCGAGTTCTTCCTCGCCTCCGACGTCCCCGGAATCCTCCACCACACCCGCAACATCCACTTCCTCGCCGACGGCGAGCTCGCCGTGCTCACCCGCGATGGCGTCTCGCTCTCCGACTTCAAGGGCAATCCCCTTCCGCTCAAAGTCCAGCGCATCGCCTGGGACCCCATCCAGGCCGAAAAAGCCGGCTACAAGCACTTCATGCTCAAGGAGATCAACGAGCAGTCCCGCGCCGTCCGCGACACCACCCTCGGCCGCGTCTCCTTCGACACCGGACAGGTCTTTCTCGATAACCTCGACCTCACAGCCGACGACATCCGCCGCGCCTCGCAGATCACCATCGCCGCCTGCGGCACCTCCTGGCACGCCGGACTCGCAGGTAAGTTCATGATCGAGCGCCTCGCTCGTCTCCCCGTCGACGTCGACTACGCCAGCGAGTATCGCTACCGCGACCCCATCCCCAACCCCAACGCCATCGGCCTGCTCATCACCCAGTCCGGCGAGACCGCAGACACCATCGCCGCCCAGACCGAGCTCATCGACAAAGGATCCAAGACCCTCGCCATCTGCAACGTCGTCGGCTCCGCCATCACCCGCCGCGCCAGCGGAACCATCTCCACCAACGCCGGGCCCGAGATCGGCGTCGCCTCCACCAAGGCCTTCACCTCGCAGCTCACCGCGCTCTTCATCCTCGCGCTGCACCTCGCCCAGACGCGCGGAACCATCACCTCCGAGCAGTCCCTCCACCTCGCCACTGAGCTATCCAAAATCCCCAGCAAGCTCGAGTCCATGCTCTCCCTCCAGTCCAGCAAGATCACCGGCATGTCCGAAGGAGTCGCCGGACCCACCCCGCTTCCTCCTCCCGACGACACCCTGCCCCCACTCTTCGTCGAGCGCCGCAAGCGCCCCCGCATCTCCCTCGACGAGCACTGCCAGCACCTCGCCAAGCTCTTCCACGGAGCCAACGACTTCCTCTTCCTCGGCCGGGGCATCCACTACCCCATCGCCCTCGAAGGCGCTCTCAAGCTCAAGGAGATCTCCTACATCCACGCCGAAGGCTACCCCGCCGGCGAGATGAAGCACGGTCCCAACGCCCTCATCGACGAGGCCCTGCCCGTCGTCTGCATCGCCACCAAAGACCCCAACGACCCCGCCAGCGTCCTCAAGTACGAAAAGACCCTCAGCAATATACAAGAGGTAACCGCCCGCAGCGGCC
>Ga0268266_10002908_pt1 | contig 17732 bp, 16 predicted proteins | sample KBSS13metaG_FD_190356 | JGI IMG/M metagenome (GOLD analysis project Ga0268266, IMG submission 190356) | Switchgrass rhizosphere microbial communities from Kellogg Biological Station, Michigan, USA - KBS S1-3 metaG (SPAdes) (version 2) | ecosystem: Host-associated > Plants > Roots > Rhizosphere...
GCCGGGCTGAGCTCCGATCAGCGCGACGGCTGCCCCATCGAACCCATCGCCACCGAGTCGGTCAATGCCAGCCGACAGGTGCGCGACGCGTCGGCGCGGGCCTTCGGCGGCTGGCGTTCGGCCGTCGCGGACCGACTACGTAGCGACGGCTGGCCCGACGACGACGCACAGCAGACCGCGCTCGCGGTGATCGCGCTCCTCGAAGGCGCATTGATTCTCTCGCGGATCGCCGGCGACGCGGCCGCCCTGAGTGCCGCCAAGGCGGCCGCGCGCACTCTGCTCAGCCCGGCGAGCGGAGCGGGCGCGAACGCCTAGCGTTCTCTCCGCGTTTCGCGTAAATTAACGAATCCGTCAAGCTTCGGCGTACGCAATGACCATTTTTGCGGCGTCGCCGCGTTGACGGAGCCAGTTAGCCAGTTCGCCAAATACTCATAAGGTGTCTTTTAGCCCAGTAAAAGCGCCATTAATCGCCCACGCCCGACTGTTGCTAATTTCGTTATTTGCACAGTTCTGTGAGCTTGGCGTTGGCCGCGTCGGCTTCCTTTAATCGCGCTGCCTGCTCCGGTTGGGAGTTCGGCGACCCTGCGGTGGCGTTCGCGCCGATGTCCATCAACAAATTGGCAAACTTTTTCACCGTGTCCGTGAGATCGGGCGGAGTAGCCGGGTCGAGGCGTGTCAGCAGGTATTGGCCGCCGTCGTAGAGCGAGATCCTGGCATTCGCAGCCACCGCCAGGCTGCCGGTGACATCCTCCGGGCCACCGGGCGCTTGCAGATTGGTGTTGAGCGACACGCCCTTACGCACCACATCGGTCGCGGTGCAGATCTTCTGCTTCGCATCGGCGCGCTGTGCGCCGGAGTAGTTCGGCGAGTTCGGCGTGCCTTCGCGCATCATCCGAATCAGCAGCCAGCCGGACAGCACGGCCGCGACGAGCGCGATGACAAGGGTGACGGCAAGCAGGATCTGCATAGAGCGCGACCCCCCACCACGCGGATACACGACGGTGGACTCATCATCTGCTCGCTGCGCCATGAGGGGATAGTAACGGCGCCACCTTCGAACAAGCGGCCGGGCCGCCCCCGCGAGTCGCTGGACGACGGTTTCGCTGTGCGGTTTGCAGACATATTCGAATTACCGCCGTCAAAAGCCTTTCGGACACTTCAAAAAGTGATAAATATGTTGCTCAGACTGGTATTGCAATTAGCCAGTCATCCGCACGAGGGGCCCTTCAGGGGAAAGGAATCGGCAATGACGATTGCCAGCAAAACAACGGTGTTCACCGCGGCAGTTGCGGTAGGTGTTCTCGCAGCCGGCAGTACCGCCTATTCGACCGGACAAACGCCAATTCCGTCGACATCGGCAAAGCAGGTGACAATTCCCGCCGGCCCGAGCCTCGCCGCACTGGTTACGCCCAACACGTTGTTCGGAGGCGTCAGTGGTCTGGCGACCGGCGGCAGTCCGGCCACAGGTGGCGGTGCGACACCCATCGTGACGGCGGTGGTCGGGGGCAGCGGCTCAAGTGCGCCAACCGGCCAGGTAGCGGCGTCGCAGTCGAGCCCGAACCTCTTCACCCCGACGATCTTCGCCCGCTCGGCCGCAGCGCCGACCGGCGGCGGTCCCGCCGCCACCGCGAGTGGTGCGACCACATTCGCGGCGGCGCCAACGGGCAGCACAGCCTTGACACTCGCGGGACCGGCAGCCTCGCCCACCCTCGTGCCCGCGTCGGCGCTCAACTCGGTCGCCGGTCTGATCGGTGGGATCGTCGGCATATTCATCAGTAATGGCACCGAGGAACACCCCAACGCCGGGCTGTTGATCGGCAACGGCTGGGACGCGACGAACGGCCAGGATGGCGGCAACGGCGGTCTGCTCCTGGGTAGCGGCGGCGACGGCGGCAACGGAACACTGTCGGATCCCGACGGCGGCAACGGCGGACACGCAGGTCTGATCGGCAACGGCGGCGCGGGCGGCAACGGCTTCGTTCAGATCGGCATCGGCGTCACGGGCGGCAAGGGCGGCAACGGCGGCAACGGCGGCGTGCTGGTCGGAAGCGGGGGCGCAGGCGGAACCGGTGGCGGCGTGCTTGGCAGTGGCACTGGCGGAGCGGGCGGCGACGGCGGCAACTCCGGCAACGTTTTCGGCAATGCCGGCGACGGGGGCGCCGGAGGCGCCGTACTCACCGTCGCGGGCAGCGCAACCGGCGGCGCAGGCGGCAATGGCGGTCACACGTCAGTACTCGGCACCGGCGGGAACGGCGGCGCAGGCGGTGCCGCCACGAACGTCGGAGGAGCGGCTACCGGCGGCGCAGGCGGCAACGGCGGTGACGGCGGAATCGTCACCGGCAACAGCGGTTCCGGCGGCAGCGGCGGTACTGCCACGACCACCGTGGGCGCCGCGACGGGCGGCGCCGGTGGCGATGGCGGCAACACCGGTGGCTTCAGCAATGCGGGCGACGGCGGCAACGGCGGTGGCGCCACCACGACCGTCGGCAACGCGAATGCCGGTGACGGCGGTAACGGCGGACACGCCACAGGCGCGGGCGCCGGCGGCAGCGGCGGCTCGGGCGGCGACGCGAAGACCGGCCTCGGCAGTGCCAATGGCGGTGACGGCGGCGACGCCGGCCAGGGCGGCGGCCTGTACGGCCCAGGCGGCACCGGCGGCAAAGGTGGCAGCGGCACGACCAGCCTCGGCACCGGCACGGGCGGCACCGGTGGCACCGGCGGAGCCAGCGGTCCGACATGGCGCGGCGGCGACGGCGGAGACGGTGGCAACGGGACGTCCAAGTCGGGCACCGGCCTCGGAGGTAACGGCGGCGACGGCGGCCATGGCGGCCTCGGCGCGCCGGGTGGAGCAGGCGGCACGGGCGGAACAGGAACGGGCACCAGCAAGGCCAGCGGCGACGGCGCCGACGGCAACGACGGCGCTCACGGCTAGACGTCCAGGCCGATATCCAATACGCGTACGGAGTGGGTCAGGGCGCCGACGGATAGGTAGTCGACGCCCGTCCCCGCGTACTCGGCGGCGGTGTCGAGCGACAGCCCGCCCGACGACTCGAGTTTCGTTGCGGGGGAACGGGAGTCGCGGCGCTGCACCGCGATCTGCGTCTGCCACACCGGAAAGTTGTCCAACAGGATCAACTCGACATCTTCAGCGAGCACCTCGTCGAGTTGCTCGAGCGAGTCGACCTCGACCTCGCACTCCAACTCCGGTGCGGCGGCGCGGACTGCACGCAGGGCGGCCACCACCGAACCCGCGGCGGCGACGTGGTTGTCCTTGATCAGCGCGGCGTCGCCAAGACCCATCCGGTGGTTGACTCCCCCACCGACGCGTACCGCGTACTTCTGCAGCGCGCGAAGCCCTGGCAGTGTCTTGCGGGTGTCGCGGATCTTCGCCTTGGTGCCGTCAACCGCATCGACCCACGCCGCGGTCGATGTCGCGATGCCCGACAGGTGACACACCAGGTTGAGCATTGTCCGCTCTGCGGTGAGCAGGCCTTGTGTCGGCGCCTCCACGACGAGGAGCACCCCACCGGCGTCCAGGCGTGCACCGTCTTCGACCCGCTCCTTGACGCGGTAGCCGTCGGGCCCGATCACTTCGTCGAGCACCAGCAGCGCGATGTCGACGCCTGCGATCACGCCAGGCTCACGGGTCGCCATGGACGCGGTTGTCGTCGTGTCGCCGGGCACGGTCGCCAGCGTGGTGACGTCGGGGCCGTAGCGCAGGTCTTCTTCAAGGCCGCGGGCGATCACCCTACGAGCTTCGGTCAGCTCGTCAGCACTGAGCTCCATCAGCAGACCACCGCCGGAACCAGGCTGTGGGCCAATGCCGGGTCGGTGTCCGGATAATCGGAACGGTGGTGGCAGCCGCGCGATTCGGTGCGCGCCAATGCCGCCGCCGCGACGGCGCCCGCGGTCGTGGTCAGCGCGACGTCCTCGAAGTCGCTGCGGGACTTGAGAACACGCGATGTCGCGGTGTCGAGTTCTTTTGCGAGCCGTTCCAGGCCGTCGCCGTCGCGCACCACCGAGGCGTACCGGGACATCGCCCGCTGCAAATCCGCCCGCGGTAGGGCACGCCGGGGTGACAGGTCGGGCAATGTCGCGCGGGTCGGGCCCGCGTCAACGGCATGCTCGGCCGCGGCCCTGCCCGCTCGACGGCCGACGACCAAACCCTCGAGAAGGCTGTTGGACGCCAACCGGTTTGCGCCGTGCAGCCCCGTACGCGCCACCTCGCCCGCGGCGAACAGGCCCGCCAGTTCCGTGCGGCCATCCACGTCGGTGACGACACCACCGCAGCTGTAATGCGCGCCCGGCACGACTGGAATCGGCTGGCGCGTCGGATCGATGCCCGCGGCCAGGCAGGCCGCCGTCACGGTGGGGAACCGCTGCTGGAAACCCTTGATGGCGCGCGCGTCCAGATACACACACGGGTCGCCGGTTTCGACCATCCGCGCGTCGATGGCCGCCGCCACCACATCGCGCGGTGCGAGGTCGCCCATCGGATGCACCCCGGCGGTCACCGAATTGCCTTGCCGGTCAATGAGTATCGCACCTTCGCCGCGAACGGCCTCGGTGATCAGCGGGCGTCGGCCACCGGCATCGCCGTCAAACAGCATGGTCGGGTGGAATTGAATGAATTCGATGTCGCTGACCGCCAGCCCGGCCCACATCGCCAACGCGATGCCGTCCCCGGTCGAGCCCTCCGGGTTCGTGGTCGCGGTGTACAGATGCCCAAGCCCGCCGGTAGCCAGGATCACCGACGGCGCGTGCACGATGCCGAGTCCGTCGTCGTTGAGCACGAGCACACCTGTGATCGCGCCGTCGGCCTGTAGCAGCTCCAGCGCAACGTGATTGCGCCGAATATCCAGCAGGGCCGCGGCATGATCGAGTGCCCGCTGCACCTCCGCGCCCGTCGCGTCACCTCCGGCGTGAATGATCCGGCGCCGCGAATGTCCGCCTTCGCGGGTGAGCGCCCACTGTCCGGGCGCCGCTTCGTCGAACCGCGCGCCGTCGTCGACGAGCGCGGCGACCGCGCGGTAGCCGTCGGCCACTATCGAGCGCACCGCAGCCGGGTCGCACAGCCCGGCACCGGCCGCCAGCGTGTCGGCGATGTGCTGGCCGATCGAGTCGCCGTCTTCGCGTAACGCGTCCGGCAGCACGACGGCTATGCCGCCTTGCGCGTAGAACGTCGCGGTTTCACTGGCCTTGCTCAGCACCACCACTTTTTGCCCGCTGCGATGTGCGGCCAGCGCGGCGACGAGTCCGGCCACTCCTGTGCCGATGACGACGACGTCGGCACGCTGCTGCCAATAGCCCCGACCCCCGCAGGCGGCAATCATTCGCCGCCGCCCGGTGTCCCGATCTCGATCATCCGCTGCACGCTGGCACGGGCCAGTCGGGCGGTCTCGGGATCGACGTCGACCTCGTCCTTGCCTTCCACCAGACAGCGCAGCAGCGCGGCTGGGGTGATCATCTTCATGTACTTGCACGACGCCCGGTCGTTCACGGCACGGAAGTCGACTTCCGGTGCGGCGCGCCGTAATTGGTGCAGCATGCCGACCTCGGTGGCGACCAGCACCTGCCGCGCATGAGTCTCGCGCGCCGCATCCAGCATGCCGCCGGTGGAGAGGATCTTGACCCGGTCCTCGGGGAAGGCGCCTTCGCCCGCCAGGTACAGAGCCGATGTGGCGCAACCACATTCGGGGTGCACATAGAGTTCGGCGTCGGGGTGAGTACGGGCCTGGTCGGCGAGTTCGTCGCCGTTGATGCCGGCGTGCACATGGCACTCACCCGCCCACACGTGCAGGTTCTTGCGGCCCGTGATCCGCCGCACGTGGGCACCGAGGAACTGGTCGGGGCAGAACAGCACGTCGCGGTCTTCTGGGATCGACGCGACGACCTCGACCGCGTTCGAGGACGTGCAGCAGATGTCGGTCTCGGCCTTCACTGCCGCGGTGGTGTTGACGTAGGAGACGACGACGGCGCCGGGATGCTCGGCTTTCCATGACCGCAACTCGTCGGCGGTGATCGAGTCGGCCAGCGAGCAGCCCGCACGCTGATCCGGGATCAGGACGGTCTTGTCGGGGCTGAGGATCTTGGCCGTCTCGGCCATGAAGTGCACACCGCAGAACACGATCGTGTCCTCGGGCACATCGGCCGCGATTCGCGACAGCGCCAGCGAGTCGCCGACGTGGTCGGCGACGTCCTGAATGGCCGGCAATTGGTAGTTATGGGCCAGCAGCGTGGCGCCGCGCAAGTCGGCGAGGCGCCGTACCTCGGCAGCCCATTCCTCGTCGCCGTCGACACCGGAATATCCTGTCGGACCAGCGACAATTCGGTCCGCAAGATCGTTAGCAGGCATGCGGTCGAGAACCGTCACTGCCGCCTCCTTAACTCCAAACAGGTTTTCGACTTATAATCGAAAACATGTCTCATATTAGCACCGCTCATGAGGTGCTTGCAGTCGTGTTCCAGGTTCGCGACGTCGGCTCCGGGAAACCCGCACTTCACGTGCTGTTGTGGCAACGTGCACTCGAGCCCGAAGCCGGAAAGTGGTCGCTACCCGGGGGCCGGCTCGGCGTGGACGAGGATCTGACCAGCTCAGTTCGGCGGCAGCTCGCGGAGAAGGTGGACCTGCGTGAACTTGCTCACCTCGAGCAACTGGCTGTGTTCTCAGAACCCAACCGGGTGCCCGGCGCCCGCACAATCGCGTCGACGTTCCTTGGGCTGGTGCCCTCCCCCGCGACGCCAGAGTTGCCACCGGACACGCGCTGGCACCCGGTCAGCGATCTGCCGCCGATGGCCTTCGACCACGGTCCGATGGTGGAACACGCCCGCACCCGGTTGGTTGCCAAGCTGTCGTATACCAACATCGGATTCGCTTTGGCGCCAAAAGAATTCGCATTGTCGGCGCTTCGCGACATCTACAGCGAAGCGCTGGGCTACCAAGTCGACGCCACAAACCTTCAACGCGTGCTGGAGCGCCGCAACGTCATCACCCGCACCGGCACCACGGCGCGGTCTGGCCGCAGCGGGGGCCGTCCTGCGGCGCTCTACCGCTTCACCGACTCGCGCTACCGGGTGACCGACGAATTCGCGGCATTGCGCCCGCCCGGGTGAGTCGGGCTGGCTTCTTAATGCCTTCTTAAGGTAAGAATGACCGGATGGACCTGGGCAGCGCGGCGCGGTATACCGGCGCCGAATGGATCGGCCAGCCGCTTCACGAGGACGTGGAGCCAAAGGCCCGCCCCGTCATTCCAGCTAAAGACCCCTTTTACGAGCCACCGCCTGGCTTTGAGCACGCCCGCCCCGGCACCGTGCTGCGCTCGCGTGACGTTGAGCTGGCCTTTATGGGGCTGGTCCCGCAGAAGTTCACGGCCACCCAGCTGCTCTACCGCACCACGGATCTCAACGACCACCCGCAGGCCACGGCCACGACGGTGATCGTGCCGACCGAGCGTGCCGCCAAGGGCCCGATTCCCCTGGTGTCTTACCAGGTCGCGATCGACGCGGTAGCCAGCCGCTGCTTCCCCTCGTACGCGTTGCGACGCGGTGCCAAGGCGGTCGGAGCGCTGGCACAGGTCGAGTTCTTCCTCGTGGCCGCTGCGCTCGCCGAGGGGTGGGCCGTGTCGGTGCCCGACCACGAGGGCACCAAGGGCATGTGGGGCGCGCCGTATGAACCCGGCTACCACGTCCTCGACGGCGTGCGCGCCGCACTGCAGTACGAACGCCTCGGCCTGTCGTCCGACGCGCCTGTGGGCCTGTGGGGTTATTCGGGCGGTGGCCTGGCCACTGCGTGGGCGGCCGAAGTGAGCGGTTCCTACGCGCCCGAGCTCAACATCGTCGGCGCGGTGCTCGGCTCGCCGGTCGCCGACCTCGGCCATGCGTTCAGGCGCCTCAACGGCAGCTTCTACTCCGGCCTGCCCGGAATGGTGGTGGCCGCGCTGACGCACATCTATCCGGAGCTGGACAAGGTTATCCAGGAGCACGCCACCGAAGAGGGCAAGGCGATGCTGCTGCGGATCGAAAAGATGACGACCGCGCACGCCGTGCTTCGCTTCATCGGCATGGACATGGCCAAGCTGGTCGACCAGCCGCTCGAGCAGATCCTGCAGACGCCTGAGGTGCAGCATGTGTTCGACAGCATCAAGCTCGGCACCGCGGTGCCGACGCCGCCGGTGCTCATCGTGCAGGCCGTGCACGACCGGATCGTCTCGGTCGATGACATCGACGAACTGACGCACACCTACCAGTCCGGCGGCGCATCGGTGACCTACCACCGCGACATGTTCAGCGAACACATGCTGCTGCACCCGATGTCGGCGCCGATGACGTTGCGCTGGTTGACCGATCGCTTCAACGGCAAGCCACTCGACGAGCACTTGGTGCGAACGACGTGGCCGACGCTGCTGAACCCGATGACTTACGTCGGCATGGCGCGGCTGATCAAGATCGCCGCGAAGGTCGTCACTGGGCGGACGGTAGAGCGTTCTCCGTTGTGACGGGCGGGCCGAGGACCGGTTCTTCCACCGGCGGCCACGCGCCAAGGTCGTCACGCTGAGTCGAGACCGCCATCAGCGCGTAGACGAACGCCGCCACCGCAGCAGGAAACAGGATCGTGGTCGCGATCTGCAGCGGGCCCTGACCGAAGAACACCGCGGGCGCCTCGATCACGTAGTGCACGCGGTGCTCGGGCGACACAGGCGCACCTGCGATGTCGATTGCGCCGTAACGCCAATGCACCAACACGGCGCCGATGCCTACCGCGGCACCGCCTGCCGCAGCCGAACCGATGGACAGCGCGGCCGCCATCACAGGACCCCGGTGCGCGCGCCATTTCCATACCAGTACCGCTGCGACGAACGCCAGCACTGACACCATGCCGACCATCAGGAACGCCGCGGTGAAAAAGTTGTCGCTCTCGTTGCCCAGATAGCCCTTGACCCGGTTGCCGCTCTTGGTGAGCGCAACCACGGCGTGAATCGGAGGCGCCAGCCACGCCCACAGTGCTCCCACCACAGCGCCGGCGACGGTCAGGCCGACGACCATCGTCACCGCGGCCCTGCGGCGCGAAAAGCGGGGTGGCTCAACGTCATTCATCGTCTCTTCGCGCAAGCGCTCATCGGCGTTCATCTAGATCCTTGGAGTCCAGCTCGCCGTGCCGCGAGCACTTCGCCACCCAGCCGTCAGGGCGCACCTGCACCACCATGCGGCGGCCACACTCCGCGCAGAACCGGGGTGGCTCCAGGCCGAGTTGTGCGGCGGTCGGGACTACCCCGCCGGCGGGCTCGCCAGTGTAGACGTTGAACTTGGCAGCCATTAGAGGCTGGCGTTGAGCGCCTTGATCGGCATCTGCAGATCGTCGAGCAGCTCCAGATCGGCCTCGGCCGGCCTGCCGAGGGTGGTCAGGTAGTTGCCGACGATGACCGCGTTGATGCCGCCGAGGATGCCCTTCTTGGCGCCGAGATCGCCGAGCGTGATCTCGCGTCCGCCCGCGAAGCGCAGCATCGTGCGCGGCAGGGCGAGGCGGAACGCGGCGACGGCCTTCAGCGCCTCGGACGCGGGCAACACCTCGAGGTCGCCGAACGGCGTGCCGGGCCGAGGGTTGAGGAAGTTCAGCGGCACCTCGTGCGGATCCAGCTCCGCGAGGTTCGCCGCGAATTCGGCACGCTGCTCGAGGGTTTCACCCATGCCGAGAATGCCGCCGCAGCAGACCTCCATGCCCGCCTCGCGGACCATCTGCAGGGTTTCCCAGCGCTCTTCCCACGTGTGGGTGGTGACGACGTTGGTGAAAAACGACTGCGCGGTCTCGAGGTTGTGGTTGTAGCGGTGCACGCCCATCTCGGCGAGCCGCTCGACCTGCTCTTGGGTGAGCATGCCCAGCGAGCACGCGATCTGGATGTCGACCTCGTTGCGGATCGCCTCGATGCCCGCGGCGACCTGAGCCAGCAGTCGCTCGTCGGGTCCGCGCACGGCGGCGACGATGCAGAACTCGGTCGCACCGGTCTTGGCGGTCTGCTTGGCAGCCTCAACCAGGCTCGGAATGTCGAGCCATGCGCTACGCACGGGCGACGCGAAAAGTCCAGACTGCGAACAGAAGTGGCAATCCTCGGGGCAGCCGCCCGTTTTCAGGCTGATGATGCCCTCGACCTCGACGTCGGGCCCGCACCACTTCATCCGGACGTCGTGGGCCAGCTCCAGCAGTTCGTCGAGCCGGTCGTCGGGCAGTTGGAGCACCCGCAGCGTCTGATCCTGGGTCAGGCCCTCGCCGCGTTCCAGTACCTGCTCGCGAGCCTCAGCCAGAATGTCGCTCACTCGTTGCCCTCCTGAATACCAAACTTGAACGCCGTTCAGGTTAGGGTACCGGTGTGCAGCTCCACAAACGCGACGTGGTCGAGGCGGCGACGACGCTGCTGGACTCCTATGGCATCGCCGACCTGACGATGCGGCGGCTGGCCCGCGAGCTCGACGTGTCCCCCGGCGCGCTGTACTGGCATTTCGCCAACAAGCAGCAGCTTCTCGGCGCGGTCGCCGACCGCATCCTGGAGTCCGTCGACGACGTTCCCGGCAGCTGGAGTGACCGCATCGCACGCATCTGCGGGCGCCTGCGTGATGCGCTGCTGTCGCACACCGACGGCGCCGAGCTGGTGTCCGCGAGCTTCGCGGCCGGCCAGTCGAAGGCGATGACGCTGATCCTCACCCGGCTTACAAACGCCGCCGCCGACGCGGGCGTGGATGCCGCGCACGCCGGCCTGGCCGCCCGGACGGTGGTGTACTACGTGCTCGGGTTCACCGCAGACGAGCAGTCCCGCCTTCAATGGGACGCCGCAGGCGCGGAACTGCCGGAAGAGCAGTCCGTGCTGACGGAGGATCCCAGCGCACGGTTCGCGTTCGGGCTCGCACTACTGGTAGCCGGGATATCGGCGCGGTCACCCCGGGTGCTCTGACACCCAGCGCGCCAGTTCGGCGCGTGAGTGGATGCCCAGCTTGCGATAGATCCTGACGAGGTTGGTGTCCACAGTCTTCGGGCTGATGAACAGCCCGGCTGCGATGGCGCGGTTCGTCATCCCTGAGGAAGCAAGTTCCGCGACTCTTCGCTCGGAGGGCGTCAGCACCACATGACCCGCTTTGACCGTGACGCGGGCCAGGTCGGCGCGGGCACGCTTGGCCCACAGCGGAGTGTCCAATCGCTCGAACACCTCGAGTGCACCACGCAATGTGGTTGACGCCGTGCGCTTCTGCCGCTGCCTGCGTTGTAACTGCCCAAGCAGCAACTGAGTTCGGGCGCGTTCGAACGGCATTGGCACGCGGTCGTGCTGCACCATGGCATCTTCGGCCGCCCGCGCCCCCGCGGCGAAATCACCGCTTGCGGCCAACAGCATTCCCCGGCACCGGCCCGCGACTGCAAGCATCCACGCGCGGTCGAGTCGCTTACCGTTGCGCTCGATGAAATCGGTCAGGCGCTCGGCTTCGTCCAGCCGTTCAAGCGCGACCATGGATTCCACAGCGTCGCCGACACAGGACGCGACGATGATCTCGGAATACTCCGGGTCCGCGAGTAGCCCGTCGATGACCGGCTGCATCACATCGAGGGCCTCCTTGTAGTTGCCTAGCGATGTCTCCAAGAACCCAAGGTTCGCCACCATCCAGCCCGCCAGTTCCCTACCCTCGCTGCGATCGGATGCGTCAAGCGCGACCCGAGCGTCGCGGCGCGCCTCGTCGGCCCGTCCCGCGTAGGCGGCGAGCGAAGATTTGATTGCAACGATGCTGAAGAGGTGTACGTCGCCGTCGAGGTGTGCGGCCCGATCGATCGCCTCCTCCGCGATGCGATGGGCCTCGGCAAAGTCGCCGCTCCATATCTCGACCATCGCGCGGTGATACGAGATGAAGACCGATTCGCTTTCCTCGCCACTGTCTATCCGGCGCTCATTTATCGACCGAAGCTCTGTACGTGCAGTGTCCAGGTCACCGGTCCAGGCGCGCAGAATTGCGTTCTGCACCCTTGGCTGGAACGCCAACTGCGCTGGCGACCGGTCGTCTTCGAGCTCGAGGGCGCGCTGCATTCTTGTCTCCTCGACGCCAGCGCCACTCATGAACCTCAGCACAACTTGCAAGCCCAAAGCACGGCTGAGCAGCGTGGGCTGACCCAGCGCCTCGGCGCGTGTTACCGCCTCATCGATATATTTGGCGGAATCACGTTTGCGGCCGGTGTTCACCAGCACGTAGGCGAGCGCCATCAGCATCTGAATCGACAGCGCCGCACTTTCGCTCGCCTCCGGCAGGAACCGCTCCAGCATGGTTGCCGCAGAACCGAATCCGTCGGCGTACATCACGATGGTCGCGAGCAGACTCGCCGCGGCCGCTCGGGCTTCGCCGGGCTTTAGCCGCTTGATCGCCGCATCGAGAAGTGATCGCGCCCTCTCTGCATCTCCGCTCTCGAAATGATATGTCGCAGAGCGAATTTGACGGTCCGGATCGGCCCCGCCGAGACTGAGCGCAAGGTCGAGCAATTCCGCCGCCGCGGCAGGCGCTCCTCGGCTACGCGCCATCTGCGCGGCCTCGTCGAGCGCCCTCAACGTCGTGTCGTCGGCATTTGTGGCGCCGCGGGCAAGGTGGCGCGCCCGCAGCTCCGGCTGATCGACCACGGATGCGATTGCCCGGTGCATCGCGCGGCGGTCGGCAGGCGCCACGTTGACGTAGACACCGTGCGCTAGCAGCGGATGGGTGAACGCGACACTGCTTCCGTCGATGCGCACGATCCCATCGGTTTCCGCTGGCTCAAGGAGCGCCGCCACCTGGCTCACGGTGGTATCCATGGCTCGCGCGATGACGTCCGTCGAGGGTGCCGCCAGACAAGCCACAGTCAACAGAGCCCGCCGAGTCTGGGGCTCCAGCCGGCTGATTCGCGCATCGACCAACTCCGAAAGCGTGTCCGGCAGAGATACTTCACCTTCGGGCGTCGTGACTTGAAGACCACGACTCAACTCGAGGGCGTAGAAAGGGTTTCCCCCTGAGATCTCGTGTATCCGCCTGACAGCCGATCGGTTGAGTGGCCTTTCGAGCCGCGACGTAAGAAGGTCCGAGAGCTCACCGATGGTAAACGGCGCCAAGGTGATTCGCCGCACAGCCTCCGGACCGCCGATCCGCAACCACGAAGCCGCCGCCCGCATGCCGGTGTGTGTACGACGAGTCGCGAGCACGCCGATGCGACCGGCGAACCGGCGAGCGGCGAAACCCAGCGCGAAGACCGAAGACGGATCAAGCCACTGCACGTCGTCGATGGCGAGCAGAACGGGGGTCTCGGCGGCCAGCGCTTCGACGACTGCCAGAAACGCGGCGGCAACTGCGCGCGGTTCGGTGAAGGTATCGGTCTCGTCGGCCCGCAACAGCACCTGGTCGACGGCCCGCATCTGTGGCGGGGGCAGACGCTCGAGTAGCCGGGCCTCGATACCGCCGAGCAGATCGGCGAGCGCACCGTAGGCGACGACGGCTTCGTCCTGCGCGGGCCGTGTCGTCAGTACCCGCATCCGACGCCGCCGGCCCTCGTCGACCGCGCGCAGCCACACGGTGGTCTTGCCTATCCCTGCCGGTCCTTCCAGAAGAAGGGCCGACGGTTGTGAAGTTGCGGTGAGCAGGAAATCGGCAACCGCCCGTTCTTCGTCAGGTCGACTAACAATCCCCGACACGTACAGCAGAATCTCAGGTTTTGCTGTCTTTGTCAGCGCAACGAGTCGGTGGCCTCGACTAGCCTCCTCCAGTGTGATCACCGTTGACGATGTCCGACGCATCGCCTCGACGTTGCCCCGGGCCTACGAGGTCGTCGTCCGCGATCAAATCAAGTTCCGGGTCGGGCAGATCGTCTTCGTCGCGTTCTCGCGCGACGAGACGGTGATGAGCGTCGGCTTCCCGAAAGAGGAACGTGAGGCGATGATCGCCGCGGAGCCCGACAAGTTCATGCTGCCCCGCCAGTCGGACATGCGGTACAACTGGATCCACGTCCGGCTCGACGCGATCGACCTCGACGAGGTTCGCGAGCTGGTGCTCGACGCATGGCGGATGTGCGTGCCGAAAAAGGTTGCGGCTGCTATCGATTGATCAGGTATTCGCGCTTCGCGTTGCCGTCCCAGCGGCGCACCCCGATCGCGCGACCGACGATCTCCGATGGCCTGCCCGCGATCCGCAGCGCCCGCCCGAGCTGATCGCCGTGCAGCCGCCTGGCCATCGTCACGTGGCCGGTCCACTGACCGGGCAGCGAGTTCGCCATCGGGCCCGGCTGCTGATGCGGCGCACACACCCGATGAACCTCGGCGTGCACATCCAGCAGTTCGGCCGTCGGCACCACCAGTCGTGTCAGGATCAGCTGCGACCGGCCGAACAGCAGCGGTGCCCCGATCCGGCAGTCCAGAGGGAACCGCCCCGCCAACGGCTCCAACAGTTCGTCCACCGCGGCATCGATCCGCTCGGCGACCGTCAGCGTCGCGTGCGGTCTGCTCGCCGGCGCCTGGCTTGGAATTCCGGCCTCCCGCAATCCGTCCCAGATGTGCCGGATCGCTTCCTCGGTGTCCCGGTCGAAGACCAACTCGACGGAGTGGACCATCAGCAGGCCAGGCTCGTGACCCACTGCGCGTCGAAGGCCGCCGCGCTCATCGACTCGAATTCCGCAGCGCCGAGAGCTCCCGCACCGGCAGGCAGCACCGCCCGTACCTCGCCCAGCCGCGCCAATGCGTCGAGATTGCCGACTGCCGCCACGTCAGGCTCGTGCGGCCACGCCCCGATCACCAAGCCGGCACACGGAATATCCTGGGCGCCAAGCGCTTCCAGCGTCAGTGCGGTGTGGTTCAGGGTGCCGAGGCCCGGCGAAACGACGACAAGCACGGGCGCACCGAGATCGCGTGCGATGTCGCGTAGCGTCACGCCACCGTCACCCAACTCGACCAACAGTCCACCGGCACCCTCGACAAGGGTCAGCTTCGCATCGACCGCCGTGACCGAACCCACCAACTCCTCGTGTGTCGGCAACGCCATGCCTGCGCGCTCCGCAGCCGCGACCGGTGCCAGCGGCTCCGGGTAGCGCCATGTGCCGAAGAGCGCATTGACCCCCGCCAACCGTGCCACGTCGGCGAGGTCGTCGTCTCGCGGGCTGCCTGTCTGCACAGGCTTACACACCGCGACGTCGATGCCTGCCAACCGCGCGCTGCACGCAAGCGCCGCCGTGGCCACCGTCTTGCCGACGCCGGTATCGGTGCCCGTGACGACGACGATGCTCACGTGCGGGCTGACAGCACTTCGGTGAGGACCTCTCGCGCCAAAGCCATTTCGTCGTCCGACAGCGACGCCCGCGCCGTCAGCCGCAGCCTCGAGGTGCCGGCAGGGACGGTCGGAGGGCGGAAGCAGCCAACCCGCACACCGCGGTCCAGGCACGCCACCGCGGCAGCCAACGCCACGTCGGGTTCGCCGAGGATGACCGACACCACAGCCGAATCCGGGACCTCGGACACGCCGCACATCGTCGCGAGCGCCGCCGCGTGGTCCAACACGGCCTGCGCCCGCCACGGCTCTGCGATCAACACTTTCAAAGCGGCCGATGCCGCGCCGACCGCTGCAGGCGCAAGGCCGGTGTCGAAGATGAACGGCCGGGCCGCATCGATCAGATGCGCCCGCACCGCGGTGGTTCCGAGCACGACGCCACCCTGGCTGCCGAGCGCCTTCGACAGCGTCGTCGTCATCACCATGTCGGGCGCACCGGCAAGGCCGACCTCATGCAGCAGCCCGCGCCCGCCGTCGCCCCGCACGCCGAGGCCGTGCGCCTCGTCGACGATCAGCAGCGCGCCGTGCCTGCGGCAGACCTCGTGCAACGCACGCAACGGCGCCAGCACCCCGTCGGCCGAGAACACCGAGTCGGTGACCACAACGGCGCGTTCCTCGTCGCGTGCTGACAACGCCGCCTCGACGGCGGCGACATCGCGGTGCGGGGTCACGACGACGCGGGCGCGCGACAGCCGGCACGCGTCAACCAGCGACGCATGGGTCAGCGCGTCGGAGATCAACAGCGATCCCGCCCCCGACAGCGACACCACCGCCCCGAGGTTGGCGGTGTAGCCCGACGAGAAGACCAGCGCCGACTCTGCGCCGACGAAGTCTGCGAGCGCGGTCTCGAATCCCTCGTGCAGTTCGGTGTTGCCGGTGACCAGCCGCGATCCGGTGGAACCGGCACCCCAGGTGCGCAGCGCCTCGACACCGCCGTCGATCACCTCGGGGTGCTGCGACAGGCCCAGATAGTCGTTGGACGCCAGGTCCAGCTCGGCGCCGACGGGCGGGCGGGTGCGCAGGGAGCGACGGAGTCCGGCCGCGCGGCGCTGCTGCTCGACCTCGTCGAGCCAGGCCAGCGGGGAAAGACCGACACGCGTCACCTGACACCTCCGTACTTGAACACGTCGGCTCGCCGACAATTGAACACGTCGGCGAGCCGACAATTGAACAGTGTTCAGGTTAGCGCACGCGCGACCCCGACCATCGCCGAGGTGATCTGCCCGATCTCGTCGTCGGTGCAGATGTAGGGCGGCATCACGTAGATCAGGTTGCGAAACGGGCGCAGCCAGACGCCGCGTTCCAGCGCGGCAGGCGTCGCGACCCGCAGGTCGACGGGCCCGTCCATCTCCAGCACACCCACCGCACCGAGCACCCGCACATCGGCGACGCCCGACAGGTCGGCAGCTTGCGCCAACCCGTCTTGCAGACCGGCGGAGATCGCGGAAACCCGTGCGCGCCAATCCTGTTCGAGTAGCAGCTCGACCGCCGCGACCCCGACGGCGCATGCCAGCGGGTTGGCCATGAACGTCGGGCCGTGCATCAACGCGCCCGGCTCGTGCGTACTGATGGTCTGGGCGATGTCGCGGGTACACAACGTCGCGGCCAGCGTGATGTACCCGCCGGTCATCGCCTTTCCCACACACATGATGTCGGGGCTGACGCGCGCGTGGTCGGCGGCGAACAACTCCCCTGTGCGCCCGAAGCCGGTGGCGATCTCGTCGAAGATCAGCAGGACACCGTGCCGGTCGCAGATCTCGCGCAGGTCGACGAGATACCGCGGGTCGTGGAACCGCATCCCGCCCGCGCCCTGCACGACGGGTTCGACGATGACCGCGGCCAACTCGTCGGCGTGCCTCGAGAGCTGCTTTTCGAACGCGTCGCTGTACGCGGCGTCGTACTCACCCGGCACCTGCGGCGCGAACTCCTGATGGGCCAGCACGTGGGTCCACAGCGAGTGCATGCCGCCATCCGGATCGCACACGCTCATCGGGGTGAACGTGTCGCCGTGGTAGCCGCCGCGCCACGTCATCAGCCGGTTCTTGTCGCGACGGCCGATGCTGTGCCAATACTGCAGCGCCATTTTCACCGCGACCTCCACCGACACCGAGCCGGAGTCGCTGAAGAACACCGTCTCCAGACCGTCAGGTGTGATCTGCACCAGCAGTTGCGCGAGCCGTGCGGCCGGCTCGTGCGTGAGCCCGCCGAACATCACGTGGTTCATGGTCGCGAGCTGGTCGGTGATCGCCGCGTCCAGAACCGGATGGCCGTGGCCGTGGATGGCCGTCCACCACGACGCCATCGCGTCGAGCACCTCGATCCGTCGTCCGCCGTCGACCAGCGTCAGCCAGGCACCCTTCGCGCCAACCGCCACCACCGGAGGCAGCGCTTCGGCCCCGATGGTGCTGTACGGGTGCCAGACGTGCGCGGCG
>Ga0268266_10002910_pt1 | contig 17721 bp, 19 predicted proteins | sample KBSS13metaG_FD_190356 | JGI IMG/M metagenome (GOLD analysis project Ga0268266, IMG submission 190356) | Switchgrass rhizosphere microbial communities from Kellogg Biological Station, Michigan, USA - KBS S1-3 metaG (SPAdes) (version 2) | ecosystem: Host-associated > Plants > Roots > Rhizosphere...
CGATCCGCACGCCGGTGAAGCCACGCGCGCATCCCGTATCCTGAAAAAGGAAGGGGATCACTTCCGCCCTATCAATACGAGGCTGCGCTGATCGAAATCGCTGCCGGCCGCATGGTACAAGCCGCAACGACCCTCAGACGCGCCTTTATTGCCGCCGGCTACATCGCCGAGATTCTCTGCGGGATGACAGACCCATTGCCGCTGGCGATCTGGCATGGCTCGAACCTGGCGGAGCCGGAGGTTGCGCGATCTTATGCCGAGCATTAGGCAGATCTTTGGCACATGACCCCGTCGGCCCTCCAGTTCCTGCGTTGGGTACACATGCATGCCAAGATAATGTCCGAACGCGCAGCAATCCTCGGCATTAAGGAAGCTCTCCTGTGGGAGCGTGACGGAGAAGCGAGACGGAAGCTCCTCGACAGGGAAGACATGCTGCGGGATTGGATTGACGACCGGTTGTCGTTGGGAATCGTTCCCAAGCGGCAAGACCGGCACAATCGGCTCGTAGAACCTTGGGTCTACCAACATTAGAAAATTCGGCCGTGTGTTTTCCCCTGCCTTTCAGAGAAACGAATCCTCGACTCGTTGTTTGAATTCGCTATGCTTTGACTTGCCTGCTTGACCGTCCATCATCGATCCCTCTCATTGTTGGTGTGACGGCAACACCATGAACGAAAATTGACGCAACGACGATTAAAAGCACGGTCGCCCAGACGGTCTCCGCACCTTGGAATTCCGCATGCGCAGTCGCATAGACAAGATAATAGATAGACTTAAGACCGCAGATGCCGGATACAGCGATTATGATCTCCTCTTCGTGAAATTGGCCTGATCCTATAAAAGATATCCAACCCAACAAAGGGCGAACCAGAACGCGCGAGAACAGCGACAACGATCAGCCGCCAATCGATGGTGAGCCAGAAGCCGGCCACGTGCTGCAATGGATCCAAGGCAGACCAGGAGTACCATCACGAGCAGTTGCTCGATCTGTTCGGCGAGGTCATGAAGCAGTTAGGGGGAATGCAACGATGCATCTGCTCTCCGTGAGTGTTAAAGGTGATAACTCGGCCTGGACCTCACAAACCGCATCGGTGATCGATGACTATATTTTCCGTCCGACACATCACGTCTTATTGCTATAAGCGGCCGGTTGAGTTTGGAGACCACAAGCTGCTTTTCAGACCAAGGGACAGTTTCGATCAGACATTGCTCAGTTCACGTCTCCTGATTGAGCCGGAACCAAAATACATTCGCTGGATACACGATGTTTTCGGAAATTGTGTCGCGGTGATCGGCTTTGCGCAGCCCTCAAATGAGCTTCGCTTCGAAACCGTCATCCGGCTTGACCATACGCCGCATGTCGCAATCGATCTAGAGATCGATAAGGAGGCCTTGACTTATCCGTTTTCATACGACGCAGACGAAGCGCTTGACCTCGAGCGGGCCATCCAGCGCCATTATGCTGACCCGGATGATCAGGTTGGCAAGTGGGCCCGACAATTTGTGCGGATCGGGCAGCCCACCGAGACAGGCCATCTCCTGATGACGATGTGTTACGCCATTCACGAGGGGTTTATTTATGCCCGACGACACGAGCATGGAACGCAAACGCCGACCGAGACGCTGAGGCTTCATCGAGGCACATGCCGCGACTTTGCGCTTCTAATGATGGAGGCCGCCAGATCACTTGGGTTCGCGGCGAGATTCGTCACCGGCTATATTTACGTTCCAGACCGTGACGGATCGACGACTCTCGGCGGCGGTTCCACCCATGCGTGGTGCCAGATTTATTTACCGGGTGCCGGTTGGGCGGAATTCGACCCGACCAACGGTATCGTCGGCAACCGTGATCTTATCCGTGTCGGCGTGGCACGCGATCCGAAGCAGGCAGTGCCTCTGTGGGGAAGTTACGACGGAACGGCCGCTGACTTCGATGGAATGTCCGTCCAAGTCAATGTCACCACGGATGATCGTATCTTATCCGAGATCAGCTGATCGGAACGCATTGTTCACCCCAGCGTTTGCCGCACAACCCAGTCCCACGGCAATTCGCCGCCGCAAAGGAATCTTTTCATGAAAATACGTGCCGGCTTTCATCTCGGATACGAGTGCGAACAACCAGCCCCAATGTTGCTCGTCCTAAATACTCATCCGACCCGGCGCGCGGATCTATTGACCGAACAAACTCTGAGTTTCGACCGACCGATTGAGGCATGGGAATATATGGATGGCTTCGGCAATGCCTGTAGCCGAATCGTCGCGCCAGCCGGCCTTACGACGATATCGACCGAGTTCAAGATCTATGACGGCGGCCTGCCGGATCCTATTCCGCAAAACGCTTTTCAGCACGAGATAAAGGATCTACCAGACGACGTGCTCGTCTATTTACTCGGTAGCCGCTATTGCGATACCGATCATCTTGCTGACTTCGCGTGGGAGCAATTTTCCTCCACTCCGCTTGGTTGGCCGCGTGTGCAAGCAATACTCGACTTCGTCCACAACCACATCAAGTTCGATTATAAAAAGGCGGATCCGCTTCGGACGGCGTTCGGTGGATACACGGACCGCGTGGGCGTTTGCCGTGACTTTGCCCACCTCGCCATAACACTCTGCCGCTGCATGAACATACCTGCCCGCTACTGCACCGGCTATCTTGGCGATATTGGCGTGCCAAAGGACCCAAATCCGATGGATTTTAGTGCCTGGTTCGAAGTTTATTTGGGGGGCCATTGGCATACAGTCGATGCCAGACATAACACGCCGCGCATTGGCCGAATTCTGATGGCGACCGGTCGTGACGCAACCGACGTGGCACTTACAACCGCGTTCGGAATAGCGAAGTTGTCCCATTTCGAAGTTAAAACCGAAGAGGCTCTCTGAAGGTGAGCAAACTTAGTATCAAATCCTGGTTGACCGATATGTACGGCGTACTGGTGCATGAAAACAAGGCGATCCCAGGCGCGGTAGAACTCACACAGCGCTGGCGAGCGACCGATACACCGTTCTTGGTCCTGACCAACAATTCGATTTATACGCCTCGTGATCTCAGTGCCCGTTGCAAAACAGTGGACTGGACGTGCCGGAATAGCGCATCTGGACCTCGGCGTTGGCAACAGCTGCTTTTCTAAAGGACCAGACCCCTGCCGGCAAAGCATTTGTCATTGGAGAAGCCGGGCTGACCACTGCCATCCACGAGGCGGGCTTCATCATGACCGACACCGATCCCGACTATGTCGTGCTTGGCGAAACCCGTTCCTACTCGTTCGAGGCAATCACTAAAGCCATTCGTTTGATCAATATGGGTGCCCGGTTTATCGCAAATAACTCTGATGCCACAGGACCTAGCGCCGAAGGCGCGCTTCCCCACCGGGCGCCGTCACCGCACTGATCACGCGTGCGACCAGCCGCGAGCCTTATATAGTCGGCAAGCCAAATCCTATGATGTTTCGTTCTGCACTCAACAAACTCGGCGTGCATTCAGAAGGTACCGGCATGATTGGCGATCGCATGGATACGGACATTGTCGCCGGCATCGAGGCAGGCTTGCACACCGTGCTCGTCCTCAGTGGCATTGCCGACAGAGCAGAAATTGCACGTTACCCGTTCCGGCCAAAACTAATGATTGATTCGGTTGCGAATTTGCTCGCCCACGTTTCGTAATACAGGATGGGCAAGCGTCTAATAAGAATATCATTGGAGGGCCGGAGCTGCGGGTTGAATAAGGCGCCTGCATCGGCACGGGTGTGGAAGCTAACGCCTTGATCGGACTCGAACCATCGGTCTGCTTATCAGGTTCTCCAAATCGCTGAAAGTTAGATGGTTTTAGTATTGCAGGTCTTGTTCACAGGATATGCGCCTATGTGGAACAATCATTTATCATAACGCTATCTCAGCTTTCGAGGCGAACCGATTCCTTGTGTGTCACGGATTGTTGGCGGTCCGTGGATCGCGCAACCACACTCTGTCAGGCATAGCTCTTGGGATGATCTGCGTCCATATGACATATGGAACGCAGCGAGCGGGGGCATGCTTATGATCGATCTCAGAGACGCGACCTATTTCATTGCCGTTGCGGAAGTGGAAAACCTTCACTTGCCGCACAAAAGCTCGGCCGCACGCAGCCGGCGCTGACGAAAAGCATCCATCGCCTCGAACACGACTTGCGCACGGCTCTCTTTCGTCATGAGGGTCGGCGGCTGGTGCTGACTGATGCCGGCGACGTCTTTTATGCCCATGCGAGGTCTTCTCGGCCATGCTTCGGAAATCCGCCGCGAGATAGCCAATCTTGGTGCAGGTGTTGCGGGCCTCATCCGCATCGGTTACGCAGCAACCACCGCCGAACACATTTTGCCGACGCTTCGCCAAGCTCATCCGGCGGGCGTCGGCGGTCAACCTCGAGCTGACGGTTGGCATGAACGACATCCTTGTGCGAGCGCTGATCGAAAAGAACCTCGGTCTCGTCTTCGGGCCGCCGTGATCCGGAAAGGTTCGAGGCTTTTCCGCTGGTCAGCGATGACGCGGTTGCCGTCGCAAGCCGCGATCATCCACTTTTCGATATCCCCGGCACGCGGGAAAGTCTGCTGCCGTACAAATGGCTGCTTTTGGGCGGCGGCGTTGCCACCCGTCAATGGCTGGATAACATCTTGCCGATCTGGTGCGAACGGTGCGGCCTAATTAATGACCCGCCCTCGCCCCAGACTCTAAATCACAAGTTTTAACGTTGACACAGCTAGCGATTGTGAATTTTATATGACGGTCGATTTCCTCTATTTAGATTAGCAAAATCAAAATCATTCAACTCTAAGAGGCTCAAATGAGCAGCGTGGGTGACGTTATGCTATGTGAACTGGAAAACGCTGATCATGTGTTAGATCGCGGCCTCGATGTGTATAACCCATTCAGCGGCAACAAGGTTGGCACGGTACAGAGATCAACCGCGTCCGATATTGAAACCATCATTAGCGAGGCAAGCCGCTACAGAGTCAGTTTGAGCAGGCGAGATAGGATATCGATCCTTAGCCGCACTGCAGATATTCTCAAAGAACAAGCCGCAGAAATCGCGACGCTGATAAGCAGAGAATCCGGCTTATGCTTGAAGGACACACTTTATGAGGTCGACCGTGCAGTGGACGTATCGACTTTCGCTGCTCACCGTTGCAGTTCAACTGCGGGAGAAATTCACTCCGCAAGCGTAGGTAAGAGTGGCAGCTTGCGGAACATTTACGCAACACGTGTTCCTGAACGCGGCATTATTGCGGCGATTTCGCCATTCAACCACCCTCTGAATACAGTCGCTCACAAGGTTATCCCGGCCGTAGCAACCAATAACCGAGTTATATTGAAACCTTCTGAACTCACCCCACTCAGCGCATTTCGCTTTCGCGATATATTGATCGAGGCGGGTCTCCCACCTGAGATGTTTCACGTTGTTGTTGGCGACGCTTCGCTGATCGGTGACATTTTCGTTTCCCATCCGTCGATAGGTGTCTTCACATTCACAGGATCTGTGAACGTTGGGAAGGCGCTCTCGCAGAAGGTTCAGTACAAGAAATCGCTGTTCGAGTTGGGCGGCAATGATCCGTTTATAGTGATGGAAGACGCCGACGTTGACAAAGCGGCTGATCTGATTGTCGCCGGCGCCACTAAAAATTCGGGACAGCGCTGTACCGCGATCAAGCGCGTCCTCGCGGTCCAGTCGATTTCAGATCGCTTAGCTGAAGCTGTATCCAACAAAACTTCCCGGTTAAGGGTCGGAGATCCTCTTGACCCCGATACGGACATGGGAACGCTTATAAGCGAAGCTGCTGCCCGCAAGATTGCCGATCGTATCGAAGATGCAACCCGCCGAGGAGCAAGGATTTTGTTCGGGGGGGAACGCAACGGAGCGCTCCTTCATCCTGTCGTTCTCGATAACGTTCCATTTGACTGCCCTTTGGTCCGGGAAGAGACTTTCGGGCCCGTTATACCAATAATTCGGTGTCCAGATAACATTGAGGATGTAATCGCCATAGCGAATTCGACGGAGTTCGGCTTATCTTCCGGAGTTTCCACGAAACGCTTAGACTATATTTCCCGATTCATAGCCGAACTTGACGTCGGGAATGTCAACATTGACGAGGTACCCGGCTTTCGGATCGAAACGACACCGTTCGGCGGCATCAAAGATTCTGGTCTAGGCCAAAAAGAGGGAATCGATGAGGCTATGAAGTTCTACACGACGATCAAAACATACTCGCTCCCGATCGGAATATAGCGAAAATCAGTTCTCCCTAAGATCAGTCCAGCCAAATTACCCGATCCGACTTCTGCTAGCAAGCTGGCTAATGCAGGTGTGTTTAGCTGCGCCTAATCCGGGACTTTAGACAGAGTTACTGCATCAATCATTGAAATCCACTGAAGAAATGAGAGAGGAATGCTATGACATGTCTTGCACCTTGCACGTTCTTGAAGTCGACGAAAGCGGCGGCGTTTCGAGAGGAACTATTCGGTGAACAGGTTTCTTTCGTAATGGAGGCTCATAATGCCCTTTCTGCGAAGATCGTAGAGGAGACCGGATTTCGAGCAATATGGGCGTCCGGGCTGTCGATGTCCGCAGCCTTGGGAGTTCGTGATTGCAATGAGGCTAGTTGGACGCAGATTCTCGACGTACTTGAGTTTATGTCAGACGCTACCAACATTCCCATCTTGGTAGACGGTGACACAGGATTTGGCAATTTCAATAACGCACGGCGATTGGTGCGGAAACTTTGCGACCGCAATATCGCCGCGGTATGTATTGAAGACAAACTTTTTCCGAAAACCAACTCTTTCCTCGGTGAAAACCAGCCGTTGGCTGATGTGGATGAATTTGCGGGGAAAATCGCTGCATGCAAAGATGCGCAGACTAACCCTGACTTCTCTTTCATAGCCCGGACTGAGGCATTGATCTCTGGCCACGGCCTGGCTGAAGCTCTGCGTCGTGCTGAGCGATACAGGCTGGCAGGCGCCGACGGTATCGTCATCCACTCCAAGAGCAGAACCGCAGATGAAGTGCTTGCCTTTGCCGCCGAGTGGGCCGGCCGAGCTCCGCTGGTGATAATACCCACAACCTACCATTCAACCCCAACAGAACTTTTCGAAGAAGCGGGGATCTCGATGGTAATCTGGGCCAATCACAACCTGAGGTCTACTATCAAAGCCCTGCGGGATTGCTGCAGAGCAATTGCTCGCGACAGAAGTTTGTCTGCGATCGAGGCACATCTTCCCAAGGTATCCGATGTTTTCTCGCTCATGGACCAATCCGAGCTTGACTTGGCAGAAGCCACCTATCTCCCCAAACACTAAATCCGTAAGAGGCAACGAACATGCAGACGAATGCTCTTCTTGATCATCTCGCTTCAGCAAACCCGATTTTTTTCTGGGACCCATCCAAACTGGAAGTCGAGAGACTTTGCTTCCATGTCGATTTCAAGGCTGGGACCTTGAATGTTAGCTCAGGGGTTCGCAACGACATTTTGAATAACGTTTTCGACGGTCCGGGCTTTAGCATCATTAGGGTTCCGAACGCGGATCAGCTAACAGATAACGAGCTGGAAGAAGTCTCTCACGTTCTTGCGGGCGCATTCGGTGCGTTAATGCCCCAAAATGAGGCTGGCGACACATTCTACAGAGTCCAAGCCAAGGTCAGCGCCGATCGGCCGGAATATAGACTCTCGAATACTAGCGGCGACACATCCATGCACACGGATTGCTCCTACGGTGATGAGAGGCCAAGCGCGATTTCGCTGTTTTGTATCAACCCTGCTGTTGAGGGCGGCGAATCTATGATTGCCAGCGGTTATCGTGTCCTCTCTGAATACGCTAAATCCCATCACGACAACATGTCGCCGCTTAGTCGATCCTATTTCTACCATCGCAGCCACAAACGACATGCTGACGACGAGCAAGTAGCTGAATATCGTTTGCTCGACGTTGTGAACGGAACACTGAGTTTCCGTTACAAGTGGCCATACATCGAACTCGGTCACAAAGTGAAAGGCGTTTTTCTTGGTGAGAACGAAACGCATTTCTTCTCATCCTTTGAAACGTTAGCAAATCGTGCCGATCTCGTATTCAGGTATCCTTTGAAGAGGGGCGAATGCTTGATCGGCAATAATAAGTGGATATTCCACAATCGCGCGCCTTACTCAGATTCTCCCCACGCGCCCAAACGACTTATGATCAGGCACTGGATCGACAGCAGGACGTCCTGACGCTCATGAGGCCCATTTAGATATGGGCCCCTACTTCATCGCGAAGGAAATGACCGTTTATCAGTCAAAGCACTAATTTGGGGAAATCTATGAATGCAGCCGCAGAACCGATCGTTCTCTCTCATGAGATTGTTGAAACATATCTCCACGATCGAGAATACAAGCTAAACGTCCTGCGTTTGGCCGACCGCACTACCAATGCTGGCTTGTGCACGTCTCTCGACACACACGATCCGGTCGAGCATTATTTGTCACAGCGACTCGCGAAGGGAAAAACAGCGGTCGCGAAAATTACGTCAGCGATCCAGCTCGGCATAGTGGTTCCTGTGTGGAAAGAAGTTTCTAGGCTTCAACCTTTTCATCCGGTGTCGAATCCAAACGGCGAAGATGCCCTCAGATGTAAGGTCGATGCATTAAGTTGGCTATTCGACGGAAGCAAAATCGAATGGACGATCTACGTAGTGGACGACAATTGTCCTGAAGACAGCGGAGCTGTTGCGCAATCTGTCGTCGACTCGGAAAATTATAGGAATGTGAAAGTCTTATTTCTTGGCCGTGACTTTCCGTATTCTCGAGAGCCTTTGTCACGCTTGGTAGACCTACAGAAAAGTGTGAAGGGAGGGGCAGTTATAAGGGGTATTCAACAAGCAATAGATGACGGGTGCGACTACGTTTCATATTGTGACTGCGATAACAGCTCCTATGTTGGCCAAGTCGGACAATTGCTCGCTACGGCGCAAGCGGGCAACTTTGATTTCGTCGGCGGCAGTCGCCATTTAGAAAAAGTGATATTGGATTGGAGTTTGGACAGAGCGTCCGAAGTCGACGATGGGTTTAAAACGATCCACTACCTTCGGCGGTTTTTAAAGGTTCAGCTTCCGAGCAACGATACATTCGGAGGCTTTAAACTATTCAGTTGCAGTACGCTTGCAAAAATCCTCCCGTCGATGTCGATCTTCGACTTTGCATTCGATATGGACATACTCGGTGGCCTGTCATCCATCCAAGCTTTATCGGCCCAAGAACCAATTATCTCGATAGATTCTCACCCAGCCTCAACCTGGCATTTCCGAGGAGAACATATCGTTTGGTACAATAAAATAAGAAGCCTCATGGCTGTCGCGGACAAGTATAAGCTGCCTTACAACCGCGAGCTTGCCCGCGTTATCAATGAAAACATCACTGGACCCGATGTGGTTCAAAGACTCATCAAAAGTCCAGCCCCGCCAAAGCTGAAGGATGTTTCTCGAGTCGACAAAAGAGAGCCCGGGTGGATGAGCGTTGGAGAAGTCGAGGAATTTCTGAACGCCTCGCTTGCGGCGAATTGCTAGCAGGAATGATTTGAATGGTACGTCCAATTTTTTTGAACCCATCCGTCATAACAATGATGATCGCTCTAGCGTTGGCGGGTGGCGCAAACTCGTCATTCCAGCCCTACCAATCTGTCATCGCGATCAACACTCTAGGAATTGAAGCTTGGCAGTATTCCCTGCTCGTGACCGTTGGGGGCTTCCTTTCGATAATCTACTCCTTGGTTACGGGAGCGCTGTCAGACGGTCTGTTTGATAGAAGAGTAGCGGTCAGTTACATTTGTGTCTTAGCCGCTGCAGGCGCAATCGGAATATTTACCTTCGGTAGCGCAATGGCTTTCACCTTGGCGACTGTTCTCACCTTACCACTGATTCCTGCTGTAATAACGCAAAGCTTTGGCGCGCTTGGAAGTCTTAAAACCGACAATAATGCCAAATCTCACGCGAGGCTACTTTCCTTCGGGCGCGTTGTTTTATCAGCCTCCTGGGTTGTGATCCCTCCGTGTGTCGCTTTGCTGATTAGTATATCTGGCAGAGTTGAGGCGGCCTACGCTTTGACAGCTATTCTTCTTCTGATTGTTGCCGCCCAGATTTTCGTTCCCAACGCTCGTTGGAGGGGTGTTCCGCAGACCGGTAAAAGGTTGTCGAACCTCATAGCCTCGCTTAATCTTCTGAGGTCCGGCCATGTTGTGGTGCCTGTTCTAGCTAACAGTCTCTGCAAAGGTGCTCTGCGGCTGCAGCAAATAATCTTAGGCCTGATTGTGGTAAATCAGCTTGGTGGAACAATATCGGACGTAGGATTTATCGCTGCGATCACGGCACTGTGTGAGATACCTTTTATATTGTTGTGGATGCTGGTGTCGGAGAAGATTGGTCGCAATCGCAGTATGCTCGTTGGCGCGTCGATTTACGCCGCCTATTTCGTTTTTCTCTGGTTCGCGCCGAGTACAACGTATGTTTTTGCGATCACCCCTCTAGCCGCACTTGGCGGCGCGTGCTTGCTCTCGTTGGCCATCGCATTTCTTCAAGATGTAATACCGGAACGCCCAGCTCTAAGCACTGCTCTGATGTCGATCTCCGACTTCAACAGTTGGGTCGTGGCTGCCAGCCTGTTTTATGTTTCCTCCTTGTTCTCGGACAAAGTTCCAATGACTCTGCTAGGGGCATTGTTGTCAGTGTGTGGAGGATTAGCGATAGCAGCAACCAAAGAACGTTCTCACCGCCGGACAGCAAGTGCTTAAGGCCCCAATATTTAGGAAATTTGGACCAGGACAGGTGGGTCATGACGAAAGAAAATTATTTTCTCGAAACGCTGCATAATAATGGAGTGAGTTTTTTCGTGGGGGTTCCTGATTCAACTCTCAGCGGCCTGACCGCACTGCTCGATGACCTCCCTTCAACCAGACACATCATCGCCGCGAATGAAGGTGGGGCAGTAGGTTTGGCCCTTGGATATAATCTCGCCACTGGCAAGTGTCCTGCGATCTACATGCAGAATTCTGGTTTGGGTAACGCAATTAACCCACTCGTTTCGCTTTCCTCTAAAGAAGTCTGTTCGCTAGCCAGCCTCCTAATTATAGGCTGGCGAGGACACGCACCTGAGCAGGATGAACCCCAGCACCGCCTACAGGGCAAGATCACCCCTAAAATACTCCAAGCGCTTGATATACCCTATCGAGTCATCGGACCAAATCACCTTGACTGGGAGGCTGCCTGTGCCGCGATGGTATCACGTGCTCTGAACGATAGACGCCCCTGTGCCCTGTTAGTAGAGCCGGCGACGTTCACGACAGCCAGCGCGCGTGGCGAGAGCTCAGTTAAGATCAAGCGCGAGGCTGCGATAGCTTCATTGCTGTCCCGTCTCCCGAACGACACATCGTTTATCTCCACTACCGGTAAGACTTCGCGTGAAATTTTTGAACTGCGTAAGAGCACCGGATCGCACCACGACAAAGACTTCCTTTGCGTTGGCGGAATGGGACACGCAAATCAGATCGCCGCAGGTGTCGCGATCTTTTCGAAAGCACCTGTGTGTTGCATCGACGGGGACGGCGCATTGTTGATGCATATGGGCGGTATGGCTATCATTTCTACCTTGGCGCCCAAGAACTTGATACACTGTGTGATTAATAACGGAGTTCATGAGTCAGTAGGTGCGCAGCCCATTGGCGGAAAGATTCCATCGTTTTGCGCTCTATCGGAAGCTCTAGGCTATGCAACCTCTTCTGTCGCCGAAAGCGAGCAAGATATTGAGGATTGGAGCAAGACCCTCGCGAAGCTCGATGGCCCCCATTTTCTTGAGATCTTATGTGAGGCAGGAAGCAGACCTGACCTTGGCCGGCCCACTATACAACCTGATGTCAACGCAAGGAGGTTCGCCCTCAATCTGCAGGCGGTTCAAGAAACGGAAATAGAACAGTTGGTTGGCTAGCTTGATAAATTAAGTCAGTTCGAACAGGAAACTACGTCCCACAACGATTTCCCTATGGTTTGGGAACAATTGAGCTTCAGTCCGAAAAGCTCCCTCGAATAGGTACGGCAAGGGGTGAACTTCCAACTCCATGCCGACCCATCCACTACTGATCGCTCTTGAATGGAATCGAACTCGCGACCCTTAAAAAACAAGTCGCCGCTTCAACGAAATCAACGAGTTGAGCCATTGATCCTATTTACAGACTGAAGCCGATCACAGTTGCGGTAATTTTTCTGACTTCAGAAATTCTCGTTGTTGTCATCTTCATAGTCAGGATAGTCATCTTCCTTCGCGTAGTATTCGGCCGCATCATACGTGCTCGTCTTCTTGAAGCGGTTCGCCAAATGATTGGCAACCGCAGCAAGGCGTGAGAGACCGTGGATTTTCAGGCGGCAAGCGACACACTCGAACTGGGTGGGCAGGTAGTCCTGCGTTTCGACGACCAGACTTTGCTCGGCATCTAGCCTGACAACGGCTGGCGTGATTGCCTCGCCTTGCACAAGCGCGACCGAGCTGCACGCAGGACAATATACGCGATGCCCTGTATGTCGCGTCGCCCATATCTTTGCCGATTCCGCCAAGGAAACACGCTCATCATCGCCTAGGGCCAGCCATTCCTTCTGGTGGGCCGCAACGTCGGCCAAAGCGGCCTTCGCGCTCTTGTCGGCCGCCGCGGCAATGAGCTTTTCCGCGACCTCAGCTTCCGAGCCATCGATAAAGTCCGTTAGCGTCAGGCCCATCGTGGCCAAGAGAGCCTTGCATGCGGCATAAAATTGCGGTTGCCAGGAAGAACTGGCAATTCCTTCGAATACCGCTTCGCCCGAATGAAGTTCACTATTGCGTCGCCCTGTGTGCACCACGCAGAAGCTATGGTTCTCCGAGATAAATGTTTCCGGATAGATTCCAGCCAGCCGCTTGAATACTTCCGTGACGGTGATCGATTTTGGCGCTTTCCTCTCCAAAGGGGCGAACCCAAGCGCATGATAGAGGTGACCCCAATCTTTATCATTCTCAACGAGCAAGGCAGGGCTAACGTTCGACAACGCTGCCCGGGCCAGCAGTTCGAGTGCCAAGCTGGACCAGAATGGTTGCTCCCAACCGTCGCCATCCGACGTGGCCATTCGCTCGGCGTAGCGCTGCGCTTTCAAGAACAACGCTTCGGCATTCCAGTTCTCGGGTGTTGGACCTGGCTTTATCGTTTGCTTCAATGCAGCCTCCCCAGATACACGCGCTCAAGCCTGCGGCCCTCGCATCCCGACAGGACCGCCCCGCGGGCATGGAGCATGCGCCAGTTGTCAATAACCAGTGTATCGCCACGCGTCGCGAGCGCGATCGACTGGCATTTCCGGTGGCGCAGCACCTCCCGAAATTTCGCAGAGCCCTCCTCGCCGGCTTTGCTGGCGGGCTGTATGAATATCTCATCCCACCTCAGGACGGCGTCCTCCTCGATCGGCTGATAGATCCGTAGCAGCGGGACCTGCCCCTGGACCGGGCGGCGCGGCCGGACGATCGCCCGCGCGAGCAGGTCAAGTCCGACATCCCGCGCCAGCTCGGCACCATCGATCAGCATTGTCGGCACTTCCCTGAAGCCGACGAGGCAGCGCAGCATCAGGTAACGCGGCGGCGCGCGCCAATGCGCCATGTCGGTATGAAACGGAAAGCCTTGGTGCCCATAGAGCCCGCTGTAGGTGTTCGGCGTCGAGACCTCTTTCGCGGCCGGCGCCAGTGTGTGCGCAGGATTGCCCGTGCCTAGAGATAGCGGCTCGCCGAGCGACGCGGCCATATCGTCGGCCGACCGTTCCGGCCGCCAAGCCGGTATTAGGGCATAGCCGCATTCCAGCACCTCGTCCCGCAGGTTGTTCATTCAACCACCCATCGCTGTTTTCTTCCTCAGCACGATAGCCGGGTGCCACCCTTGCGCGCAATCTCTCAATTTCCGGCAACTGCGGACTTGCGTGGTTTTGTGGGGGTGCGTGCGATCCCCGGCACCGGCAACCCTATGAGTCGCTGGAGTTCTTCTGGTCGCCATCCATGGATCCCCAGCAGCCTAACAGGGGCATGAGGCGACCGTCGTCTTAGCCTGAGACGTAAGGTCACCGTTTATGCAGCGCCAACCGCTTCGCGCCGTGACTATTGCGGCCGAGACCCCGTTGGAGCCTTGGGCAACAATGTGCTCAATCCGGTTGTGCATGCTTCCGCCACTTTAGTTGAAGGCATGAATTTATTGCGCTATCAATCAGTGGATAATACTGGGGGATTTATGCCGACACTTGCGCCTAACGTGATCAATCGCGTCGATAAGCTCCCCAAACCATCCAATACTGCCCAGGCCATGCAGCCGCTGTTTGAGGCCGTAAGCAACGCCATCTTTGCGATTGAGGATATTCAAAAGATCCATCCCGACTATCAAGGCGTGGTAGACATCTTCGTCCGCGGCTTAACGGACCCGGACATGCTCAATATCGAGGTTGTCGATAATGGCATCGGCTTGGATAGCAAGCGATATGAGGCCTTCTGCCAACTCGATACTGATTTCAAGAAGGAACGTGGTGGCAAAGGGGTCGGCAGATTATTCTGGCTTGATTCATTCACCGACGTGAGGGTTGAGAGCAAGTACCTCCAGTCTGAAAAGCTCCGCGATCGCGCGTTCGCGTTCCTTCTGAACAATGGTGAACAGCTTGATGAGGACGACAAAAGACTACATCTCTCTCGCGTCCGGAACACTGGAACTGTCGTCGCGTTCAAAGGCCTCAGAGAGGCAAATTACCGAAAACAGTTCCCTGCAAGCGCTGAGCTGTTCAAACGGTATTTCAGCGCCCACTTTATCGCCGATTTCCTTATGGCCAAAGGTCCGAAGGTCCGCCTTGACATCGATGGGGACGAAGCTCGTTATCCAGAGGCAGTATCCAGCTTAGTGGTTGGCCAGCCATTCGAAGCCAGCACGGATGCGCATAAGGAATTCGGGGTGCTCAAAATCACTGGCTTCACCTGTACGCCGGAAGCGAGCACAGGCTTAGACGGGATGCATCAGCTTCATCTCCTTGCCGACGGCCGAAACGTAGAACCCCGTAAGATCGATAAGCTACTAGGTATCGATCGCGTACGCCGAGACGGCCATCACGACCTCGTATTTCATGGATGCATCACTGGGGACTATCTCAATCGGCATGTGAATGAGGGGCGCACGGCCTTCAACCTGGCAGAGTCCAAGGTGAAGGAGCTAATCCGGTTCTGCACTGAATTCATCAAGGAGAAATTCTTGACCGAACAGATCGCAGAATACTCCGAAGCGCGCCGCGAGGACTATCGCGGTTTCGTCCAGCGATATCCTATCTACGATTTTGCGGACGAAGATACCCAGCTCGACCGTGTTCCATTTGGAGCTCGCAGCCCGGAGGAATTCGCCACGGGCTTGGTAAAGTATCAAATTCGGCGAGACGAGACCCGTCAAAAAGATATCGAAGCGGTGATCAAGCTCCTCGAGGAAGGTCAAAGCGTTTCCCAAAACTTCGCGGAAGTCGTTATCAAGGCGGCGCAGGAAGTCCAGAATTCAGAGCGACTGGCTTTGGCACAGCACGTCGTACGGCGAAAGCTCGTCCTCGAGCTGTTAGAACGCCTCATCAGACGAATTAGAGAGCGCGGAGAAAAGGAAGAGGATTTCCATCTGGAAAGCACCCTCCACTCACTTATCGTTCCGATGCGGCTGAATGGCTCCGATCCAGGAAGGGTGGAGGCCAGCGTCCATGATCTCTGGATCGTAGACGAGCGGCTGGCATTCACCCGCTCCTTCGCTTCCGATCAGCGCTTGGCGGAAACGCTGAAGTCCGGTGGAACGGACATTCGCCCTGATCTGCTGGTCTGGAACCTTGCCCACGGCTTGGGCGTGGTCGACCCATCGGATGACGGGGACGAATTCGATGCGTCTGAGCCACTGCGCAAAGCGATGATCGTCGAATTCAAGCGACCCGGGCGAACTCAGTATAAGAAGGCCGAGGATTTGGTGGAGCTGCAGATCACCAAATACTTACGACAGCTGAAGAATGGAGAAATCGAAGCATACAATCGTCAGAGGGTTCGCATAGCTCCGGATTGCATCTTCTACTGCTATGTGGTGGCCGACATCAGGGGAGACTTGAAGGAGCAACTCGCGGGCTGGTCAACGACGGCAAATGGAGAAGGTCGTATCCGCGCCCTTGATAATGAATTCAAGGGATCAACGATCGAGGTGATCCAATGGCAGGATCTAGTGAACGATGCGTGGGCCAGAAATGTCGCGACCTTACATGCCGCAGGTCTGCGTCGTTCTGTGAGACCCAAAGCTTGATCGCTAGAACTCAGCCGCGAACCATTTACCGACTGTTTCGGCATATGTGCGATGGCTCTTCGTTGCCCACCAAACGCGATGATCAAAGCGTCAGCAAATCGGTTCTGCCAATCGTGATCAGTTCGGCGTTTATCCACGACTTGTATTCGTTGCTCGCTCCCTCCAATGCTTCCGACAAACTAACCTCACTCAGATTAAAGTCTTTTGGCATCGAAAACTTTAGCTGAGAACTTACGACCCTCTCGACGAGATAATCATAACCGACATTATGATCTTCGTGAAAATTGATCGCGAATAACCCGTACGCAGATCGAATGAAGGGATCAATAATCGTGTAAATGAACTCCAAGGAAAGCTGCCTAAAATCCTCATTGTCCGGCGCGCAAAAGTGCTGAATGGTATTGCGCGCCCTCCGCAGTCTTTCGAAACAATCGCGGTTAGGAAGGCGAATTCCACTTACCGCCCAGAGCATTTGAGGAAGCTTCTCGAAATCGTGCGTCTTCCCCCTCTTGACCAAATTTGCAAGATCAATTTCTGCTGCCTGCCCGTCGTCCAACGCGAATAAATCTTTAAAAATGAGAAGAGGATGCTCTCTCGCGATAACTGCTTTCATGAACAGCTCTCCCGCATGGGCGGCGTTCAGTACACAGATAAACCCCCAATGTTCATTGCCTGGATCGGCGAAGGTCAAATGAGTATTCGCTTGCGACAAGGCACCTTTCGCCAGGCTGAGAATTCGGTCTGGAATTTCCTTCAGCAACTCGTTCATTTGAGTACCACTGCAAAGTTATTATTGGATTCTGTGGCCTATTATACTTTTATCCCTTCCCAAATAATGAAACTTATGGTCGCATCGCTGACTACCTCGTTTTCTGGGAGATGTGGTGACTGTTCAACCTGTTGACCCTACAATAATCAGCAGCCGCTTTGTCCTTGCCAATGAAGTGCGCGAAGGCGGGATGGGGTCGATCCAGAAAGCTTATGACGTTGTAAGCCAGGAACACGTGGCGATCAAACGCATGCTACTCCAAGGTGACGCCGAGCGTCAAAAGACCTCCTTCCAGCGAGAAGCAGATGCTCTCGGGAAGCTTGAGCATCCCAACATCGTTTCCTTGGTTAAAGTCGATCAGGATACTGAGGGTCGATGGTATCTCGCCCTGGAGTGGCTGGAGCACTTCAAATCAGATTGGTCATCCGCGCACCATGAGCGCAATGAGGGAATCATCCGCCGTATCCTCATTCCTCAGCTCGGTGGTCTGCCAATCAGGAATGTCGACCTCACCGCCCTGCTCTCAGTGCTGCGCGATTACGAGGCAAAGGGTCGACTAATGTCCGCCCGGCGGGCTCGTACGGTTGCCTCGCAGATATTTACTTACGCAATCT
>Ga0268266_10002911_pt1 | contig 17718 bp, 17 predicted proteins | sample KBSS13metaG_FD_190356 | JGI IMG/M metagenome (GOLD analysis project Ga0268266, IMG submission 190356) | Switchgrass rhizosphere microbial communities from Kellogg Biological Station, Michigan, USA - KBS S1-3 metaG (SPAdes) (version 2) | ecosystem: Host-associated > Plants > Roots > Rhizosphere...
CGATGCCCGCGCCGCTCAGCTGCGGGGCGAGATCGAGAACACCGACTCCGACTGGGATCGCGAGAAGCTCGAGGAGCGGCTGGCCAAGCTGGCCGGTGGCGTCGCGGTGATCAAGGTCGGCGCGGCCACCGAGACCGATCTCAAGAAGCGCAAGGAAGCCGTGGAAGATGCGGTCGCGGCGGCCAAGGCCGCGGTGGAAGAGGGCATCATCACCGGCGGCGGCGCGGCGCTCGTGCAAGCGCGCAAGGCGCTGGCGCCGCTGCGGGAATCGGTGACCGGTGACGAGGCAGTCGGCGTTGAGGTGTTCAACGCAGCGTTGTCGGCCCCGCTGTACTGGATCGCCGCCAACGCCGGGCTGGACGGCTCGGTGGTGGTGAACAAGGTCGCCGAGCTGCCGACGGGCCAGGGGTTCAACGCCGCCACGCTCGAGTACGGCGATCTGGTCGCCGACGGCATCGTCGACCCGGTCAAGGTCACCCGCTCGGCGGTGCTCAACGCCGCTTCGGTGGCCAGGATGGTGCTGACCACCGAGACGGCTGTCGTCGACAAGCCTGCCGAGCCGGAGGACGACGGCCACGGCCATGGTCATCACGGCCACGCTCACTAGTTAGTTTCAACGGAACACCCCCGGCCCTCGTGGTCGGGGGTGTTCTGGTAAGCAGACTCGCGCATCGATGTTCGGCCTTCGGACCGCAATCCGTAAAAGCGTGAGCGCTCGGCCTCTAGTCTCCGGACATGGAGCGCATCTGGCAGTGGGCGTGGGACCGGTTTGGAGCGAAACACCGCTGGGCGGGTCTGGCCGTCATATTGCCAGCAGGATTGCCGATCTACCTGTTGTGGTCGTTCCTCATCGTCGCTGTGGAAGGCTCCCGTCACTACGTCGAGGCAGCCGTCGCCACCCTCGTCGCCCTGCTGGCGCTGAATCTGTACGCGGCTTTCGCCGACCGCAAGCGCTACCGCCCGGTCGAGCAATGGGCGGCCGGCCGCGACGTCGATCGGGCAACAGCGCTGAAGGCCACATATAGCTTCGCCCGGAGCGCGGTTTACCGGGCGCTTTGGTTAGCCGCGGTCTGCTTCGCCCTAATGTCGGTGAGCGTCGGTGCAATTGTCGGGGCGGCCGGACCGCGACTTGCGCAGTACGGGGTGCTGGGCGCCGTGGTCGGAACCGCGACGTATCTCATCAGTGTGCACAGCATGTTGGAGGCGACCGCTCGGCCTGCACGGGTCGCGATCGCTGGCGATACGAGCATCGGGGACTCTTTACCCCGCGCTCGCCCGACGATCGCCGCGTGGTCAAACATGACGGTCCTGGGGACTGCGTTCGTTTTCTCCGTCGACAGCGCGATGTTGGTTGCCGCGATCGTTGGGGCCAGCCCGCAGCCATTTCTGTTCCTTGGGATCGGCAGTGCGTTGACACTCGGATTCGGAATTCCGCTAGTCGTCGGCGTCGGTTTCTCACCGTCGATGCGGCCGATTCGGGATCTCGCGGAGGGAACCGAACGTGTCGCAGCCGGTGACTACGGCAGGCGCGTGCCGGTGGTTCAGGACGACGATCTCGGAGTGCTGGCAGCGTCGTTCAATCGCATGCAGGCGGGATTGGCTGAGCGGCAACGACTTCAGGCGGCATTCGGCACCTACGTCGACCCCGCTCTCGCCGCGCGGCTGCTCGAGCAGGGCGACGATGTTTTCACCGGCGAGCGCCGCGAGGTGACGGTGATGTTCGTCGACATCCGCGACTTCACCCCCTTCGTCGAGGCGAACACCGCGGAGGACACCGTAGCCCGGCTCAACGCCCTGTTCGAGATCGTGGTGCCGGCCGTCATCGACGCCGGAGGGCACGTCAACAGGTTCCTCGGCGATGGCGCGATGGCCGTCTTCGGCGCTCCGAACGATCTCGCGGACCATGCCGACGCCGCAGTGAGCGCCGCGGTGCTGATTCACCGTCTCGTTGCCGAGCGATTCGGCGGTGAGCTTCGGATCGGCATCGGGATCAACACCGGTACGGTGATCGCTGGCACTATCGGCGGAGCAGCTCATTCTGAGTTCAGCCTGATCGGCGATACGACGAACGTGGCTGCCCGCGTCGAGCAACTCACCAAGACCACCGGCGACGCCATCCTTCTCACTGACCAAACCGTTGACGCCCTGGTTTCTCGACCGCCCGGACTCGCTGACCGGGGTGCCCACGCGTTGAAGGGCAAGTCAGCCCAGACCGCGGTCTTCGGTCTCGACCCGGTCGCGACGCCTTCGTAGCGCCTCGTCTAATGCTGGACCCCGGACTAACAGTTCGAACGGAACACCCCCGGTCCGCGCCGCAGGGGGTGTTGTCGTCTAGCAGGCTGGCAGTTGAACTCAACGTCCCGGAACCCAACTGACGTGGGTGAGATCTGGTGGTGCCACGTCTTCACCGAGCGCGACCAAACGCGTCGGCCGCTCTGCGGCGAGCCTCCGCCCAAAACCAGTGCGTCGGCAGACTACGGCCATCGAAACATTCAACGTCTTCTGGCATTTCGCGGAAGAAGGCGTCGAGCCGGCGTAGCGCAGCACTCCCGTCACCAGTGACCAGATTGGCTTCCTCCAGTTGCGGCACAAGCAGATACGCGTCGGTGTACAGCGAAGTGAGCTCACAGGTGAGGCAGACGAAGTCCGGCAGCGCCGCGACCTGAGCTTCGGGCGGCGCAGCGACCAAGCGCAGGCTGTCCACCAGCATGTGGTGTTGGACGGCAGGTGTCATAGCCATGAATGATTGTTCGTTCGGACCGATTGCTTGGTCAAACGATTTAGGCTTCGCTGCCGAGGCCACACGATGTGCTGGGCACGCATGGCTCGTCGACCGAGGACCGCACGCGCTGAAAGGCAAGTCCGCCGAAGTGAAGGTCTTTGGGCTCGACCCGAGTGTAAAGGAATAGCCTCGCTCGAAGGCGGACGGGCATACGCTGCCAACAAGATCGGCACCCAGATGATGAGAAAGTATGCCCCTGACACGGCTATCTCGCGCATCCGCCGGGCTTGTCGCCCCGGTGGCCGCGATGGCGTTCGTGTCGCCGTCCGGTGCCGACCCGGTAGAGCCGATTCCGGGCAGCGGGTTCTTCGTCGTTGGGGCCGACATTGCGCCCGGCCTGTACCGCACGGACGGGACGGCATCGACCTGGCAGGTGTTGATAAACGATGTGCCGACGGAAGATTCGATGTGCCTGTGGTTCACGTACAGCACACCTGATGCGAACAAAGACCATGTGGTCGCGACGAACATGTCCGTCGGTCCGATGTATGTGACCATCAATTCGACCGTGAAGGCCTTCGAGTCGCAGAACTGCGAACCCTGGATCAGAGTCACCTGAGCGGCCACGGTCCCGCGCACAACTTTCTGAACGCAAACATCGCCGGCGGGGTAGGTCGTTTGTCAGTTCTGTTGGCAGGCAGGCCATTAACCTCGCGGCATGGACCGCATCTGGCAGTGGGCGTGGGATCGGCACGGACCCAGGTACTCGTGGGTGGTGTGCGCGGTGTTCATGGCGATCATGCTGCCGATCTACCTCTTCGCGTCGATCGTCGTTGTTGCTTTCGAGGGCTCCAGTCATTACGTCGAGGCTGCCCTGGGCACCGTTGTGGCCGTGCCGGTGCTGGTGTACTTGTCGGTTCTTCCAGGCCTGGGCCGGGTGCGCCTTGCAGAGCAATGGGCGGCCGGCCACACGGTCGACCGAGCATCGGCAATGGAAGCCACCTACACCTGGGCTCGGCGCTTGGTCATTCGAACGCTGAGCGTCAACTCTGGTTGGGCCGCCGCGGCAATGGTCGCTGTCGCTGCGATCGCCGGGGCGACCGGTTTACGGCTCGTCCAGTACGCGGTCCTTGGCGCCGTCCTCGGACCTGCCATCGTTGTAATCGGTGTGCACAGCGGCTTTGAAGCAGCGCTGCGGCCGGCCAGGTCAGCCATCGCCGGCGGCACCGGAATCGGTGATTCACTGCCGCAGTCTCGGCCGGCATTTGCCGCGTGGACGAATGTGGCCATGCTCGGCGCTGTCTTCGCGTTCTCCGCCGCGGGCGCGATGTTGGGAGCCGTGTTCGATCCGGCGGGGCACGGCCCAGTGATCGTTCTCGTGATCGCCTGTGCCCTCACACTTTTCAGTGTCGCGATCACCCTTGCGCCCTCATTTTCGCCGTCCCTGCTTCCGATTCGCGATCTCGCCGAAGGAACCAAGCGTGTTGCGAGTGGCGATTACAGTCAGCGAGTGCCGGTGGTGCAGGACGACGATCTCGGTGCGCTGGCGGCGTCGTTTAACCGAATGCAGGCGGGTTTGGCTGAGCGGCAACGACTTCACGCAGCCTTCGGCACATACGTCGATCCGGTTCTGGCGGCCCGCTTGCTCGAGCAGGGCGACGATGTGTTCAGCGGCGAGCGCCGGGAGGTGACGGTGATGTTTGTCGACGTCCGCGATTTCACGCCGTTCGCCGAAGCAAACCCGGCCGAGGAAACTGTCGCAAGGCTCAATGCATTGTTCGAGATCGTCGTGCCTGCGGTCGTCGACGCCGGTGGGCACGTCAACAAGTTCCTTGGTGACGGCGCGCTGGCAGTGTTCGGCGCGCCGAATGACCTTGCAGATCATGCTGACTCGGCTGTGAAAGCCGCGCTGCTGATTCACCGGCTTGTCGCCGAGCGGTTCGCCGGAGACCTTCGGATCGGCATCGGGATCAACACGGGCAAGGTGATCGCAGGCACGATCGGGGGCGGAAGCAAGCTCGAATTCACACTGATCGGCGACACGGTCAACGTCGCCGCCCGCGTCGAGCAGCTCACCAAGACCACCGCAGACGCGATCCTTCTCGCCAAGCCGACCGTCGACGCCATGGGATCTGCACCGCCAGGACTGATCGACCGGGGGTCGCACGCGCTGAAAGGCAAGGCGGAGGCTGTGACGGTGTACGGTCTCGCGCAATAGACGATCGGTGACCCGGACGTCGTGTTGCAGCTAGATTTTCAGGCATGAGCCAGGTTTCTCACAGGTTGGGTGGCCGCTTCACGGCGTTGACGATCGCAGGCGCGGCATTGCTCTGTGTGCTGACCGGATGCGGCGCTTCGCTCGAGCGGCCGATGCCCGCGACCGACGGCATGTCGGGAGTTGCGGGAGCGCCACCACCGCAGGATGTGCCTGGGCCGGCGCCGAAGGTCGACCGCGACATCGTCAAGACGGCGTCGATGACCGTCGTCGTGGCCAACCCATCTGAAGCCGCGGACAAGGCCGCCGTCATCGCCGGGGACGCGCAAGGCCGAGTCGACAGCCGGTCCGAAGATGCCGGATCGGGCAGGGGGAAAGCGAGCACATCGGTGACGCTGAGGATTCCCGCCGCGAAGCTCGACGAGGCGATGCGGGATCTCAAGGCGCTGGGCACCGTCGAACGCGCCGAGGTCAGCGCCGAGGACGTCACCGCGCAGCGCGTCGACCTCGACGCCCGGATCAAGGCACTGCAGACGTCGGTAGATCGGCTGCTGGCCATCATGCGCGATGCCAGGGACCCCGATGCGCTGATAAAGGCCGAGGATGCGCTGTCGAAACGTCAGGCGGAGCTCGACAGCCTGCGGGCACAACGCGAGGCGCTCGGGGACCGTATCGACTACAGCACCGTCAACGTCACCTTCGTCGCTGAGACCGTTGGAGGCCCGGCGCCCAAGGAGTATCAAGGTTTCCTGGGTCAGGTTGAAAGAGGTTGGGACGCATTGGTTTCCGTGGTCGGTAACCTGGTGCTGCTCTTTGGTCTGCTGCTGCCCTGGTTGGGCGTGTTGGCCGTCGCCGGTGGTATCGGCTACGGCGTCGTCAGGCTGATGAGGGCTCGCCGGTCCTGACAGATCGGTGTGCATGCGTTCGCAACGGCTACCTCCGCTCAAATAGCTGACGCGCGCATCCGCCTGCGATTTACCGGGGCTGCTTCACGCGTCGACCAGGAACCTGTAACGCCGCAGGAACGTCCGGCGATAGGGACATCAACGTGACAGGAAACTATTCTTGCTAAGAGCGGTTCAGCTGTGTATTTGCTCTGCGTAGGCTGCGCAGCGGATAAAAGCTCGACTAGCTGCCGTTAGATCGTTCATAACGATTTTGTTGATTGTTTGCCAAATCGGCAATAGCGGCTATTCTGGGCAAACCAGGACAACGACAGGAGGGCAAAGGTAAACATGAACAAGGCATTGAAGACCGTCGGGGTGGGGCTTGTCGCGGGCGGGTTGTTGCTGGCAGCCCCGGCGGGAATGGCATTTGCAGACGGCGCGCTCGACTCGGCCGTAAGCGGCGCGAACGGCGCGGTGCAGAACATCGTGAACCAGAACAACAAGGGCCTGCAGGGCATCACCGCCATCAACAACGGTGGTCTGCAGAGCAACACCTCGCTCAACAACTCGGGCCTCCAGAATGGGGTGGGGTCCCTGAACGCATGGTTGCAGAGCTTCTTCGGCAAGTAGTCCTGCGCCGCTGAGTAGTACGCGAAACACCCCCGGCCCATCGCCGGGGGTGTTTCCGCATTGTGAGCGAAAACACCAGAAGCCCTGAGCAAAAACCGGAACCAACACCGGGGGCGCGCCCGTTGTGGTCTACCGAGTAGAGCGGATGTAAATGGAGGAAAGTGCTGTGCAGTTGACCCGTGGACGTGCGGGCCAGCCATGGGGGGCGCGTCAGCGCGAGATCTTGAATCGAATCGTGCGGGAAACCGACCCACCGACGGGGAGCCTGTCGCGGATTACGGATGCAGAGCCCAGCGACCGCGCCGATGCGTACAACGAGCGCGTCGGAGAGGTGCTCGATCTGGCAGGCAACATCGGCGCCATTCTGATGGCCTCCGGTACGCCCGCTACGGCCACGATGGACCAGGTCGCGGGGATCGCCGCCGCGTATGGAATCGAGCGGTGTGAGGTCGACGTCATCAACACGACGATCCACGTCGCGGCATACCGGGGACCGACGATGCCGGCGGCCAGCACACTGCACATCGTGCATGCCCGGTCGATGGACTTCAGTCGGCTGGCGGCCGTTGACCGCTTGATCGGCCGAATCCGCGCAGGCGAGGTCGAGCCGCCGCAAGCCCGCAAAGAGCTTGACGCCATCATCACCGCGCCGCATCCCTACAAGCGCTGGATAGCCACCCTTGCCTGGGGCGCGCTGGCGTTCGCTACGGCGGGCACCCTGGGCGCGGGCCTGTGGGTCTGTCTGGTGAGTGCTTTCAGTGCCATGACGATCGACCGCGTCAACCGGGTGCTCAACCGGCACGGACTGCCGTTCTTCTTCCAGTACGCGGTTGGCGGTGCGATCGCGACCGCGCCACCGATCCTGCTCTACGCGCTCAGCCCCAAGCTGGGGTTGCATTTCGAACCGACGGTGGCCATCGCGGCTGGCCTGGTTGTTCTCCTTGCCGGCCTTTCGTTGGTGGGTTCGGTCGGCGACGTCATCACCGGAGCCCCCGTCACCGCGGCGGCGCGCTTCTTCGAGTTGGTGATGTTGACCGCCGCGACCATCGCCGGCGTCGCATTCGTACTGCACCTCGCCAGCCGCTTCGGCGCGCCATTCGTCGCGATCAGTGCGGATGCCCCGCCCGCCCTGGCTGAGTTTCCTGCGCGTGTCGCGTTCGGTGCGGCGAGCGCGGCGGCCTTCGCCTTGGCCTGCTACGCGGAGCGGTCCGCGGCGATGGCCGCAGCATTCGGCGGCGCGGCGGGCACCATCGCATTCCTCCTCGCTCAGGGCGCGGGCTTGGGCGCCGTGGTGGCATCGTTCGTCGCAGCGGTGCCGATCGGCTTGGTGGGCCGGCTGATGGAACGACGCAATCTGGCTCCGCCGCTTGTGGTTTCGATCACCGGCATCGTGCCCCTACTGCCGGGTCTTGCGCTGCTGCACGGTATCTACGCGGTCCTCAACGACCAGCACGCCGTCGGGTTCGCTTCGGTGTTGGGTGCACTCGCGATCGGCACCGCCCTCGCGGCCGGCGTCACCCTTGGCGAATGGAGTTCGTGGAAGGTTAGGCGACGCCGCGCTCGGCGCCACCGCGGGACACGACTCGCCGAGCCCGCCGACTGAGTCAAGCCGCCGCGTTGTCTTCGGCGATGATGCTGAGCAAGTGTCTGTGGAACCGGCGCTGGAAGGCAGTCAGAAACGGGCGCTGAGTGCGATACGTCAACAGCGATAGCGTTCCCCGGTGTTTTAGCCGGACCAGCTGAACGACTCGGGTACCCCCGTCGGGAGTCGGCGCGAACTCGTATGTGTCGAGATGGTCCCGCATCCCTACGTATTTCCCGGAGCGCGATCCCGTCACGTCAAAGGTGATGCAGGCGAACGGTCGCCAGTCGACGATTTGCCACTGCCACGTCCCGGGCCCGTGGTTGCAATGCATCGCTGTGCCTGACCCCACGCGGCCCCTGGCATTGCGCGTCACCCGGTCCGGCTTCTTGCTGAACCACCGGCAGATCCAACGCTGGCGCTCGATCGGGTCCACGAAGTAATTCCACGTAGCGACAGGGGGAATCGGTACCTCGGCGTCGAACACCAAATCGGCGTCCTTGCGCTCGATATAGATTCGGCGGGCATCGCGCATCGCGGCGATCACCGGTTTGAGGTCGTGTACACCAACCGTTGTGGCGCCGAACGACTCGTAGTACTCCTCGTGCCGCGGCAGGTCTAAGCTCTGAGGCAGTTGCTGCAGACAGGCCTCGGTGAGCAATGCGTATGCCTTGGCGCCCTCGTTCTCGCCCACGGTGTTCTTCAGCAGACGGTGTACCAGAATGACGTCTGGGCCTGCCAGATCCACCCCGGCAGCGTCGATGTCGATAACGAAAGTTCCGTAGTGGCACACGAACTTCAGGTCGAGCGAGCCGATTGCCGCGCAGGCAGCGCAGGGGCAGGTGGTATTGCGCGCCATGTTCAGCAGTCGATTGGAGAACTCGAAGTAACACACCTCGACCAGCTCCAGGAAGCGTTCTCCGTCTCGAAACACCGCCCCGTCGGCGTAACAGAACACGGCGTCGCCTTCGACCTTCACGAACTTCATCGGAGGAACTAGATGCTTGCGCAGCAGCATGATCAGCTCATGGATGATTGCCTGAGCATGCTCCAGCTCGGTCCCGGTCAAGAATTCGGTATAGCCGGAGATGTCAGCCAGTAGCAGGTAACCCTCGCGGGCTGAATATGGCTCCTGCACGTTCGCCTCGATTCCCCCAAATCGCAGTGCGGCTCAACTGAATTCTAGGCCCCGATACTCGCGCGGTTCATGGCAAACGTCGAACTGTCGGTCGTTGTCAGCGCAAGGATGTGGCGATGTCGATCTCCGATGTCAGCGTCTGATGAACAGGACACCGTTCGGCGATCTGTAGTAGCCGGTCGCGTTGAGTGTCGTCGAGGTCTCCCACTAACTCGATGTCGATGTCAATGTGGTCGATGAATCCTTTGGTGGTCTCGCACTCGGCGCAGTCCTTGGCGTGAATACGCTTGTGTCGCAACGTGACTCGAATCCGCTCGAGCGGCCAGCCCTTGCGGTCGGCATACATCCGTACCGTCATGGAGGTACAGGCCCCCAGCGCGCCGAGCAGCAGATCGTAGGGTGTGGGCCCTGCGTCGTCGCCGATCGGCGCCGGCTCGTCGGCGACAAGCTCGTGCCGGCCCGCTGTGATCTGTCGGGTGAAAGTCCCCGAACCCGTCTCGGCCACGATCACCGTGCCTTCGGCCGATGCCGCGTCAGTCTCTGGTGCTGTCATGCCACCTATTGTCACTGGGTGATCGAAGACGCAGTCCAGTGGAAAGACGAGCTTGTCAAGGTCGCTGACCGACTGGAGGCGAAGACCAAGCAGACGCGGTGGACCGACCGCACGGGCTTGCTGATCGAACGGGATTTTATCGTCGGTGCCTACGCAATGCGAAAGCTCGTCGCTTCACACGACGTGTCGGCGGAGATGTGCCGGCGTCACACCCCGGTCAGGCGATACGAGCTGACCGCAGCGCCGCCTGATCCTGACGACATCTCGGGGTCCTACGACTTCGAGAACGGCCGTCGCAGCACGCTTTCGGTAACGGACCTGTGCCACGAGATCATGCACAGCTTCGTTTTCACGTTCTTTTGCGGTGAGACCGCGGACCTCTTCGATGGCATCTACGTGTCATCTGATCGCGACAAGAAGCGCCACCTCTACCTCGTGCTGGCATCCGACTTCATCGCGCTGTGTTCGGACATGGCAGCAGACAACCAGACGAAAAAGGCCCCACCCGGATCGCCGGAGTAGGGCCCTTTCGATATGCGGTCTCAGGAAGCTCGGCGGATCCCTCGCTTGAGCAACAGCTCACGCTCGGATTCGGACAGGCCACCCCAGATACCGTAGGGCTCGCCGACGGCCAAGGCATGAGCGCGGCACTGTGCGACGACGGGGCATTGACGACACATCTCCTTTGCGCGCATCTCACGCTGAGCGCGGGCTCGGCCACGTTCGCCGTCGGGATGAAAGAACATTGCCGAATCGACACCTCGGCACAGGCCGGACATCTGCCAATCCCAGATGTCGGCATTTGGTCCGGGTAGCTGCTGCGGCTGTGGCATAGGAAAACCCCTCTCTACCCACCCTTTTCGCGACAGATGGGCGCATGAGTTGTGTGGAACCGATCCGAGCACAAGTCGCCAATGACTACTCGTGCACACAAACTAGGGGGGCTCAGGAAATTTCGTCAATAGCCCGATCATGTGCTCAACCACATAACCGCAGGCCGAGAATTTACATCACGTTCATCGTTGCGACCCGCCGGCAACGCCAACGGTGGTAACGAAAGACCAGCACTGCAATCACGACTTGTGTTTTCGCTGTTCGCTTCTCGTCGCGTCGCAAACAAGGGCTATCGCGACCGGAAGCCGGTTGACATCGATTTAACGTGGCGACCACGAACTGTTAACCGATCCCGATTTTTGCAATATGTCCCAGCCGTGCCCGGCGGTACCGGGTATTGCACGGTGTATTGATAGCGTCGCGACCCGATGAGCAGTCTCAGTGATGCGGCCTTCGGTGATGCACCGAATCTCTGGCCGTTGCCGGCGGCGTCCACTCCGCACGAGCTGTGGCTGCGTGCGGTGGCTGCGGGTGGTCAGGGCCGCTACGGCAACGCCATCGCGGATCTGGACGAGCTGTGCCGGACACAGCACCGCGGTCCGTTGGCGTCGCTGGCGCACAGCACCAGGGCGTCGTTCTTGCGTCAGCTCGGCTGGCACGACCGGGCCCGCGGCTGGGACGGCCGGGCACTGGCGCTGGCAGGTTCCGACCCAGAGGCGGGCGCCGACGCGCTCATCGGGCTGGCCGCCGACGCGCTCGGCGTCGGCCGGCTCTCCGCGTCAGCGACAGCGCTACGGCGCGCCGGCGAGTTGGTCGGCGGATCGCGGTTGCCCGTCCGGCTGGCATGGGTGTCTGCGGAGCTGGCGATGGCCGGCGGTGAGGGCGCCAGGGCCGTTGGCCATGCGCAACGCGCCGTCGAGTTGGCCGTGGCGCTCGGGTCGGCCCGGCATGCGGTGAAATCGGAGGTCGTCAGGGCCGCGGCGTTGTGCAGTGCTGGCGAGCTTGACGCGTCCCGGGAGGTCGCCGAGGCCGCGCTACAGGACACCGAGCGGCTGGGAATCATCCCACTGCGCTGGGCGTTGGCCTGCTTGCTGGCCGACATCGGCAGCACTCGTCACACGGCACCAGAGATGCTGAGGATTCGTAACGAATGCGCAGCTACGGTGCGTCGCCGGGGTGGCGACCTGGCGAAGCGCTGACAATGGTCACACCTTGATGATCGTTATTGTTTAGCTGACGTCCACACATCGGGGACGTGTCCCTCACGTAACGCTGGAGATACCACTCACGATGACATTTTCGGGAGAACGTCTCGATGCTGTCGTTGCTGAGGCGGTGGCTGGCAACAGGGACGCGCTCCGGGAGGTACTGGAGATCATTCGCCCGATCGTGGTTCGGTACTGCCGAGCCCGGGTTGGGACGACAGAGCGAAGTGGTCTTTCAGCCGATGACGTCGCACAGGAGGTGTGCTTGGCCGCCATCACGGCCCTGCCGCGCTACAAGGATCAGGGACGACCGTTCCTGGCCTTCGTGTATGGCATCGCTGCACACAAGGTTGCTGACGCGCACCGCGCGGCGGCCAGGAATCGTTCCGACCCGACAGACGTCGTGCCGGAGCGATATTCCCTGGAAGCGGGCCCCGAGCAGATGGCGCTGGACTCCGAATCGGCGGCCCGCATGAACAAGCTGCTGTCCGTGCTGCCGGAAAAGCAGCGCGAAATCCTGATCCTGCGCGTGGTCGTCGGCATGAGCGCCGAAGAGACCGCAGAGGCCGTCGGCTCGACACCCGGCGCGGTCCGGGTCGCACAGCACCGGGCACTGGCCAAGCTGAAGTCTGAAATCAGCGCGACGGAGCACGGCCGTGCCTGACTTCGGACGCTGGAACGCAAGCGGCGGCGACCCGTCGCTCAACGAGATCAACCGCACGGACCGGTTCCTCGATGCACTGGCCGGTCAACAGCCGGTGTACTCGACCGATCCGAGCGAGGCTGAACTTGCGCAGCTGCTGGCCGGCTGGCGCGACGAAATTCGCACTCCACCGTTGATGCGGCCCGTCACGCCACGCGACGCTGCGGCGGCGTTGACGCGTGCGATCGATGCGCACAAGCGCACACGCTTCTCGATGGCTCTGGTCGGCTCGGTCGCCGCGGCCGTGTTGTGCATCGGCGGTTTCGGTGCTGTGGTCGCAAGCTCCGGACCTGGCGACGCGCTGTACGGCTTGCACACGGCGCTGTTCGGCGAGCAGACCCGAACCGACCAGGTAACGCTCGCCTCCCAGCAACTGGCCGAGGTGCAGCAGCTGATCGATGAGGGTCAGTGGCAGGCCGCGCAGGACAAGCTGCAGGCAGTCACCACCACGGTGGCCACCGTCAATGACGTTGAGCAGAAACAAGAATTGGTTACGCAATGGCAAGAGTTGACCGTCAAGGTCGACGCCAAGGACGCCAGCGCGACGCTACCGCCCGGTGCACCACCGCCACCGATGCCTGAGCCCGTGGTGGTTTCACCGGACTCCAACACGGCGACCATCCCGTCGTCGGAGACCGACAGCGCAACGTCGTCGTCGACCACCCCTTCGTCTTCGCCGTCGGAGACTTCGTCTTCGTCGTCGGCCACCACGCCGAGTTCGTCGACGTCGACTTCGCCTTCCGCTGAGCCGCCGCCGCCGAGTGGCACGCCGACCACGACCACGTCGTCACCGACTCCGACGACAACGGCTACGACGACGACGACTCACGCGGTCACGACGACCACCACGACCTCACCGGCGGTCATCGCCGGCCCGCCTGCCGGTGTCGGCACACCGCCCGCGGGGGGCGACTCTGGTTCACCGGTCGGTGGCGGCGCCCAGGTCGTCGCGCCCCCCGTCACGGTTCCGTCAGAGGCGCCGCGTCAGCGCGCCCCTGAAAGCCCGGCGATTCAGAGCCCGGCGACACAAAGCCCGGTGACGCAGAACCCAGCGCCTCAGAACCCGGTGGTCGAAATCCCGCCGTCGGTGACCATTCCGGTCACGACGACCACATGGGAGATGCCGCCGCCCAAAAAGCGCGGCGACGGCTGATAGCGGGTTTAGCCCTTAGCGATAACCGTCGGATTCCGACGTGGCTTCGTTGAGCGACGCGTCGGCATAGCCGCGGCAGTAATCCCAGGTCACGTAGGCATCGGGTTCGGGGTCGTAGGCCGGCTCGTGCGGACGTACCGTGCCGTCGACCAACAGCTGCAGCAGGTTCGCGCGCAGCATGTCCCAATCGTGGTAGTGGTCCTGCTGGCATTCGTCGCAGCACACCACGAGACCGCGAATTCCCTTGTGCGCCAACAGCGCTTCGTAGACCGCCAGATCGGCGAGATCGGCCTCGACCGCTGTCCGCTCCTGCGGGTCCAGCGGCTGGCCAGGCTCGAGTGCATCAAGCGCCGCCGAAGGGTCGCACGGGTCATCGGCGAACGGATCGGGCGGCAAACCCGGTGGCAGGTGATCTCGCACGAGTCCACACTACGCAGCAGCCCTGGCATCGCGCCAGCCGTTGGCAACCTCGTTACCTGCGTGTCCGCAAGCCAGTGTGGGGCCGAAGCGGAGACTTCATTGCCGATAAGATGGGTATCTAGCTCGACGACTGTGCTTGTCACGGGAAGGCCCGCCCATGTCGATTGCTGAAAGCAGCATTCCCATCGCCGTTCCGGTGCCGACCGGCGGCGATGACCCGACCAAGGTCGCCATGCTCGGGCTCACGTTCGACGACGTCCTGCTGCTGCCCGCCGCCTCAGATGTGGTGCCCGCCACAGCCGACACCTCCAGCCAGCTCACCAAAAAGATCCGCCTGCGGGTGCCGTTGGTCAGCTCGGCGATGGACACCGTCACCGAATCCAGAATGGCCATCGCGATGGCCCGCGCGGGCGGCATGGGTGTGCTGCACCGCAACCTGCCCGTTGCAGAGCAGGCCGGCCAGGTCGAGACGGTCAAGCGCTCCGAAGCCGGCATGGTCACCGACCCGGTCACGTGCTCGCCGGACAACACGCTGGCCGAGGTCGACGCGATGTGCGCGCGGTTCCGGATTTCCGGGCTGCCGGTGGTCGACGCCGACGGCGCGCTTGTCGGCATCATCACCAACCGCGATATGCGATTCGAGGTCGACCAGTCCAAGCCCGTCTCCGAGGTGATGACGAAGGCCCCGTTGATCACCGCGCAGGCCGGCGTCTCCGCCGAAGCCGCGCTAGGACTGTTGCGCCGCCACAAGATTGAGAAGCTGCCGATCGTCGATGGGCACGGCAAGCTGACCGGGCTGATCACCGTCAAGGACTTCGTCAAGACCGAACAGTTCCCGCTGTCCACCAAGGACAGCGACGGCCGGTTGTTGGTCGGCGCCGCGGTCGGTGTGGGCGACGATGCGTGGACGCGGGCGATGACCCTGGCGGATGCGGGCGTCGACGTACTGGTGGTGGACACCGCACACGCGCACAACCGCACGGTGCTCGAGATGGTGCACCGGGTCAAGACGGTGCTGGGTGATCGAGTCGAGGTGATCGGCGGCAACGTCGCCACGCGCACCGCGGCGGCCGCACTTGTCGATGCGGGCGCCGACGCGGTGAAGGTCGGGGTCGGCCCCGGCTCCATCTGCACCACGCGCGTCGTCGCAGGCGTGGGCGCGCCCCAGATCACCGCGATCCTCGAGGCCGTCGCGGCCTGTGCGCCACAGGGTGTGCCGGTCATCGCCGACGGTGGACTGCAGTACTCCGGCGACATCGCCAAGGCGCTGGCGGCCGGCGCGTCCACCGCAATGCTGGGCTCGCTGCTGGCGGGCACCGCCGAGTCGCCTGGCGAGCTGATCTTCGTCAACGGCAAGCAATTCAAGAGCTACCGCGGCATGGGCTCGCTCGGTGCGATGCAGGGCCGTGCCGGCGCCAAGTCATATTCGAAGGACCGCTACTTCCAAGACGATGCGCTCTCCGAGGACAAGCTGGTGCCGGAGGGTATCGAGGGTCGGGTGCCGTTCCGCGGGCCGCTGTCGACGGTGATCCATCAGCTCACCGGCGGCCTGCGCGCGGCCATGGGGTATACCGGTTCGGCGACTATCGAGCAGTTGCAGCAGGCGCAGTTCGTGCAGATCACTGCGGCGGGGCTGAAAGAGAGCCATCCGCACGACGTCGCGATGACCGTCGAGGCGCCCAACTACTACGCCCGCTGAAAAGGTGGGCGCGCCGATGAGCGCTTGCGTGAAGAGGAGATGACCCATGCGAGACATGGTTGAAATCGGCATGGGCAGAACCGCCCGTCGCACATACGAACTCGGCGACATCAATATCGTGCCGTCGCGGCGCACACGGTCGTCGCAGGATGTGTCGACGGCCTGGCAGATGGACGCGTACCGGTTCGAGATCCCGGTGGTGGCGCATCCGACCGACGCGCTGGTTTCACCGGAGTTCGCGATCGAGCTCGGGCGATGCGGTGGGCTCGGCGTGCTCAACGGCGAAGGGTTGATCGGCAGGCACGCCGATGTCGAGGAGAAGATCGCGCAAGTTCTCGAGGCCGCCGAGAAGGAGCCCGAGCCGTCGGCGTCGATTCGATTGTTGCAGCAATTGCATTCGGCGCCACTGGATCCCGAGCTGCTTGGCGCAGCGGTGGCGCGGATCCGTGAGGCAGGCGTGACGACAGCGGTGCGGGTGAGCCCGCAGAACGCGCAGTCGCTGACGCCGGCGTTGGTCGCCGCCGGCATCGACCTGTTGGTCATCCAGGGCACCATCATTTCTGCTGAACGCGTCGCACAGGACGGCGAGCCGCTGAACCTGAAGACCTTTATTTCCGAGCTCGACGTGCCAGTGGTCGCGGGCGGCGTGCTCGACCACCGCACGGCGCTGCACCTGATGCGCACCGGCGCCGCCGGCGTGATCGTCGGCTACGGATCGACGTCCGGCGTCACCACGAGCGACGAGGTGCTTGGCATCAGCGTGCCCATGGCGACGGCGATCGCCGATGCGGCTGCGGCCCGTCGCGAATACCTCGACGAGACCGGCGGCCGCTATGTGCATGTGCTGGCCGACGGGGACATCCATACTTCCGGCGACCTGGCCAAGGCCATCGCATGCGGGGCCGACGCGGTGGTGCTCGGCACTCCGCTGGCGACGGCGGCCGAGGCGCTTGGCGGCGGCTGGTTCTGGCCGGCCGCGGCTGCCCACCCGTCATTGCCGCGTGGCGCGCTGCTACAGGTGGCCATCGGTGAGCGACCGCCGCTGGAGCAGGTGCTCGGCGGCCCGTCGGACGACCCGTTCGGCTCGCTGAACCTGGTCGGTGGGCTGCGCCGGTCAATGGCCAAGGCCGGTTATTGCGACCTCAAGGAGTTCCAGAAGGTCGGCCTGACCGTCGGGTCCTGATTTCTTCGGCGAGCAGACAGAGAAGGGGGTTTACCAGTGTGGATTTACCCCCTTCTGCGTCTGCTCGCCGAGGAAGGCCGCTTTACAAATTAGGCCCCCCTGTCTAGAACTTTGCGAGCGCTAAGTCCATACTGGTCGGATGCGACCTGACTATGACGTTCTGATCATTGGTTCGGGGTTCGGGGGAAGTGTCACCGCGCTGCGGCTCACCGAGAAGGGCTATCGCGTCGGGGTGCTCGAGGCGGGCCGCCGGTTCAATGACGAAGACTTCGCCAAGACCTCGTGGAACCTGCGCAAGTTCCTGTGGGCGCCGAAGCTCGGCATGTACGGCATTCAGCGAATCCATCTGCTGCGCAACGTCATGATCCTGGCCGGCGCCGGGGTGGGCGGCGGTTCTCTGAACTACGCCAACACCTTGTACGTGCCGCCGGAACCGTTCTTCGCCGATCCGCAGTGGAAACACATCACCGACTGGCGCAGCGAGCTGATGCCGCACTACGACCAGGCGCAGCGCATGCTCGGCGTGGTCAAGAACCCGACGTTCACCGACGCGGATCGGGTCATCAAAGAGGTCGCCGACGAGATGGGCGTCGGCGACACGTTCGTCTCGACACCCGTCGGGGTGTTCTTCGGCCCTGACGGTGAAAAAGTGCCGGGCAAGACGGTGCCCGATCCCTACTTCGGCGGTGCCGGGCCCGCGCGCACCGGGTGCATCGAATGCGGTTCCTGCATGACGGGCTGTCGCTACGGCGCCAAGAACACCTTGGTCAAGAACTACCTCGGCCTAGCGGAAA
>Ga0268266_10002912_pt1 | contig 17710 bp, 17 predicted proteins | sample KBSS13metaG_FD_190356 | JGI IMG/M metagenome (GOLD analysis project Ga0268266, IMG submission 190356) | Switchgrass rhizosphere microbial communities from Kellogg Biological Station, Michigan, USA - KBS S1-3 metaG (SPAdes) (version 2) | ecosystem: Host-associated > Plants > Roots > Rhizosphere...
CGGGTCGAAGAAGCAGGGCGGCTCGCTCGACGGCGCCAGGCTCGCTGGGAACCACAGGTACACGCTCAGGGGCACGGTCGTGTTCACGAGGTCCGGCGCACACTCCGGTGTCACGGCCAGCCTGACCTTCAAGACCTGCGGCCGACCCTGAAGCAGGCCGCGGGCGCACGGGGGCATCCGCCGGCCCGTCCTGGGGGGAGGACGGGCCGGCGTCGGCCCTATCATCGAGGCGTGCGCATCGCCCTGCTGGGCGGCGTCACGGTCTCCGGGGGCACCCCGGTCGAGACCGTCGAAGGTGCTCGTCTGGGGGGACGTCGCGTCCACCTCCTCGTGGCCGCCCTCGCGCTCGAGCCGGGCCCGCTGGCGGCCGAGCGCCTGGCCGGCCTGATCTGGGACGAGCCCCCGTCGACGTGGCGGGTGGCCGTCCGCGGTCTCGTGGGCGACCTTCGCCGTCGGCTGGCACCCCTCGGGCAGGACGTCGTCGTGACCACGCCGACGGGGTACCGCTTGGCGGCCGGCGTCACCCACGACATCGCCGATCTCGAGGCGACCGTCGCTACGGCGGCGGGCCTCCGGGCGACCGGACGCTGGCATGCGCTCATCACCCGCCTCGGCAAAGCGCCCACCCTCGACCCGGCCGGTCTCGCGGCCGGACTCGAGGCCCCGTGGCTCGAGCCACACCGAGCGTGCCTGCGCGAGACGGTGCTGCAGGCGGGCCTGCTCGCGACCGCGGCGTACGCCGAGCTGGGCGAGCACGCCGCGGGTGTCACTCTGGCCCGGCATCTCGTGGCCGCGCATCCCCTCGACGAGCGCGTGCACCGGGCGCTGATCCAGGCTCTGGACACCGCGGGTGATCGCTCCGGAGCCGTCCAGGCGTTCGAGGCGTGCCGATCCCTGCTCGCTGACGAGCTCGGCGTGGATCCGTCAGCGGACACCGTCGCGACGTACCTCCGGGTGCTCGCGGCCGCCGAGCCCTCGGGCCCCACGCGCCTGCCGACGTCGACGACCTCGTTCGTCGGGCGCGATGCCGAGCTGCGCCGGCTCGCGACCGCGCTGACCCGGCCCGGACTGGTGACCGTGACCGGGCCCGGTGGAGTCGGCAAGTCCCGGCTGGCCCAGGAGGTCGCGGCGCGTGCGGTCGACCTGCCCGGGGGACGGCACTGGGTCTCGTTGGCGCACGTGGCGGAGGACGCCCTGGTCGACGCCACCGTCGCGATGACCTTGGGGCTCGCGGTGGCGGGCGACGAACCCGCCCGCACGGTCGCGCGTCATCTGGCCAGGCTCGGACGGAGCGTGGTCGTGCTGGACGGCTGCGAGGCGGTCCGCGACGGAGCCGCCAGCCTGACGCACGCGGTGCTCGAGGGTGCACCGGAGACGACGCTCCTGGTCACCAGCCGAGCGGCCCTCGGGCTGTCGCAGGAGCGCGTCCTGCACCTGGCACCTCTGTCACTCCCGGACGATGCGACGCCCGAGGAGCTCGCCGGCAGCGATCCGGTGCGTCTGATCAGCGACCGGGTCGCGGAGTACGGCGGCGAGCTGGTCGTGGACGCCGACCTCGCGTCGTACCTCGACGTGCTGTGCCGGCACTGCGCCGGACTGCCGTTGGCGCTCGAGCTGGTCGCCGCCCAGCTGACGGCGATGTCGCCGGCCGACGTCGTCGAGCACCTCGACGAGATGACCGCCGACTCGGCCGACGCCGTTCGGCAGGTGGCCGAGGCGAGTCACGCGTTGCTGCAGCCGGACGAGGCCGCGGTCTTCCGTCGCATGTCCGTGCTCGAGGGGTCGGTGGACCTGGCCGCCATCCGCGCGGTCTCGGCCGGGGTCGACGTTGCTGCCGTCCGCATCGTGCGCCTGCTGCGAGAGCTGGGTGACCGCGGACTCGTGACCGCCCACCGGACCGGTTCGCGCTGGAGCTACGAGCAGGACGACGACCTGCACCGTTTCGCGCGGTCCTACCTGGCGACGGCCGGTGAGGAGCGCGAGACCTATGGGCGGCTGGCCGACCTCGTGCAGTCGGTGCTGCCCGAGGACCCGCGTTCGCCGCCCGCCCCCTTCGCCGACGCGGTGACGGTCCTGCTGCCGTCGGTGCGGGGGCTGCTCGGAGCCGGTGTGACCGGCGTGGCCGACCGGAGCCGCTGTCTCGAGCTCGCCTTCCGGCTGCATCGCTACTGGGCCTCCACCAACGTCGGCGAGGGGTGCTTCTGGCTAGCCCGACTGCTCGACACCCGCGGCCCCGAGGGCGAGCAGTGGGCGGGCTACGCGACCTATGCCCTGGGCTACCTCAACTACTGGGCCGGCGAGGACCTCGACGCGGTGCCACAGCTCGAGCGCGCCATCGCGCTGCTCGCCGACGTCGACAGCGCCTATGTCGCTCGCGCGCAGATCTTCCTGGCCGGCATCCTCGACGACCTCGACCGAGGACCGGAGTCGGTCGCCCTGGTGAGACAGGCGATCGACTCGGCCTCGGGGCACGGAATCGACCTGCGGGTGAGCGCCGCGATGGGACTGGGGAGCGTGCTGGCCGAGCGAGGTGACCCGGAGGCTGCGGCGTACGCGCAGGCGGCCCTGGACCTGTGCGAGGAGGGCGGGTCGCCCGAGCAGCTCGCGGCCAGTCTGCCGACGGCGGCGATGGTCGCCTGGCAGGTCGGCTCCCTGGACCGGGGACGCCGGTGGGTCGAGCGCGCCATGCCGTTGCACACCGAGCAGCGCCGGATCGCTCGCGTCGTGCTGCTCTCGGTGACGTGCGGCCTCCACCTGGCCGACGGCGACCTGGACGCGGCCGTGGACGTCGGCCGCTCCGCGGACCTGGAGGGGACCGAGCTCGGCGTCGAACGCGAGCTGCCACTCGCCCGGTCGTTGCTGGCCTTGGCTCTGCTGGGGCGCGGAGAGCTCGACGAGGCCGCCGAGCGAGCGCGGGCCGCAGTGACAGCTGCGGCCGCGCTGAGCTACCCCTTCCCGCTCGCGACGGCACTGGAGAGCTCGGCGCTGGTCGCCAGCGCACGTGGCGTGGCGGCCGAGGACGTGGCTCCCTGGATCTCCACCGCGGACGAGCTGAGGCGCCGAGGAGATCGGCCGGTGCCCGCACCGCTCGCCGCCCAGGTGGCCGGGCTCTCGGGTGAGCTGCCGGCCGTGGTTCCGCTCCCTCTGGCCGAGGTCGTCGCGTCGGTCGATCGACTACTCGGGTCGTCCGCCTGAGCGGGTACAAGATCATCGGCCGAGGCGGACAACCGGATCGACGGCTCCGGTCGTCCGCCTGAGCGGGTACTAGACCACCCGCTGAAGCGGACAACCCGATCGAGGTGTCTCAGCCCGTGGGACCCAGGATCTGGTGCGCCCGCTTCACGTCGTCGTGCATGGTCTCGATCAGGGCGTCGACGCCGTCGAAGCGGACCATCCCACGGATCCGGTCGACGAACGCCACCTCCACCTCGACGTCGTAGAGCTCGAGGTCGTCGCGGTCGAGCACGTAGGACTCGACGCGGCGCTCGCGCTCGCCGTCGAAGGTCGGGTTGGTGCCCACGCTGATCGCCGCCGGGTAGCGCTCGCCGGTGTCGAGCCGCCGCAACCACCCGGCGTACACGCCGTCGGCGGGAGCCGCGGTGAGCTCGCGCGTGGGCACGTTCGCCGTCGGGAAGCCGAGCTCCCGGCCACGCTGGTCGCCCCGCACGACCACACCGCGCACGACGAACGGGCGGCCGAGTGCCTGCGCCGCTCCCGCGACGTCGCCCGCGGCCAGGCAGGTGCGGATGTACGTCGACGACCAGACCTGTGGCCCACCGTCGAGTGGTACGCCGACGGCACGGAACCCGAGCTCCTCACCGCTGGCGGTCAGCGACGCGACGTCGCCCGAGGCGCGGGTGCCGTAGCGGAAGTTGGCACCGACGACGACCACGACGGCGTGCAGGGCGTCGGCCAGCACCCGCTGGGCGAACTCCTGCGGTGTCCATGACGCCACGTCGCGGTCGAAGGGCAGGGCGAGGACGTCGTCGACACCCGCGGTCTGCAGCAGTCCTGCCCGGGTCACGAGATCGGTGAGGGTCGTGGGGGCGTGCTCGGGACGGAGCACCGCCATGGGGTGCGGGTCGAAGGTGACCGCCACGACACGCAGCCCCTCGGCATCGGCGGCGGCGCGCGCCTCCCGGATGACGTGCTGGTGCCCGAGGTGGACCCCGTCGAAGTTGCCGATCACCACCGCGGTGCGGCCGAGGTCGGCCGGGACGTCGTCCAGGGACCGCCAGATCTGCACGCCCGGCAGCCTAACGACGGCGAGCTGCAGGGGTCGGCCGTGGGTCCCGGTCAGCGCCGGGTCGCGTCGTACCGACGCAGCGCCTCGGCGCGCTCTTCGGAGTGGTCGACCACCGGCTCGGGGTATCCGTGCTCGTAGCCGCCATCGTCTTTCCACGGCTCGTGGACGCGCTTGCCCGGGAGGTGAGCGAGCTCCGGGACCCAGCGTCGGACGTAGTCCCCGCCGGGGTCGAACCTCCGACCTTGCGTGACGGGGTTGAAGACCCGGAAGTACGGCGAGGCGTCGGTCCCGGTGCCGGCCACCCACTGCCAGCCGTGGTTGTTGCTGGCGAGGTCGCCGTCCAGCAGGTGATCCAGGAAATGACGTGCCCCCTCGGGCCACCACAGGTGGAGGTCCTTGCACAGGAAGCTGGCCGTGATCATCCGGACCCGGTTGTGCATCCAGCCTGTCTGCGCCAGCTGCCGCATCCCGGCGTCCACGATCGGGAAGCCGGTCCGGCCCGCCTTCCACGCCTCGACCAGGTGGTCTCCGTCGCGTGGATCGTCGTAGGGCATCGTGCTCAGCTCGGGCCGCAGGTCGTGCCAGGCCGACCGGGGCTCCGTGTGGAGCACGTCGGCGTAGAACTCCCGCCAGGCCAGCTCGTCGACGTACGCCGCGGCGGCCGCGGAGCGGGCGCCTGCCAGGTCGGCCAGGATCGTCCGTGGATGGATCGCGCCGACCTTGAGGTAGGGAGAGAGACGACTCGTGCCCGGACGATCGGGCCGGTCGCGCCCCTCGGCGTAGTCGGCGAGCTCGTCGTCGCGGAAGGCGCGCCAGCGCCGGAGTGCCGCCTCCTCTCCCGCGGTCGGCAGGTCGACCGGGCACTCGTCCAGGGCGCGGTCGAGGCTCGGGGCGGCGTGGTCGTCGGAGCGGTCGTCACCGAAAGCCACGCCCCTCGGCGTCGGCGCCGGTTCGGCCCACCCGTGCTCGCGCCAGGCCCGGGCGAACGGCGTGAACACCCGGTACGGCGTGCCCGTCTGCGTCTGCACCCGTCCCGGGCCGACGGCGTAAGGCGAGCCGGTCGCGACCCACGCGGTCTCGTGCTCGGCGAGCCGTCCACGCACGCGGGCGTCGCGGCGAGCGCCGTACGGCGTGGTCTCGGCGCTGACGTGCACCTCGACCGCGCCCACCTCCGCAGCGAAGGCGGCGACCTTCGTGACCGGGTCGCCGACGCGCACGGTGAGGCACCCGTCGTACGACCTGGCGGCCGCGCGCACGCTGGCGGCGAGCCAGCCACGCCGGACCGGGCCACAGCGGTCCCAGAGGACCGGGTCGATCACGAACAGCACGTGCACGTCGTCCTCGGTCGCGTCCGCGGCCGCACCCAACGCGGGGTGGTCGCGACGGCGCAGGTCGCGGCGGAGCCAGAGGACCGACGTCACCGACCGAAGACTGCCACGGCCTCCGCGCGCCCGTCCTCACCCCCTCGGGCAGATCCGGACCCGTGCGATGGACCTTCGTGGTGTCGGAGGAGGTACAAGGTCACCGGCATCGTGGCACGACGCCCCTGCACCCATCGACGCACGAGCCCAGATCCTGTGATCATGACCGCACGACCTCCCAGCCGACACCCGTGGTTCGACCTCGGGTGGCCCGTCCTTGCCGGGTCCGTGGCCGGTGTCGGAGTGGTGAGCGCGTACGCCGAGCTGGGCGCGGTGACGGTCGTCGTTGCGTTCTTCGGGACCGCGCTGGTCGTCGGTCCCAGCCTGTGGAGCGTCTTCAGCGAGATCGGTGAACGAGGTCTCCGGACGCCCGCTCGGGTCTCCGTTCTCAGCGCTCTCGCCCTCGTCGTCACCCTGGGCCTGATCGCTGGGTTCCAGGCCTGGGCGCTGGCGATCCTGGGCCTGGTCCTGGTCACGTCACCGCTGGTCCAGCGCACCCGCTTCGGTGCTCGCGACTCGCAGTCCCCGGTCGAGGAGACGCGGCGGGCCTTCGACGAGATCATCGCCCACAACTTCAGCACCGCGACCGGAGACGACGGACGCCAGCACTGAGCGGGCGTCGTTCACACGAAGACGGCCAGGGCTCGAGCGTCGCCCTCGCGCGGTCCGTAGATCGCGAGGAACTCCCCGTCCGGCGCGAACAGCGCGGTGGGCCCGGCGAGGTGGAGGTCGAGGCGCCGGCCGACGCGGACGTCGCTGCTCTGGGCGTCGTCCAGATCGAGTGCCGGGAACGTCGCGCGCGCCGCGTCGGCGATCGGCGTGATCGAGAGGTTCTCGCCCAGCTCGTCGAGGGTGCGGGCGCGGGACAGGTCGAACGGCCCGACCGACGTACGCCGCAGCACAGTCAGGTGTCCGCCCACGCTGAGCGCGGCACCCAGGTCACGCGCGACGGCGCGGATGTAGGTGCCGCTGGAGCAGTGCACGGAGATGTCGAGGTCGGGTAGTCGTACGTCGGTCACCTCGAGCGCGTGGATCGTGACCCGGCGCGACGGCAGGTCGACCTCCTCGCCGGCGCGGACGCGGGCGTAGGCGCGCTGCCCGTCGACCTTGACGGCCGAGACCGCGCTCGGGACCTGCTCGATCTCACCCCGGAACGCCGTGAGCGCCTCGCGGACGGCGTCCTCGGTCAGGTCGTCGGTCGGACAGGTCTCGACGACCTCTCCCTCGGCGTCGTCGGTCGTCGTGGTGACACCGAGCCGGATCGTGGCGTCGTACCGCTTGTCGGTCAGCGTGAGATGGCCGAGCAGCCGGGTCGCGCGGTTGAGCCCGAGCACCAGGACGCCGGTGGCCATCGGGTCGAGCGTGCCGGCGTGGCCGACCTTGCGCGTGCCGGCGAGCCGGCGGACGCGAGCGACCACGTCGTGGGAGGTGATGCCGGCGGGCTTGTCGACAACGACCAGCCCGGACATGTCACCGGATGGCGTCACTCGTCCTCGGCCGGGTCGTCGGCCTCGCGAGGCTTCTTGTAGGGGTCGGCCTCGCCGGCGTACTCCTCGATCCGACGGGAGGCCGCCTCCTCGTCCAGAGCCTTGGCCCGGGCCAGCACCTCGTCGAGATGACGTGCGCTCTCGGGCAGTGCGTCGGCCACGAACGTGAGGGTCGGCGCGTGCCGCATCCCGAGCTGCTTGGCGACCTCGGACCGGAGCAGACCCTTGGCCGACTCGAGCGCCGCGGCCGTACTGACGAGGTCGGTCTCCTCGCCGAGCACGGTGTAGAACACCGTCGCCTGCTGGCTGTCACCGGTGACGCGGACGTCGGTCACGGTGACGAACCCGATCCGTGGGTCCTTGATCCGCCGCTCGAGCATCTCGGCGACGATGACCTGGATCCGATCGGCGATCTTCCGGACGCGTGGGCTAGTCATGGTTACTCCTGGTCTCGCTGATGAACGCCTTCATCATGTGAAGGTGCTGAACCGGCACTTCCCTGGTGAGCTCACCAAGAGAAGTGCCGGTTCGCCTGCATCACGTGATGAAACGGCGGACGAACGGCCGCTCAGGCGCGCGGGATCTCCTTCATCTCGAAGGCCTCCACGACGTCGCCCTCCTTGATGTCCTGGTAGTTCCGGAGCACGAGACCGCACTCGAAGCCCTCGCGGACCTCGGACGCGTCGTCCTTCTCGCGCTTGAGCGACGCCAGGTCGAGGTTGTCCGCCACGACTGCGCCGTCGCGGATCAGCCGGACCTTGGCGTTGCGTCGGATGACACCGCTGGTCACCATGCAGCCCGCGATGTTGCCGAGCTTCGACGAGCGGAAGATCGCCCTGATCTCCGCCTGGCCGAGCGTCTGCTCCTCGAACTCGGGCTTGAGCATGCCCTTGAGGGCCGCCTCGATCTCCTCGATCGCGTTGTAGATGACCGAGTAGTAGCGGATCTCGACGCCTTCCTTGTCCGCCAGCTCGGTCGCCTTGCCCTGCGGCCGGACGTTGAAGCCGATGATGATCGCGTCGGAAGCCGCCGCCAGCATGACGTTGGTCTCCGTGATCGCACCGACTCCGCGGTCGATGACGCGCAGCGACACCTCGTCGCCCACGTCGATCTTGGCCAGCGAGTCCTCGAGGGCCTCGACCGAACCGGACACGTCGCCCTTGAGGATCAGCGTGAGCTCCTGGCTCTCGCCCTTCTCCATGGAGGCCATGAAGTCCTCGAGAGTACGGCGCACGCGGCGCTGGGCCTGCATGGCCGCACGCTCGCGAGACTCGCGCTTCTCGGCGATCTGACGGGCCATCCGGTCGTCCTCGACCACCAGGAAGTTCTGACCCGCACCCGGCACCGCCGAGAGTCCGAGCACCATCGCCGGCTGTCCCGGGAAGGCCTCGTCCATCGACTCGCCGTGCTCGTCGAGCAAGGCTCGGACGCGGCCATGAGCCGGACCGGCGACGATCGAGTCGCCGACATGGAGCGTGCCGCGCTGGACCAGCACCGTCGCGACCGGGCCGCGGCCCCGGTCGAGGTGAGCCTCGACCACGAGGCCCTGAGCGTCCTGGGTGGGATTGGCCCGCATGTCGAGAGCAGCGTCCGCGGTGAGCACGATCGCCTCGAGAAGCTTGTCGAGGTTGAGCTCGGACTTGGCCGACACGTCGACGAACATCGAGTCGCCGCCGTACTCCTCGGGCACCAGGCCGTACTCGCTGAGCTGGCCGCGGACCTTGGTCGGGTCGGCGTCCGGCTTGTCGATCTTGTTGACCGCGACCACGATCGGCACGTCGGCCGCACGGGCGTGGTTGAGCGCCTCCACCGTCTGCGGCATCACGCCGTCGTCGGCGGCGACCACGAGCACCGCGATGTCCGCCGACTGCGAACCACGGGCACGCATGGCGGTGAACGCCTCGTGGCCCGGGGTGTCGAGGAAGGTGATCCAGCGCTCCTGGCCGTCGACCTCGGTCTCGACCTGGTAGGCACCGATGTGCTGGGTGATGCCGCCGGCCTCCTTGTCGACCACGTTGGCCGAGCGCAGGGCGTCGAGGAGCTTGGTCTTGCCGTGGTCGACGTGACCCATGACGGTGACGACCGGCGGGCGTACGACGAGGTCGGACTCATCGCCCTCGTCCTCGCCGAACTCGAGGTCGAACGACTCGAGCAGCTCGCGGTCCTCGTCCTCGGGCGAGACGACCTGGACGATGTAGTTGAGCTCCTCACCGAGCAGCTCGAGCGTCGCGTCGTTCACGGACTCCGTCGCCGTCACCATCTCGCCGAGCGAGAACAGCATCTGCACCAGCGACGCGGCGTCGACGTTGATCTTCTCGGCGAAGTCGGTCAGGGACGCACCACGGGCCAGCCGCACGGTCTCGCCGTTGCCCTTGCGGACACGCACGCCACCGATCGTCGGGGCCTCCATGGCCTCGAACTCCTGGCGACGCGCCCGCTTCGACTTGCGGCCGCGGCGCGAAGGGCCGCCGGGGCGACCGAACGCGCCCTGGGTCTGACCACGCTGTCCGGGACGGCCGCGACCGCCCGGGCCGCCGCCGAAGCCGGGACCACCGCGACCCGGGGCACCACCGGCACCCGGACCACCACGGCCGGGTGCACCGGCGCCGACACCGGCGCCGGGGCCGCCACGACCCGGAGCACCGCCCCGGGCGGGAGCGCCACCGCGTGCGGGAGCACCGCCGCCGCGACCCGGTCCACCCGAGGGGCCGCCCGGGCCACCGGGGCCGCGGTTGGCACCGAAGGTGCTGGGGTTGCGGGCGATCATCGCCGGGTTGGGACGCGGCATGCCGGGCTGTCCACCGGCGGGCGGACGCGGCGGACGGTTGTCGTCCTCGTCGCTCTCACGCGGCACAGGGGCGGGCCGGCGGCCCATGCCCTGGCTGGACGCGAACGGGTTGTTGCCGGGCCGCGGCGTACCGGGGCGCGCCGAGGGGCGTGGCGAGGGAGTCGTGGGCTCGGCCTTCGCGGCCGGTGCCTCGGGGGCCTCGGGCTCGACGGGAGCCTCGGCCTCGGCCTCGGCCGCCGACTTCGGCCCGGGCCTGGGTCCGGGCCGGAGCGGGGTCGTCGCCTCGACCGCGGGTGCCTGGGGCTCGGCCACTGCTGCGGCTGCGCCGTCGGGCTCCACTGTGGCGGGGGCCTCGGCGGCGGGTGCCGTCCTCGCGGCCGGCTTGGACGCCGGCTTCTCGGCCGGGGCCTCGACGGGCGCTGCGGGGGCCTTCTCGGCCAGCAGCGCGTCGCCATAGGTCTTCTTGAACTTCATCTCGACGGGAAGCTCGATCGTCGAGGAAGCAGACTTGACGAACTCGCCCATCTCCTTCAGCTTGTCGAGAACTTCCTTGCTCTCGATGCCGTAGGTCTTGGCGAGCTCGTGTACTCGGGTCTTGGCCACTGTTCTCCTTCTGGCCCAAGACCCCTTTCCCTCTGCGAGAGGGGTGGATCTCAGACCGCTGGTGGGTGTTGCAAACTCATCGGGAAGTACTCATCGAGTGCTCATGAGCTGCTGCTCCAGTCCTGATCTGTTGGTCATCTGTCTGTTACCGGGGCGAGCGAGACGAGGTACGCCGCCAGCGGCGCGCTGTCGAGGGCGGTGGTGACCCGGAGGGCCCTGCCGAACGCCCGACGGCGTACCGCGAGGTCGTAGCACGCGGACGTGGGGTGCAGGTGCGCCCCTCGTCCGGCCCGGGTGGCTGTTGGATCGGGCACCACGACCGGCCGGCCGTCGGCGTCCGAGCCGGCGGTCACCCGCAACAACTCGCTCTTCGCGGCCCGCTCACGACACCCGATGCAGGTCCGGACCGGTCCGGAGACCGATGCAGAGGCAGGGGAAACCGATGCTCGAGCCACTGTCCTCAACCCTACCCCTCCCGCCGTGCATTCCCCGAACCGGCCGGACCACCGTGCTGCTCATCGGGTGGCACTAGGGTGCGCGCGTGCGTCCACTCGCGTCTCTGCTCGCCCCGGTGTCCCGCCGGCTCGTCTACCCGGCTGCCGGCACCCGGGTCGCCGTCGAGGAGACCACCCTCGAGCTCCGGGTCGGTGGGGTCGCCCTGCGCGGCTGGGAGGTCAAACCGGGCCGCGAGCGTTCGCTGGTCTACTACGGAGGGAACGGGGAAGGGCTCGAGTGGCTGGTGCCGGAGCTGGCCGCACGCTTCCCCGACCACACGTCGTACCTCGTCGCCTACCGCGGGTACGGCGCGAGCGAGGGCACGCCCGGCGAGCGGGTGCTCACCGAGGATGCCCTGGCCGTCCACGACCACGCTGCGACACGCCACCACGGTCGGGTCGACGTGGTGGGCCGCAGCCTGGGCAGCGGGGTGGCCGTGCAGGTCGCCGTACGCCGCCCCGTCGACCGACTCGTGCTGATCACGCCGTTCGACAGCCTGGTCGCCACCGCCGCGGACCTGTTCCCACGCCTGCCGGTCCGGCACCTGCTCCAGGACCGGTGGGACTCGGCCGCCGTTGCACAGCGGCTCGGGGCGCGGGTGCTCGTCGTCCGAGCCGGCCGCGACGCCGTCGTCCGGCCGGCGCGGACCGATCGTCTGCTCGAGCTGTTGCCGCGGGAGACAGCCGTGCTCGACCTCGCCGAAGCCGAGCACGGGACCCTGCACGAGGACCCGGCGTACTGGCCGGCGATCACGGAGTTCCTGGTGCCCTGAGCCGTCGGCGGTCTCCCTTTACGCTCGAGCGCGTGGCCGCCTTCAGCGACGACTTCGGGTCCGACCGTCTCGATCCCACGGTCTGGGACCCCCACTACCTCCCCCACTGGGGCACGCGGGCCGGCACCGCCGCCCACTACTCGCTCGACGACGGGCTGCTGAGGCTGGACATCCCCGTCGACCAGGGGCTCTGGTGTCCCGACCAGCACGAGACACCGCTTCGCGTGTCCGGTGTGGCGTCGGGCGGTCATTCCGGCCCGGTCGGGAGCACGATCGGCGGCCAGCCGTTCCGGACGGGGCAGACCGTGCTCGAGGAGCAGCCCCGGTTCGAGGGGTGGTTGCCGAGCCGGGGCGAGGTGGCCGTGAGGTGTCGGATGGAGATCACGCACCGCTCGATGGCGGCGGTCTGGCTCAGCGGCTTCGAGGAGACACCCGATGACAGTGGCGAGATCTGCCTGGTCGAGGTGTTCGGCAAGGACGTCGAGCCGGGGCGATCGGCCGAGATCGGGATGGGGATCAAGAAGCTCGGCGACCCGCGGCTCGTGCACGACTTCGCGGCGCCGAGGCTCGCGATCGATGTCGCCGAGTGGCACGAGTACGCCGTCCGCTGGGACGACGCGTCCGCGGTGTTCTCGGTCGACGGGGAGGCGGTCCGCACCTGTCACCACCCACCGACCTACCCGCTGCAGGTGATGGTCGCGGTCTTCGACTTCCCCGACTGGTCACGGGGCGACGACGACCACCTGGTGCCGGCCTACGAGCTGGACCGGATCAGCGGGTCGGACTGATCATCCAGTCGACGGCCGCGGCGGCGTGCAGCGCGACCGTGTCGAACGTCGGCACGCTGGTGTCTGCGGGCCCGACGAGCAGACCCACCTCGGTGCAGCCGAAGACGATCCCCTCCGCCCCGTCGGCCACCAGGTCGGACATCGTCCGTCGGAAGACCTCCCGTGACTCGGGTCGGACGACGTCACGGACCAGCTCGTCGTAGATGATCCGATGCACCTCCGCGCGGGACTCCGCCACGGGCACGATCGTCTCGATGCCGTGCGTCGCGAGCCGGCCGACGTAGAACGTGTCCTCCATCGTGAACGCGGTCGCCAGCAGGCCGACTCGGCGTACGCCGGCGTCGAGGACGGCCCGGGCGGTGGCATCGGCGATGTGGAGCAGCGGCAGTCCGGACGCCGCCTCGACGTCGTCGGCGACCTTGTGCATGGTGTTGGTGGCGATGATCAGTCCCTCGGCACCTGCGTCTGCCAGGCCGCGCGCCGCCCGGCCCAGGATCTCGGCGGTGGCGGGCCAGTCGTCCGAGTGCTGCAGCTCGGCGATCTCGTCGAAGTCGACGCTGTGCAGCAGCAGGCGTGCCGAGTGCAGGCCGCCGAGCCGATCCGCCACCCCTTCGTTGAGGAGCCGGTAGTAGGACTCGGTGCTGGTCCAGCTCATCCCACCGAGGACGCCGAGGAGCCTCATGCGCGGCGGCATGAGGCACCGTCACCGGGTCTCGACGCGCTCGCGCGGCTTCGTGGCTCAGTCGCGTCGCTCGCTCGACCTGGCAGGGCCCACACGACGCGTTCGTCCCTCACGCGTCGCTGCCCTCCTCATCGGAGCGGATGTCGATCCGCCAGCCGGTGAGGCGGGCCGCGAGGCGCGCGTTCTGGCCTTCCTTGCCGATGGCCAGCGACAGCTGGAAGTCGGGCACGACGACGCGCGCCGACCTCGCTTCGGCGTCGACGATCTCGACGGAGGTGACCCTGGCCGGAGAGAGAGCGTGCGCCACCATCTCGGCCGGGTCCTCCGACCAGTCGACGATGTCGATCTTCTCGCCGTGGAGCTCGGACATCACGTTACGGACGCGCTGACCCATCGGCCCGATGCACGAGCCCTTCGCGTTGACCCCCGGCGTCGAGGACGTGACCGCGATCTTGGAGCGGTGGCCTGCCTCGCGTGCGATCGCCGCGATCTCGACGGTGCCGTCGGCGATCTCGGGAACCTCCAACGCGAACAGCTTCTTGACCAGGTTGGGGTGGGAGCGAGAGAGCGTGATCTGCGGACCGCGCATACCCTTGCGGACCGAGACCACCAGGCACTTGATCCGCTCACCGTGCTGGTACTTCTCCCCCGGCACCCGCTCTCCGAGCGGGAGCAGCGCCTCGAGCTTGCCGAGGTCGACCATCACGTCGTCGGGGTTGCGGCCCTGTTGGATGACCCCGGAGATCAGGTCACCCTCCTTGCCGGAGAACTCGCCGTACCGGATGTCGTCCTCGGCATCGCGCAGCCGCTGCAGCATGATCTGCTTCGCCGTCGTCGCCGCGATCCGGCCGAACCCCTCCGGGGTGTCGTCGAACTCCGCGACCTTGTTGCCCTCGTCATCGAGCTCCGCGGCGAACACCGTCACGTGTCCGCTCTTGCGGTCGAGCTCGACCCGCGCCTGCTCCTGGGCGCCGGGGGTCTTGTGGTACGCCGTGAGCAGGGCCTGCTCGATCGCCTCGACGAGGACCTCGAACGAGATCTCCTTCTCGCGCTCGAGCGTGCGCAGGATCGTCAGGTCGATGTCCATCAGTGCTCCTCGGGCTTCCGGTTGAACTCGATCTGCACCAGCGCCTTGGTCATCGCGTCGTACTCGACGCGCTGGTGCGCACCGGACACGTCGAGGGTCGCTCCCGCGTCGTCGGTCTCGCCGACGCGCCCCGTCAGCTGAGAACCGTCACGGAGGTGGACCCGGACCAGTCGGTCGCGGTTGCGCCGCCAGTGGCGCGGTTCGGTCAGGGGGCGGTCGACACCGCGGGAGGTGACCTCGAGCGTGTAGGCCTGCTCGCCCATGTGGCCGCCGGCGTCGAGCGACTCGGAGACCACCTTGGTGGCCGCGGCGATGTCGTCGAGGGTGACGCCGCCGTCCTTGTCGACGGCCACCCGGAGCACGCGCTTCTTCCCGGCGGGGCCCAGCTCCACGGCCTCGAGGTCGAAGCCCAACGCGGACAGCGGGTCGCGGAGCGCGTCGGAGATCCCGGAGCTGTCCGGACTGAACGGGCTCACGACGCGACCTCCTGTGCTGTTGTCGCTGCTCACGATAGCGAATGCCCGCTGACGTCCCGCCCCGGTCACCCGGGCCCGTCGAGGTCACCGGCGATAGGGTCGCGGGCGTGTCGGGCTCCCGTGGATCGCGCGCCGTCTCGCGCCGTGCGCTCCTGCGTGTGGGAGGCGCGACGACCGTCGTGGGGGCCGCCGTGCTGAGCGGATGCGACCTCGGCCACGACTCGTCGTCGAAGCCGGCTGCGGTGCCGCCGCCCGACCCCGACCAGCACATCGTCGATGCGGCCCGCGCCGAGCTCCGTGGGCTGGTTGCTCGCCTCTCGGCGACCAGCGGCGCCGCCTCGCTGGTGGCCAGTCATCGACTCCAGCTGGCCGCGCTGCAGGGCGATCCCCCGCCCACGACCCAGCGCAGTCGAGCCTTCACGCCGAACCAGATCCTGGCCCGCGAGCGGCGCGCCGCCGGGCGCTTCACCCACTGGGCGTTCACCTGCCAGAACGGCGACCTGGCGCGGGTGCTCGCCTCGGTAGCGGCCGGCATCCGGATGCAGCTCGTGGTGCGAGGCACCGCATGACGGGTGACCTCGCCGCTCTGCAACGCACCTTGGGCGCCGAGCACGCCGCGATCTTCGTCCTCGGTGCCCTCGGCGGTCGCGCCGCGACCCTGCCCGCGCCCCAGCTCCGCGCTGCCCTGGCCTCGGCGTACGACGCGCACGTCCTGCGCCGCGACGAGCTGCGGACGATGGTGATCGGGACAGGGGGCGACCCGGTGGCCGCGGAGCCGGCGTACCGGCTGCCGAGCCCGCTGTCCACGGCTGCCCAGATCACGGCCGAGGCGCTGCGCGTGGAGCGCACCTGCGTGACGACGTACGCCGCTCTGGTGGCGGCGAGCACGGACGACGAACGCCGGTGGGCCGTCGAGGCGCTGGCCACGACCGCGGTCGGCGAGGCGGACTTCGGCGGCCACCCGCAGGCCCTCCCCGGGCTCGGGAGCGGCTGATCCGCGCGGGCCGAGCGCGAAAAAGGCCCCCGGCCCGAGAGGGCCAGGGGCGGACGCCTGGTGCTCCGAGGAATTCCCGAGACATTCCTCGAAGCACCGGGCGCCAGGCCAATTGGGGGGAATCGGCCCGGGTCAGGTTCAAAGGGGGGTGATCCATGACCCGTTGTGCACAATCATGCAACGCATGGGTCGGGGTCGGTGGCTTGTCCGTGCCTCATGTTTGTGCAATGCCAAAACATGAAGTTCAAAGAGATGCGAGCACCTGGGGCAGTTCGGAGAGCGTGCGGACGACCCCGTCGGGGGTCCCCTCGGCGTGACCGAGCTGTGCGGGCGGGATGTCGCTCAGCGGGATGTGCACCGCCCGCATCCCGACCTGGTGCGCGCCCCAGATGTCGTCGAACAGCCGGTCGCCGACGTACACGCAGCGCGCCGGGTCGGTGACGCCGACGGCCTCCATCGCGGCCCGGAACGCGAGCGGCGAGGGCTTCGTCCACGGGATCTCGCTGGTGTAGATGTCCCCGTCGATCAGGTCGTAGACGCCGTCGCGCTCGAAGATCGCGACGTGCCACGCACGCGGCCAGATGGTGTTGGAGAGGATCCCGACCCGGACGCCGTCGGCGCGCAACCGCTCGAGCAGGGGCCGGACCTCGGGGTCGGTGAAGGTGTGCGGCTCCCAGAAGTCCCGGTACGCCGCGAGCAGGGCAGGGTCGTGGTCGAGCCCGGCTTCGTGGAACAGGTCCGCGATCGTGGAGCTCTGCTGGTGATCGCGCGAGCGTCCCCAGATGACCTGGCCGGCCTCGTGCAGAGCGGCTCGCGACTGCTCCGGGTCGTGTCCCGTCGTGGTCACCGCCGACGCCAGGGCCAGGGACTCGGCGTGGAAGTCGACGTCGTGCCAGCGGGTCAGCGTGCCGCCCCAGTCGAAGATCACCGCGTCCAGGTCCACGGCCCGACCCTAGGGCGAAACCCCGTTGCCCCCACATCCAGGGGTTGGTGGACTCCTGCCCGTGGACGACGACTTCGACGGCGGGTGGGACAACCGGGTCACCCTCGTGGACGGCCGGTGGGTCGACCGGACTCCGCGCTACCCCGATCGCGAGCCCCAGCTACGCCGCGAGGTCGCGCTCCTCCCCTGGCTCGCGCCGCTGCTCCCCCTTCCGGTGCCGGTGCCCGAGATCGTGTCCGAGTCCCCGTTGACGGTCAGGTACGCCTACCTCCCCGGGGACGCCTGCCCGGGTCGGTCAGCCGCCCACGGCGCCGCCGTCGGCGGCTTCCTTGCGGCCCTGCACCGGATCGACCCGCGCGAGGCCGGGCGTCGCGGTGCTCTCGGCGCCGCGGCGTCACATGCGGAGGTCCCGCTCACCCTCGAGCGGATGGCGCGCGAGGTGCTTCCGCTCCTGCCCTCGCAGATCGCCCCGGCCGGTCGGGCCCTGTTGACGCGGACGGCGATCGACCCACCCCACACGGGGCTCATCCACGGTGACCTCGGGCCCGAGCACATCCGGGTCTCCGACGATCGGGTCACCGGCATCATCGACTGGGGCGACAGCCGCATCGGCGACCCCGCCCTGGACCTCGCCTGGACCGGCTTCGGGAGCGACACCGCCTTCGCGGACGCGCTGCTGGCGACGTACGGACCGGACGACCTGCTGCTGGCACGAGCACGCGACTGGCACCAGCTCGGACCGTGGCACGAGGTGCTCTACGGACTCGGCGAGGGCGGCCCCGCGTTCGTCGAGAGCGGCCTCGCCGGCGTCGTCACCCGCCTCGAGAAGTACCCCTCCGCCGAGTCTTCCTAGGAAGACTCGGTGTGATTTCGTTGCCCTGTGCGACGACTCGGCGTCAGGAGCGGACCAGGCGCACCAGGTGGTTGA
>Ga0268266_10002913_pt1 | contig 17710 bp, 16 predicted proteins | sample KBSS13metaG_FD_190356 | JGI IMG/M metagenome (GOLD analysis project Ga0268266, IMG submission 190356) | Switchgrass rhizosphere microbial communities from Kellogg Biological Station, Michigan, USA - KBS S1-3 metaG (SPAdes) (version 2) | ecosystem: Host-associated > Plants > Roots > Rhizosphere...
ACAGGCCTGCCGTCTGCTACATATTCGAGCGGAACTCTCGCGGTCCGCTGCCCGTCACCTTCCGGAATGCGCGCGCGAAATTGGCTGGGGACGAATAGCCCAGTTCCGCCGACACACGGGTAATCGAGCCATTCGTGTGTCGGAGCAGTTCAGCGGCTCGCTGAATCCTTGCGGTGCTCGCCAAGCTGCGAAAGTCGGTGCCGGCTCGATTGAGCTCACGTTGCAGCGTCCGTACGCTGGTGTCCATCGATTGGGCGGCGCTGTCGATCGACACGCGGCCGGTGAGAACCTGCGCGCGGATTTGCTCCAAGAGAACGTTGATCAGACCCTGTGGAGCACTACCTCGCCGGTCTCGCGCCACATCCTCGATGGTGACAATCGGCCATGAAACGGCCCTCGGAGCGGCGGACAGATGATGGCGTTCCGTGACAACCGTCACCGCGGGTGCGTTGAAAAGGACCGGGCACTGGAAGATATCTTCGAAAAGCCCCATCTGGGCTGGCCCTTCGGTATCAAGCTCGACGCGTAGCGGTCGCCAGTCAGGGGACAGATAGGCCCTGAAAACGCTCAGTAGGACGCCCGCCGCGGCGCACACGGTATTGGCATATCCGGGCCGACCAGCTAGCGCAAAGACATAGCTATATCGCACCTCGTCGCCCACGCTCGCGACCGACATCTGGTCGTCCGTACTGTGAAAACAAAGACCGTCGATGGTTCGCTCGAGGGCTTGTCCCAGGGTGTCGGCTCCAAACACATAGCGTCCGTAGCTGCCGTAGTTGGCGACGTTCATCATCGGGGCGATCAGAGCCCCAAAGTTGGCCTCGCCGGCGGCGCGTCCTGTCGCCTCAATGAAGCCGAGCACCGCCGCATGCGGAATAAAACAGTTCGTACCTTCTATCAGCTCGAGATCGAGCCCTACGGCGCGATTGGCCTGCAGCAGCGCCTTCTCGCCCATTTCACGGCGTATGAAGGCCGGCAAGCCATGCAATATATGGCTGGAGATGACCGGGATATCAGCCATGTGTGCAGCACTCCCGAACGACGTAACCCTTGGCGCAAAATGAGTGGTGCCAGACTCCGAATACTGCTTATTGCAGTACGGTAGGAGTTTCGCGCGAGCAAGGAGAACCGCCGGTTTTCGGATGGGCGGTTCATTACTGGTGTCTGCCTGAAACGCCATAACGCTGTAATCGACCTCGAACTTGGACACAGCCGCTTTCAGCTCTTGCTGAGACATGTCGGCCAGAGAAGAAGGAGCACGGCAGATGTTGACGAAGCGGGATCTACTTCGTTCAGCCGCGGCGATCGCCGCTAGCGCCACGATTGCGAAGCCGGGCCTCCTCATGGCGCAGAGCTATCCCGGCATCATCGAGGCCAAGGACATCGCAGAGGAAGGCTTCATCTACGGCCTGCCAATAGTGACGAATTACGGCGTCATGTACGAATTTGCCATTGACCGGAATTCGGGGCAGTTCAAGGCACCGTTCAATCAGATCAAGAACATATCCCACGTCTCTACTTATAAAGATACTGCAGTCGTTACGCCGAACAGCGACACGCCCTATTCGATCTTGTGGGTGGACCTGAGGGCGGAGCCGATGGTGGTTTCGGTCCCACCAGTGGACACGAAGCGCTACTACGCTGTCCAGCTTATCGACGGCAACACATTCAACTACGGCTATATAGGCAGCCGCTCCACCGGAAGCGAGGCTGGCGACTACTTGGTCGTCGGACCGGAGTGGAAGGGAGAAATTCCCGCCGGCGTCAAGAGGGTGTTCCAGTCGACCACACAATTTTCGTTTGTTCTTTACCGCACCCAGCTTTTCGATCCGGGCGACATCGACAACGTGATGAAGATGCAGGCTGGCTATAAAGCGCAGCCGCTTTCTGCTTATCTAAAGCAGCCGGCGCCGCCCGCTTCGCCAGCCCTGAATTTTCCTAAGATCGACGATGAGCTCGCGAAGATCAATTTCTTTGAGTATCTCGAATTCTGCTTGCAGTTCGCACCGGCGCTCGAGAGCGAGAAGGCTATCCGGGCGAAGCTTGCGCGCATCGGTGTCGGGCCAGGAAAGACCTTCAGTTTCAAGGATCTTCCGCTTGAGCACAAGGCGGAGATTCTCGTCGGGATGAAGCAAGGCGAACGAAAAGTCGACGAGGCTGTCGCAAAGGGCGGCGTGTCGCTCAACGGATGGCAGGTCAACTCCTTTTTTGGCAATGCCGAATTCTACAACGGCGACTGGCTGAAACGCGCCGCGGGCGCCAAGGCGGGCATCTACGGCAACGACTCGGTCGAGGCGGTCTATCCGCTCACACGCGTCGACGTTGACGGCAAGACCCTCGACGGCAGCAAGCACAATTACAAGCTGACCTTCCCGCCCGGTCAATTGCCGCCGGTCAACGCCTTCTGGTCAGTGACGATGTACGATGGAAAGACCCAACTGCTGATCGAGAATCCGATCGATCGCTATCTGATCAATTCGCCAATGCTCCCGACCATGAAGAAGAACGCGGACGGGTCGCTAGAACTCTATATCCAGCACAAATCTCCGGGTGCGGACAAGGAATCGAATTGGCTGCCGGCGCCGGACGGTCCGATCTACCTCGTGATGCGGCTCTATTGGCCGAAAACAGAAGCGCCTTCAATGCTGCCTGTAGGCAAAGGCACATGGCAGCCGCCCGGTATCACTGTGGCGCAATAATTATCCCCGACCATGCTGAAGCGTGCTGTTCGCTGTCGATGAGGAAAGAGCAATGATACACGCGACGAGACTGCTTTGCGCCACCGCCGCGATAGTGCTGATGGGCTTGGGCGCCGCTTCCGCCGATACGACGCCGAAGACCGACAAGATGACGACGCCTTTCGCACCGGGCGTCGCCGTGCCGGACAAGATCGAGTCCTCGATCGGGACGTTGAATCTCAATTACGGCTACCCGTCGGCCGATACCATCGACAAAATCTACGACAACCTGGACCGTTCGCGCGCACTACAGGCTTATCTGCTGGCTATTCCGATCGTAAATCAGGCCGGCATGCGCGACTCGATACGCAAATTCGGGCCTGATAATCAGACCGACGTGATCTGGGAAAATCTGGTCGATCCTAGGACCGTCGCGCTGACGGCCAACGACAACACGATCTACAACTTCATGTGGGTCGACACGAGCAAGGGACCGTTGGTCGCCGAGATTCCGCCCAAGGTGCTCGGGATGGTCGATGACTTCTGGTACAAGTGGGTGGCCGACCTCGGCATCACCGGGGCCGACAAGGGCGCAGGCGGCAAGTACCTCCTGTTGCCGCCTGGTTTCGAGGGCGACATACCATCGGGATATCACGTCGTGCGCCCGAGCACCTTCGGCAGCTACCTCGTATTTCGCGCCTTCGTTGTGGACGGGTCCACCAAACCCGGAGTTGACTCGGTCAAGAAGAATTTGCGGATCTATCGACTGGACGAGGCCGCCAACCCGCCGCCGATGAAATTCGTCAATGCCTCGGGAATTCCATCAAACTTCGTCGCACCGGGTGACTACTCGTTCTGGAGCCTGTTGAACCAGGTCATCCAGGAAGAGCCTGCGAAAGGTTCCGATCCCACCACCTTGGGCCTGTTCGCCTCGATCGGGATCGTCAAGGGCCAGCCCTTCAATCCCGATGAGCGGATGAAGAGGATCCTCACCGACGCCGCCAACATCGGCGCTGTGACGGCACGGACGATCGCCTTCAAGGTTCGCGCGAAGGATGCGTATTTCTACCCGGACAGCACGTGGCGCCTGCCGTTTTTCGGCGGCTACAAGTTCGAGACGGCGCCCGGTGTCAGCAACCTGGACGGTGCTGTCTTCTACTATTACTTCGCCATCGGCGTCACACCGGCGATGGAAGAGAAGATGGTCGGCCTGGGCTCGCAATATCCCTGGTCGGTTCAGGATTCGAAGGGCAATCCCTTTGATGGCGGCAACGCCTACAAGCTGCGCCTGCCACCAAATATCCCGGTCAAGGATTTCTGGTCAGTCATCGTCTACGACAACCAGACCCGCTCGATGGTGCAGACCGACCAGCAAGCCCCAAGCGTCAGCAGCCAGAACAAGGATGTCAAGGTCAATGCGGATGGTTCGGTCGATGTCTACTTCGGACCCAAGGCCCCGGCAGGAATGGAGAACAACTGGGTGCAGACGATTCCGGGCAAGGGCTGGTTCATGATCCTTCGTCTCTATGGCCCACTGGAACCGTGGTTCAATAAGACTTGGAAGCCAGGCGAGATCGAACTGGTGCAGTGATGCGGCACCTTGTCCAGGCCAGTCTAATTTCCTGTCGAGAGCTGAAGGACACAAGGTCTGCCGCAAAGGCGAAGGATGGGCGGGCCGATCAGCCTGCCCATCCTTTTCCTGCCGGCTTTCTCGGCAGGGGGCTTCAAGGCGCTCATTCTGGCCGTAGCCGGCTGGCGTGAAGCGGATCAGCATGTACGGGAACGCGGGCATTGCCTGGGCGCACATCTGTACCTGTTGGCGCAAACCCAGATTTGGCCAGTTTCAGAGGGCTATGGCGTAGACGTAGTTCTCATCGCTATCCCGCACGGTCCGCCATCAAGTCATTGATCTTCAACGAAACGCGCCTCGGCGGTATTCCAAGCTTCGTACAATTGTCATCGTCCGAGCGGGACTGGGTTCTTCACTTCACCGCTTCCGAAGGAACTCGCGGCTTTTCTCCCTGCAATCGGCCCAGAACGGCGGCGAGTCGGTTCCGATAGTCCGGCGGGAACGACCAGTAGCGAGTCCCGGACCCGGCATTTCCTTCGACCAGGCCCCGGTCGCCAGGACGCAGGTGCCAGAAAAGAGTGAGCAGGACATCGCTGCTGACCCAGGGATCGTCGTACCAGAACGTGTGCGAGCCCCGGGATAGGCCGGGAATGCCCTCCGGCCGCACCCGCACGACATTGAGGCCGTAGTCGGCGGCGGCCCCCAGCAACCAGTCCGTCGCCTCGGGATCGAGCTCGGCCATGTCCGGCCGGCCGGCACGTGACGCCCGGTTGACGAGTTGCGACAACCGGAGCGCCGAGTCCGACAGGTTCACCCCGACCGTTATCCGCCGAACCTGATCGGCGTAAGCGCGCATGTCGTCGACAAAGCCCCGGAAGTCGGCATCGGGCGCTGCATGGTAGATCTCGCCGAGACGAAAACCCTCCGGCCCCTGCCCCTTGGCTTTTGCGCCGACCAATGCCAGCCCGTTGCTGCCGACGGTCGCGCCGGCGCTGTAGGTCAGGACGTCGATCTTCTCGGCCGACGTATTTTTAGCCAGCAGTTCGACGAGCGTTGCGAGATGCGGAGCCGCCCCCAGCGACGTGACCATGTCGCGGGTGTAGCGCAGGAAATTTTCCGCCGTCGGCCAGATGAAGAGCACGACGACGGTATCGCGCCCGGTGAAATGGTGAAGCTGCGCGGCCTGTCCGGCGGCGCGTTCCACTGTCGTATTGGCACCGTGGACGTAGACGATGATGTCCTTGTTGCGGCTGCGCGCCAGGGCATCGTTGATTTGCGCGAACCACGCCGAAGCTTCTGGCGGCAATGGATTGGCGTCCGCCAGCGACGCCTGCTCGACCATGCTCTGGAGATAGAGAAACGGCCGCCGGTCGCCGCTCGCCCCAGTCGACCATTCGTAGATTCGTTCCCAGGTCGTATTCTCGTTGCCGATCCGGATGGTCGCAACGCCGAGATTGAGGTCGCGGCCGGGCACTATGGTGTAGATCCGGTTGTCGCGCGGACCGATCGGCAGGCGGTTGGTCGCATAGAACAGGGAAATCTGTGGGTCGGTCGTCTCCGGTGCGCCGGAAAACGTGTTCGTCTGTCCATCGAGGAACATGGCAGGCGCTGGCATCAGCCGCATCGGCGGCTGGTAGAACGAGAGCCCGACGACGGCGCCGACGACGAGCAGGCTGAAGATGACGATGTAGCGGCGCATTACCTTCCCGATCGGTCAACGGCGAGAGCCCAGGGCGGAGCTCGCCCTGGGCCGAGGGCGGCGGACGTCAATTGCCGGTGATCCGGCGGAACAAGTCGCCGAGCGTCAATTGATGATCGAAGCGCCCGTTGCGGATGAAGTGCAGGACCTGCGCGATCACCAGCGGGTTGTTCATCATGAAGGTGTGGGTCGTGTGCAGGACGATATGATCCTGCATGCCTTCGAGCTTTGTGCTTTCCACCGAGACCTTGCCGTCGTTCGGCCCTTTGAAGGCAGTCGACAGGATGGGATTGACGGACCGGTCGCCCGCGATGATGCCGACATCGAAATCGGCGCGGGCGAGTCTTTTGGGCAGGCTGGCCGCGCTTGTGCCGAGCTGCATGCCGGCGGGACCGGTCAGGAACTCGAAGAGCTGAAGGTCGCCGAAGGTGTCGACGGTTTCCGATCCCTGGTTGGGCGGCCCCAGCATGACGACGCGACCGAGGTTCGGCGGGCGGTTCTTCAGCAACCACGCCCTCAACAGGATGCCGCCCATCGAGTGAGTGACGAAATGCACCCTGTCGACTGCGCCGCATCGAGCGACCGATTCGCCGACATGGCTGACCAACCTCTCGATCGGAGCAGCCGTCGAGGGATAGGTTTCGCTGACGACGTCGAAGTCGAAAGCCGTCAGCGTCTCCTCCATGACGGTGAAGGACGCGTCCGTCCGTCCCAGCCCGTGAAGCAGCACGACGCAGTCCCGCGCGAACGCGGGCGACGTAAAGAGGAAGAAGAGCAGCACGGCGAAGCGCATGCCGAGCAGTTAGCCTCAATTCGTCGAGGCCCTCAAGGATCGGCGGAGCTCGCAGCCTGTGCCAGGTGCAGACGATTTTTCTACCGTGCGCCGTCCGCTCACGGAACCAGCAGGAGCTTGCCCGCAGTGGCGCGGCTGGCCATGTCGGTATGGGCCTTTGCGGCGTTCTCCAGCGGATAGTCGCCGCCGAAGTGGATGCGGAGCTTCCCGTCCCGGAGCCAATCGAACAGTTGGGCCGAATGCCTGCGCAGCAGTTCCGGCGTATGCACATGATCGAAATACGTGGCGTAGCCGATCTTGATGCTTCTCGGCAGGCTCATGATGTCGATCGCGCCGGGACCACCCAGGACCGGGCCATACCAGCAGAACGTGCCGGACCGCCGAAGGATGTCCAGAGATCCCTGGAACGTGGCCGGACCGGACCCGTCGAAGACGACATGGACACCTTCGCCGCCGGACAGGCGGATGGCCTCCGCCGCGAACCGGCCGTCCCTGTCCACGATCACGTGATCGGCACCGGCCGCCCGGGCGACGTCCGCCTTCTCCGGCGACGACACGCGACCGATCACGCTGCCGCCCCGCAGCTTGACGATCTGCGTGAGCAGAAGCCCCACGCCCCCGGCGGCCGCATGGATGAAAGCCATGTCACCCTTCCGGACCGGGTAGAAATCGGTCGCAAAATGGCTGGCGGTCAATCCCTGCATCATGATCGCGGCGGCCGTCCGGTCGTCGATTGCATCTGGTACGGCCACGAGCGATGTGGCCGGGATGGCCGCCTTCTGCGCATAGCTGCCGGGATGGTAAACCCACGCGACGCGCTGGCCGGCCTCGAACCCCGTCACGCCTTCGCCCAACGCCAGGATGTGGCCCGCCCCTTCAACTCCCAGAATTTTCGGGTTTGGACTTTCGTTCCAGGCCATGCCCTGCCGGATGCCGATGTCCATGAAGTTCACACCGGCCGCCTCGATGTCGACCAGAACCTCACCCTTCGCCGGCACGGGGTCGGGCCGATCGACGAAGGCCATCATCTCCGTCCCGCCGATACCGTTCATCACGACCGCTTTCATCGCAGATCTCCTTGGTGGAATGATCAGTCCAAAATAGGGCAAAAAAAATCAGGTGAGCGCGCGCAGGGCCAGCCGGCCGAGGGCGCGCAACTGATCGCCGCTGGCGCCGCCACGGGCCGCAATACGAATGCCGGCGATGCTGGCGTTGAGAAACACGGCCGCATCCTCCGGAACGATCTCCGCGGGAATGTCCCCCTCGGTCCTGGCATCGGCGAGCGCAGCGACGAGGCCGTCATGGAACGAGGCTGCAGCGGCCTCCCGCGCTTTCACGAGCTCCTTGTGCTCCTTGCCGAACTCGCAGATCGAATTGACCCCGAGGCAGGGCTTGCGAGCGTTCTTCACGACCCGGTCGATCATTCGACGAATGCCGTCCAGCGCGGTGGGCCCGCACCGAAGCGCCTCGAGGTGCATGGCGGTCTCCGCCAGGGAATAGCGCCGTACCGCGGCGACGTAGAGCTGCCACTTGTCGCCGAACGTATCGTAAAGGCTCTGGCGGCCGATCTTCATCGCATCGGTCAGCATGCTCGCCGAAGCCCCCGCGAAGCCATGTTCGCGAAAGACCTCGATGGCTGCGCCGAGCGCTACCTCCTGATCGAACTCCTTGGTCCTTGCCATGGTCGAAAGATGATCATTGTGGATTGATCGTTCAAGTATATATATCCGTTTCGGAAGACGAATCCGCGGATGCAATCGTATGAGGTCGGTGATGTCGGTCAGGAAGTCCAGGGAAACGGGTCGTCGGGGATTCTTGTGTGGCGCTGCTGCTTCCGCTGCCGCTCTGATCGGCGGAGCGGCTCACGCGCAGTCGCCGAAAACCCCGAACGGCACGCTGCCCGCAAGTTCTCCCGGCTTCGGTCCCATCAAGCAGATCGATGCCGGCGTGCTGAACATCGGCTACCTGGAAATCGGGCCGTCCGCCGGGCCGCCGATCCTGCTGTTTCACGGTTGGCCATACGACATCAACGCCTTCGCCGAGGTCGCGCCGCTCCTGGCGAAGCAGGGGCACCGTGTCATCGTCCCCCATCTCCGCGGCTATGGCACCACGGTTTTCCGGTCGCCCGAAACGGTTCGCAACGGCCAACAGGCCGCGCTGGCGGCGGATGGGCTTGCCCTCATGGACGCGCTCGGCATCAAGCAGGCGGTGGTGGCCGGATTCGACTGGGGCGCGCGAACCGCGGACATCATGGCGGTGCTCTGGCCGGAGCGATGCAAGGCGCTGGTCTCGGTGAGCGGCTATCTCATCGGCAGCCAGGCCGGCAACGCCAAGCCGCTCCCGCCGCAACAGGAGCTGCAATGGTGGTACCAGTTCTACTTCGCGACGGAGCGCGGCAAGGCCGGCTACGCAGCGAACACGAACGCCTTCAATCGCCTCATCTGGCAACTCGCATCGCCGAAATGGCGATTCGATGACGCCACCTACGAGCGTTCGGCCGCGTCGTTCGTCAATCCCGACCATGTCGCGATCGTGATCCACAATTACCGCTGGCGGCTCGGGCTTGCCGACGGCGAGAGGCAGTACGACGAGATCGAGGCCCGCCTCGCGCGCGGCCCCGTGATCAATATTCCATCGATCACGATGGAGGGCGACGCCAACGGCGCGCCGCACCCTCCGGCCGAAGCCTACCGGGCGAAATTCACCGGCCCCTATCAACATCGCAATATCACCGGTGGAATCGGCCACAACCTTCCGCAGGAGGCGCCCGGTGCGTTCGCTCAGGCCGTCATCGACGCCGCGAGGCTCGCATGAAGCCCCGAGGTCGGATCGTCAGCTTCTCGTCGATCTGCCTCGGGCTGGCCGCGGCCGTTTTCGCGGCCTCGATCATTCCGAGGTTCATTGCCAATGCGCAGGACAAGACCGCGGCGAACGACGTATCGCCCGTCGACGGGGTCGCGTTGCCCGAAGGCTATCGCGACTGGAAGCTGATCAGCGTCGCCCACGAGGCCGGCCAGAACAACGACATCCGCGCCATCCTGGGCAACGAGATCGCGGTGAAGGCCTTCCGGGAAGGGACGCGACCCTTTCCGGACGGCACCATCATCGCGCGCCTGGCATGGGAGTACCAGTCGTCGCCCAGAAACGATGCGGTGTTTCCCGCGCCCCAGTCGTTCATCGCCGGCCCGCCGACCAACGTGCAGATCAGTGTCAAGGACTCGAAGCGCTACGCGACAGGCGACGGCTGGGGCTTCGGCCAGTTCGAGAACGGCAGGCCCAACATGGACCCGGGCCTCGTCCAGAAATGCCATGCGTGTCACGCGAAGCTCGGGAAGGCGGACGATTTCGTCTTCACCCACTATTCGCCGTGATCTCGCCTCGTGCTTCCTGGAAATGCCGGATCAGCGCAGCGGGCGGAACGCGGCGCGCACCTCCTCGGCAAAGAGCTGCGGCTGCTCCCATGCGGCGAAGTGGCCACCGTTGCTCACCTCGTTGAAGTAGAAGAGATTTTTGTAGCAGCGCTCGGCCCAGGTCCGGGGCGCACGGAAGATCTCGCCGGGAAAGACGCTGACGGCGACCGGAATGTCGATGATGCCTCGCGCGTTGAAGTTGTTGGAATGGTCTTCCCAGTAGATCCGCGCGGCGGAGGCACCGGTTCCGGTCAGCCAGTAGAGCGAGATGTCGTCGAGGATCGCATCGCGGCCGAGGACCCTCTCCGGTTGCCCGTCTGCGTAAACCCACTGCGCGATCTTTTCGTACATCCAGGCCGCCATGCCGACGGGCGAGTCGACCAGCGAGTATCCGATCGTCTGCGGCCGCGTGTTCATCATGACGGCATAGCCGGCGTTGTCGCGGTAGAAGGCCTCGAGCTGATCGAACGCCCCGCGCTCCTTCGTGCTCAGGCTCGCCGGGGCCGGGTCGCCCGCAGCCAGGATCCTCGCGATGTCGGCGGGCACGACAGCGGGCATATTGAGATGGATGCCGGCCAGTCCGGGCACGTGCTGAAGCGCCATGCGCTGCGAGATCACCGAACCGCAGTCGCCGCCCTGGCTGACGTAACGGTCGTAGCCGAGCCGCTTCATCAGCGTCGACCACGCCCGCCCGATGCGGTCCGACCCCCAGCCCGTCGTTGTTGGCCTGGCCGAAAAGCCGAAGCCCGGGATGGATGGGATCACGAGGTGAAAGGCATCCTCCGCCTTGCCGCCGTGCGCGGCGGGATCGGCCAGGAGGTCGATGACTTTCATGAACTCGAGGATCGAACCCGGCCAGCCGTGCGTCAGGATCATCGGCATGGCTTTCTCGTGGCGCGAGCGCACATGGAGGAAATGGATGTCCAGCCCGTCGATCTCCGTGATGAACATCGGCAGGGCATTGAGCTGCGCTTCGACCCTGCGCCAGTCGTAGTCGCCGGCCCAGTAGCGCATCAGCGGCTCGAGCGTCTGACGCCGCACACCCTGGCTTTCGTCGGACACCGGCTGCGCATCGGCCCAGCGCGTCTCCGCGATGCGGCGCTTCATCGCCTCGATGTCGCCGGCCGGGATGGCCACCTTGAAGGGGCGGATGGCACTCCCTCCCGCTTGGGCGAACGTCACCGAAGGCAATGCACCGAGCCCTCCCGCCACAGCGGCGCCAAAGACGAATTGGCGACGCGATGCCGACCGACCTGCGAACACTCTTTTCTCCTCGATCGCTTATTTGGACTGATCGATCCAGTTTGTAAGGCCGTCGGCGAGGGCTCGTCATGTGCCCTAATGCCGCGTCCGCCCGGCTCCGGCGGTCAGGGGGCAATCGATCCGGCCGCCCCCTCGGTCGAGGACGGCAGGCCGGGAAGGGCAAACCGGAAGTGCGCACCGCCGCCGGCATGATTCGACGCGCCGATGGAGCCGCCGTGGGCCCTGACGATCGATTGGCAGACGGCGAGGCCGATGCCCACGCCACCCTCCTTCGTCGTGAAGAAGCTTTCGAAGATGCGATCGAGATCGGCGTCGGCGATGCCCGGCCCGCTGTCGCGGATCGAGAACGAGACCATGCCCCCTTCGGCGGCGTCGATCGAAACCCAAATGCGGCGCGCCGGGCGTCCCGCCTGCACGATGGCTTGGACGCTGTTCACGAGCAGGTTCACGATCACCTGCTGGAGCTGGACGCGATCGCCGAGCACCCCGGGAAGGCCGCGCGCGGCGTTGATCGACAGGGTGATCTTCTTGAACTCGATGTCGTGGCGCACGAAGAACAGCGCCTCCTCCGCCACGTCCGCCAGATCGAGCGGCACCCGCTCCGGCGGCTGACGCGCCGCGAGACTCCGGATCCGTTGGATGATGTCGTTGGCGCGATGCGCGCTCGACACGATCCGGGACGTCAACTGCCTGATCTTGGCGATATCGAAGTCGTCGCGCGACAGCCATCTCAGGCTGGTCTCCGCGTTGGTCACGATGGCGGCCAGCGGTTGCCTGACCTCGTGCGCGATCGAGGTCGCCAGCTCGCCGAGCGTCGAGATGCGGGCCGCGTGGGCATGATCGGCCTCGAGACGCTGGAGCTGCGCTTCCGTGTGCAATCGCTCGGTGACGTCCAGCATGGTGATGAACGTCGTGTCGAGCTGCTCGGGCGGCGCCGGGTAGGTGACCGAGAACACCACGTCGCGCGCCTGGCCGTCGAGCGTGAAGACCTTGGCCTGCTCGACGAAATTTCGGCGTCCCTCGAAGTGCGCCGCCATGACCCGGTTCGCCAGCTTCGGCGTTGCGGCGAACAGATATCGTACCGGCCTGATCAGGTCCGCCGCACTGCGTCCGCGCAGGAGCGAGACCGCCTCGCGATTGACCTCCGTCACGCGAACGACATCCTTGGCGAGCTCGACCAGCTCCGGATGCGCTTCCAGGAAGCCGGCGATGTCGGTCACGCCCTCCGATCGGAGGCGATCGAAAACCTCGCCCGCGGCGCGCGCATCGATCTGCCATAAGGCCGTCGGCATGTGGTGGATCAGCTTGCGGTAGCGGTCCTCGCTCGCATGCAGCTCCCAGGCGGAACGATCGTCGCTCGCGACGCCGTTCACCATCAGATAGATCGTATCGGCACGGGTGCCGTCCAGCGATCGCCAGCCGGCGACCGACGCGCCCTGCAGGAATCCGCCTGCGTTCAGGGCCCGCGTCTGCGCGATCTGCCAGCCCGACCGGGTCGACACCGCGAGCAGGACCTCGCCCAGAACGGGACGGCACTCGTCGGGCCAATAGTCCAGGATCGGTCGTGCGATTATCGTTTCGCGACCGGCATTGCCTCCGAAAAGCCGAACGGCCTTGTCGTTCAGGTTCACGATGCGCGATCGCGAAAGGAGCCGTTCGAGTCGGTCGGGGTTCTGCTTCAAGTGAGCGATGATGTCGCCCTCCGCCAGCGCCACGATCTCCTCGATGGACGCACGCGCCTCGGATATGTCGAGCTCCCAGCAGGCTGCGGTGGCACGATACGGCTCGGCCCGCTCGGGCATGCCGTCGTGGGCGACAGCGAGCTGGCAGCCACGCCCGTATTCGACGACGTCATGCGGCACGCCCGCGGCGTCGTACCGGACGGTCTGCCGGATCGATACGGTGACGGGGGGCCCTGCCGCCGTGCGCCGCCGCACGGGTCCCCGCCACCTGCCCTCCTGCAGCAACAGGCGCCAATGCTCGGCATGAAGGTCATGACCGGCGAAAAGCTCGTCCATACGCCGGCCGATCGTCGCCAGCGCCGGCCAGCCATACAGCGCTTCCGCTGCCGGATTCCAATAGCGGACGACGCCCTCGGGGTCGCACACGATGATGCTCTCGGATGCTAGCTCGGCCAGCCCGATGTCGACGGCGGCAGGCTCACCGCTCCCACCGGAAGGGCGACCGTTCTCGACCCGATCGGGCAACGCCTGCTCGTGGAACATGCCGTCAACCTCTTTTGGCGATCGAGGGAAGCCGCAATCGCAATCGTCTGGTGAACCTGCTCACATATCCGGCCGGGACGGCCGCAACGCGGATGCCTCCCTATTGCGTCCGTGCCAGTGCCGCCTTCAGGTGGCGGATGAGAACCTCATCGCTGACCGGCTTGGTCAGATACGCAAATGCCCCGTGCTCGACGGCCTGCGTGCGGCACTCCGGCTCGGTGGAGGAGGTGACGACGATGACCGGAAGCGAGGCATCCCGCCTCCTGAGCTCCTGGAGCAGCCCCAGCCCGCTCATGCCGGGCATACGCAGATCGGTCACGAGGCAATCGAAAGCGCCGGGCGCATAGCTTGCCAGAAACGCTTCGGCCCGCGCGAAAGTGCGACAGCCCATGGCGAGCACGCCGAGAAGCTCGGACAGGGCATCGCGCATGGCGTCGTCATCGTCGATGACGGCAATCAGAGGCGGATGAGGCAATCCGACGGTCCTCTCTGTCCTGGCGATTTCGACGATCCCGGGCCGGCGCTACCGCGTGCAATCGGCAGGCAACGCTTCCCAGGCGCGGATGAGCTCGCCGACCGAGGCGGCCTGCATCTTCCGCATGACGTTGCCGCGGTGAAGCTTCACCGTGATCTGGCTGATGCCGAGATCGAAGGCGATCTGCTTGTTCAGCCGTCCGTGCGCCACCTCGCGCATCACCTGGCGCTCGCGCGGGGTCAATGCAGCGAAGCGATCGGCCTGCAGCCGGGCGATCCTCCTTGCCGCTCTTTGCGCAAGATCCCTTTCGATACCCGTCTTGACGGCGTCGAGCAGCGCCTGGTCCCGGACGGGCTTGGTCAGGAAGTCGACCGCGCCCGCCTTCATCGCCTGCACGGTCATGGGAATGTCCCCGTGGCCGGTGACGAAGACGATGGGCTTTGCATTGCCGCTCGACGCGAGATGGTGCTGGAAATCGAGCCCGCTCGAACCGGGCATTCTGACATCGAGGACGAGGCACCCGGGCCGGTCGGGAAGGTCCGAGTCCAGCAGCTCCCGCGCCGAGCCGAAGCAGACCGCGTCCAGCCCGACCGATTGCATCAGCTCGCCGAGAGCCAGCCGCACCTCCTCGTCGTCGTCGACGAGAAGAACCAGCGGTGACTCTTCCTCCGCGGGCCCTGGTGTCCTGCCCGGCTTCGCAATGCTGCCGAGCGGCGCCCTGGATCCACGGTCTTCGATGAATGTTCCCGAATAGTCGAGCATGACATGCCTCTCGAACCATCAAGCTCGCCGTTGCGGTTTCCGGTGAGCAGGTCGAGGCAACCCTACGACAGCGATCCGCAGGGGTCGCTGTTGCAATTCCTAAATCTTGCTAAGCGGCCGGCCGCTCACCGTTCCGGGATGCCGATCAGGCGCAAGCCGCGGTACAAGCGCTCGTGGCACGCAAGGTAGGTCCGGTTGTCCGAGAAGACCTGCGCGCGCAGGTGATCGATCGTGAGATGGAACCCTCCCATCGCATCGCACCACGCATTGAGCGTCCGCCGTCCTTCGCCAACCCGGCCGGCATGCGCGAGGGAGCTTGCGAGGAAGACGACGGGGTAGACCATGCCGGGGCAAAGATCCGTGCCCTGCACGAAATACGGAATTGCGAATTCGTCACGCTCGTGGCTGAAATGATACAGGCCGAGGAAATGATGCCAGAGGCCGACACCGCGATCGCGGGGACTGAGGGTGAGCGCGTGCTCGAGCGGTATCCGCATTTCCTCGAGCCGGCCCATCAGGAACAGGACATGTCCCGAGTAGGCGAGCGATTCGGCGTCGCATGGATCGAGCGACAGGGCCCGCTCGAAAGCGGTGAGCGCCGAGTCGAAGCGGTGCTGCCTGAGCCTCACATAGCCGCGGCAGAACCAGGCCCGCGGCCAGTCCGGCGCGCGCGCGGCTGCCCGTGTCGCCAGCTCGTCCGCCTGGAGGACTTCGGCATGCATCGCAACGTTCGACGACGACGAGGCACGGCGGTCCGTGGTCGCGCGGATATTTCCGGCGACGATCGCGTAGGCTAGTCCCGCCAGGGCCAATGGATTCAGGGGATCGGCGAGGAGCGCGCGATCGAACCATTGTCGCGCCTCGGCGACATCCTGGGAGAAGAGAAGCCCCCGGCTGAGGGCGCTCCATCCGCGCACGGCGCATTGTTGCGCACCGGCCGTGGCCGAGCTCCCTTCGAGGAAATCCCGGGCCGATTCGCGGTCGAGGAGTTCGCTGATCACAGCGTTCGTCAGACGGCTCGCAATCTCGCTCTCCAGCGAGCTCAAGCCGACGTGCCGGTGCTCGAACCGGTCCGCCCAGATCGTCGTTCGGCTCGAGGTGTCGTCGACCATGGCGATGACCTGCGCATCGCCGTCACTGGCCTGGATTGACGTGCGCAGGAGATAGCGGGCCGTCGCTTCCTGTTGCAGGGGCTGGTTTGCGACAACCGCCGCATCGTCGATCGGCCCGCCGCCTACCAGGACGCCCGGAATTCGCGACAGATGCACCATGAGATGCCGCCGGATCTCCGCGGCGAGCGATCGCGACCTCTCGTCGTTCCGCATGCCCTGGACCGGCAGGACCATGATGGAGATGCCGCGCGGGTCCGATCCGCCGTCGGTGCGGGCCGGCAAATCGTCCGGCGGGCTGTCGGGCTCGACCCTCGCGACCTCGACCGGCGTGACGAAACGATAGCCGCGACCGTGCTCCGTCCAGATGTGGCCGTCGGTTTCGCCGCCATCGCGCAGCACGCGCCGGAGCGCCGCCAAGTGAACGGTCAGGTTGTTCTCCGCGACGACCCGCTTGCCCCAGCCTGCCTGCAGCAGCTCGTCCTTCGTCACCAGCTCGCCGGCCCGCGTCAGCAGCAGTGACAGCAGGTCCGTCGCGCGGGGATTGAGGACGACCAGCTCGCCTCGCTTTTCGAGACGACGGCTCAGCGTGTGGAAGACGAACGGGCCGAAGGCGAAGCTCGACGGTGCCTTCATGAACTCGATCCACTCAGCAGATACGCACGGATTTATCGCATGATTCCCGAGGCACCCTATGGAAATTCCCGGCGCCTTCCAGCATGAAAACACTGGTTCCCGCATCGAACGGAAGCGGGTCGCGAGGTCGCAAATGGTCGAAGCCGAGGACGATATACGCATCAGGATCATGGTGCGGGAAGACCTGCCGGAACTGCTGCGGCTGATGGAAGGGATCGTCAGGTTCGAGCGCGGCAGCGACTTTCGGCTTTCGCAGGCCGAGCTGCTGCGCCGCGGCTTCGGCGAGCGTCCCGAATTCGGCGCTTTCGTCGCCGACCGGGGCGACGGCAGGCTGGTCGGCATGGCGGTCCACTACGAGATCCCCTTCATGCATACGCTGCAGCCGCTGCTCATGATGAAATGGCTTTTTGTCGACGATGAAGTGCGCGGCAGAGGCGTTGGCCGGCGATTGATGCAACGCATGGCACGCCATGCGGTGGACACGGGCCATGACAAGTTCTGCTGGTTCGTCCTGAAGGACAACGCGGCCGCACAGGCTTTCTACAGGGGGATCGGCGCGACGCCCGATCCGGATTGGGGTCGCTGGCTGCTGCCAGCGGAAGCGATCGCCCGTCTGCAGGCGGACGGGTAGCTCTGGCCGCAGCGTGACGTCCGCGTCGATACGGCGGCTCAGCGTTTGAGGGCATGAACGAATCCCTCATTGAAGATCTTCTCGATGGCCTTGCGGAGAACGTGCGCGCGGCGTTCGCGCCGAAAGCCCTGTTGCCGTGCGGTCCTAGCCGGCAGCGGTCGTTCCGACAGGGCCTGCGCGAGATCTTCCGCCATCGTCGGGCGACTTGCCAGCAACGGGGCGAACGCATGCTGGTCGATTTCGTATGCGGTGACGCGCGTCAGCGCCTCCAGCGAGCACGCTTCGCCCATGCCCGCGAGCAATCCTGCTTCGCCGAAGAAATCGCCGGGTGCGAGGCGTCCGCCCTCCTCCCCGTCGCAGCGCAGGCCGACGACACCGGCGCCGATCACCGTCAGCGCGGAGAGCATGTCTCCCTGCCGGGCGATGATCTCGCCTTTGCGGAACTGGCGTCTGGAGGCG
>Ga0268266_10002915_pt1 | contig 17698 bp, 35 predicted proteins | sample KBSS13metaG_FD_190356 | JGI IMG/M metagenome (GOLD analysis project Ga0268266, IMG submission 190356) | Switchgrass rhizosphere microbial communities from Kellogg Biological Station, Michigan, USA - KBS S1-3 metaG (SPAdes) (version 2) | ecosystem: Host-associated > Plants > Roots > Rhizosphere...
GACCTACAGAGGAGCCCCAAGGTTATACACCCTGGGGCTACGACTGTCAAGGGGAGGGGGTTTCGAGAAAACTCATTCTAGGAAGCGGCGTACCAACCCCATACCGACAAAGTGTGAGCGGCATCTTTGAGAGTGCAATCCCACGGGGCGTTTACAAGTCGGTGAGTACCAAGAGCATATTCGCGAATCGTAACTGTCTTACCCAAAGATTCATTACTGCTAACGGTAACGTACGTGTCACTGTGATTCCGATTACGGAAGATCGTTCCACGGACACACGCCGTCTTGATATCCATAACTGTAATGGTTGTGGTTTGCATTTCTGTCTCCCTATCTCGTCGGTTCCTGACAGGGGTAACTCTACTAGACAGCCTCATCCACGTCAAGCGATTCCGCAACCTCTTTCGATGACAAACACTTTTCGCAAGTCACTGGCTCATCAACAACAACCTTAGCAGCCATACTCGTAAGTGATCCGCAAAGCGCTTTACCGGATGCGGTTCCACGATTCGCGTGAACGTGCCCGTAACGCACATATGTTGCACCCTTAATCAACCGGTGCACTGTACCGTGAGCCGTCTTTACATTGTATCCGGTCATTTCGTTCTCCCTACCTCATTGGTTCCTGATAGAGATAACTCTACAGGATGAATATACGTATCGTCAAGCCAATTCAGAAACTCATCCGAGAAACCCTCACGCCCAAATCGTTGACAGATCGCATCCGCCAACACGCAACCCAGAATCGGAGTCTCATCCAAATCATTCACCACAATGCAACCGAAACACAGCCGTACGCCGTGTCACCCGCAACCAACCCTCACCCGGAACCTTACCAACCCGCCACCGATACAAAGACGAATCCGTATGCGCATACAAATCCATTTCAGTCGGACCATTCGCGTACACCTGTCGCAACCGAAACGACACATGCGCAACACTCGGGAAGCTACACGTATCGACATTCACGGAAGCGGCAGGCGGAAGCGTGACACGATGAACTAGGGGAGCAGCGTCCGAGACACGGTTATGGAAACCAATTTCAATGAAGATACAGCCAATAAGAAACAGGAACTTACGCATTACCGTACCCCTCTCAATTCGTTGATACCTCTAGGAACCATGCTACCACAGCCGTCTACGCAATGGTGTGAACCGTCATGGCCTCGGAGATACACGCAACGATGTTGTACACCATTCCGCCACCATGTTTTGAGACATCTATCCATGCCAATCCTCCCCAAAGATACCATGATTAAACCTACGCGAATTGTACCATTCCTTTGCTGCGTCATCCCAATAACTCACCGTACCGTCAAGATGTAACTGGCAACACGGTCCCGATTCGTCACCACAATAATGTGGTTCCTCGTGTCCACGTTCTAGTTCGCATCCATGCGAGCCCCAAAAGACGCGGCACCTAGCCATGATTCCAACCCCTAACCCCACCCGACCAAGCCTCACCATGACCAATCGGAGGCAACACACGGATACGCCCATCCGACAACCGCACCCGACGCGATTCCTTATCCGCAATCTTGTGATCGGTGGCGGTCAACGCATCAAGCAAACGTTCAACCATCAGTATCCTTCTCCCCACGGCGCAAGCGGTCCCGTCCATACACGTTGTTCGTCGGACGTAATTACGGCTTCCAGTACCCAGTACTCCTGAGCGTTTTGAAATGGGCCTAATTCCTCAATCGGTACCTCAAAGGACTTGACAATGTCATTATTGTGTTTGATTCTGATTACGAACATGCGTCGCGGCATTTCCTACCCCTAACGGTATAAGGTAACCCCACCCGGATAGGTGGGGTTACTTGCGGGCGGTTACCGGTATTGTATCCACACTTTCCGATAACCTGATAGATCGGGCGTGATAGGCACTACCCTACCAACCATGGACCCGACCGTGTGTTGCTGGAAAAGGGTTCCGGCTCTTGTATCAACTGTCTTTACCGGAACCTACATCGGGCGGATGACTACAGGACCCGATCATTTCGGTAACGCTTACGCGGAATCTCCCCCCGACGGGGATTCCGACTCTGCGGTTACCGGTGCGGGAACGACACGCCAAGCAACGAACGAACCGAGCTTCGGGTGATCCTTACGCGGACGAATCTCAACACGGATCTTGTCCGCATCCGCAAGCGAAAGATTCATTTGCTTAGCGGCTTTCCGCAACTCGCGAGCGTTAACCTCATTCTTGTTGGCAGCGGTTTCCTTGACCATGAACCAACCATCGGATTCCTTTTCCCAACCCTTAGCGGGCATCCGGGAAAGAGCTTCGCGAACTTCCGCAAGGAAAACGGAAGGCTTAGCCTGCCGACCGGGACCGCCTGAAAGGCGGATAGCGTCGAATTCGTCATCCGACAGCGGCACGAGCTTCACGGTCGGCTCAGACTTCGGAGTCGGGGCCTGAGTCTTAGTACCAGTAGCCATTCGGGTTACCTACCCTCTCACTAGATTCCGGGGACTTGTTTCCCCATCACGTCAAACTTACCCTACATCGTCTATCCGTGCAAGTTGAGGGAACCTACAAAGACCGGTCGGAATCTTTGTAGAAAACCTCAACCCGCCAACTGGGGTGGATGCGCGTGCGTGTTGGGTGTCTGTATGTGACCGTTCACCCGGTCCGTTACCCGTACCACGTCTAGAGCGAGGTTACCGATACGGTTACGGGTTTCTGTCTCAAACTCATCCTGTCTATCATCTATTGCGTTCTGACGAGTCTCAACCCGTGCGATCATTTCCCGTGCACCCTTAGACGCACCCTCATTCATCACACGCATTTCCGTGACGAGACTTTGTAACAACGCACGGTTAGACGTATTGTTGCTCAACGCATTCTTAATCAGGAACCCTGTAGCGGTACACGCAGCGGCAAGTAGAACCGCTAATAGGGTTACCGCGTCATGGACTGTCATTCTGGCGCACGGTCGTACCCCTGACAGCAACACGCGAACCTACATTAGGCGTAAGCGCAACAACAACTCCATTGACTGTAGCGAGAATCAACTCAGTATCGGTAAGCCAATGGTCCGTGAGGATACCTGTACCGAGTATCGTTGCAAGGATAGCCGCAATGGCTTTCAGGTAATTCAAGAGCGTATTCGTCACTGGTAGTACCTTTCTAGTTGAGGGATGCTTGTACCAACTGAATATTCGCCGTACCACCAATAGAGTTAGTACAGTGAAACCACATGTTCGCTCCAGCAGGGATAGAGACAAGCTTACTCAAATAACGAGCGGCGTTAGCGGCACCTGTCATCATTTCCGCTGCGTCACACAGTACGATGAAACCGGTAGCTAAGCTCGTAACGTCCTCGGCAAAGAAGTACCCCGTTTGTGTAGCCTGAGACAGCGCGAAACGAGCAAAGCATAACCCGTGGGGTTGGCGCAGCGGATCGTTAATCGCTAACTGTGCATCGTTACCCGCAGCGACGATACCGCCAGACCATGACTGTACGGTATTGGCGCGACTACGACCGTCGAACCGTGTTAGCGCCGGGCGATTGGTACCCACGATATCGACGTGCATATCCGCAAGCCCAGAGACGTTTTTCAGAACTAGGTTACCGGACGATACCGCCAACCGTACTGGTAATTGATTACCTGCAAGGATAGGTACGAAGTAATCCCGGTCGGTAGTCTGCCCGGTATCAGTCTGAAACTCGTATGTACACGGGAGCGCATTGTCACGGCCAACGATCACAATACTAGCATACCCGGAAACGTCAAACGTTTGCGGAGCGCCACCATTCGGCAACAACGCATTTGTAGCGACAACGCTCTCGGTCAACACGTTTGGCACACCGGTAGCGAGCAGCGCCGTAGCGACTGCGGAAGCAAGCGCTACTGGATCACTGTATCCGGAAAGATCATCGCCAACCAATATGACTACGGCACTCTCGGTTGACCCTGATTCGAGCACTGCATATAGAGGACCCGTTGCGGGTTTCTCCATCGACGCTAATGGTTGCAATGGAAAACCGTTGTTCTCTGCTACCCCGGGATTACCGGCAAGCCATACCGTGGACTGCGACGACAGATTGATTACGCTACTGCCTGCCGGTACAGCATCGAGAAGCTGTATCGGTTGCTTACCAACACCAAATTGTCGGATCACTGTCCGTCGCTATTTACGTAGTAATCTTCTTCCACGAGGTACAGCAGGCCGTTAGCGGCAGACCATACCGTGAACTCATAGAACGTGAAAAACTCATACGGTATAGCGGAATTCGAATTGTAAAGCGCAACGCCGGAATCCTGGTCTCGACACGCAACGAAGATCGGTCCCGCATTTGCCGGATCGGCGCGTAAAACCAATCGCTTACGATTCCGATTCCTGCCAATCAGGGGGCGATGCACGCCGTCCCCGAATACGTTAACGGTACGGGTAAGTGTACGGCCAACCGTAGGCATGATCGGAACACGGCGCGTGAAAAACTCGCCCGGATGCTCAGTAAAGATGCTTTCTTCTTTGGTAGGTGACTGTGTAACTGACGCATGGTCAGTACCCTGCGTTCCGTGCGCGTAATCCGGCAACGGTTGCGCTTCCGGGTAATGAATCTCGTCCGAGTGCATAGGCTCGAAATCCGGCATAGCGTTAAGGTTATCCGGATGCTTGTCCGTGTCCGGGGTAGGCTGGAAAGACTGCGTCATTACGTGCTCCTAGCGAATTCGATAGTAGCGAAAATGAGAACGATAGCGCCAAGTGCGAACAACCCAATACGTTTCCAATTGTCTGCACTAGACAACCAACTAAGGATCTTACCTAGCGTATCAGCCCAGCCGAACACGGCATCGGTAATATCGTCGCCACCAACGTTCGGGTCTTGTTGCTGTGGGTTGTTCGGGTCAAGGTGATAATACACTAACGCTTCATGATAGATTTCAATTAGGTGCGCGTCACTGTCGCTAGCCTTAGCCTTCTTATAGCTAGTCGCATTCATGTAATGAATAATGTCCGCGCGTTGCTTAGCGGTTAGCGGCACCTTCAAAGCTGACAACGGATACGGTGCGGGAACCGTTTGTGGAGTATTGACAGCCGTTCCCATACTCTGAGTCAACAGACTATCCGCTCTCGAATCACTAACACTATCGAACGACGGATGAGACCCCCACGAAGCGTAGGTGTTACGAAACGCATTGATTACCCCGCCTTCCGAATTCCCCAACCGCAACGCAGAGACAACGTTAGACCATGCTTGCCCCTGCAAAAGCTTAATGGTACCGATAACGCCGTTCTGATAGGAACCGTAATCCTGTACACCTACCGAGTTGAAACTCTGGGAGTCACCTGACTGCACGACACTATTAAGGGGGTTCCATCGATCGTTAGTTCCCTCAATAATCGTCACTCGTGCAAGTGCACGCAAGTTTGCACGGGTAACCGGCAACCCCATCCGCTGCAATACAGTACTAAAGAAGTCCTGATACGTGACCGGTTTCGCGCCACCTGACGTAGATTGCGCACCGGGAAACGCACCCACGGTATGCCATAGACCAGGAGACTTTGAATTGATCGTACGATATCTTACCGGTATTCCAAAGTCCGGCGCCTCAATAATGGTCTGATTGCCAACATATATAGCAACGTGGTATAGATCAGCCAACGTACCAAAGAAGATGAGATCACCGGGCAACGCCTCGCTAAACGGACGATGTTTCAATTGACGATACTGAATATTCGTTTGGTGCCCGAGACTCACACCGGCTCTCCGATAACACCACATTGCTAAACCGGAACAGTCAAACGATTTCGGGTTAGGGTCAGTGGCGCTAACGGGTTTAGCCCAGGCATAGGGCTTCCCCAATTGCGACTGAGCCGCCGCAACCACAACGTTAGCGCCACCGACCATGACTAAAGCGCAATCCCCATAGAACCAAGCATAGGCTTAAGCGTCGGAGCAATTTCCTCAATCTGCTTAGCCGCACCCGTAATCAGAGCGTGAATCTCAGTCAGCATCCGCTCGTGCTCACGAGTAAACGGAATAATATCAGGATTCGACCACATCGGGTCCATATCGAAATCCTCGTTATCCGCAACCGTCTTACACTCACTGTCTGGAACTGCAATGCTTGTACGCTCGTCCATTTCCCCTACCTACTTTCTGCGTTGAGAACCGAATGATGCCACCCTGACACCAATCCGAAAATCACTATCATAACAAGTAACGCCGTACTGTCGTGAGAGAGTACCGCGAATGTTACCCCTAGAATTACCGCAAGTCCACCGACCATAAGGTCAGCATCCATGAGCTTCTGCTTTACCGAAACGTCCCCAGGCGGAGCGGACCGTAATTCGGCAAGCGACGGCGCATTAGCATTCCATGCCTGTAGCAACTGAAATCCCGCAAGTCCGATAACCGTTGCCGTAGTGGATGCGTCAAACCTAGCCATGAGGCTACTTCTTACGGGTATGCGGAATGTGTGGGATAACCAGCACCATACCGGGATACACGGAATCAGGATCGGTCAACGAACTACGATTAGCCTGATAGATAGCCATAGCATAATCCGTACACCCGTAATAGAACTTAGAGAGTGTCGCCAGATTCTCAGGGAACTTGACGCGGTGATGCCGCATCGAATGCGGAATCACGGCGTCAACAATATCCTCTAGGATTTCCATTATGAACTCTTAGTGGAAATCAGCGACTGTAGCCAACCGTGCCACGTACGCAAGATACGTCCGACGCTCGCATCTTTCGCGGGATCGCCCAAATCAACTACGGCATTCAATACCGACTTGCCCGCTTCCTGCTGCACGACTTCACGAATCTGCGCGATAGCTTCCGGGGAGAGCATATCTTCATATCCTTTCACGTCTCCCGCGTCACCCGGTGATAGGTGACACTCTATGTGCATCCAATCCTTGGGAACTGTCCAATCCCCACCCCATTCGCATCCATACTTGCGCGCGATAGCGTGCGTGATTGCCGGTAGGTCACCAGGATCAGTAGGGTTAGTATTAGCCATTGGGTTGCTGTCCCAATTGACATCTATTGCAATCCCGTACGTATGGAATGATCGGGAACCGTCAACGGTCACGGATGCGCGATTATAGCAACCGCACTTGTTTACATGTAACCCATCTTTGATATGCGGGACAAGCTCCGTCAGGATTGCCGTAAACAGTGGCACTACATGCTTATTCATCGAGCCAAACGAAACGCCGTCAAAACTAAACGGTTCGAGAACATCAGGATTTCGTCTAGGGTCATTGAAGCCACCCCACCCGAACGACTCCGGAGAATAGTTACCGAAATGCGCCAGCGATTCGAGACTCATAACCCTAACCCCTAACTAGCCTTATAGGTGTAACTAGTAGGGATACGGATAACCCTACCGACAGGCAACTTAGCCGCAGTCGTAAACGAACGTAACCCGGGATTATACATGCGGATCTTACCCGAAAGGGAAGGCGTACCAAAGTATCGAGTACTGATACTCTGAAACGAATCTCCCTTCTTAGTCGTATACGTGGTAAACGACTGCGCCGGAGCCGCACTCGTAATCGGAAGAATACCCTCCGGCGGCGGGCCAAACTGTGCAATCGCCTGCGTAACGATAGACTGTTCTGCCGACGTCAAACCCGACTTGCTACCCGTCACGTACTTCTGCAAAGCGTTAGTGATAGCAACAGCCTGAGACGGATTCTGTGCAATCAATCCCCGCGCGGCAGTCGCTGCCCATTGCGCATTCGTAATCGGGCCCACGGGGGTTGTCTGAGTACCGCCAATCCCGCCCGAAAGGTTAACCCCTCCTGTACCGTCAACAGGATTAGACGCATCCGATACCGGTGCCGATGAAGGAATAATCGTATCCGACGCGGACGTATCCTGATTCACGTTACCCGCGCGATTCTGATACATCTTATAGACGGCGTATCCGCCCACGGCAATAGCGAGCCATGCCCAACCCGGAAGCGGACCAACCTTACGAGTCAGTACCGCAAACGGTGAACTAGCACCAGTAGGCGCACTAGGCTCAGTCATTATCCAACACTTCCCTAGCAAGGTTCATTACCGGTTCAAACATAGTCGGGAATAGTTGATCAAAAATCTTGACAACATCAAGTGCGGTATCCTCGTCCACACCATCAATTCCGCCAAGTTCCATGACAACAATAAACTTGTCCGTACCCTCAATACGCCTTGGGAAAATGGAAAGATTCCGGTCAAGAGATTCAGATTTCATATCGCTGCTACCATTGCATCTGTGGCAACCGCAGACGAATAGTCCTGCAATTGCTGCGCGTACGTCGCATACGCAAGCTGCATACTGTAATCGGCATCCGGGGAACCGGTAACCGGTCCCGCGTATCCGGGCGGAGTAGTTTCAAGTTGAGTACGGGCACCAACCTGCCACTCGTCCATAGCAAAACCGGTAACCGGACCGTGAAACACATTCTCGTACACCGTACCGGGGATACCGCCAACGTCCTCCGGTGTAGAGCGGTCAACCTGCCCCGGAGCCGGAGATACGAAAGTGTACCCATTCTGCAAACCCGGAGTCAGAATGATTTCTCGCCGAATACCCCCGGCATCGTTCGTATCATCGTAATCCGGCTGTACTTGCGTATCTCCAAGATTGTATGCCGAATCAGAATGCGCAACCGCGTCCGGGTACACCACATCGTCAAGGTACACAGCGTTACTGTGAACCGTGCTATTGGTATCCGCCTGCACACTATTAGGGTACGGGTTATACGTGAGCGGCATAGGGGTTTTGAATGGATTACGCATAACCGCCTATGCCTTTCTAGCGACCCATTGCGGCGCGAATGGCAGCGGCCAATCCCGCGAAAAACTTCTGAATCACGTTCGGAGTCTGCCTACCGGGCAGCACTAGCGTTGTCACCATAGCAAGCGCGATAATGCTAGCGAGAAACGTGAATCCCTTATCAAGATTCATGATTTTACCAATCTCCCGAAAACGGTACTGCCATGCTGTATGACAGCGTTCAAAGCAACAAGCGCGGCAAACAGAACACCTAGACTGTTATCAACTTCTGCAATCGCGAACAGAAATACGCCAAGGATGAATCCGCCAATAATGGGTTTCATCGTGAAACCCTTTTTATGGAATAACTGATCCGCTTCCGCAAACCCTACCGTAGTCACTACGGCGGCTGGAATCGCGAACGAACTAGCCATTAGAGTAAGGGGAAGGAATGAACGTGGAAGGTGAATCAGAATACGCAGATGGAACGTCAACCGTGAAACCGTTCACGTCCGTAGTGAAACCGGTATCGCCACTAAAGCTAGCAGATACCTTGTCACCCGGAGTCGTGGGAAGCGCGGTACTATTCGTACCTAAATCCGCAACTGGTGTAGTACCATCTGCGTAATTGCTTACGAGACTCGTAGGGGACTTCCCTTTGTACGCAGAGTACAGAAGAATGACGCCAGCACCCGCTGCAATCCACAAGAGCAGCATCCGGTTTTTATCCATGACAATCACATACGGATTGACTTGAAAACGCCGCCGCCGAGCAACCATAGCAGCGCCAGAGCGCCAACGATGATTAGCCATGTGTGACCGGACGTGACTGCAGCAAGCTTATCCGCTCCGCCACGGATAGGGTTACCGGTAGCGTGTGGGTTAAGGTCAACTCCGACCTCGCCCGATCCGGTATCCGCAGACGATTGAAACATATCGGTAAATCCTTTCCGACTAGGGGGTACCCGGTGCGACTACCTGGGGGTAGGGGTTCAAGCGCCGCACCGGGTAACCCGGTCTAGTTCCCGAACGGGTGATAGAACGCGGAAGCGTCAGGCACACGCAGGGAGTTAGTAACGACGAGCAGGTTACCGGCAGTCGCTCCCCAGTTCTGCGCTTCAATGTTGAGGGCAGTAGCGGAGTTGGTAACAAGCATAAGGTCGCGGTTACTCGCACCGGAAACGACACTGTCACCCACGGAACCATCGTTGACGAAATCCGTCAACACATAAACGCCGTTGTCAAGCGCACCCGCAGTCGGTGATGCGGTAATACCACCGTACAGACCATACTGATCGGCCATATCGTTACGCCAATTGTTCTTGGTCTTGAAATTCCAAACATCGTTATTCACAGAAATCTGCATGATGTTTGGCCAATCCGTTTCCGTCCGCACGTTGCCAGCGGTACGCAAAACGAAAATCAGCATACGGATAGTATTACCCACATTCGTAAGTGGGATAGTCTGGTCCGTACTCGGCGTGATAGGCGGAGTTTGAGTCTGCAAAAGCGACACCAAACCATTGCACAACGGGGCAGTAGCCTGGGGAATACCCTGCGCATTCGACGCGGCCGGAGCCGCCCAATACTCTGCCGTAATGGTAAGAGTAACGGACGGCGGGTTAGTCGGCGCAGTCGTATACAGGCTCGCAGACGTGTTAAGGAAAAGCTGCAAAAGGAAAGACTGATTCGCTGCCATATTCGTAAGCGAACCGGCCGCGTCCCGCGAATCGAATTCGATCGGAACGTCAAGCTGGAAATGGAAACTACCTCCGGTAGTACCCGCACCGGTAGTCTTACTGAAAGTCGGATCGCGCGTCGGATCGGTACCCTGGGAAGCGAAAGCGCCATACTTGTTGAGAACGTACAGCATGAAACCGTCGATACTGTTAATGATGCTGTCACCATTAGCAGCGGAAAACATAAGCTGTGAGATAACGTTAAACGGCGCATCATTCGCGAAAGCCACGGTAGCAGCGTTACCCGCCGTGGTACCGGTAATGTCAAGTACGAGCTTACGCAGATAACCATTTGCCGGAACCTGAATCGGCGCAAGCTGCGTTGCGGTAACGCCCAGAGCAGTCGGACCAAAGGTACCGATAAGCCGAGACTTCTTACGCGCGGCACGGGTGAACGGGATAGCGGGGACAGCTGCCTGAGCAGTCTGGGACGGCGCAGACTGACCAGGAGCGGCGGGACGCGAAAGCGTCGGAGCGCCAGGGAGACTAGCCATTTACATAAACCTTTCTAGAACTTGTCAGGGAATAGCGAAACGAGAGCGACGACGGAATCATAAACGTCTCCCTCAACCTTGTACACGGAACCGTGACGGTCAACGCGGCACGTATTCCCATCTTCATCGACGTAGATAGCGGAACCATCTTCGTCAAGCTCGTAACGCTTGTCCACCGACTCGGGAGCGTCAACCTGGGGAGCGTCATTCTCGTTGGGGGTTGCTTCGGTCATTCTATTCTCCTAAACCAATCCGAAAAGGTTAGCGTAAGACGCTGCAAGGCTTGACCGATCCTTGAATTTCAGCGCCAGCAAGTTAAGGATGCCGAGTACCACGATAACGCACAGTGCGTTTTTCACGGCATCCAATCCTGAAACGTGAACGTGCATACTCTACTTCCTTACTTGTGAACGCATTGCAGTAGCTTCTGTTCCTCGCGTGTAGATATAAACGAATTCATGCTTTCCTAGCGTGGATAGCTCTCTAGCAACTTCTCTCCGGTTAATACCTCCGATATCGGCGAGTCTTTTGATATCGTCGGCATCGGTTGTTTTCCAAAGAAACACATGACTAGCATTAGAGAGCACGGATCTAGGTAGCCAGAACGGACGCTGTGCACCCGATACGTTGGTACCATGATTACTCCGCAATTGCTCTTGCATGAATGTTAGCGATTTGGTGAGCTTAAGCATTTCCGCCATATATTTAGCCTCATCTGCTACGCAACACCAACCACCCTGATTCGCTATACCGTCAAACGCGGTAAGAAACCTCGCTGTCTGCTTGTTAATTGTGGCGTTGATTGTGGATTCATGCTTAGGCCATAGGATTACACGTTTCATCCAAGGTTTAATATCGTGAAACGACTCAACACGATAGTATCCTTGTTTGATTAGCGCATCGTACAGCTTGTCTTTCTTTTTAGTTCCGAGAAAGATTACATGGGATCGTATGGGTAGGATTTCACCAATGAGCGTAGTCTTTCCCGCACCCGTCGGCGCCATAACCGCCACATGTTCTCCCTGGCGCCAACGGAACCGTTTCAGAAAGTCAGGCCATGAAACCGTCTCGATAGCCATAGCGGATTACGCCTTGACCGTGCGCAGACCTGAAAGCGCGACAACGAGCCCAACGATAATGAACGCGATTCCGACTACCTTACTAGTCATCCGGTTTCACCTCCTTCCGCTGCCATTTCCATTTCAAGGATCGGGAGGATGAATTGAGGGAGCAGGTTGTGATTAACCATTACCGGTATGAGCATTGCGGCAAGGGCAAACGTTAGCGGGCCATACTTGCCGGGTGCTGCTATCCATTCGAGATAGGGACGCCACGATTTGTTTTGTCGTGCGATTTCGACTACCTCATGCGCAACGGCGGGTCCACCCTTGGCGATAACCTTACCATCGGCAGGATTTATGAACGTAATACCTGCGGCAGACCAATTAAGCAGCTTAGCGAGATTCTTCTCAACCGCATCACCTTTAGGCCATGCAGAACGCTTACCGGTACCTGTACCGGTACTGGTATTGGTTTTCTTGTGCTCTTCACAGAATTTCGGACGGCGTCCGCGACCGGAATACGTCAGGGTATTCTGACAACCATCATGCTCGCATCGTAACGGGGGTACGTCGCTGGAGTCAGGCTCAGGCGGAATATCATCGGCACTGAGCGCCATAAGGGTCATTTACGGCCACGATTACGGAACCAACCGTGTTCACGATTGGGCTCAACATCATCCTCAATCGGTTCCGGTTCGGATTCTTCTGCCGCTACTTCGACAGCGGTTTCTGCTACTTCTTCTGCAGTAATTGCCTCGTCAGCAGCGTCAGTAGCAATTTCCGTTGCAACTTCGGCGGTAGCTTCGGCACGATACGCCGCACTAGCAACTTCTTCAATTCGCATTTCAAGGCGAGTCAGTCTTTCCGCGAATTCGATTTCATGCCCGGACGGCGTATCGTCGCTGCCAGAATCCACAACCACAACGGTAGTGTCTGACGCTTCCGGCTCTTGCTCGGGTTGTTCGACTTCAACCACGACGGTCGTTCCGTCATTTTCATTTTCGTCAGCCATTTGTGGGATCCCTACAAAGAATCTGATTCTGACACGCTAAACGTTGTATGGTTCGTGTATTGTCCGCTACTCAGGGTGTGTGCAATGATCTTCCTATGCGCTCACGTCAGGTGGTCGCTAGGACACACACTGTGTGCACCTTCTTACACGCGAGTTTAGCACAGTCGTTCTAAGGTGCAACTCGCAACGCGCCCGTGAAAGGGGTAGGTAATGGCCGGTAAGGAAATCGCGACTCAGGACCCGAGAGAGATTGCCATTCTGCAGTCCGTCGCTGAGTTGTTGGATCGGATTCCGGACGCAGGCGGGGACGGTTTCGGAATTATTGAGAATATCCTCAATGCCAATTCCGTTGAGGATTTGCTCGGGGAGGATTCGTCTAAGGCGGACGACCTTGACGATATGCTCGGAGCACAGATCCGAATCGATGACCTGCACAAGTGGGAAAGCGACTTTCAGGGACAGCCCGGTCAGATTTCGGATAAGTACCTGATTTGCCACGGGTATAACCTTGCATCGAATACCGATGTGGTATTCGCGGTTGGTGGCGCTACTCCGATTGCCAAGCTCGCTAAGCTTTGGTCATTTGGCGTGTTCCCGATCGTCGCGGTTTTCAAGCGCTCTGAAAAGCCCACGGCGCAGGGGTTCTACCCAATGAACATGAGCGTTGTCAATGTGAGTCAACCCGTCAATGCGTAACTAGCCCAATGTCGCAAACCCTGCCCCATAACGGGGCAGGGTTTGCTTATCCCCTGAGAGTAATCTAATGGCTTTACGCAGTCGGGAGAAATGGAATGCGTTATCGGATAGGTATAAGGCGCGGCTTGCGCGGCACGGTATCACAGAACAACGTTACCTTTCCGGGGAACCGCTTGCCGGTGCGCGGGGCCATGCCCGTACGCCTGAGCATCCGGGACGCGCTACGCCTGCACGGTACCCGGAATACGTATCGAAACATACAGGGATACCCGTACACGTTCCCACAAATGCCGAATTGGAAAGGCATTTCCGGGAAACTCTGATTCAAGGATTCATTCGCGGTGACGTAGAACGTATCGACGTGACACATTTCCAAGAATATTTGCGGTTGATCGATAACCGCACCCGGATTGAAATGATGTCGATGGATCTCGATACGTGGCAGTCGCGGGCATCGATTCAACAACCAAAGGGACGGAAGTCCCCAGCCCGTAAATGGTTCGTCAAGGTTGGCGACCATTACGAGAATCCATTTTGGTATCACTAACCTAGGGGTAGGTCATGAGCAACAAATCACTTTATCTAATGGCGCAGGAAGTTTACGCCAACAACGTAGCACACGGATGGTATGAAACAGATCGAAATTTCGGGATGGACGTTGCACTGTTGCATTCGGAAGTTTCGGAAATGTTGGAAGAGTTCCGCATTCATGGTATGAATTCGTATACTACTGAAACGGGCAAGCCTAGCGACGTTGCGGCAGAGTGTGCCGATGTGCTCATTCGTTTACTCGACACTTGTCATCGGTACGGCATTGATTTGGAAATGGAATATGAGCGAAAGATGGCTTATAACATTTCACGACCGTACAAACACGGTAAGCGCGTATAATGACGCATTTCATTAGCGTGGATGGGGAGGGGGTTACCCGTCCTAATGGTATTCACGATTACGTGTTGCTGTCGGTGGGTGACCAATCGTTGCATGACAATGGTAACCGACTGACGTTCGATGCGATCATGCGTTTCCTGTATCGCCAGCATCAACTGAATTACCGTTCCGCGTTCATCGGATTCTATCTCTCGTATGACTTTTCGCAATGGTTACGTGAGTTACCAGAGGATAAGGCATGGATGCTCTTGTCCGATAAGGGTATCGCGTTGCGGAAGCGGAAGCAGTCGGGCGGTAATCCTGACCCGTTTCCGGTGCGGTATAACGGGTGGGAATTCGATGTGTTAGGGATGCGTCGTTTCAAGTTGCGTCCGGCCACGTCCGACCCTATCCACATTGAGAATGTCAATTCGTGGCTGTGGATATGTGATTCCGGTCCGTTCTGGCAAACAGCGTTTCTGAATGCGATTGACCCTGAGAAGTGGAATGAGCCTGTCGTAACCGATGAGGAATACCGGATCATTAGGGAGGGTAAGAAAGCGCGTACGGATGCCGGTTTCGATGAAAACATGATCCGGTACAACGTTACCGAGAATCGTGCACTGGCAAAGGCTATGAGCCGCCTTGACGATGGTTTCCGGCAACAAGGATGGAAACTCAATAAGAAACAATGGTTTGGCCCCGGACAAGCGGCAGACCTTTGGTTGAAATCCATTCAGGCACCAACCCGAGACGACATACAGAAAATCGTACCCCCGGAGGTTTTGGATGCTGGTAGATGCGCCTACTATGGCGGATGGTTTGAAATACCCCGACACGGACACGTCCCCGGAGTCAGCTACGAATACGATATCAACTCCGCATACCCACACATCATTTCGGGACTGCCTTGTCTGCTTCATGGGGGGTGGAAGCATTCAACTAAGGGTGCCGATACCTTGGCCAGCAAATCAGGACCTATATCCAAACAGTGGGTATTGGCTCACGTTACCGCACACGGGAGCGACCGATACCTTGGCGGATTGCCCCATCGCGACATCGACGGAATCATTACCCGACCACACGTAACGACAGGGTGGTACTGGAAACATGAAATTGACGCGGCATTACGAGCAGGCCTTATCGACAGTGTATCAGTGCACGAAACATGGACTTATAACCAACAGTGTAGACATACTCCTTTCGGAAGCATTTCGGGATTGTATGACCAACGGTTGCGAATTGGAAAGAATACCGCTGCCGGAATTGCACTCAAGCTCGTCTATAATTCAAGCTATGGGAAGTTTGCGCAATCAGTTGGAAATCCCCGGTATGCAAATTCTATTTACGCAAGCCTAATCACTGCCGGTTGTCGCACGATGATTCTCGATGCGATAGCCACCCATCCTAACAGGAGTCAAGATGTTCTCATGGTTGCCACCGATGGTATTTACTTCTCGTCCCCTCATCCCGGACTGCCATTGTCCCCTGACACATTGGGAATGTGGGACTCCAGTACGAAACACAATCTTACACTGTTCATGCCGGGTGTGTATTGGGATGACAAATCACGAAAGTCAATCGACAGCCAATCTGATTCAATCGCTATTAAAAGCCGTGGTATCAATGCTAGAGAGCTCGCATCCTGTATTCATAGGGTAGACGATGCGTTCCGGGATCGGTTTACGGATTGGCCGGAGGTTGTTGTTCCTATCCGGTTTTCCGTCATTACCCCTAAGTTGGCGATTGCACGTCACCGTTGGTCCCAATGTGGAAGTGTTATCGTCCACACGGACGAGAATCCATACACTAAGACTCTATCGAGTGATCCAAGCAACAAGCGTCAGCCGCAACCATACATGGACAACGGATTACTTACTACCTTTCCGTATGAGGATAAAGGTCCGTCACACGGTTATACCAAGTCATTCGGAGCAGATATCCAAACACTCATAGACAATGATGAATTGATAACCGATGATGGTACGGTCAATCTGGAATTGGTTGAGTTACTGCGGGACGGTACATAATGGCACATAGCGGATATGCTATAATGGGAGTACGGCAATGGCACGCCGAATAGGGAGCGTCACGAATGAAAGCCCGCTACTTGTTTTGCTTATGTGCGGTTGCCGTATGGCTATATGGTTTACGGCGGTCTGGGAACGCAAGGAATTCGAGTGCGTCTGGCACACGGAACACGGTTCGCAAGCCTGGGTTAGCTTTGACTTTAGCGAGTACGGGTATCGGGTTGAGTGCAGGTCTAAGGGTTGCGGAGTCAAGCGCAATTATAATGAGCGTTTTCTCGCTGCCCACACTTTTGCTGAATCCCATTCTAGGATTCACTGCCATAAGGTGAGACTGTTTGCAGGGGATTGGGTGGGACGCGAAATCGTACCGGTAACCTTAGCCGATGAGGTACCGTTCTAAGATGCGTCCGAAAGGGGTAGGCGATGAAGGCTACTGTGAGCGTGCCATGGGCTGTACTTAATGAGATTGTGGGTGCTGTCGGGTTGGGTGTGATTGCCCGTAACAGTGACGTTCACTATGGCGTTAATCATAAGTATGATGAGATTTTCGCGTCGATTGCGATGGATATTCGGGCTATGGATGGGGATTGCCCGAAAGAGGTTGCGGAATCGCTTGACGTGGATGAGGCTGTCTAGTAGAGTTTCAGGTATGACGAACACATGCACTCACGAGACCAATCATCGGACGTACGTCGAGAACGGCGTCCGGCTTGCCGAAATGTGTGACCGGTGCGGTACCGAGTTGATTCCGTACACCAACACGCCGCTTACCCGTTCCGCTAACCGTTACAACATCCGGTAGAGGTAGGGAGAACGAAATGATTACCGAGTACCGGAAGGGCAACCTGTTCCTTATGATTCAGAATGAGGGGGAGGGTCGGTTTTTCTGGCAGTTTCAGGAAGGCGCTCGGAAGCGTGTTCCAGTTGCTAGCGGCATCGTCGATGAGAATGGAATGCAGGAAATGGTTTCTCGATTCGGCGGTACAGAAACGATTTTCTCTTAAGCTAGAATCCTTGACAGTCGTAGCCCCAGGGTGTATAACCTTGGGGCTCCTCTGTAGGTCCC
>Ga0268266_10002916_pt1 | contig 17695 bp, 16 predicted proteins | sample KBSS13metaG_FD_190356 | JGI IMG/M metagenome (GOLD analysis project Ga0268266, IMG submission 190356) | Switchgrass rhizosphere microbial communities from Kellogg Biological Station, Michigan, USA - KBS S1-3 metaG (SPAdes) (version 2) | ecosystem: Host-associated > Plants > Roots > Rhizosphere...
CCGAATGAGCCGACCGGCGACCGCAGCGCGTCGCGCGACGCACGCAGGCCGGGCGGCCCCGCGCCCGCTGCGTCCCGTCCCCGGCCCGCGACGCGTCTCGGGCCCGTCGCGGACCCGGCCCGCCGCCGCCACCACGGCGCCCGGGATCCTCGTCGGCGCAGCCGGCCTCGCCCGCACGCTCCCCGACTCGCGCGCGCTCGACCGTCTCATCCGGGGGCGGACGTGGGTCGCGGTCATCGCCGTCGCGCTCATCGGCATCGTCGCGATGCAGGTCCACATGCTCGGCCTGAACGCGGGCATCGGTCGCGCGGTCGAGAAGGCCACGACGCTCGAGCAGGAGAACACGACGCTGCGCCTCGAGGTCTCGCGCCTCGGCTCCGGCGACCGCATCGCCACGGAGGCGCAGCAGCTCGGCCTCGTCATGCCGAACGCCGGCGAGGTCCGCTACACGGACGTCACCCCGGCCGACGCCGCGCGCGCGGCGAGGACGATGAAGCCCGCCGACCCCGATCTCGCCGCCCAGGCGAAGGCGGCGGTCGAGGCCGGCGTCGGCACCGGCGCGGTCGCGCTGGCGCCCGAGTCCGCCGATAAGGCGCCGGGCGCGACGCCCGCGCCCGTGACCACCGATCCGGCCGCGACCGCACAGGCGTCCGCCCCGGCCACGACGACGGCGCAGCCGCAGCCGCAGCAGCCGGTCGTCGCCCAGGGGACCCAGACGCCCGCCACGCAGCCGCAGCAGGCGCCCGTCCAGGCCCAGCAGCAGCAGCAGCCCGTGCAGGCTCAGGCGCAGGCACCCGCCCCCCAGCCGCAGCAGCAGCAGGGGACCGGACAGGCGGTGACGCCGGCCGGCGGCGCCGTCGCGACCCCGGGGGGCTAGGCCCGGTGGGCCTGACGCAGCGGCGCATCGGCCTGCTCTTCGCGGTCTTCCTCGTCCTCCTCAGCCTGGCCGTCCTGCGCGCGGGCTGGGTCGGCCTCGTCAACGCCAGCACCCTGAAGAACGCCGCCGCGACGCAGCAGGTCGTCGACGTCGCGCTGCCCGCGCAGCGCGGCTCGATCACCGACCGCACCGGCACCGAGCTCGCGGTGTCCGAGCCCGCGAGCGACATCTCCGCCACGCCGTATCTCGTCAAGGACCCGCGGGGAACGGCGGCGAAGCTCGCGCCGATCCTCGGCGTCCCGGTCGGCGACCTGCTCGACAAGCTCACCGAGCGCAGCGGCTTCGTCTACCTCTCGCGCAAGCTGCCCTCGGCGCGCGCCGCGCAGGTCCGCAAACTCGGCATCGCGGGCATCGACCTCACGCCGACGAGCCGCCGCGAGTACCCGCGCGACTGGCTGGCGTCACAGGTCCTCGGCACCGTGCAGTCCGACGGGGAGGGCGGCGCCGGCCTGGAGTACCGCGAGGAGAAGACGCTGCACGGCAAGGACGGCGAGCGGCGGATCGTGCGCGACGCTCTCGGCCAGCCGATCTCGATCAGGGACACGACCCCGATGAAGCCGGGGCACGACATCCAGCTCACGCTCGACGCCCAGATCCAGGCCAAGGCCGAGGACGTCCTGCGCGGCGTCGGCGAGGCCTACAAGCCCAAGAGCGCCACCGCGCTCGTGACGGACCCGCGGACCGGCCAGGTGCTCGCGATGGCCAACTGGCCGGGCGTGAACGCCAACGACGTCGCGGGCGCGCCGCCCGCGGCCTGGCAGAACCGCACGGTCGGCGACGTCTACGAGCCGGGCTCCACGTTCAAGATCGTCACGGTCGCCGGCGCGCTGCAGGAGGGCCTGGTCAAGCCCGACACGATGTTCAACCTCCCGCCGAAGATCCAGATCGCCGACCGGCTCATCGGCGAGGCGCACGACCGCGGCGCCGTGTCGCTCACGACCGCGCAGATCCTCGCGCAGTCCTCCAACGTCGGCACGATCATGATCGGCCAGCGGCTCGGGGCCAGGCGCTTCGACCAGTGGGTCCGGCGGTTCGGGTTCGGGACGAAGTCTGGCATCGCGCTGCCGGGCGAGGAGCAGGGTCTGGTCCTCCCGCTCGACAAGTACTCGGGCTCCTCGATGGGCAACCTGCCGATCGGCCAGGGGGAGGCCGTCACCGCCGTCCAGCTCGCCACCGCCTACGCGACGATCGCCAACGGCGGCATCCTGCGCACCCCGCAGATGATCAAGTCGATCGACGGCAGGAAGGTCGCGCTGCCGAAGGGCAAGCGGATCATCTCGCCGTTCACCGCGTCCGAGGTCCGCAAGATGCTCGAGGGCGTCATCCGCGTCGGCGGGACGGGCACCGAGGCCGCGATCGACGGCTACACGCTCGCGGGCAAGACGGGCACGGCGAACAAGATCGACCCGAAGACGGGCAAGTACTCGGACTCGGCGTACGTCGCCTCGTTCGTCGGCTTCGCGCCGGCCGACGATCCCAAGCTGCTCGTGACGGTCACGGTCGACGAGCCGCAGGGCGGCATCTACGGCGGGTCGGTCGCGGCGCCCGCGTTTCAGCGCATCGCGCAGTTCGCGCTGCCCTATCTCGGCATCCCTCCCAGCTAGGGTGCCGGGTCGATGCGGCTGCGCGAGCTCTTCCCGCACGCCCAGGGCGACCCCGAGGTCACCAGCCTCGCCTACGACGGACGCAGCGTGCAGCCGGGCGCGCTCTTCTTCTGCGTGCGCGGGTTCACGCGCGACGGGCACGACTTCGCGCCCGGCGCGATCGCTGACGGCGCCGTGGCGCTCGTCGTCGACCACTCGCTCGGGCTCGGCGTGCCCGAGGTGCAGGTCGACGACGTCCGCGCCGCGATGGCGCCCGTCGCCGCGCGGTTCCACGGCGATCCGAGCGCGCGCCTCGACGTCGTCGGCATCACCGGCACGAGCGGCAAGACGACCACCTCGTTCCTCGTCCGCGAGCTGCTCGAGGGCGCCGGCCGCCGCACCGCGCTGCTCGGGACCGTGAAGAGCGTCGTCGCGGGCCGCGAGGGGACCCTCGCGCGCACGACGCCCGAGGCCGTCGACCTCCAGGCCGCGTTCGCCGAGATGGCCGACGGCGGCGACCTCGCCTGCGCGATGGAGGTCTCCAGCCACGCCTTGGAGCTGCACCGAGCGGACGCGATCCACTGGGCCGTCGCCGTGTTCACGAACCTCAGCCAGGACCACCTCGACTTCCACCCGACGATGGAGGAGTACTTCCTCGCCAAGCGGCGGCTCTTCGAGGCCGGTCCGCGTGTCGGGATCGTCAACGTGGACGACGCCTGGGGCGCGCGGCTGGCCGCGGAGATGGACGTCACGACCGTGTCCGTCGAGGGCGATGCCGACGTGCGCGCCGTCGACGTGCGCCCGGGACTCGACGGCACCGACTTCGCCGTCGTCGACCGCGACGGCAGTCGGCTGGACCTTCGCTCGCCGCTGCGCGGGCGCTTCAACGTCGCCAACGCGGTCGCGGCCGTCGCGGTGGCCAGGGCGCTGGGCGTCGCCGACGACGTCATCGCGGGCGCGCTGCGCACGGCCGCCCCGGTTCCGGGCCGGCTGCAGCCCGTCGAGGAGGACCAGGGGTTCGCTGTCCTCGTCGACTACGCCCACAAGCCCGGCGCGCTCGAGTCGGTCCTCGACGCCGCGCGCGACCTCACGCGCGGGCGCGTCATCGTCGTCTTCGGTGCGGGCGGGGATCGCGACAGGGGCAAGCGTCCGATCATGGGCGAGGTCGCCGGGCGCCTGGCCGACGAGGTCGTCATCACCTCCGACAACCCCCGCTCCGAGGACCCGGACGCGATCGTCGCGGAGATCGTGGCCGGCGTCGGCCGCGAGGACGTCCGCGTCGAGCCCGACCGCCGCGCCGCGATCGAGCTCGCGGTGTCGCTCGCCCGCGACGGGGACGTGCTGCTCGTCGCCGGCAAGGGCCACGAGCAGGGCCAGGAGCTGGCGGGCGGCCGGAAGGTCCCGTTCGACGACGTCGCGGTCGCCAGGGAGGCACTGCGTGCGCGCGTGGTCGCCGAGCCGCGTCGCTGACGCTGCGGGCGCGCGCTGGACCGGCCCCGCCGACGGGCCCGGGCCCGAGCGCGTCACGATCGACTCCCGTGACGTCCGCCCGGGCGATCTCTTCGTCGGGCTGCGCGGCGAGCACGTCGACGGCGGCGCCTTCGCCGCCGCCGCGCTGCAGGCCGGCGCATGGGGAGTCCTCGTCGCGCCGGGGCACATCTCCGGCGAGCGCGTCCTGGAGGCCGACGACCCGCTCGCCGCGCTGCAGGCGCTCGCCGTCGCCTGGCGGCAGGAGCTGGGCGCCGACGTCATCGGCGTGACGGGCTCGACCGGCAAGACCTCCACGAAGGACCTCCTCGCGGCGATGGTCGCGACCGGCAGGCGGGTGACGGCCACCGCGCAGAACCTCAACACGGAGATCGGGCTGCCGCTGACGATCCTCGGCGCGCCCGAGGGGACCGAGGTCCTCGTGCTGGAGATGGCGATGCGGGGCGCCGGGCAGATCGCCGAGCTCGTCGCGATCGCCGAGCCGGACGTGGGGCTCATCACGAACGTCGGCCCCGTGCACCTCGAGCAGCTCGGGTCGCTCGAGGCGATCGCCGCCGAGAAGGCCGGCGTCATCGCGGGCCTGCGCCCAGGCGGGACCGCCGTCGTGCCCGCGGGCGAGGCGCTGCTGGCCCCGCACCTGCGCATGGACGTGCGGACCGTGACGTTCGGCCCGGGCGGCGACGTCGACGACCTCGACGGCGTCGAGCTGCCGTTCACCTCGGCCCACATGGCGCGCAACGGCATGGCCGCGCTGGCCGCCGCGCGGGCCGTCGGCGTGGAGCCGCGCGGTCCGATCGAGGTCCTCCTGAGCGCTCGCCGAGGCCAGCGGATCGAGCTTCCCGGCCCCCTGGTCGTCTTGGATGACTGCTACAACGCCAACCCGATGTCGATGCGAGCCGCACTCGATGAGCTCGCCGCGACCGCGGGCGGGCGCCGCGTCGCGGTGCTCGGCGACATGCTCGAGCTCGGGCCCGGCGAGGGCCGCTTCCACGAGGAGATCGGGGAGTACGCCCGCGATCGCGGCGTCGACGTCCTCGTGACCGTGGGGCCGCGCGCGGCGCACATGGCCGGGTCGTTCGGCGGCGCGACGCACCGCGTCGCCGACGCCGAGGCGGCGGCGACCCTGGTGACCGGCCTCGTCGAGCCGGGGGACACGGTGCTCGTGAAGGCGTCCAGGGGCGTCGGTCTGGAAGCCGTCACCGAGGCGCTGCAACAGCATGGGTGAGGTCCTCATCGCGGGCAGCGCCGCGCTGCTCATCTGCATCTTCCTGTCCCCGAAGTTCATCGCGGCGGTGCGCGAGCGCGAGTTCGGCCAGGTCATCCGCGAGGAGGGCCCCGAGGGCCACCACGCGAAAGCGGGCACGCCGACGGCGGGCGGCATCGTCATCTTCGTCGCGATCTCGATCCCGTTCCTGATCCTGTCGGACTACGACTGGCGAGCGGTCGGGGTGTACGGCGCGGCGGTGCTGTGCGCGCTGCTCGGGTTCGCCGACGACTACCTCAAGCTCGTCCATCGCCGGTCGCTCGGCCTGCGGGGACGCGTGAAGCTCGGCGTGACGATCCTCGTCTCGATCGGGCTGTGGTGGGTCGCGACCCAGCAGGCGGGGCTCGACGAGACGCTGCGCCTGCGGATCATCGACTACCAGATCGACCTGTCCGCGCTCGGCGGCCTGCCGTATCTCGTCGTCATCTACCTCGTGGTGGCCGGCACGACGAACGCCGTGAACCTCACGGACGGCCTCGACGGGCTCGCCGCAGGCTGCGCGGCGATCGTGCTGCTCGCGTACATCGGCATCACGTTCATCACCGCCGGCTTCCACGACCTCGCGGTGCTGTCGGGCTGCCTCGTCGGCGCGTGCGTCGGCTTCCTGTGGTTCAACGCCTTCCCGGCGACGGTGTTCATGGGGGACACCGGGTCCCTGGGGCTGGGGGGCGCGATCGCCGGGATGGCGATCATGACCAAGACGGAGATCCTGCTGCTCCTGCTCGGCGCGATCTTCGTGATCGAGGCGCTGAGCGTGCTCATCCAGGTCTTCTCGTTCCAGACCTTCCGCAAACGGGTGTTCCTCATGGCCCCGATCCACCATCACTTCGAGCTGATGGCGTGGTCGGAGACGAAGATCATCCTGCGCTTCTGGATCGTGGCGGCGATCTGCGCCGCGAGCGGCTTCACGATCTACCAGGCCTCGATCACGTGAGACCGCCGCTCCCGGGCGGCCCCTACCTCGTCGTCGGCCTCGCGCGCTCGGGTGTCGCCGCCGCACGCGCGTTGCTCGCGCGGGGGGAGGAGGTGCTCGTCGTCGACGCCGGCACGCCGGCGGTGCCGGAGGGCATCCCGGCGGTGACGGGCACGGACGGCCTCGCGGGGCTCGACCGCGCCGCGACGGTCGTGAAGTCCCCCGGGGTGCCCGCGCAGGCGCCCGTCGTCGCCGAGGCACGGCGGCGCGGGATGCCCGTCATGGGCGAGCTCGAGCTCGCCTGGCGGCTCGTCGACGCCGAGGTCATCGCGGTGACGGGGACGAACGGGAAGACGACGACGGTCGAGCTGCTCGGGGAGATCCACCGCGCGGTGGGGGCGCCGGTCCGTGTCGTCGGCAACGTCGGCACCGCCTACGCGTCGCTCGCCGGTGAGGAGCTTGACGGCGCGACCGTCGTCTGCGAGGCGTCCTCCTTCCAGCTCGAGGACACGCTCGCGTTCGCGCCCGAGGCGGCGATCCTGCTGAACCTCGAGCCCGACCACCTCGACCGCCACGGCACGCTTCAGGCCTACCGCGACGCCAAGCTCCAGGCCTTCGCGCGCCAGGGTCCCGAGGACATCGCACTCGCGCCGATCGACGTGCCCGGCGCGGCCCGCCGGGTGGCTGCGCTGGAGATCCGCGACGGCGCGCTCGTCCACGAGGGCGAGCGGATCGACGTCCGCCTGCGCGGGCCGCACAACCTCGCCAACGCCGCCGCGGCCGCCGCAGTGGCGCTGGCCCGCGGTGTCGATCCGCGCCCGGGCCTCGCGACGTTCGCCGGCGTCGAACACCGGCTCGAGGAGGTCGACCGCATCGACGGCGTCCTCTACGTCAACGACTCGAAGGCCACGAACGTCGCCTCGACGCTCGTCGCGCTCGCCTCGTTCACCGCGCCGGTGCACCTCATCCTCGGCGGCCAGGGCAAGGGCCAGGACTTCGCGCCGATGAAGGCCGCCGTCGCGAGCGCACGCATCTACCTCATCGGCGAGGACGCCGAGCGCATCGGCGAGGCCGTCGGCGGCGAGCCGTGCGGCGACCTCGAGTCGGCCGTCGCGCGGGCCGCTGCGCGCGCCCGCGAGGGCGACGTCGTGCTCCTGTCGCCCGCCTGCGCGTCCTTCGACCAGTTCGCCGACTACGAGGCGCGCGGACGTGCCTTCAAGGAGCTGGTGCGCGCGCGTCGAAGCTCCGGGTCGTGAAGAGGCCCTGGCGTCGAACTGCCCACGCATATCCGCTCGAGCACCAGATCCTCCTGACGGCGACGCTGTGCCTCATGGCCGGAGGGGCGGTGATGGTCTACAGCGCCTCCTCGGCGCGGACCCTCCTGGAGGGCACGGGCGACGGCTCGACGTACCTCGTGAAGTACCTCATGTACGGGGCGTTCGGGCTCGTCCTCATGCAGGTGATGGCACGCCGCGGCCTCGAATTGGCCCAGCGCTTCGCCCCGATCATGCTCGTGGTCTCCTTCGGCCTGCTCGTGGCGGTGAAGCTGCCGGGCCTCGGGGTGGAGGTCAACGGCGCGCGCCGCTGGATCGGCGCGGGTCCGCTGCAGTTCCAGCCCAGCGAGATCATGAAGCTGTCGCTCGTCCTCTACGCCGCGGGGCTGCTGGCCGGCAAGCCCAAGCGGCTGCAGACGCTCAAGGGGGTGGTCAGCCCGCTGCTGCTCGTCGCGGGCGCAGCGGCGCTGCTCATCGCCTCGCAGCCCGACCTGGGCACGGCGCTCGTCATCGGCTTCACGATGTCGGCGATGCTCGTCGCGGCGGGCATGCCGATGCGCCACCTCGCGACGCTCGGCGCGGGCGTCGCGGGCCTGATCTTGCTCTTCGCGCTGCTCGAGCCCTACCGCCGGGCCCGGCTGACGAGCTTCATCGATCCGTGGGCGCATGCCTCCGACGCCGGCTTCCAGGCGGTCCAGGGACAGATCGCGCTCGGCTCGGGCGGCCTGTTCGGTCTAGGGCCGGGGCAGTCGGTGCAGAAGATCTTCTACCTGCCCGAGGCCCATACGGACTTCATCCTGGCGGTCATCGGCGAGGAGCTGGGCGTCGTCGGGGTGACGGTGCTCATGTTCCTCTACGGGATGATCGCCTACGGCGGGCTGCGTGCCGCGAAGGCCGCGAAGACCGCCTACGCCCAGCTCGTCGCGGCGGGGATCACGTCGCTCATCCTGTCCCAGGCGCTGCTGAACACCTTCACGGTCCTCGGGCTCGCGCCGCTGACCGGCGTGCCGCTGCCGTTCGTCTCGGCGGGCTCGACGAGCATCACGGTGCTGCTGGCCTCCATGGGACTGCTGCTGAACATCGCGAGCGGGCGGCACACGCATCTGCGCGCCGTGCCGTCAGGATCACGGGATGAGGACTCCGATCGTCATCGCCGCGGGGGGCACCGCGGGGCACGTGGTACCGGCACTGGCGGTCGCCGACGCGCTACGGGCTGAGGGCTGCGAGGTGACGTTCGTCGGCGGCGAGCGCGCCGAGGCGCAGCTCGTGCCCGCCGCCGGCTACGAGCTGCGGCCGATCCGCGTGCGCGGGCTGAGCCGCACGAACCCGGTCGACGCGGCGAAGGCCGGGCTGCTGGCGGCCGGGGCGGTGCGCGAGGCGCGCCGCATCCTGCGCGATCTGCGTCCCGCCGCGGTGCTCGGCGCCGGCGGCTACGTGGCGGGCCCCGTCGGCCTGGCAGCGATCGCGGGGCGCATCCCGCTCGTGCTCAGCGAGGCCGACAGCCACCTGGGGATCACGAACCGGACGCTGGCGCCGCTCGCGAAGCGCGTCTGCCTCGCGTTCCCGATCGAGGGCAGGACGGGGAATCGCTACGTCGTGACCGGCCGCCCGGTGCCGCCTCCGGCGACCGACCGCGTGGCCGCGCGCGAGCGCTTCAACCTCGCGCCCGACGACACCTGCGTGATCGTGTTCGGCGGCTCGCTCGGCGCACGCTCGATCAACGAGGCCTCGATCCAGGCGTTCCTCGACGCGCCGTACCGCGTGATCCACGCCGCAGGCGAGCGCGACATGGAGTCGCTGCTCCCGCGCGTGCCCGCCCACGGGTATGACCTGCGGCCCTACATCGAGCACTTCGGCGAGGCGCTCCTGGCCTCCGACCTCTGCGTCGCGCGCTCGGGCGGGTCGATCTTCGAGGTCGCGGCGCACGGGCGTCCCGCGATCCTGATCCCCTATCCGCACGCGACCGGCGACCACCAGGCATCCAACGCGCGCTGGATGGCCGAGGCCGGCGCCGCCGTGATCGTGCCCGACGACGAGCTGACGCCGCAGCGGCTGCGTGGAGAGGTCGACGCGCTGCTCGCCGACCCGGCGCGGCTGGCCGCGATGGCGCAGGCGTCCGCGCGGCTGGCGCGCCCGGACGCGGCGGCCGACGTCGCCGCCGCCGTGCTGGAGGCGGCCGCATGAGCTGGGAGGGGCGCAGGCTGCACTTCATCGCGATCGGCGGCGCCGGGATGAGCGGCCTTGCGCTCGTCGCGCACGCGCTCGGCGCGCAGGTCACGGGGTCGGATCGCTCGGACTCCGCCTACCTCGAGCCGCTGCGCGAGGAGGGGATCGCCCCGGTCATCGGGCACGCGGCGGCGAACATCCCCGCGGGCGACGACGTCGAGGTCGTCGTGTCCACTGCCATCGCGGCGGACAACCCCGAGCGGGCCGCGGCCGCCGCGCGTGGGCTGCGCGAGCTGCACCGCAGCGAGCTGCTGGCGGAGGTCAGCGCGGAGAAGCGCACGCTCGCCATCGCCGGGACGCACGGCAAGACGACGACGAGCTCGATGGCGGCCCACGCCCTGCTGCGGATGGGCGAGGACCCGTCGTATCTCATCGGCGGCGAGTTGCGCACGACGGGCCGCAACGCGGCCTGGGGTGCGGGGGAGTGGCTCGTCGTCGAGGCCGACGAGTCCGACCGCTCGTTCCTGCGGCTGTCGCCCCAGCTCTCCGTCGTGACGAACATCGAGCTCGACCACCACGCGACCTACGGCTCCAAGGCCGAGGTCGAAGCCGCGTTCGGCGAGTTCCTCGCACGATCGGGACGCGTCATCGTCTGGGACGGCCCCGGCGCGGAGGAGTTCCTCGACCGCTCGGGGATCGGCGAAGCGGCGTTCTTCCGCGCCGACGACGTCGTCCTGAGCTCCGACGGGTCGGAGTTCACGTGGGCGCAGCAGCGCGTCCGCCTCTCCGTCCCTGGCGCCCACAACGTCGCCAACGCCGCGGCGGCGCTCACCGCCTGCGTGATGATGGGGCTGCCGCGCGAGACGCTGGCCGGGACACTGGAGGACTTCCGCGGCGCCGGGCGCCGGTTCGAGGTGCTCGGCACCACCGCATCGGGTGCGACCGTGGTCGACGACTACGCACACCACCCGACCGAGGTGGCGGCGACGCTCGCCGCCGCGCGGACGCGCGGGCCCCGCCGGCTCGTCGCCGTCTTCCAGCCGCACCTGTACTCGCGCACGCAGCAGCTCGCGCGCGAGTTCGGCGCGGCGCTGGCCGCCGCCGACGTCGTGTGCGTCCTCGGGATCTACCCCGCGCGCGAGGCGGCCGCCGACTTCCCCGGCGTGAGTGGGCTGGCGATCGCCGAGGCCGCGGCGGACGCGGCGGACGGACGGCAGGTCCTCTGGCTTCCCGGCTTCGACGACGCGCGGCCGCTCCTCGCCGGGCTGCTGCGCGACGGCGACCTCTGCCTCGTCCTCGGCGCGGGGAACGTCGTCGAGCTCGGGCGCAGCCTCGTCACGGCTCCGCCCGCCTGACGCCCGTCTCCGGCACGTAGCGCGACACGTAGGCCGCAGCGAGCAGCCCGAGCCCGCCGACTGCGACCGCCGCCCCGCCGAGCGTGATCGCCGCCGTGGCGGCTGCGACCGCCAACGGGCCACCTGCCGTGCCCAGGTCCGACAGCACGCGCCAGACGCCGAGGAACGGCACCCGGGTCGCGGGTGGTGCGAAGTCCGCGCCCAGCGTCATGACCACCCCGCTGGAGAGCCCGTTGCCCGCGCCGAGCAGCATCGCGACGAGCGCCAGCGTCAGCGTGCCGTGGGTGAGCGGCATGATCGCCAGCCCGATGGACATGATCACCAGGCACGGGATCGCGACGGCCTTGCGCCCCCAGCGGTCCATGACGCTGCCGCCGGGATAGACCATGACGAGCTCGACGCCCAGCGAGACGCCGAACAGCACGGCGGTCGTCTGCACGCTGAGCCCGATGCTGTCCGCCCACAGCGGCAGCAGCACGTTGCGCGCCTGGCGCAGCGCCTGCAACGACGTCGCGGCGAGGCCGGCGGTGAGGAAGACGTGGCGGTGGTCGCGGAGGATCTCGCCGACCGGGACGTTGCTCCCTCGGCTCTCGTCGTCGCGGCCGGCCGGCACCGTCGCGAACAGCACGAGCGCCGCGGCGCCCGTGAGGACGATCGCGACGACGTAGACGGCGTCGAACCCGCCGAAGTGCGTGGCGAGCGCCGCGACGAACGGTCCCAGGAACAGGCCCGCGCGGTTCGTCCCGCCGAGCAGCGACATCGCCCGGCCGCGCAGCGTGGGGGGCACGACCTCGCTCACGTACGCGAGCCGCGCCAGCTGCCACGCCGACCAGCCGCAACCCTGGACGAACGCGAGCGCTGCGAACACGACCTCCGACGTCGTGAGTGTCCAGCCGACGAGCGTGAGGATCACCGTGATCGACGCGGCGCCGATCGTCGCCCGCTCGCCGAAGCGCGTCAGCGCCCAGCCCGCGGGGATGTCGAAGACGAGGACGCCGACGCCGCGCAGCGCGACGATCAGCCCCGCGAGCGCCGGGGAGGCCCCGAGGTCGCGGGCGGCGAGCGCGACGATGGCGATGAGCCCGCCGTCGCCGATGAAGAAGAGGACGGACGGCAGGTAGACCGACATGCCGAGCGAGCGCAGCGTGATCGGGTCGTCCTGCCTCGGCACCCGGGGAGGTTGCCACACGCAGGGAGGCGGGCCTGCGCGGCGAAGCTCCGGAGCATGGTCCTGGCCAGCCGCAAGGCGACCGTCGCCGCCGCCGCGCTCCTCGCGCTCGTCGTCCTCGGCGCGATGTTCCTGTGGCTGCGCGACTCGAGCCTCGTCGGCGTGCGCCAGGTGGACGTCACCGGGGTGACCGGCAGCCAGGCGGAGGAGATCCGCGGCGCGCTGACCGACGCCGGGCGCGACATGACGACGCTGCACGTGCGCGAGGACGCGTTGCGCGACGCGGTCCAGGCGTATCCCGTCGTACGCGAGCTGCACGCCGACGCCGACTTCCCGCACCGCCTGCGGATCACCGTGAACTCCTACGACCCGATCGGGTCCATGGAGATCGGCGGCCGCTCCGTCGCGATCGCTCGCGACGGCACCGTGCTCGACGGGACGCCGACGAAGGGGCTGACCGCGATCGCGGCGACGGGCTCGGCGGCGGGCACGAAGATCACGGGCACCGAGGCGACGAAGCTCGTGCGCCTCCTGGCCGCCGCCCCGGCGTCGCTGCGCTCCCGCGCGCTGCGTGCGTACAAGGGGCCGAACGGTCTCGCCGTCGATCTGCGCGACGGTCCGCGGGTCGACTTCGGCGATCTCGCGCAGCTGGACGCCAAGTGGCTCGCGGCGACCGCCGTCCTCGCCGACGCGGACTCGCGCGGCGCCTCCTACGTCGACGTGCGGCTGCCGGAGCGGCCGGTCGCCGGGCCGCTCCCGGCGACGAAGGAAGGCGCGCAGGGAGAACCCTCGACCTCGCCTTGAGCTTGATGGCGAACTCGAGACGTTCCTCCTGCACTTCTTGAGGGTTGGGGGTTCTGCAAGGTGGGTTGCACGGGGTAGACTCGGCGTTGACATCCGATTCGGCCCGTGCTTGTGTGGCCCGCCGTCGGATAAAGACGGAGGGTTTGACCAAACCCTCGACGCTATCTCAAGGGTCGGACGGGAACTTCACACATGGAGAGCAGCTACCTCGCCGTGATCAAGGTGGTCGGTGTCGGCGGCGGCGGAACCAACGCCGTGAGCCGGATGATCGACGCCGGCCTGCGGGGCGTGGAGTTCGTCGCGGCGAACACGGACAACCAGGCGCTCGGCATGGTCGACGCCGACATCAAGCTGAACATCGGGCACGAGGCGACGAAGGGTCTCGGCGCCGGCGCGAACCCCGATGTCGGCTTCTCCGCCGCGGCCGAGTCCCGTGACGACATCAAGGAGGCGCTCAAGGGCGCCGACATGGTCTTCGTCACCGCGGGCGAGGGCGGCGGCACCGGCACCGGCGCCGCGCCCGTCATCGCCGAGATCGCCAAGAACGAGATCGGCGCGCTCACGGTGGGCGTCGTCACGAAGCCGTTCACGTTCGAGGGCTCCAAGCGGATGCAGCAGGCCGACGAGGGCATCGCCCGCCTGCGTGAGGTTGTCGACACGCTCATCGTGATCCCGAACGAGCGGCTCCTCGGGATGGTCGAGCGGCGCACCTCGATCATGGACGCGTTCCGCGAGGCGGACAACGTCCTGCGCCAGGGCGTCCAGGGGATCACCGACCTCATCACGATCCCGGGCCTGATCAACCTCGACTTCGCCGACGTCCGCACGATCATGCAGGACGCCGGATCGGCCCTCATGGGCATCGGCACGTCCAACGGCGAGAGCCGCGCCGCCGAGGCCGCGCGCAACGCGATCTCCAGCCCGCTGCTGGAGCAGTCCGTGGACGGCGCGCAGGGGATCATCTTCAACATCACCGGCGGCAAGGACCTCGGCTTGTTCGAGGTCAACGAGGCCGCCGAGGTCATCCACGACGCCGCGGACCCCAACGCGAACATCATCTTCGGCGCCGTCATCGACGAGCACGGCAGCAACGACGACGTCCGGGTGACCGTCATCGCGACAGGTTTCGACCACGGTCGCGCCCGCCCGCGCACCGCGCGCGAGGACACGCGGGCCCGCGCGACCGAGCGCGATCGCTCCCCCCGCATCGGCGATCGCGAGCGCACGACGCTCGAGATCTCCGACGACGATCTGGACATCCCGCCCTTCCTCCGCTGAGCGTCCAAAGGCACTCGACGTTCGGATGGTTGATCCAACAACCGCCCGCCCGTCATGATGGGACCCATGCGGGAACTGAGCGAGAAGGATCTCGAACGACACATCAAATTGCTCGAGGGTTCCACGGACGGGGATCGCGACGAGCTGCTGCGCGATCTCCTGGTCCACGTCTACCCGACGAAGCAGGCCCAGGACGCGTAGGGTTCCGCCCGCATGGCGGACGCGAACTATCCCGAGGACCTGCTGTACCACCCCGAGCACGACTGGGCGCGCTTCGACGCGGACGATCCCCTGCTCGCGACCTTCGGCATCACCTGGTTCGCGCAGGACGCGCTGGGTGAGGTCGTCTACTTCGAGCCGCCCGAGGTCGGGTCGAAGCTGACGAAGGACGAGCCGTACGCGGAGGTCGAGTCCGTGAAGGCCGTCTCCGACGTGTACGCGCCGATGTCGGGTGAGATCGTCGAGGTCAACACGGCCCTGGGCGAGACGCCGGACGCGATCAACGACGACCCCTACGGCGATGGCTGGTTCGTCAAGGTCCGCCTCTCCGACGCGGACAACGAGCGCTCGCAGCTGCTCTCGCAGGCGGACTACGTCGCAAGCCTGCAGTGACGGCGCCCACCGGGGCGCAGGTCATCGTCGTGGGATCGGGCTCCGCGGGGCCCGTGATCGCGCGACGGCTCATCGACGCCGGCGCCAGCGTGCTGCTGCTCGAGGCCGGGCCGCGGGACACGAACCCGGCGATCGGCGACCCCAACCGCGTCTTCGAGCTCAAGGGCGGGCCCGAGGACTACGACCTGCGCACGGTTCCCCAGACCGAGCTCCTCGGCCGCCAGGTCGAGTGGCCACGCGGGCGCGTGCTCGGCGGCTCCAGCGCGGTGAACGGGATGCTCTACGTCCGCGGCTGGCCCGGCGACTTCGATCACTGGTCCTACCTCGGCAACCACGGCTGGTCCTACGCCGACGTGCTGCCGCTCCTGCGCCGGTCGGAGGACTACGACGGCGGCGAGTCGGAGTTCCACGGCGTCGGCGGGCCCTGGCACGTGACCTCGCGCTACGACGCCAACCCGATCCATCTCGCGATCGTCGAGGCGGGCGGGGCGGCCGGATTCCCGGTCAACGAGGATCCCAACGGCGCGGCGCCCGACGGCATCCAGCTCACGCAGCTCTCGACGCGCGACGGGCGCCGGGAGACGTCCTACCGGGCGTTCCTCTGGCCGGTCGCCGATCACCCGGGGTTCCAGGTCCTGACCGACGCACGCGCCGTGCGTCTGCTGCTCGACGGCGAGCGGTGCACCGGCGTCGAGGTCGTCCGCGAGGGGCGTCTCGAGCGCCTGCACGCGGAGGACGAGGTCGTCGTGTGCACGGGCGCGGTGGAGTCCCCGCGGCTGCTGACGCTCTCCGGGATCGCAGGCGAGGAGGATCTGCGCCGGCTCGGCCTCCCGGTCCGCGCGGACCTGCCAGGCGTCGGGCGCAACCTGCAGGACCACGTCCTCGCGCCGGTCATCTTCACGACGCGCGAGGCGCCGCCGGACGACGCGCCCGGCGTGCCGCCCATGGGCAGCCAGCTCTTCTCCCGCAGCCGGCCCGGCCTCGTCGCGCCCGACCTCCAGCCGCTGGCCTTCAGCGTGCCGCTCTACGACGGCGACCGCCTCACGGGCCCGGACCGCGGCTTCACGTTCTCGGCCGGCCTCGTCCGGCCCGCGAGCCGCGGCACGATCCGCCTGCGCTCCGCCGATCCGGACGACGCGCTCGACCTGGATCCCCGCTACCTCTCGGCCCGCGCGGATCTCGACGCGCTGCTCGTCTGCGTCGAGCAGATCCGCGAGATCGCCCGGCAGGATCCACTCGCCTCCGAGTGGGAGGCGCAGGAGCTGCACCCCGGGCCCGGCGTCGACGTCGAGGAGCACATCCGGGCGACCCTCGGCAGCTACTGGCACCCGGTCGGCACGTGCAGGATGGGCATCGACGAGAACGCCGTCGTCGACCCCGAGCTCCGCGTGCGCGGAATCGACGGCCTCCGCGTGGCCGACGCGTCGATCATGCCGCTCATCGTCGGCGGCAACACGCACGCCGCGACGATGCTCATCGGCGAGAAGGCAGCGGACCTCCTCCTCGCCGCGCTGTGAGGGCCGCCGTCCAGCTCGCCACGGCGGAGCCGCTGCTTGGCGGACGTCGCCGTCGACGCGCCCGGGCCCCGCGAGGTCCTCGTGCGCACGGCGGCGGCGGGGGTCTGCCACAGCGACGCGTTCGCCCTCGAGGGGCGCTTCCCGTTCCCGGCGCCCAGCGTCATGGGCGTGGGGCTCAGCGCCGACCGCCGAGCAGGCGTTCGGCATGCTGGGCGGCGGCGGGACCTGCACGGTGGTCGGCGTCCTCGCGGGCTCGACCGTGAGTCTCGACGGCATCACCCTGAACTGGGACCGCAGGATCCAGGGATCGCTCATGGGCTCCACCTTTTCGCACGACATCCCGCGCTACGTCGACCTGTACCTGCAGGGCCGCCTGCGGCTCGACGACCTCGTCTCGACCCGCATCACGCTGGACGAGCTCGTCGGCTCGATCGGGACGCTGCACGGCGGCGATGCGACCCGCACCGCCGTGACCTTCCACTGAGGAGAGACCACATGCCATCACCGTCAGCCGAGGACCGCGCGCTCATCGTCGAGCTCTACGACCGCTACAGCTGGGCGCTCGACACAGGCGACACGGACGGGTACGTCGCGCTGTTCACCGACGACGCGCTCGTCACCGAGGAGGCGCGCGGCGGCGGGCTCGAGGAGAAGCACGGCCACGACGGCGTCCGCGAGCTCGTCCTGAAGTTCCACGAGAACCCGGAGTTCCCGGGCCGTCAGCACCGCCACTCCCAGATCGTCCTCGACCCGGATCCCCAGGGCCGGCCCGACCACTGGCAGGTGCGCGCGTACGTCACGACGACGCAGACCCGCCCCGGCGAGGCCCCGACGCTGTACTGGTGCGGGCACATCCGCGACACGGTGCGCAAGGACGGCGACACCTGGCGGATCCACGAGAAGAACATCATGAGCTGGGCCGGCGAGGTCCTGGCGCGCTTCGGCTAACGTCGCGCAGGTGCGGATCTTCTCGGGCATCCAGCCGACGGGGCGCAAGCACCTCGGAAACTACATCGGGGCCATCCGGCAGTACGTGGAGGGCCAGGACCGCGGCGATCCGGCGATCTACTGCATCGTGGACCTGCATGCGATCACGGTCGCCTACGAGCCGGGCGAGCTGCGGGAGCGCGTCCACGACACCACCGCCGTGCTCGTCGCGGCCGGCCTGGACCCGGAGCGGTGCGTGCTGTTCCGCCAGGGCGACGTGCAGGAGCACACCGAGCTCTGCTGGCTCCTGAGCTCGGTCACGGCGCTCGGCGAGCTCAACCGCATGCACCAGTTCCGCGACAAGTCCGCGCAGCAGCGCGAGCTCGTGTCGTCGGGGCTGCTCTTCTAT
>Ga0268266_10002917_pt1 | contig 17693 bp, 17 predicted proteins | sample KBSS13metaG_FD_190356 | JGI IMG/M metagenome (GOLD analysis project Ga0268266, IMG submission 190356) | Switchgrass rhizosphere microbial communities from Kellogg Biological Station, Michigan, USA - KBS S1-3 metaG (SPAdes) (version 2) | ecosystem: Host-associated > Plants > Roots > Rhizosphere...
GCCTGCCACGGCTCGGTCCGCGCCGGCCGCCGTCTCAAGCCGGAAGAAATGAACGCGCTGCTGCGCGAGATGGAAGACACGCCGAACTCCGGCCAGTGCAACCACGGCCGCCCGACCTATGTGGAATTGAAGCTGAGCGATATCGAGAAACTGTTCGGACGGCGCTAGAACCCATTTCAATGTCATCACCCGCGAAGGCGGGTGATCCAGTATTCCAGAGACGTCAGCAGTTCAGCCGGGAAGCCGCGGCGTACTGGATGCCCCGCCTTCGCGGGGCATGACGGAAAAGCGTTACGTAGCGGACCGCAGAAACACAAACTCCGTATCGTCATACGCCCGCCGCTCCAGCTCCTCGAATCCCTCGGGCGCCGCAAATGCCGCCGCCTTTGCTTCCTCCACCACCAGCAACGCGCCCGGCGTCAGCCAGCCGCCATCGCGCAGCGAGGCAAGCGCCTGCTCAGCAAGTCCCTTGCCGTACGGGGGATCGAGGAACGCCAGCGAGAACGGCTCGACTGGATGCGCCGGGCCGAGATTGGTGGCGTCGCGGCGATAGACCTTTGTTACGCCGCCGAGCCCTAACGCTTCGACATTGTTGCGCAACAGCGCCCGGGATTCGGCGCCGTTGTCGACGAACAGCGTGAAAACAGCGCCGCGCGAGACCGCCTCGATGCCAAGCGCGCCGGTGCCGGCGAACAGGTCGAGCACGCGCGCGCTTTCGATCGGATTATCATAGGCATGGATCAGGATGTTGAACACGGACTCGCGCAAGCGGTCCGCCGTCGGGCGGATCGCCTGCGAGGATGGCGAAGCCAAATTGCGGCCCTTCAATCGTCCACCAACGACACGCATCGCCCGACTACTCGTCCTGCGGCTTCAGATCGCGCTTGCCGTGATAGCCGCGCTTGGCGCGGCGCGGCGGGCCGTAGCCGTTGGCCTCGTCCTCGTTACGGGCGCGGGCCTCCTCGCTGCCGGTGCGCTGAACCAGCACGCGGCGGCCCTTGCGGTCGGCGATCAGCGCGCTTTTTCCCGCCGGCTTGAACGGTTTCTTGCCGCGCGGCGCGTCGTCATCGTCGTCGGATTTCTCGCCCGGCATCGGCCGGTTGAAATCGGCACCGGCGAGCGCCGAGATCTTTTCGCCGAGCTGCTCGCGCAGCACCCGTGTCTTGACCTCCTCCACCGTGCCTTCGGCGAGTTCGCCGAGCTGGAACGGGCCATAGGAGACGCGGATCAGCCGGTTCACCTCGAGGCCGAGATGCGCCATGACGTTGCGCACTTCGCGGTTCTTGCCTTCGCGGATCGCAAACACCAGCCAGACATTCGCGCCCTGGTCGCGCTCCAGCGTCGCATCGATCGAGCCGTATTTGACGCCGTCGACCTCGACACCCTTCTTCAGCTCATCGAGCTGCGCCTGCGTGACCTCGCCATGGGCGCGGACGCGATAGCGCCGCAGCCAGCCGGTGTCGGGCAGTTCGAGCGCGCGGGCGAGCCCGCCATCGTTGGTCAGCAGCAGCAGGCCCTCGGTGTTGAAGTCGAGCCGGCCGATCGAGATCAGCCGCGGCAATCCTTCCGGCAGGTTGTCGAACACGGTGGGCCGCCCCTCGGGATCGGCATGCGTGGTCATCAGCCCGCGCGGCTTGTGATACATGAACAGCCGCGTGCGTTCGCGCGGCGGCAGCACCTTGCCGTCGACCGCGATCACATCATTGGCGGTGACATCGAGCGCCGGTGAATTGATGACGCGGCCGTTGACGGTGACGCGGCCCTGCGTGATCAGTTCCTCGCAATCGCGGCGCGAGGCGAGACCGGCGCGCGCGACCACCTTGGCAATGCGCTCGCCGGCCTTTTTAGGCTTCGGCTCGGCGCGCGGCGCGCGCTTGTCAGTATCAGGCGCGCGCTCGCGGTAAGCGCCGCGGCCGCCAAAGGCCGGACGCTTTGCAAAAATCCTGCTGTCGTCCTCATTGTCGCGGCGCGGCCGGTCGCCAAAGCGTCCCTCGCTGCGCGGATGCTCCTGCCATTCGGTGCGGCCTTCGGGGCGTCCACGGTCGCCGTCGCGATCGCGGCGCTCGCGGGGACGATCGAATTTCGGGCGATCCTCGCGCGATCGCGAAAATCGCGGGCGCTCTTCGCCGCCACGGTCATCGCGGGACCGGTCAAAGCGCGGCTTGTCAAAACTGCGCGCGCCGCCGCGCGAGGGACGGGCATCACGGTCGCCGCGGTCATCGCGCTTCTGCCACGGCTTTGAATCGCCGCGATCTCGACCGCGATCGGGACGGTCACCAAAATCTTTTCGCGGGCCTCTATCCGGTGCACCGCGCGAAAACTTCTTGTCGCCGCCAAATTTTCTCTCAGGCCGATCCCCACGGGGACGATCGCCATCTTTACGATAACCTTCGCCACGTGGCGTATAGGGTCGCTTCTCCCCGCCACCCTCGCGCGGGACATAAGGCTTCCGGTCGCCAAACTTCCGATCGGAGAAACGTCCCGCCGGACGGGCATCGTCGCGGCCCCGGCGCGGCGGACGGTCGTCACGGCTAAAATTCGGGCGGTCGCCGCGCGGCTTGAACGAACGCTTCTCGCCACCATCATCGCGCGAGCGAAAATCCTTCCTTGGAGGCCGGTCTCCGGAGTCGCGTCTGCGATCGCCAAAATCCCGGCGCGGACGGTCATCGTCCCGGCGCGGTGAACCGCCTTCCCGCTTGCCGGCGTAACGCTTCTTGCCGAACGACTTTCGCTCGCCGTCGCCGTCGTCCCTGGCGCCGAAGCCGCGCTTGGCGAACTTCTTCTCAGGCCCGCGTGCCGCCCCGGAGCGGGCCTTGCCGCCGCCGGCGCGGCCCGTGCCGCTGCCGGGCCGGTCACGCCGGCCGCGGGAATCGTTGTTTTTGTCGTTGTCGCGGGGCATGAATGTTCTCTCGGGTACAGATGAATTGGTTATCAGGCGGATGGGCTGTCATAGCGGTAACGCGCGCGCACTTCGCTCAGGGCGCATTCTCACGCAAAACCGGCATCCACGTTTGCTGAAGGCGCAGCTACTAGCAGGTTTCTTTCGATGATACGAGGCATGACGCCCCCTTCTTTCATGGATTTGGCGCTGAAAACGGCCGAAAACGCCGGAAAAGCCGGCGAAGTTCCGATCGGGTGCGTCATCGTCAGGGATAACGAGGTGATTGCTGCCGCCGGCAACCGGACGCTGACCGACCGCGATCCGACCGCCCATGCCGAAATTCTGGCGATCCGGCAGGCCGCCGAGGCCATCGGCACCGAACGGCTGGTCGACTGCGACCTCTACGTGACGCTGGAGCCCTGCACGATGTGCGCCGGCGCCATCTCGTTCGCCCGGATCCGGCGGCTCTATTACGGCGCCGCCGACCCCAAGGGCGGCGGGGTGGATTCCGGGGTGCGGTTTTTCGCCCAGCCGACGTGCCACCACGTGCCGGAGGTCTATTCGGCGGTTGGCGAGACCGAGGCGGCGACACTGCTCAAGGAATTTTTCAAGGTGCGGCGGTAGGACGTCCGCGCCCGTCATTGCGAGCGAAGCGAAGCAATCCATTTCACCGCGCGGGGATAGATGGATTGCTTCGTCGCTTCGCTCTTCGCAATGACGCGGAGAGGTCTCGTTAGTTCAGGGTGCCAGGAAAAACTCCCGCAACAGCCTCGCCGTCACCTCCGGATTCTCCTCCGGCAGGAAATGTCCCGAATCCACCGGTGCGCCCTCCACATTCGTCGCCCACTTCTTCCACGTGTCGAGCGGCGTGGTCGCCGCACTCGCAATGCCGGCATCGCCCCACAGCGCCAGCATCGGCACTGTGATCTTTTTGCCGGCATCGACATCGGCCTTGTCGATCTCGTAATCGGCATAAGCGCCGGCGCGGTAGTCCTCGCACATCGCGTGAATGCGGGCGGGGTCGCGGAACGGCGCGAGATAATGCTCGAGCGCGCGCGGGTCGATTTCATCCAGTGTCTGCGATTTGGTCTGGCTCGCCATCTTCTGCCTGAGGAAAAACTCGCCATTGCTTGCAACCAGCGTCTCCGGCAGCGGGTACGGCTGCGCCAAAAACGCCCAATGGTAGATCTTCAGCGCAGAGAGCCGGTTCAGCTTCTGCCAGTAATCATAGGTCGGCGCGATATCGAGCACCGCGAGTTTCGACAGCCTGCCGGGATGATCGAGCGCCAGCCGATACGAAACGCGTCCGCCGCGGTCGTGACCGGCAAGCGCGAAATGCACATGGCCGAGCTGCTCCATCGCCTCCACCATTACCTTCGCCATCGCGCGCTTGGTGTAGGGCGTATGATTGTCGTCGCTGCGGGGCATGTCCGACCAGCCATAGCCCGGCAGATCCGCGATGATCAGCGTGAACCGGTCTGCAAGCTTCGGCGCTACCGTATGCCACATCACATGCGTGGACGAGAATCCGTGCAGCAGCAACAGCGGCGGCCCCTCGCCGCCGACACGGGCAAAGATGCGGCCCGACGAGGTGTTGATCCATTCGGAGGCGTATCCGGGAAACAGATCGGCAAGATCAGGCATGGGCGCTCCCTTTGCAGACCGCGGCGGCTGCTTCAAACTTTGTTTGCCGTTGCCGCTCTTGAAACGCAGGTTTATGCCATTCCTTGAGCCCAACCAACAATAAGACGCGAGGAAGCAGCGATGTCGATCGATTTTGAGATTCCGGCTGAGGCCAAGGCGATCCGCGAAAAGGTCCGCAAATGGGTGCATGAGGAGTGCATCCCGGCTGAAAAGGAACTCGATACCAAGCCGCTCGCCGAAGTGCTCGGCCCGCTCCGCGCCAAGGCCCGCGCGCGTGGCCTGTGGTGCCCGTGGGTGCCGAAGGAATATGGCGGCATGGGCCTGGGGCCGCTCGCCAACGCGCTGGTGCAGATGGAGCTTGGCGAGAGCATGCTCGGCGCGCTGTCGATGAACACGCAAGGTCCCGACGACGCCTCGATGATGACGATCCTTGCCCATGGCACGGAATATCAGAAGGAAAAGTTCCTCAAGCCGTTGCTCAATGGCGACAAGCGCATCTGCTTCTCGATGACGGAAAAGGCCGCCGGCGCCGACGCCACCGGCATGCAGACCACCGCGGTGAAGGACGGCAACGAGAACTACATTCTCAACGGCGAGAAGTGGTTCTCCTCCTCGGCCAGCGTCGCCGACATGGCGCTCGTCATGGCCAAGACCGATCCGAACGCGCCGCGGCACAAGCAGTATTCGACCTTCCTCGTTGAGTTGCCGAACCCCGGCTACAAGATCAAGCGCAACGTCGCCAACATGGCGATCGAGGGACCGCATGACGATGTCCTGCACGGCGGCCATTCCGAGATCGAGATCAAAGACCTCAAGGTGCCGGCGGACAATTTGGTCGGCGGCGAAGGCAATGGCTTTGCGATGGGCCAGCACCGCCTCGCCTATGGCCGCCTTCGCCACGGCATGCACAACGTCGCCAAGGCCCAGCGCGCGCTCGACATGGCGGTCGCTCACATCACCAAGCGATCGACCTTCGGCCAGTTGATAGCCGACCGGCAGGCCGTCCAGTTCATGCTCGCGGACTGCGCCGAGCAACTCTATATCGGCCGCCTGATGCTGCTGCACATCGCCTACAAGGCGGAAAAGGGCCTCGATATCAGGCAGGAGAACTCGATCGCGAAGGTCTTCCACGCCCACATGGTGCATAAGGTGATCGACACTGCGATCCAGCTTCACGGCGCGCTCGGCTTCAGTCAGGATACGCCGCTTGCCAAATGGTACACGCAGGTGCGCGCGCAGCGGCTGGTCGACGGTCCGGACGAGGTGCACAAGTGGAAGATCGGCAAGAACGTCATCAAGGCGTTCCGCGAGCACGGCACGACAGCGAGCGCGGTGGGCGGCGATTTGCTCTAACGACTGCGTAGGGGTGGGCAAAGGCGCGAAACGCCGCGCCCACCCTTGCGGCCTGAGATCGACGTGGTGGGCACGCTTCGCTTTGCCCACCCTACGGCTGGGGTGCGTGGAGCACGCGTCCGAGCGACGCGGCAGGGTAAGTCACGCCCGCTGACCCTTATCGAGCCGTGCAGTTCCGCAGATACTGTGGCAAGCTCCGTGCGCGACTTCCTCATCCCAATTGTGCAGGTCCCAACCGGGGAGGACGGCCATGGTAGCCTATGTCGTGCTCGCAAATTTCACGGAACAGGGAATCCGTAACGCCAAGGAGTCACCGAAACGCGCCGAAGCTTTCAAGGCAATGGCGAAGACGTTCGGAGTTACGGTGAGAGAAATCCTCTGGACGCAGGGGCGATATGACATTGTGACCATCCTGGATGCGCCGGACGAGCCATCCTTCATGTCGCTTACGCTGAGCCTCGCTGCGCTCGGCAATGTTCGGACGGAATCGCTGCGAGCCTTCTCAGCCGCCGAGATGACAAAGGCCGTCGGCAACATGCTTTGACGTGCTGCATTTCGCTTGGCTGGCATTCTGCAGCGAAGCCGATGATCCAACTCGCGGTCGCGGTACGCCGATCTCGCTTTTTGACCGGCGTCAGCGCTGTGCCCGCTCCGCCTCTACCGCCTGCCCGGCGATGTCGCGGCGGCAGAAGCCATCGGGCCATTTGATGCGATCGACCGCTTCGTAAGCGCGCTGTTGCGCCTCCCGCACGGTCTTCCCGATCGCGCAGACATTCAGCACGCGTCCGCCATTTGCGAGGATGGCGCCATCCTTTGCCACCGTGCCGGCATGGAAGATTTCGACGCCTTCGATTTTGGCGGCGTCATCGAGGCCCTCGATGCGCGTGCCTTTCCTGTAGTCGCCGGGATAACCCTTCGCGGCCATCACCACCGTCAGCGCAGGATCGGGGAACCAGCGCAGGTCGAAATGCCTGAGTTCGCCGTCACAGGCCGCCAGAAATGCCGGTACGATATCGGACATCATCCGCAGCATCAGCACCTGGCATTCGGGATCGCCAAAGCGGACATTGTATTCGAACAGCTTTGGTCCCTGCTCCGTCAGCATCACGCCGGCATAGAGCACGCCGCGAAACGGTGTACCGCGCTGCTTCATGCCCGCAACGGTCGGCAGGATGATCCGCGCCATGATCTGGTCGTGGATTTCCGGCGTCACGAACGGCGTCGGCGAATAGGCGCCCATGCCACCGGTGTTCGGTCCCTCGTCGTGATCGAACACCCGCTTGTGATCCTGGGCGGTGGCAAGCGGGATCGCGGTTTCGCCGTCGCACAGCGCGAAGAAGCTGATCTCGCGACCGGCGAGAAATTCCTCGATCACGACTTCGGTACCGGCCGAACCGAACGCGCCGTCGAACATCATGGCGATGGCGGCTTCTGCCTCATCCAGCGTTTTGGCGACGACAACGCCCTTCCCGGCCGCGAGGCCATCGGCCTTGACAACGATCGGCGCGCCCTGCGCGCGCACATAGGCCAGCGCATCGTCCGCCGTCGTGAAGCGGCCGTAGGCGCCGGTTGGAATATTGAACTCCGTGCAGAGCGCCTTGGTGAAACCCTTGGATCCTTCGAGCTGCGCCGCCTGCCTGCCCGGTCCGAATGCCTTGATGCCGGCCTTCGCAAGGTCGTCGACGATGCCGGCCGCCAGCGGCGTCTCCGGGCCGACCACGACCAGATCGACCGCATTGCGCTTGCAGAACTCGATCACCGCAGGATGATCGGCAATGTCGAGCGCCACGCACTCGGCCTCGCGCGCAATTCCGGCATTGCCGGGCGCGCACCAGAGCTTGGTCAGCAGCGGGGACGCAGCGATCTTCCACGCGAGAGCGTGTTCACGACCGCCGGAACCGAGCAGGAGAATGTTCATTGGGAGTGCAGCCAAATGGAGGGTTGCCGGCTATTGCGCGAGGGTTTAGCACGGCAGCGGCCGGCGGCAAGATCGAGTCGATTCGCGTGTGGATATGTCGCCCAGCGCTGTCAGCGTGGCCGCCGGACCTTGCGGAAGCGCCGGAAAAGGCCGATTCTAAGCCCTGATTATGCCAGCCGAAAACCTGATCAACGCGCCCGAATTCAGCGTCTCCGAACTGTCCTCCGCCCTGAAACGGACGGTCGAGGACCGGTTTGGCCACGTCCGTGTCCGCGGCGAGATCTCCGGCTTCCGCGGCCCGCACTCCTCCGGCCACTGCTATTTCGCGCTGAAGGACGAGAGTGCCAAGATCGAGGCGGTGATCTGGAAATTCGCCCACGCCCGGATGCGCTTCAAGCCGCAGGAGGGCCTGGAGGTCATCGCCACCGGCAAGCTCACGACCTATCCGAACTCCTCGAAGTACCAGATCGTCATCGAGTCGCTCGAGCCCGCCGGGATCGGCGCGCTGATGGCGCTGATGGAGGAGCGCAAGAAGAAGCTCGCCGCCGAAGGCCTGTTCGACGAGGCGCGCAAGCAATTGCTGCCCTGGCTGCCGGAAGTGATCGGCGTGGTCACCTCGCCGACCGGGGCGGTCATCCGGGACATCCTGCATCGGCTGGAGGACCGCTTTCCCCGCCGTGTGCTGGTGTGGCCGGTGAAGGTGCAGGGCGAAGGCTCGGCCGAACAGGTGGCTGCCGCCATTCGCGGCTTCAATGCCCTGCCCGAAACGGGAAGGATTCCGCGGCCGGATCTCCTGATCGTCGCGCGAGGTGGCGGTTCGCTGGAGGATCTGTGGTCGTTCAACGAGGAGATCGTGGTTCGCGCCGCCGCCGACAGCATGATCCCGCTGATCTCGGCCGTCGGCCACGAGACCGATATCACGCTGATCGATTTCGCCGCCGACAAGCGCGCCCCGACACCGACCGCCGCCGCCGAAATGGCGGTCCCGGTGCGCAGCGAGTTATTCGTCGAAGTCGAGAGCCTGGCGCGGCGCACGATGGTGTGCTGGCAACGCGGGCAGGAAAGCCGCCGCAACGAATTGCGCGCCGCCGCCCGCGCACTGCCGGGCTTGAGCGAACTGCTGGCGATCCCGCGGCAAAGGCTGGATCACCTCGGCGCCGCCCTGCCCCGCGGCCTGAAGGCCAACACGCACGCCCATCACCGCCGCTTTTCGCATCTCAGCGCCGGTCTGACGCTGAAGGTTCTGCGTGGACAGGTCGCCCAGGCCAATCACCGCCTCACGGTGTCTGGCGAACGCATCAGGCTGTCCGCCCGCGCGCTGCTGCGCAACCGGCGCGAACGCTTTGCCGGGCTTGAGATCAGGCTGCAGGCCTCGAAGCTTTCCAACGCGCAGGCGCAACGCAATGCGATCGCGCGCGACCGCGAACGTACGCAACGGCTCGCCGAGCGCGCCCGCCGCGCGCTTGAGACCACCATGCAGCGACTCGGCGCGCGCGTCGCCCATAGCGGTCAATTGTTGTCGGCGCTGTCGTACCGCGGCGTGCTCGCCCGCGGCTTTGCCCTGGTGCGCGATGCACAGGGACACGCGGTACATGCCGCAGCGACTGTCGGACCGAACGCGCGCCTGACGATCGAATTTGCCGACGGCCGCGTCGGCGCTACTGCGGATGCAGATCGTCCGGCTCCGACGACCGCCGCCGCCAGCCCGGCCAAGCCGACTTCACCCGAGACCAAGTCCGCCGCGCCGAAGCGTGTAGCCAAACCGGTGGATCAGGGCAGCCTGTTTTAGCGCGCCAACCACTCTGCGACGCGCCGTTGCGCGTCCTGGCGCGCATCCGCATCGGAGCCGATGTGACCGCCTTCAGGCAGTTCCGCTTCGGAGCCTGCGATCGCATGCAGCGGCAGGTTGGCGCGGTCGAAATCGTGAGACGCGCCGGGATAGACCACGATTTGCACGAGCGCGCTGCGGCCACGAGCGCCCTCCACCATCTGGCGGCAGGCCGCCGGAGAACTGACGTCGTCCTGCGCACCGATCAGCAGCAGCGTCGGCACCCGCGTACTCCACCCGAGGCCGGACGAGATCCGGCAATCCGGATAGAATGCGATGGCCGAACGGAAATCCGACTCAAGACTGCGCGAAGCCAGTTGCGGACGCACCGCCCACAACACCGCGCTGGCGCCGTTCGCCCATCCGATCAGGCTGATCCGGTCGCGCGCGGTCCAGGGTTGCTGCAGCAGCCATTGCCGCGCTGCATTGACATCTGCGACCCGCTCGCGGCGGGCGAGCACACGGCGCTCCTTGGCGCGGCATTGCGGGCCGAGTTCGCGCGAACCGTAGCTGTCCGGCAACAGCACCGCATGGCCGGTCTTCAACAGCTGTTCCGTCCAGTCGCGGTAGCGCGGCAGCACAGGCTCTGACTGCCCGCCCAATCCGCCGCAGCCATGCAGCGCGATCACGGTGGGAAACGGGCCGTCGCCATCGGGCTTGTAGAGCTGGGCATGCAGGGTCAGACCGGTCGCCGGGATCTCGACCTGGTGCGGGGCCGGCAACGGCGCCGCACCAGCCGTGCAATCCGCAGCGAGGAGCGTCAGGAGTATCGTTGCTGACAACAGGCGCATCGGTCTCTGTCGGATCGGTATGACGCTGCGGGCGCGGTAAAATTAACGCTATCACGCGCCCCGGCACAAAATCATCACAAGTAGGTCAGTTTCCGGGGCGGACAGTACGACCTATTTATGATAGATCGAAATCTGAAAATGCAGTTAAGGCCAGCCCGGCGGGCCGGCCAATCGGAGAGTTTGACGGTGCTCAATAAATTCGGTCCCTCGGGCCATGGCGAAGCGCAGGTGCAATATCTGGACGGCGATTTCCGTGTGATCTCGCCCGGGACCTATGTGCGTTGCGCCATCACCGACGTGCGGATCCCGCTCGACGAATTGAAATACTGGAGCGTCGATCTGCAGGAAGCCTATTCGGTTCCGACCGCGGTACTGCAGCGGCATTTTCCGGGCGCGCTGAAGACGCAGGGCTGAGTCCGACTACGCCGGTTTCCTTTCCCGCACCTTGAACAGCCGATCGGCGATGAACTTACGCATCAACGCTGCGTCATCGAATTCGAGTGTTACCGCGAACGCGACGATCTCTCTCGCCCAATCCGGCAGGCCGCCGCCGTGCCGCAATCGCGCCAGATCCTTTTCCGTCGTCACCAGTGTCAGCCCGTCGCGCTTGGCCTCGGCGATCAGGCCTTCGAGTTCGGCTTGCGAATACGCATGATGATCGGCGAAGGCGCGCTGTGCGGCCACTTCGATGCCGCTCGAACGCAGCGTGTTGAAGAACCGCGTGGGATCGCCGATGCCGGCAAACGCCAGCACGCGCTTGCCCCGAAGCGAAGCCACCTGTACCTCACCCGGCTTCAGATGCGCACGCAGCACTGGCTTGCCGTGCGCGGCGATCTCGGCCGCAACCCCTCCGGCAGCGCTGCCGTTGCCGACGATGATGAGTGCGTCGGTGCGCGCCAGTTGCGGCCGCAGCGGCGCGCGCAGGGGACCGGCGGGAAATACCTGCCCGTTGCCGAGCCCGCGCTCGCTGTCGATCACGATCAGGGACGCGTCCTTGACGACGGCCGGGCTCTGGAAGCCGTCGTCCATCAGGATCACGGTGGCGCCATGCGCCCGCGCCAGCGGAACACCCTCCGCGCGCTTGCGCGACACCACCACGGGTAACGTGCCTGCCAGCATCAAGGGCTCGTCGCCGACATCGGAAGCCGCGTGGCGCGCAGGATCAACCCTGACCGGCCCGCGCAATTCGCCGCCATAGCCTCGGCTGAGTACGACCGGCGTCTCGCCGAGATCGCGCAGCAACTTCGCCAGCGCCAGCACGGTCGGCGTCTTGCCGGCGCCGCCAACGTGATAATTGCCGACACAGAGTACTGGAATGCCGGCATGCAATCCCTTGCGCCGCAGGCGCCGTGCAGCGACGGCGCCATACAATGCGGCGAGCGGTTTCAAGAGATGCGAATTGAGCGAGGCCGGGCCGTGCCAGAAGCCCGGCTCACGCATTGGCGGCTCCCATCTCGATCCGCAGCTGCAACAGATACGGCTCAAGCGCAGAGAGCGTCCGCTCCAGCGCGCCGCCGAGTTGCCCGACCACGCGCTCGGACGCGGTAAATACGGCTTCGCGCGCCTTGGGATCGGCGAGCAGCTGCCCGAAATGGTTGATCAGCGCGTCCTGGGTATCGGCGAGCCGTGCGCCGCCGGCGGAATCGAGGGCTTCGTAGACGTCGGTGAAATTGAAGACGTGGGGGCCGTGGATGATCGACGCGCCGAGCTTGATCGCTTCGATCGGATTCTGGCCGCCACGCTCGACCAGCGAGCCGCCCATGAACACGATCGGCGCCAGCCGGTAAAACAGTCCCAGCTCGCCCATGGTGTCGGCGACGTAGATGTCGGTGGTGGCAGTAGGCAGTTCCTCGTGCGATCGCAGGGTCGGATTGAGGCCGGAAGCCGCGATCATGCGCGCGATGGCCTCGCCACGATCGGGATGCCGCGGCACGATCACGGTCAACAGCTTTGGAAAATAGCCGGCAAGCGCCCGGTGTGCTTCCGTCACCATCTCTTCCTCGCCGGGATGCGTCGAGGCCGCGAGCACGACCGGCCGGCCGCGCGTCATCGACATCAGCATGTCCAGCTTGTTCGCGTCGGCCGGCGGGGCGGGAACATCGAGCTTGAGGTTTCCCGTCACCACGACATTGCGGCTGCCCAGCGCCGCGAAGCGATCCGCATCAGTGCGTGATTGTGCCAGGCAGACGTCGAACTTGCCGAGCAATGCCGAGATGGTTCCCTGGACTCGTTGCCAGCGCGGAAACGAACGCTGCGACATCCGTCCGTTGATCAGCACCATTGGCAGCCGCCGCGCAGCGCTCGACAGGATCAGGTTCGGCCACAAATCGGATTCGATGAACAGCGCCAGCGAGGGCCGCCAGTGATCCAGAAATCTCGCGACGTAGCGCGGCGAGTCATAGGGCACGTATTGATGGATGACGTCGGGTGGGAACCGCTTGGCGACGATCGCCGCCGAGGTCACCGTGCCCGAGGTCACGAGAATGCGGAGGTTAAAAGCCCGCAGCCGCTCGATCAGCGCAGCCGCCGCCAGCACTTCGCCGACACTGGCGCCGTGGATCCACACCAGCGGACCCGCGGGGCGAACGTCGGCGCTCATGCCGCGGCGCTCGCCAACCCGCGCGGGGTCTTCCTTGCCGAGCTTCAACCTCCGGTTGATCAACGCAGGCGATAGCGGCACCATCGCGAACGACAGTTTCCGGTAGACGCGCAACGTCATCGGCAACGTGCTAGCCAAGAGCGGCCTCCGGGCGCCCGACCGCCGCGTAGGCGCGCCGAGTCGCTTCGTTCAGTAAAGCTTCTACCTGAAGGCGCAGCTTTTCCATAGTCTCGGCGTCGGCATCCGGCGGCACGTACACGTGTTCAATGCCTACCACGGCACCGCGACCGAAGGGCAGATTGATGCTGGTCGAATCCCAGTTTTTCAACCGGATGAACCTGGAGGTCACCATCGCAAACGGCATGATCGGCCGGCCGGACTCCCGCGCCAGCATGATGATGCCGAGCCCCACCACCCGCGCGCGCTTCGGTACGTCGGCGGTGGTCGCGACGTTCCATTTGTCATCCAGCGCCTGCAGCATTTCGCGGAACGCACCGACGCCGCCCTTGCGGTGAAAGGCGCCGCCATGATCGCCGGACCCCCTGATGGTTCCGATGCCGAGCCGCTCGGCGGCGATGGCGTTGAACTCGCCGTCGCGATGCCGCGAGATCAGCACCTTGGCGCGGTGGCTCTCCTTGTTCTTGATGAACGGCGTCATGAAATGCTGGCCGTGCCAGAACGCAAAGATCGCCGGCATCTCCGGCTCGACGATGTCATAGACGTTGGGCGGATAATAACTGAAGCGGTTGGTCAGCCAGACCAGCCGCAGATATTCGGCCGCGAGGACACCCAGCGCGCGCTGAACCCAGCTGCTCCGCAGCAAATCGCGAAAGAATCGTTTCAACTGGAGGACTTCGCGTCTTGACCTGGATCGAGCAGCCGATGGAGGTGAACCACGAAGTAGCGCATGTGGGCGTTGTCCACGGTCTGCTGCGCCTTCGCCTTCCAGGCCGCGAGAGCGGATGCGTAATTGGGATACACGCCGACGATATCGACCTGGTCGAGGTCCTTGAACGTGATGTGTTCGAGGTCGGTCAGCTCACCTCCGATGACGAGATGAAGCAACTGCTGCGGGGCACTATCTGGCATGCTGGTCTTTCCTAACGAGGTGCCCGGCAGGGAGGAGCGACAACTGATATCGCAGGTGAAACGGGATGACCTGTGGCGCGGATTTCGGCCGATTCAGGGCAATCGATGAAGTCGGAAATGCTCGACAATGCGCGCATGTCGATCGTATCCCGCCGCCACCAGCACCCCATGCACCACTTCCCGGCGATTATACTCAATCGCATCCCCCGAGAGTGCAGTCATTCTACCATTCGCTTCCTGCACGATCAAATTCGCCGCGGCAAGATCCCAATCGCGGCTCTGACCGCCTGCAAAAGCGGCATCGAGGCTGCCGTCGGCGACCCGGCACAGCCGAAGCGCCAGCGATCCGATTCGCGGATGCAGCGTGATCTCATCCGGCGAGGCACTCAGCCGCTGCACCAGCGGCTTCGGACCGGCCATGCGGGAAAAATCGAGCCCGGTGCCGGCGGCCGCCCGCACCGGCCGTTCGTTGCGCGTGGTGCCCTGGCCACGGACCGCGAAGAAGAATTCGTCGCTGGCAGGCGCGAATACCGCCGCCAGCACCGGCGACGAGCCCATCACCAGCGCCACGCTCACGCACCAGTCTTCGCGGCCGGCGAGATAGGCGCGGGTGCCGTCGATCGGGTCGACAATCCAGACCAGTTCCTTGCCGAGACGCGCATCGTCGTCGACGCTCTCCTCCGACAGCCAGCCGTAATCCGGCGTCGCCGAGCGCAGCCGCCGCTCGATGAGGTCGTTGACAGCGATGTCGGCTTCGGAGACCGGCGACGAGGCGCCCTTGGTCCAGTTCTTCAGTTCGGTGCGAAACAGCGAGAACGCCAGCGCGCCTGCCTCGCGCACGGTGTCCTGCAGCAACGCGGCGTCGCGCGCCCAGATCGCGTCGGCGAGATCAGCGTCCGCCAAGCGTCAGGCCCTCGATGCGCAGCGTCGGCGCATTGACGCCGTAGCGGAATTCCAGGTCGTTGGCGGGAACCAGCGATTTGAACATCGCCAGCAGATGGCCGGCGATCGTCACCTCGCTCACGGGAAAGGTAATCTCGCCGTTCTCGATCCAGAATCCGGAGGCGCCGCGGCTGTAATCGCCGGTCACGCCGTTGACGCCGGAGCCGATCAGGTCAGTGACGTAGAATCCCTGCTTGATGTCGGAGATCAGTTCCTTCGGCGTCATCTCGCCGGCTTCGAGGTGCAGATTATACGATCCTGGCGACGGGGAGGACGAGACGCCGCGATGCGCATGTCCGGTGGTGGTCAGCCCGAGTTCGCGCGCGGTCGCGCAATCGAGCAGCCACGTCGTGAGCACCCCCTCGTCGATCAGCGCGGTCTTCTTCACTCTCACGCCCTCGGCGTCGAAGGTCTGCGAACGCAGGCCGCGCACCCGCAGCGGATCGTCGATGATGCGGATGTTGCTTGCGAACAGCTGCTCGCCCATCCGGTCCTTCAGGAAGCTCGTCTTGCGCGCGATCGAGGCGCCGTTGATGGCGCCGACGAGATGGCCGACCAGCGATCCCGACACCCGGGGATCGTACACGACCGGCACCTTGCAGGTCTCCACCTTGCGTGGATTGGCGCGCGCCACGGTGCGCTCGCCCGCCCTGCGGCCGACGCTTTCCGGCGACGCGAGGTCGGAAGCGTGCGGGGCCGAGGTGAAATCGTAATCGCGCTCCATGCCGGTGCCTTCGCCCGATATCGCGGTCATCGAGATGCCGTGGCTGGAACGCAGATAGGAGCCGTGGAAACCGGTCGACGTCACCAGCACCATGCCGCCGATGCCACTCGAGGCGGACGCGCTGCCCGACTTGGTGACGCCCTTGACCGCAAGACCCGCGGCTTCGGCTTCGCAGGCGCGGCGTTCGAGTTCGGACGTCGAGGGAACTTCGCGGTCGAGCAGATCGAGATCGGCGAACTCGCGCGCCAGCAGCGAGGGATCGGCGAGACCTACATATTTGTCGTCAGGCGCGACGCGGGCCATTGCGACCGCGCGCTCGGCAAGCCTGGCAATGCCATCGCCAGAAATGTCGTTGGTCGAGACCACGGCCTGGCGCTGCCCGACCAGCACGCGCAATCCGATATCGTCGCCTTCGGAGCGCTCGGATTCCTCGACTCGGCCATCGCGCACTTCGACACCCTGCGAGACGCCGCGCACCGCTACAGCGTCCGCGGCGTCCGCGCCCGCGCGCCTGGCGGCCTCGACCAGCCGCTGCGCCAGCGTCGAGAGCGCCGATTGATCGAACAGGTCGGAGGTCACACCGGAAGTCTTCGAAAGCTGTGAAGTGCTGGATGGTGAAGAGTTCACAAACAAAATCCCTGACATTGAAGATAGCGGGAAACGCAGACCGGCAGGCCCCCTGAGATGTGCCTGATTCACAGGGATTTCAAGCATTTTACGCTGCCAAATGCCAAACATTTTCGGCATTTGCGCAAGGTCTCGTCAATCATGCGCGCCAAGGTCTTGTCAATCATGCCGGGAGATCCAGGGCGGGTGACGTCTCCTTAACCAGGCTTTTTAAGGCGAAACGGAAATCGCTCGGCTAAGGTCTCGCGTATCGACCGGGAACATAATCCCGGCGGGGAGATAAGAGCCGTGGGGCGTCAAACAGCAATAAGCGGGATCAATCCCGCCGGGTCGAGCCGTGTCATGCGGCTCGACCCTCTTTCTCTTCCGCTCAGCTTCCAGACGCACGATACCCGTGCGGACGGCGGCGTGCGAAGAATTGAACTTCATCGCGAACGTGTCGTGCTGCACCGTGCCATCAAGGGCATGCGGATGGCGATCAACGTTCGTGTCCGCGACTTTCTCGGTGTCGCGCGGCGCGGTCTCGACGACGCGCAGGCGCTGGTGCTGGTTCATCGCGATCCCTCGCTGAACATTCCATTGTGCGTAAGCTCCGATTCCGAGGAGATTGCCTCCGCGTGGACGGTATGGAGCGACATCTTCGCGCTGCCGCAACTGATGGAAGAGCTCCCGTTCGAGCCGGCCAACCGCCGCCGCCGCCACAATGCCATCCGCGCGCGCCGCCCGAAATTTCTGGTGCGCCGCCGGAGCGGTAACCTGACCAATCTTGAGAACGTCCATCAGGACGAGCGCGAGATCATCGCACGGAACTGAGACCACATTCGTCATTGCGAGCGCAGCGAAGCAATCCAATCCTCGACCAGGGGATAGATGGATTGCTTCGCTGCGCTCGCAATGACGATGAAATATCGAAGCGCCACGCGATCGTCATACCCCGCGAAGGCGGGGTATCCAGTACGCCGTGGCTTATCGATTCAATCATTGGCGTCTCTGGAATACTGGGTCGCCCGGTCAAGCCGGGCGATGACAGTTGAATGTGAGGTCGCGATCTCGCGACGCTGACCGCCCGAGGTTTGCTGGATACTTCTCGCCCTGAATTCAGAGGGCGCAGGGAAGACCGGGTGCTTGCTGCACCCACGGTCTCGCGTGCGATTTTGCGCAAACAAAAAGTGCACACGAGCATACAGGGCAGCGGGAGCATTCCGGCCTTCCCTGCGCAATGGCTTTACGGCTTACTTCGTGCTCTCCCCGGAGAACGGCTCTTTTGCCTCCGTTATCGGCGGGACACTTTTCCTGC
>Ga0268266_10002918_pt1 | contig 17685 bp, 16 predicted proteins | sample KBSS13metaG_FD_190356 | JGI IMG/M metagenome (GOLD analysis project Ga0268266, IMG submission 190356) | Switchgrass rhizosphere microbial communities from Kellogg Biological Station, Michigan, USA - KBS S1-3 metaG (SPAdes) (version 2) | ecosystem: Host-associated > Plants > Roots > Rhizosphere...
GGTGACGGTGCCCGCGGGGCGGCGGCCTGCGAGCCGCAGCATCTGCGGGCCGAGCGCGGCGAGGACGACCTCCGGGGCGGGGGCGCCGGGGATCCGCAGCCTGCCGCGGGTGGTCAGCAGCTCCCCCGTCGCGTCCGCCTGCTCGCCCGCGAGAAGCGGGAGCAGGCCGTCGAGGTACTCGCTCATCCGACGCACCGGGCGGTCCCAGGAGATCCCCCACTGCCCCTCGGTGACGGCACGGTGGCTCAGGCCGAGGCCGAGCGTCAGGCGGCCGGCGCCGACCAGGTTCGTGGTCAGTGCGCGCTGGGCCAGCGACATCGGGTGCTGCGTCTGGACGGGCACGACGCCGGTGCCCACCTCGATGTCCGGCACCTCGCGCAGCGCGACCGTCAGCACGGTGAGCAGATCCGGCTCCTGGGGCATCTGAGCCGCCCACACCCGGCGGAAGCCCTCCGACCGCAGCCGGTCGAGCTCCGCGACGAAGGCGTCGACGGGCGAGGCGCCCGCACCGTCGCCGAGGAATCCGAAGACGCTGATCCGCATGGGCCCAGCATCGCAAACGGCTACCGGACGGCGGCGAGGAATCCCGGGATGTCGTCGTGGACCGTGAAGTGCCGGTCGAGGCCGAGCAGCTCCGCGACCCGCCGCACGGCGGGATGGCCGTCCAGACCCGCGAGGTGCACCCGGCCGCCGGTGCGGGTGTAGGCGCCGAGCAGCGCGCTCACCCCGGCCGAACCGAGGTGCGTGACCTCCGCGAGGTCCACCACCACCGCGCGCGCCCCGAAGGTGGCGGCGTGCAGCGCGTCGTGCAGGCGGGGCGCGGACTCCGTGTCCAGCTCTCCCGACACCCGCAGGGCCACCGTCCCGCTGCCCAACGTGACGCACTCCGCGGCGAACGTCGACCGTTCCATGGACCGAGTCAGCGTGGCTCCTCTCCCCGACCGCCCAGGCCTCCACCCTGGCCTTCGGGACAGGGCGGGTCAACCGGCGATCCGGTGACGAACGGTGTCCGCCTCACCACGTTGGACCAGGAGACTCGCGGGGTACCCGGGTAGTCTGGTCGCGTGCCGAAGGTGCTCGGGGGGTCGCTCGCCGCCCATCGCGACGAGGTGCGCGCGCGGGTCTTCGGGGCGCTGCGCGAGCAGCTGTACGAACGCGGCTTCGACTCGGTGACGCTGTCCGGGGTCGCCGCGGCGGCGGGGGTCGGCCGGTCGTCGATCTACAACCACTTCCCGGACCGGCAGGCGCTGCTCGTCGCGTTCGTGGAGCACGAGGCGGCGCGGTACGTCGCCGACCTGGAGAGCGCGCTCGCCGCCGCGCAGTCGCCGACGGAGCGCCTGGCGGTGTTCGTCCGGCTCCAGCTACGCAGGCTGGCGGAGTTCCACCTCCCGCCAGGGCAGGCGCTGGCCCAGACCCTCGACCCCACGGCGTACCGGCGGATCGCGGCACACGCGGACCCCATCTCCACCCGGCTGCGCACGATCGTCGCGGAGGGCATCGCCGCAGGTGAGATGGCCGCGAAGGACCCCGAGGTGCTGGTCGCGATGATCGCGGCGGCGCTGGGCGCCCGGCAGATCGTGGACGTCCCGGAGCACGAGCTGGACCGCTCCATCGAGGCGGCGGAGCGGATCGTCCGAGCGATGGTGCGCGGAACTTAGGCTAGCCTTGCTCCGAGCGGTGCTCTAGGCTCTATCTGACACGTCGTCAGATAGAGGGGGTCGCGGTGGCGGGAACGCCTCTGTCCGCAGCACTGCGCGAGGCCACCATGGCCGTCCACGAGCGCGCGCACCACTCCACCTACATGGCGGCCCTGCTGGACGGGCGGCTGCCGCTCGAGGCCTACACGCTGCTCGCCGAGCAGTACCTCGGCGTGTACGGGGCACTGGAGGCCAAGGGCGCGGAGCTGGCGGCGGACCCCGTCGCCGGACCGTTCGTGATCCCCGAGCTGCACCGGATGCCCGCCCTGGTCGCGGACGTCGAGGCGCTGGGCGGATCCGTCGTCGCGCCGCGGCTGCTCCCGGAGACCGAGGCGTACCTCGCCCGGCTGCGGGAGGCGGACGCCGGGCGGTTCGTCGCCCACCACTACACGCGCTACCTGGGGGACCTGGCCGGTGGCCAGGTCGTCGGGAAGGTGCTGGAGCGCACCTACGGGATCACCGGGCCCGGGGCGTCGTTCTACGACTTCTCCGCCCTGGGCAGCCCGTCGAGGTTCCGGGCGCGCTACCGCGCCCTGCTGGACGCGGCGCCGTGGGACGAGATCGAGCAGCGCCGGGTGTGCGACGAGGCGGTCCGCGCGTTCGAGCTGAACATCGCCATGCTGGAGGGGATGGCGGCGACCACCCGCGCCGCCGCCTGAGCCGCTGGTCCACACTGCACCCGTGCGTGTGACCCTGCTGGCCCACGGGCCCACCGCGGCCGTGCGACGCGCCGGGTTCCCCTCCGACGAGCCGCTCGACGGCGAGCTCGTCCCCCCGGTCCTGCCCCGCTACGACGAGGTGCGCTGCGCCCCGTCGGCCCGGTGCAGGGAGACGGCCGCGGCACTGGACCTGCCCGCCGCGGAGGATCCCGTCCTGGCCGGGCTGGACCACGGGAGCTGGGCGGGCCGCACGCTCGACGACGTCGCGGCCACCGACCCGGACGGCCTCACCCGCTGGCTCACCGAGCCCGACGCCACCCCGCACGGGGGCGAGTCGATGGCCGAGTTCACGTCCCGGATCGGCGGCTGGCTGCGCGGGCTGCCCGTCCGCCCGCGCGGCATCCTCGCGGTGGTGGACCCGGCCGTCGTCCGGGCCGGGATCGCCCACGCCCTCGGTGCCCCGCCCACCGCGGTCTGGCGGGTGGACGTCGATCCGCTGTCGGTCGCCGTGCTGGTCGGTGAGGCGGGCCGGTGGAACCTGCGCTCCCTCCACACCGGCACCTCCCGCGGCAACGGCGCCCCGCCGTGAGCTAGGAGGGTGCTGAAAAGCTCCGGCCGTAGCGAGCGGCGCCGCGCAGTAGGCCCGAGCTTTTCAGCGCGCTCCTAGCGGCCGCCCGCCCGCACCGCGAGATCCTGACCGGCGTTCCACTCCGCGAGCCGGGACTCGTAGTCCGCGGTCGCGATGCCGAGCGGGGCCGACCCGAAGAAGGCGCGCAGCGGCGGGTTCTCCGCGTCCACCAGCTCCAGCACCGCGGCACTCGACGCCGCGGGATCGCCGGAGGCCGACGTCCGCTGCCTGCGCTGCTCGGCGGCCTTGACGCGGAACTCGTCGTAGGCGGGCAGCGGGGTGGCGTGCTTCGCCGAGGAACCGCCCCAGTCGGTGTCGAAACCGCCCGGCTCGATCAACGTGACCGTGAGGCCGAAGTCGGCGACCTCCTGGGCGAGGGCCTGGCTGAAGCCCTCGAGCGCCCACTTCGACGCGTGGTACATGCCGACGTTCGGGAACGCGCTGATCCCGCCGATCGAGCTGACCTGCAGGAAGTGCCCCGAGCCCTGCTCGCGCAGGAACGGCAGCGCGGCCTGGGTGACCCACAGCGCCCCGAAGACGTTCGTCTCGATCTGGGCGCGTGCCTCCTGCTCGGAGATCTCCTCGATCATCCCGAACTGGCCGTACCCGGCGTTGTTGACCACGACGTCGAGCCGGCCGAAGTGCTCGTGTGCCCGCGCCACCGTGGCGAACACGGCCTCGCGGTCGGTCACGTCCAGCGGCAGGGCCAGCAGCGCGTCGCCGTACTTCGCGGCGAGGTCGTCCAGGCTCGCGACGTCCCGCGCGGTCGCGGCCACCCGGTCGCCGCGCTCCAGCGCGGCGATCGCCCACTCGCGCCCGAAGCCGCGCGACGTTCCGGTGATGAACCAAGTCCTCATGCCCGGTCCAAGAGATCGGAGGGTCCTCCGTATTCCCCTACAGGCCCTTCCGCACAGTGCGGTCGAGGATCCCGAGGGTCGCTTTGAGCGAGGCCTCGGAGATGATCGGGAAGATCCCCTTCGCCCGCCACTCCGGGTGGATGTCCGACCAGTCGTAGTACTGCGTGACCAGCGTGCCCTCCTCGACGGGCTCGAGCCGGTAGCCGTAGACGTGCCCGATCTGCGGGCGCACCCGGCCGAGGATGTTCCAGGCGATCTCACGGTCCTGTTCGTAGGTGGTGATCGTCACGGTCACGTCGTACTTCCCCATCTCGGGGATGTCGCCCAGCGACTCCCGGTCCATGTGCACGACGAAGCCGTCACCCACCGCCGACACCGGGTCGCCGGTCACGTCCTGCAGCATCCCGGAGGCGTCGATCGCGACGTGCCCCCGCGGGTCCCGCAGCACCGCGAAGATCGCACCCGGCTCGGCCTGGATGGTGCGGGACACCTCGATGCGCTCGCTCATGGAATCGGACTCTGCCACCCCCGCGGGTAGCGTGCAGCACCGTGCCGACCCTGCTGCACCTCGACTCCTCCGCCGATCTCCGGCACTCCCGCACCCGCGCGCTGACCGCGGCCTTCGCCGACGTCTGGCGCGCCGCGGGCCCGGACAACCTGATCACCCGCCGCGACCTGCACCGGGACGCGCTGCCCCATCTCCCCGACCCCGCCCTGCACTGGCCGCCGCGGCTGCGCCCGGCGGGCGCGGCGCCGCCCCGGGAGGCCGAGACCCTGCAGCGCGAGCTGATCGAGGAGCTCGTGTCCGCGGACGTCCTGCTGATCGGGGCGCCGCTCTACAACTACTCGGTGCCCTCGACGCTGAAGGTGTGGCTGGACAACATCCACGTCCCCGGCGTCACGGCCGAGTTCGACGGACCCGGCCAGCGGCCGCTCGCCGGCCGCCCGGCGGTGATCGTCACGAGCCAGGGCGCGACCTACGACGAGGGCACCCCCACCGAGGGCTGGGACCACGAGGTCCCGGTGCTGCGGCTGCTGCTCGGCACGGCCCTCGGCATGGACGTCACGGTCGTCACCGTCCCGCTCGGCCTCGCCGATCTCCTGCCCGCCCTCGCCGACCAGCGGGAGCGGGCCGCGGCCGACTACGCCGCCGCCCACGAGACCCTGACGGCGCTGGCCCGCACGCTCTGCTGACGGCCGGGTGGGTCAGCGCGGCGCGTAGGTGGCGACGAGGCGGGCGCCGACCGCCGCCAGCTCGGCGCGGACCGACTCCGGGCTCTGCACCTCGAGGTGCCCGACCCAGCCTGCGAGCTGTTCGGCCAGCGCCGTCTCGGACTGGGAGGTGATCCGGACCCGCGCCGGGTCTCCCTCCGCCTCGCCCTCCGCCTCGACCTCGCAGTGCCTGCCGAAGTGGCTGCGCAGCACCGGGACCAGCCGGGCGGGGCAGGTGGCGACCGCGACCGCGGCGGACCGGTGTCGCTCCATCGCCTCGACGGTCTCCCGCCACGCCTCGACCAGCGACAGCTCGTCGGGCCGCTCCGCGGCGAGGTCCGTCTGCTCGACGTCCGTGGCCCGGTCCACCCGGAACGTCCGCCTGCCCGCGGGAGTCCCGGCGATGAGGTACCAGGTCTCGGCCTTGTCCACGAGCCCCCACGGGTCCACGAGCCGCTCCCGCCCGCCGTAGCCGAACCGCACCTTGCGTCGCCGCACCACCGCCTCGGCGAGCAGGTCGACCACCGGGTCGCGCGGGGTCTCCGAGGCACCCCACCGGGCCGGGTCGACGAGGACGGCGTCGGCCGCGGCCTGCGCCTCCGCGCGGAAGGTCTCCGGCAGCGCCCCGACGAGCTTGCGCAGGGCCGAGCGCAGCTCGGGTCCGGCGCCCGCCCCCGGACCGGCCAGCAGGAACAGCGCCCGGGCCTCCCCCGCCGTCAGGCCGGTGAGGTCGGTGCGGGCGCCGCCGACGAGCGACCAGCCCCCGCCCCTGCCCGGCTGCGGGTAGACGGGGACGCCCGCGGTGGACAGCGCCTCCAGGTCCCGGCGCGCGGTGGCCACGGACACCTCCAGCTCGGCCGCGACCTGGCCTGCGGTCACCCGGCCACGGGCCTGCATCAGCATCAGGATCGCCACGAGTCGGTCGGCGCGCATGTCCCGATCCTCGCAGCAGAAGTGCGCAGAAGGTGAGCACTTACCGGGAGCATGCTGGCGCGGTCACCTACGGAAGGAACCCCCCGATGCTCCGCGCGATGGCCACGAACAACTTCTTCGCCCCCGACCTCGACGCCGCCCGCGAGTGGTACTCGCGGCTGTTCGGGATGGAGCCCTACTTCGTCGTCGAGGGCGGGTACCTGGAGTGGCGCATCGGGCCGCGTCAGGACGAGTTCGGGATCGTGCGGTCCGACTGGGCGCCGCACCCGGTCGGCACGCCCGCGGGCCCGATCCTGTTCTGGGCCGTCGAGGACGTCGCCGCGACCCTGACGTCGCTGGTCGAGCTGGGCGCGACCGAGCACATGCCGGTCACCGAGCGCGGGCCGGGGTTCGTCACCGCGGCCGTCGTGGACCCGTTCGGCAACGTGCTGGGGATCATGGAGAACGTGCACGTCGAGGAGGACCTCGCCGGGAGGGGCGGCAGCCGGCAGGGTTGATCGCATGCCCCGCCGCACCCCCGCCCCGCCGCCCGGCTCCGACCTCCCGCACGTCGTCGTGGTGGGCGCGGGGTTCGCCGGGCACACCGCGGCGAAGGGGCTGCTGCGCAGGCTCCGCGGGCGGGCCCGGATCACCGTGATCGACCAGCTCGACCACTTCCTCTACCTCCCGCTGCTGCCCGAGGTCGCGGTGGGCACCCTCGAGGCACGCCGGATCGCGGTGCCGCTCGCGCGCACCCTGAAGGGTGCCGACCTGGTGCTCGGCGAGGTGTCCGCGATCGACGTCGACACCCGCACGGTGAGCTGGCGCAACCCCGAGGGCGGCACCGGCTCGACGACCTACGACCGGCTCGTGCTGTCCGTCGGGAGCGTGAACAAGCTCCTGCCGGTGCCGGGGGTGGCCGAGCACGCGCACGGCTTCCGCGGCCTGCCCGAGGCCCTCTACCTGCGCGACCATCTCATCCGGCAGATCGAGCTGGCCGCCACGGCCACCGACCCGGCCGAGCGGGCGGCGCGCTGCACCTTCGTCACGGTGGGCGCGGGCTACACCGGCACCGAGCTCGCGGCGCAGGCCGCGACGTTCACCACGGAGCTGGCCGCCCGGTACCCCTCGCTGCGGGACACCCCGGTCCGCTGGCTGCTGCTCGACCTCGCCGAGCGCGTCCTGCCCGAGCTGGACCGGCGGCTCTCCCGCACCGCGGACCGGGTGCTGCGCGAGCGCGGCGTGGAGGTCCGGACGGGCCAGTCGGTGCAGGAGGCACGGAGGAACGCCGTCCTGCTCACGACCGGCGAGGAGATCGCCACCCACACGCTGGCCTGGTGCGTCGGGGTGCGGCCGGACCCGCTCGTCGACATGGTGGGGCTGGCCACGGACCGCGGCAGGCTCGTCGTCCGCACGGACCTGAGCGTGCCCGGCCACCCCGAGATCGTCGCGTGCGGGGACGCCGCCGCGGTCCCGGACGTGACCCGCCCCGGCTCCCCCACCGCCATGACCGCCCAGCACGCCACCCGGCAGGGGGCGCTCGCCGCGCGGAACGTCGCGGCCGCGCTCGGGGTGGGCTCGCCGCGCGAGTACGAGCACCACGACCTCGGCTTCGTCGTGGAGCTGGGCGGGACGGACGCCGCCGCCAACCCGCTCGGGATCCCGCTGTCCGGCCTCCCCGCCACCGTCGTGACCAGGGGCTACCACCTGGTCTCGATGCCGGGGAACCGCATCCGCGTGGCCGTCGACTGGCTCCTGGACGCCCTCCTGCCCCGCACCGGGGTGCAGCTGGGCACGGTGCGAGGCGTCCACGTCCCCCTGGAGACCGGCCACCCTGAGACCGGCCTCCAGGAGACCGGCCACCTGGAGACCCGCACGGTCAGCCCACCAGGGGGTGCAGGGTCAGCGCCAGGTGGAGGGTGAGGCGGTCCCGACCGTCGGCGAGGTCCAGGCCGGTGACCTGGGCGATCCGGCCCAGGCGGTAGTAGAGGGTCTGGCGGTGGACGGCCAGCGCCTCGGCCGTGCGCTGGGCGTTGCCCGCGTGGTCGAGGTAGACCCGCGCGGTCTCGGCGAGGACCGGATGGTCGAACAGCGGGCGGACCGCGCGGTCCACGGTGGCGTCGCGCAGCGCCGGGCGGGGCCCGCAGGCGAGCAGCCGGTAGGCACCGAGATCGTCCCAGCGGGCGACCGGGCGCAGCCCGGCGACCTCGTGGACCACCCGCACCGCGAGCCGCGCCTCCCGGGCGCTGTCCCGCAGCTCGGCGAGGTCCGCGCGCTCCCCGCCGATCCCGACGGCGAGCCGGTCCAGCCGGTCGGTCCGCTCGGCGTAGAGCCGGTGCGCGGCCGCGGCGATCTCGCCCGCGTCCGCGGCGGGGGTCAGCAGCAGCACCTGGTCGTCGGTGGTGGTGGCGACGGCGGACCGCGGGAGCCGCCAGAGGTTCAGCGGCGGGATCGGCTCCCCGGCGAGGTGCAGGGCGACCGCCCGCACCGCCCGGTCCCGGCCGAGCACCCCGAGCCGGTCGATCTCCGCGGCGGCGAGCTCGGCGGTGTCCGGGTCGGCGACGAGCAGGTCCCTCGCCCGTTCGGCCAGGTGCTCGCGGGTGCGCGCCTGACCGGCCATGATCGTTCCGGCGCGGGCGGCGTGCCGCATCACGCGGTCGAGCTCGGCGTCGGTGATCCGGTGGGTGTCGAGCACCCAGAGGTAGCCGTAGGTCACGCCGTTCCAGCGGGCGGGCAGGCAGACCCGGGCGACGACCCCGAAGGCCGGATCGGCCGGGGTGCGGACCGGGTGCTCGCTGGTCGCGATGCCGAAGCGCTCGAACCAGTCCTGCACCTGCGGCGCGGAGCGGCGGTGCAGGATCGTGCGCTGCCGGACCGGGTCCAGGTCGTCCGGATGGCTGCCGTACGCGACGAGGGTGAAGTCCCGGTCCTCCAGCACCGCGGGCTCGCCGAGCACCCGCGAGACCTCGTCGACGATGTCCTGCAGCTCCATCAGACGACTGTACGAACTCTGTACGCATTCTTCATGCGTCCGTCCATGGTCGACTCGGGCCGGTTCGGGGAACCCTGGGCACATCGCACCGGGAGGAGCCGCTCGTGTTCAGCTCGACAGTTCTCGCCCTCAGCAACCGACCCCTCGTCCGACGGCTGGTCACCGGCTCGTCCGCGACCCGCGGGCTCGTCGAGCGCTTCGTCGCGGGCGACACCCTCGACGAGGCCCTCACCGCCACCGCGGCCCTCGTGGCCGACGGGCGGCTGGTCACGCTCGACCACCTCGGCGAGCACACCACCGACGCCGCGCAGGCCACCGCGAACCGGGACGCCTACGTGACCCTGCTCGACCGGCTCGCCGAGCTCGCCCTGGCGGAGCGGCTCGACGGGCACGCCCTGCTGGAGCGGCTCGACGGGCAGGCCGCGAGCGTCGAGGTGTCGGTGAAGCTGTCCGCCCTCGGCGCGGCCCTGCCCGGCACGCTCGCCCTCGACAACGCCGCGGCGATCTGCGCGGCGGCCGCCCGGGCGGGCACCACGGTGACCGTCGACATGGAGGACCACACCACCGTCGACGCGACGCTCGAGACGGTCGGCAAGCTCCGCGTCGAGTACCCGTGGGTGGGCGCGGTGCTGCAGTCCGCGCTGCGCCGCACCGAGGGGGACTGCCGCGACCTCGCCGACTCGCGGGTCCGGCTGGTCAAGGGCGCCTACGCCGAGCCCGCCTCCGTGGCCTACCAGGCGAAGGCCGAGGTCGACGAGTCCTACGAGCGCTGCCTCGCCCTCCTGCTCGCCGGGTCCGGCTACCCCATGATCGGCTCGCACGACCCGCGGATGATCGCGCTCGCCGAGGCCCGCGAGCCGGGGACCTTCGAGTTCCAGATGCTCTACGGCGTCCGGGTCGACGAGCAGCGGCGCCTCGCCGCGGCCGGGCACCGGATGCGCGTCTACACCCCCTACGGCGCCGACTGGTACGGCTACTTCGCCCGCCGCCTCGCCGAGCGCCCCGCCAACCTCGGATTCCTGCTCCGCTCTCTCGTGAGGAGTTCCTGATGGACGCGATCACCGTCGTCCCCGAGCCGTCGAACGAGCCGGTCCACACCTACGCCCCCGGCTCCGCCGAGCGCGCGTCCCTGGAGGCCGCCGTCGCCACCGTCCGCGGTGCGTCCCCCGAGCTGCCGTGCACGATCGGCGGGGTCCGCCGGATGGCCGCCGGGGAGCGGTTCGAGGTCCGCGAACCGCACCTGCGCTCGTCGGTCATCGGGGTCTCGGCGAACGCGACCGACGCCGACGTCGCCGACGCGGTCGCCGCGGCGAAGCAGGCCGCCCGCGGCTGGTCCGAGCTGCCGTTCGACGAGCGCGCCGCGGTGTTCCTGCGGGCCGCGGACCTGCTCGCCGGGCCCTGGCGGGACCGGATCAACGCCACGACCATGCTCGGCCAGTCCAAGTCCGTGCAGCAGGCCGAGATCGACGCCGCCTGCGAGCTGATCGACTTCCTCCGGTTCAACGTCCACTACGCCCGCCGGGTCCTCGCCGAGCAGCCGCGCAGCGTCCCCGGCGAGTGGAACCGGATGGACTGGCGCCCGCTCGACGGGTTCGTCGTCGCGATCACCCCGTTCAACTTCACCGCCATCGCGGGCAACCTGCCCACCGCGCCCGCGCTGATGGGGAACACGGTCGTCTGGAAGCCGACGCCGACCCAGCAGCTCGCCGCGCAGGCCACGATGGAGGTCCTCGAGGCGGCCGGGCTGCCGCCGGGGGTGATCAACCTGGTGACCGGCGACGGGCTCGCCGTCTCGCGGGTGGCGTTGACCGACCCGGACTTCGCGGGCCTGCACTTCACCGGCTCCACGGCGACCTTCAAGACGCTCTGGCGCACGGTCGCCGAGAACCTCGACCGCTACCGCGCCTACCCGCGGATCGTCGGCGAGACGGGCGGGAAGGACTTCGTCGTCGTCCACGAGTCCGCCGACCCGGCGCCGCTGACGACCGCGCTGGTCCGCGGGGCGTTCGAGTACCAGGGCCAGAAGTGCTCCGCGGCGTCGCGGGCGTACGTCCCGCGGGCGCTGTGGCCCGCGTTGCGGGACGAGCTGGCCGCGGTGACCGCCTCACTGTCCTATGGGGACGTCGCCGACCTGCGCCACTTCGGCGGCGCGGTGATCGACTCCCGGGCGCACGCGAGGCTGGTCCGCGCCCTGGACCGCGCGAAGAACACCCCATCGCTGGAGGTCCTGGTCGGCGGCGACACCTCGGCCGAGGAGGGCTGGTTCGTGGAGCCGACGGTCCTGGTCGGCACCGACCCCGCCGACGAGGTCTTCTCGACGGAGTACTTCGGCCCGGTCCTGGCCGTCCACGTGTACGACGGCCCCTGGGCGGAGACGCTGCGGCTCGTCGACCGGACCAGCCCGTACGCGTTGACCGGCGCCGTGTTCGCCACGGACCGCGCCGCGGTCGAGGCGGCGCACCGCGAGCTGCGGCACGCCGCGGGCAACTTCTACGTCAACGACCGCCCGACCGGCTCGATCGTCTCCCGCCAGCCCTTCGGCGGCTCCCGGGCCTCGGGCACGAACGACAAGGCGGGCTCGATCCTCAACGTCCAGCGCTGGACGAGCCCGCGGGCGATCAAGGAGACCCTGGTCGCCCCCCTCGACCACACCTACCCCCACATGACCTGACCCGCGAGTCCCACACCACTCGGCGCGAGTCCCACACCCCGAGGCGCGAGTCCCACACCTCGAGGCGCGAGTCCCACACCTCGAGGCGCGAGTCGCACGCCCCGAGGCGCGAGTCGCACGCCCCGAGGCGCGAGTCGCACGCCCCGGGGCGCGAGTCGCACGGCTCAGGCGAGGGACCTCGCGAAGCCGACCACGTCCCGCACCGCCTCCGCGTAGACGTCCGGCATCGCCTCCCGGAACAGCAGCTCGCCGACGTGGCACAGCCCGAGGTTGATCTTGCCGACCGACGGCACGCCCGCCGCGAGCAGCAGGCGGTGGTAGGCGAGGCCCTCGTCCCGCAGGGGGTCGAGCTCGTTGGCGGAGATCACGTGCGGCGGGAGGCCGCTGACGTCCGGGACCCCGGCGCGGGCGGGCCAGCACGTCGGGTCGGCGGCGTGGGCGCCCTCGGGGTCGTAGACCTCGGCCAACAGCGGGAACAGCGCACGGTCCAGCCAGTACTTGTCGTTCTCCCACAACGAGTGCAGCTCGGCGGGCGGCTTCGCCCAGTCGCCCTGGATGTACGGGCACTGCGCGTAGACGCCCGCGATCTCGTCGACCCACCCCTCGCGCCGCGCCTTGATCGGCAGCGCGAGCGCGAGGTTCCCGCCGCCGGAGTCCCCGGTCACGACGATGTGGGTGCCGCCCAGCTCCGCGAGGTGGGCGTGGGTCCAGCGCAGGGCCGCCGCGCAGTCGTCGAGCCCGGCGGGGAAGGGGTGCGGTCCCCGCACGCCGCCGCCGTTGCGGTACTCCACCCCGACGACGACGGCGCCCGCCGCCGCGAGCGCGTCCCGCCAGTGCATGTAGAGCGGGCCCTCCGCGGAGAGCATGACCATCCCGCCGCCGTGCACCTGGTAGATCAGCGGCAGGGGGCCGTCGACGCCCTCGGGCCGATGGACGTGCAGCGTGATGTCGTGCCCGCCGTCCCCGGTGATCGTCCGGATCTCGCGGGACACCCCCTCGACCGGCGCCCAGCCGTCGGCCAGCACGGTGAACAGCCCCTCGAACCCGACCTCGGTGGCCTCGACGAGCTCCAGCAGCGCCGCGCGGCCCGCGTCGGCGGTCAACGGGGCCGATGCCGGATGGTCGAGGGCGCCCAGCGGGCCGAGGACGGCGAGCATGCGGGGATCGGCGCGCGGGTCGGTGCCGAGGGTCCGGGCGGGATCGCCGATCCTGCCCGCGGGGACGTGGGCGTCCGTGGTCATACGGCTCTCCTCGTCGAGGTGCGCGACAGCGACGGACGCCGTCGCATCGATGCGACAGATCGCGGAAACGTCGCGTAGCATGACCCAGGTCACAGCTGGTCGTCAACAGGGGGTGCGAATGGCGACGCCGCTCCAACGCTCGCTCGCCGACGGCCGCAGGCCGGATCCGCTGACCGCCTTCCGCGTGGCCAGGCTGGCGTTCCAGGCGGGGCACCGCGTCGACATGAGCGGGCTCGCGGCCCAGCTGGGCGTGAACCGCGCGACGCTCTACCGCTGGGTCGGCTCCCGTGAGGAGCTGCTGAGCGAGATCGTCTGGTCGCTGGCCACGCGGACCCTCGCGGCCTCCGCCGGACGCGCCGCCGCACTGGCCGCGGCGGACCCGGCGCGGCCGTCCGAACTCGCCGTCCGCCTCACGCTGTTCGTCGAGGACACCCTCGCCCACCCCGGCATGCACCGGTTCCTCGCGGAGGAGGGCGAGTTCGCGATGCGCCTGCTCACGTTGTCCTCGGGCGGCTTCCAACGCCGGCTCGTCGCCCTGGTCGACCGGCTCGCCGTCGAGGCCGGGGCGGCGGGGGACCTCGACAGCCCGCTGCCCGCAGCCGACCTCGCCTACACCGTCGTGCGGGTGATCGAGTCCTTCGTGTACCTGAAGGTGATCACGGGCGAGGAGCCGGACGGCGCCCGGGCCGGGAGGGTCCTGCGGTCCCTCCTCCCCCGTCCCCGACCACACCGCCCCTGAGCTGCACCGCCCCTGACCTGCACCGCCCCTGAGCTGCACACGAAGCGCAGGCCAAGCCTCCGCCAAGCGTCGGACGACAGGGTGCGTGCCGTGACCACACTGCCCAGCACCACCCCGTTGGACGCCCTCGCCCCCGACCTGCGCGGCAGGCTCCTGCGGCCCGACGATCCTGGGTACGCCGAGCTCGCCGTGCCCTGGAACGTCGCGTTCTGGGACCCCGCGGCGGGCCCGGTCGCCGTGGTCGAGGCGCTCGACGCCCAGGACGTCGCCACGACGGTCCGCCACGCCGCCGCCCAGGGCCTGCAGGTCGCCGTGCAGAACACCGGACACGGCGCGACCGGGGTCGCGCCCGGGACCGTGCTCGTCCACACCGGACGAATGACGGAGCTGACCGTCGCCCACGGACGCGTCCGGGCCGGGGCCGGGGTCCGCTGGACCGACGTCCTCGCCGCCACCCCCGACGGGCTGGCCGGGCTGACCGGGTCCGCGCCGGACGTCGGGGTCGTCGGGTACCTCACCGGCGGCGGCCACGGTCCAGTCGCCCGGACCTTCGGCGTGGCGTCCGACCGGGTCACGGCGTTCGAGGTGGTGACGGGCGACGGTGCGGTGCGCCGCGCGACCGCGGGCGAGAACCCCGCGCTGTTCTGGGGGCTGCGCGGCGGCAGGGGCGCGCTGGGGATCGTCACCGCCGTGGAGTTCTCGCTGGTGGAGCTGCCTGCGCTGCTCGCGGGCAGCCTCTGGTTCGACGGCGCCGAGACCGCCCGCGTCCTGCACGCCTGGCGAGAGTGGACCGCGACGCTGCCCGAGCAGGCCACGAGCTCCGTCGCGATCGTCCGGCTCCCGCCGGAGGCCGGGCCGCTGGGCGGACGGGTGTCCGTGGCGGTGCGCTACGCCTGGGTCGGCGACCCGGACACCGGCCGTCGGATCCTCGACGAGGCCGGGTTCCCGGCCTCGCTGCTCGGCGGCGTCGGGCCGATGCCGTACGCGCAGATCGGGTCGGTGCACGCCGATCCCGTGGACCCGATGCCGGTGCACGAGGCGAGCACGCTGCTCGGCTCGCTGCCGGCCGAGACGGTCGACGCGGTGCTGGCCGCGGCGGGGCCCGAGGCGGACTGCCCGCAGATCGTCGTCGAGCTCCGCCACCTCGGCGGGGCCCTGGCCCGGCCGGGCGAGCCGAGCGCCGTGTCGCACCGCGGCGCCGCGTTCTGCCTGTCCTCCATCGGCATCGCGGCCCCGCCCACCCGTCCGCACGGCCGGGCGCTGCTGGCCGCCGTCGCGCCCTGGTCGACCGGGGGCAGGCTGCCGAACTTCGCCGCGTCGGCCGAGCCCGCCGAGGTCGCCCGCGCCTACGATCCGGGCACGCTGAGCAGGCTGTCCACGCTGGTCGCGACCTACGACCCGCATGGCGTGATCGCGGCCGCGGCGCCCGTGCGCGCGGCCGTGATGCAGGATCGGTGACGTGTCGATCGACTTCCGACTCCTCGGGCCGCTGGAGGCGGTCCGCGACGGGGTGGCCGTCGACCTCGGCGGCCCCAAACAGCGCGCCGTGCTGGCCGTGCTCGCGCTGGACGTCGGCCGGGTCGTCCCCGCGGACGCGATCGTCGAGGCCGTGTGGGGCGCGGGCCGCCCGCCCAGCGTGACGGCGGGCCTGCAGGCCTATGTGTCCAACCTGCGGCGGGTGCTGCGCGAGGGCCCGGCCGCGCCGATCGTCCGGCGGCCCCCGGGCTACGTGCTCGACGTCCCCGCCGACCGCACCGACGTCGCCCGCTTCCGGGCCGGCGCGGACGCCGCCCGCGCGGCCGTCGCGGCCCGGGACTGGGCGGGCGCGGTCGCCGCGGCCGACCCCGCGCTGGCCCTGTGGCGCGGTCCGCTGCTCCCCGAGCTCGCGGACGCCGAGTGGGTCCGGGTCGCCGCCGCGGACCTCGACGAGCGCCGCGCCGAGTGCGGCGAGGACCTGGTCACGGGCCTGCTCGGGGACGGCGAGGTGGCCCGGGCGGTGGGCCTCGCGCGGGAGCTGCAGGCCGCTCACCCGCTGCGCGAGCGGTCGTGTCGGCTGCACGTCGTCGCGCTGTACCGGGCGGGCCGCACGGGCGAGGCGCTCGACGCCCACCGCGCCCACGTGCGCGCCCTGGCCGAGGAGCTCGGCCTCGAGCCCTCCCCCGCCCTGCGCGCGCTGCAGACCGCGGTGCTGAACCAGGACCCGGAGCTCGCGGCCTGGCCGGGCGCCCCCGGCGTCACGACCGCGCCCGCACCGGCCCCGCGGACGTCGGACCTGGTCGGGCGGGTGCGGGAGCTGGCCGGGTCGGACGCGGCGCTCGCCGCGGGCGGCTGGCTGGTCCTCACCGGACCGGCCGGGATCGGCAAGACCCGGCTCGCGGAGGAGGCCGTCGGCGACCGGGCCGTACGCGTCACCTGCCCGGACGACGACGGCGTCCCCCCGTGGTGGCCCGTGCGCCAGCTCGTCCGCGCCCTCGGCGCCGATCCCACCGACGTCCTCACCCCGCCGCCCGGCACCGAGGCGGACGACGCCCGCTACGCCGTCTACGAACGGGTCGAGACCCTGCTCGCGGACCGGGTGGTGCTGGTCGACGACGTGCAGTGGGCCGACCCCGCGAGCCTCGGCCTGCTGACCCACCTCGCGGCGAGCCCGGCCCGGCTCGTCCTGACGGTGCGCGACGGCGTCGGCGGTCGAGACCTCGACCGGCTGCTCGCCGCGGCGGCCCGCAGGCCGGGGAGCAGGCAGCTCGCGCTCGGCCCGCTCGGCGCGGCCGAGGTCGCCGAGCTCGCCGCCCGGATCGGCGGCGAGCCCCTGGAACCGGACGAGGCCCGGGTGCTCGCCGCGCACACCGGCGGCAACCCGTTCTTCGTCGGCGAGTACGCCCGACTGCCGCGCGAGGAGCGGCTGGCCGGGGAGGTGCCGGTGGCCGTCCGCACCGTACTCGGGCGCAGGCTCGGCGGGCTCGATCCCGCGGTCCTGCAGGTGGTGCGAGCGGCAGCGGTGCTCGGCGACCCGGTGGACGTCGAGCTGCTGCGCGCGGTGACCCGCCTCGACCACGACGAGCTCGCCGACCTGCTCGACGAGGCCGCCGACGAGCGGATCATCGTCGCCCGCGGCACCGGCTACGGCTTCGCCCACGGGCTGCTCCGCGAGGAGCTGGTCGCAGGCATGTCGGACGTCCGCAGGCGCCGGGTGCACGCCCGCGCGGCGGAGGCGCTGGCCGGGCGGGTCACCCGGCGCGCGGCCCATCTCGTCGCCGCCCTCCCCCTCGTCGACGCCGCCGAGGCCCTCGCGGCCTGCCGCGCCGCCGCCGCGGACGCCGACGCCCGCTGGGACGCGGACTCCGCCGCCCGCTGGTGGGGCGCCGCCCTCGACGTGTTCGCGCAGGTCGGCGGCTCCGACGCCGAGCGGGACGAGCTCCTGGTCGCCCGGCTCGGCGCGCTGGCCAGGGCCGGGCGCGGCCAGACGGTGCTCGACGTCGTCGACGCGGCCCTGCTCGACGCCGTCCGGGCCGGTCGCACCCGGTCCGCCGGGCTCCTCGCCGGGACCCTGCTGCGCACCGCGGGCGCCTGGCCGTGGCCGACCTACGGGGAGGACGCCGGTCCGCTGGTGGCCCGGCTCGCCGGCGTCGAGCGGCTGGTGGCGGGCGACCCGCCCGCGCACGCCCGGGTGCTCGCCGCCCTGGCCGTCGGCAGCTGCTACGACCTCGACGAGTCCGTGCCCGACGTCCTCTCCGCCCGCGCGATCGAGGTCGCCGAGAAGTGCGGGGACGACGAAGCCCTCTCCGACGCACTGCTCGGCCGCGCCCTCACCTACTCCGGGGTGGCGGGGCGGGCGGCCGAGTCGATCGCGCTGCTGGAGCGCCAGGAGCAGCTGCACGCGGGGCCGCCCGCCGACGACGTGGTGCGGCACAGCCTGCTGGTGATGGCCCGGATGACGTTGGGCGACACGGTGGCCGCCGAGGCCCACGTCCGGCAGGGGATCGCGGGCAGCGACCTGCTGCGGCTGCCCGTCGACCGGGCCCAGCTGCGGTGGGCGGAGGGGATGCTCACGCACTGGCGCGGCGACCTGGCCGCCGC